>Ga0116227_10001909_pt1 | contig 47459 bp, 40 predicted proteins | sample S1TSphgellanicum_FD_89693 | JGI IMG/M metagenome (GOLD analysis project Ga0116227, IMG submission 89693) | Host-associated microbial communities from peat moss isolated from Minnesota, USA - S1T2_Fb - Sphagnum magellanicum MG | ecosystem: Host-associated > Plants > Peat moss > Unclassified... | reverse complement strand
TTTTTTTTAGTATATATTATTATTAACAATTAATTTTGATGAAAATTATTTGAGGAGATTTAAAATCTGACAAAATAAAAAAAAAAGGGGGGGAAAAAAAAAAAAAAAAAAAAAACATTACTGAGGAGGGTTTATAAAATTAGGGTTTATAAAACCCCTAAACCCTACTGGTGAAACTCACATTGGGTGAGAATTAAAAGCATGTTGCAGATGCTTGCGTGAGGTTCATATGTGCAGCAGCAGCAGCAGCAGCATAGCAGCAGAGCAGCAGAGCATTAATTAAATGGTGCTTACTGATCTCTCAATCATTTCTGGTGATGGTAGAGAACAAACAACAAAATAGCTCTAGTAGAGCTCTAAATCTTTGGCAAGATTTGGGACACAAAAGGCTACTACTACTACACACAAGTTTCAGCCCAACAAAACCCAAGTTCTGTTCACTTGCATTTGCAGCAAGTATTAGACAAGTTAGCAGAAAACACACTGAACTTGGAAGCTTGAATCATCATCATCATCATCATCAATCATCACTTCTTCACCCCCAAACTCCACACCATAAATTTTATTCGGGGTTCAATTTTGTGATGAGTTAAAGGGGGTGATGGGGATCAACCATAAAGAAGATTTAGCCAAATTTGGTTTATAAGAAAAAATTATTAAAGTAAAAAGAAAGTAAAACATCCTTTGTACATTTTTGGCTATCTACTTGAAACCAAGTATAGAAGTAAACTTTAAAATCCAACCACATATTAAATGAATTACAAAACTCTAACCTCAAAAAAAAAAAAAAACTCACATGCAAATTTAACCCACATACACATGAACAAAGGTGAAAACTTGAAAGTGAAACTAACCTAGAAATATATAGTTATAAACACGCATGCACACACACAACATCCAACCACAACCCAAATACACAAAACCAAAAAAATAAGAAACCCCCTTAAACAAAGAATTATTTTTTGAATTGGTTCCTAGCTAGGTGTGTTGAAAACTATGATTACATGTTTTTTAAAATCACCTTGATAAGCATGTGATATTATTTTTAATAACATTGGTCCACTTCAATTTATAAAAAAATAAAAAATATATATTTCATAAAATTTTTATTAAACATAAGTAATTTAGTGCATCCAAAACCTTTTACCTTGCAAGACCACCTTCAAATTTATTTTATTCTAGTTCAATTTTAGTTTCAATCAAGCTAGATGGGAGCATACATCTAACCTAGAATCAAATTGGGCCAAGTTTTACGAACAAATATCAACCATCCTAGATCCTTTGCTTATAATTTATGTCTTTTCAAATTGGTAAAAATACCAACAAAGGGAATTTTTTATTTTTTATTTTTTCAATTTGTGAATCTACAATTCTCAGAATGTGTTAAGCAAGAAAATCACCAATGAGAAACATTGATTCATGTTTCCTCCACCATTATAAAAAAACACTTTATTTCCTTGACATCCATTTGGTATTTCAAAAATGTCAACATCTTTTCGTGAACATATTCCTTTGTATGTTCACCATTACTTCTTATCATTTCAAAAATATCAAGCATGCAATCTTTGTTAATCCTCGTTTCAATGACTAGATGCTACTTGTGACAAAGTGTGTAAGTGTTGATAACATTTCAAAAGCAAAAATAATGAAAAATTTCTATCATATTTTTTAAGATATCAATCCTTTAAAGGAAAGACCCAACTAATGAGGACACCAAGCATAGATTAATAGTTCTTATATCAAGATTTAACATGTATGACAACATATTATGGGCTTTATTTTTGTCATGCAATTTAAAAACAAAAGAGAGGAATCTAAAACCAAAGAAACTTATTTCTTAATGTCAATAGCCAAAGTTTTCAACTCAACATTATATTTTGCAAAATAAGTTTTAGCCATATGATCAATATGTTCAAAAAAATTAGATTCACTATGTATGTTGCATTCATTAAATCATCACTCAAGAACTAATGACCTCTTGATGGATTCAAAATACCAACTAGTAACATAGGTGACATATATTCCAAGTGAGAGATGGGAAAACATGTTTAATTATTATAGTTGAAATTATCTTGTTGTTATAATAGAGGACTAGAACATTTCAGAAATACAAAATAGCTTTTGAAACATGATTATCTTGCTAGTATATTTGTAAAAGAGAACATCAAATTTTAGTTTTCAAAGTGAACAAAACAAGTTGAACAAAACCACTAACATGAACAAACTAATAATAAAAAGCTAGAAATAAAGTTTAACATTATTTTGGTTCATGTGTTCAATTTCCATGGTGGTAGGCTAGGATCAAGATAAGCTTTTATCAACTCTTATCAATTCATCCTTGATTTTTTTTGGCGAATTTTTACATTTTTTGCAAGTTTGATCGCATAAATATGAAAGAAACATGTTACAAGTAATTAGATTTGTTTCTTCAATAATGCACATTAATAAGCCTTGAAAAATGCATGTCCAAAACATGTACCTTAAAATATTTCTTGTATTGTACAAGTACATCACAATTCAATTGAATATAATTATTTTTTTCAAATTTGAACCTTCATCTTTCACAAAAGCAAGGATCTTCTTTTCCAACTCATACTCTTATAAAAGGCTTGTAAGAAATTTTGCTAATGTTTGACCCCTTGATTCAATTGCTTAAAATGACCCAAGAATTGTATGTTTTTAGGTTACCAATCAACATCCAAAAAGTTGACAACAAGCGTAAATACATCATGCACCCCCTTGAAAATCTCGAGATCAAAACTTGTTATGGTTGATACAAATTTTGTTACAATAGGCACTTGACACACATGTTTGTTTTGTCTTCTTAACCATGTGTGATAACACCCCTTAACTATGTAAAAAATAGAATCCTTTTATATTTGGAACTTATCATAATAATTTAATGATTAGAATTATTTTTCTTCAAAATTTCAAAATTTTAGCCATTTTTTCCACTAAAGATCCTTTGTATATGTCAAAATCATATTTTTCAAATTGAGTTTGACCAAAATAAAAACACTAGCATGTACAATGTGACAATAAACATTGATTTAAAAAATTTGGCAAATGTTAACTAAGAAAGCAAGTTGCAATACTAAAAACATGAGATTTACAAAGAACAAACAAATATTGATAAGCACAAATAATCAACTTTTACAAACAAGAGCATAACTTAAATTAAACATTTAATAAAAAAATGACAATCATTTAACCTTTCATCATTACAAAAGAAAAATGTTAAATGAGAATGTTACAAATGTTTTTGGGGGCTTGGGGGTAATGTGGGAGCATGTGTGTGTTCAATTAATTGCAGCAAATAAGCTACACACACAAAACAAAAAGAAACACATGAATTTTTATGTAAAAAACACAAGTAAGGAGAAGGAACAAAGTAATAGGAAGAAAGAAGAACTGGCATGAATATGATCAAAGAGACCAAACATAGAGAGTGGAAGAATGCAAGAGTAGCATCAAAATGCAAACATGACAATTAAAATGTAAACAACAACATTGAAATGCAAAGAAAAACATCAAATACCAAAAAATAATAATAGGCCACTTGTGTGATGAAGAGCACAATGCAAATATATCAAGAATAGAACAAAATGTGCAAGTAGGGCAAGAATGAAAGCAAAACAAAGTGTTGGTAGATCAAGATCAAAGCAGGAATGCAAAAATAAAACAAAATGTGCAAGTAGGGCAAGAATGAAAGCAAAAACAAAGTGTTAGTAGATCAAGATCAAAGTAGGAATGTAAAAATAAAACAAAATGTGCAAGTAGGGCAAGAATGAAAGCAAAACAAAATGTTGATAAATCAAGATCAAAGTAAGAAAAGTTTATATACATGAAAATGCAACTTCGGCCAAAATATTTAGGAAAAAAGTGCACTTTCTTCTATTTGCTTGGAGCAATTGTTATGTGTGGAGGACATGTAAAGAGCAATTGCTTTGATTGATCGCCAATGACCTATTTCTCATATCACACATCCTTTCCACCCACCCTTCCCAAAAGAAAAGAAAAAACCCTAGGCCTCTTGGGTGCATGCTAAACTATGACATTGGGTGCATGAATATTTGGTTTCTAAACCATTTGTCAACAATTTGGAGGGATTTATTTGTCTTTCCTTTCTCACATTGTTGGTGAAGTGAATCAATCATCTTTTGAATGGGAAACCTGCCATTCAATTTGAAACCTTTGCTCTAAAAACTCTTGAAAGTCAACAATACCAGCAGTATTCACAGAGTTAACCAGAGATTTGGTTCTGACTGTCTTCAGTAAAATCTGGATACTTGTTAGAAAAGGACTTTTGCCAACTGGTGGTAGAGTGTAGGTAGCTTTGTGAAAACAATCCAATCCAATGGTGGTTTCCTTTGAGCAATGAGACCTTTGGTCTCTCTCTCTCTCCAAACAAGTACAACAATTAAAATTTTCTTACAGAATCCTCTTCATTATATGATGATGAATTGCTGCAGAATCAGGATGTAATATTATTACATGTTCTAAGAGCAACTCTACCTGGTGCTCAGTATTTGACTGACTCTGCAAATTAAAAATTGGACGAAGAAAAGTCAAAACATGCCAGTTTGGCTCAGCAAAATGGTGTTTCTGGCTGAGCACACTCTTTGCTTAGGCTGCTGAAAGGCGCAGCCAAGCGTAACATCTGCCAGAGAAGAGAGTAATAAATGTGATCTGACTGCTGCTCCCTGTTTCTGGTTGGGTATTAGTAGTCTCCCAACCAGTTTGCAGTCTGGGTTTCAGTTTTGTGGGTGCGGTTGGGAAAAAGTGAATAACTAAGCTTGGTGGATGTGAGAAACGTTTCTGCAGTGTGGCATGTCGAGCACCTCTGGAGATGCTGTAAAAGAGCTGAAATCCTTAAAAACAAATGTGAAACTATTGAAACTTGTTGTTTTGGGGGTGGGGAGAGGGAAGAAGGGCAAGAAACTGGTGGTGGTAATGATAAAGTTGAAAGCCTGACAAACTCTTGGATTTTTGAACCTTGAAAAACACTTCCAACACTAATCAGAGCAATCCTTCCTTACAACTAGTCTAGAAGCTTAAAGGGTTGTGACAAGTGTTGGTTGGTTCTGGATCTGGATTTGGGTCTAAGAACCAAACCTATGGGGGCAACACGGACCCAAACCCCCAGCCTTAGAATGGGAACTAGTGGGTTTACATTGGGCTTGAACCTCATTGAGAACTAGACTCAATAGGTCTTAAGGGTTTTTTTTACAAGGCCCGAGTCATAGAGTTAGGTAGATGCTAGGGTTCTAGGTTTAGTTTAAAGGTTTAGAGTTTTTAAGTTTTAGGATCCTAGGTTCAAGCCCTAAGTTGATGGTGGTAAACATGGATAAAGGCCCTAATAGGGAGGGGGGGGAGGGAGGGTCGAGATGCTTGATCTTCCATCAAATGTCAGCTAGCATGCAAATACACAAAAATAAATCTCATTGATCAGACTTATTTGCATGGGATAGTTGTCAAGGTTTAGGGTTTAGGGTTTTTTTTTGAGGTGTATCCAGGTTCTTTCAAATTGAGTCTCAGTCTTTTGTGATCCTTACTTGTTTCTTTCTTTCATGCATCGCATGGTGTGTAGTGTAGTATACTGTAGCTTGAGAACTTGAACCGAGGAGTCCCCCCTCACTCACTCACAGGTGCGGATTCAGGTATGTACTTACTTACATATTTTTGAATTTTACACACACTTGACTTACATCACGTCATGAATGCATGTAAAAAATTGTTGTAATGTACGTGAGTGAGTGAAAGCTGTGTGAACAAACTGATCTCTGCAAACCTAGCTTATAGCTTGCCACCACACCTTCAGAAGAGGAGGAGGAGACTGGGGGGAAGAAGAAGTTGACAATCCTCAGGAGAGTTGAGGGGATTTTGGGATTCAAGGTCAAGAGAGCTTCAGAGCAGTAGGTTTCAAAGAAAACGCACATGTGAACATTGCCGTATACTAGGTGGTGACAAATGGTGGTATATATTCCAAGCATCTCAACTACGAAGATACTTTAGAAAACATTACCATCGGAGATTCTTTGTTTTCTTTTCCAATTTGGCAAGGTTGAAAGATTGGCCAAATTTCTCCAAAGAAAAAAGAAGAGTAAGTTTAGTTGAAAAAATTATACTGAAAAAGCAGATTTGTCTAAAGTTTTCTTCCCAAAAAAAAAAGAAGAAGAAAAAAAAATGCCGATTAACAAATGTTAACTGTAATGGTAGTGTAAATTAAGCTAATATTTCAAAAAATAAAATAAAATAAAACATTTCTACAAATGATATAATGGGGTTGGAAGCTGCCCAAGGTATGATGAGGGTACTAGTCGTATCCTTATTTGTTGTATATCAGCCCTAGTTTCACCCCTCTAATCCTTGTCTCATCTTCAGTTTGATTGTAATACATTACCAAATGAATGAAATTGGGTACCGAGAGATGAAATTGCGTATCAGTTCCCAAATTGAGTGTTAGTTGGAAAGTTAGTTGAAATTTGCGTATGAGTTCTGATTTGTAAAATTTTATTCTAACGCCATTCCCTTGGGCATGTAAGGTTAATTTTTTAAAAAATTAGCTGAAAAATTTGTCTCCATTACTAAATATAATTTTTAAAGGTCCTATTATTTTTTACCATAGCACATGGCCAAGTTCAACACTCCATTGTTCAATATTTAATTAATTAAAAAAAAAAACTCAATTCAACACTCATTTTCTAACTATTATTATGTTCAATAAAAGTTGAGGTGTTAATTAGCAAATTGACAAAGTTTTGAGTGTTATTTGAATAAAAAATTGATGCTAATTGCCCTTTCATGAAGTTGAAGAGTGCTTGAGGAGTTGTAGAGTCTCTTCCCCTATGGCCAGAGCGAGCTTTACTTACTTAGAGACAACAATGGAAGGAAGGTTGTCATTCATGTATGTAATAATGTACTATGTTCGAGCTTGATCCTAAGTAACTTGGGGTTGCTACAAAAGCAGGCTTTGTGAGCTTATTCCACTGGTGGGATGTACTAGCTAGCTAGCTAGACCTTTTGTTGTTGAATATATATATATATATATATATGTACAACAACTACAACAACAACAACAAACACCCAACTCAACAAATTTCAAATTGTCTGAGAGAACTGATGATGTCATGGAAGTTGTTTTTGCTGCTTTCTGGCAACTCTTTTGTTTCAACTCACCAGACTGCTCTTCTTGGATTATGGTGTCTGAAGTAAAAGTGTGTGTGTGTGTGTGTGTGTGTGTCTCTCTCTCTCTCTCTCTCTCTCGCAAAATTCCACAAAAGATCCACCCCGCACACAACAGTGTATCAGCCAGCAGCTTCTGACTTCCATTTCAAACTTGCTGGCAACACTTGGGGTATGTACTTCACCAATGTTAAGTGGTTATTTCAAATTTTTTTAAAGAATCTCAACCACTTGTGGGTTTTTTTGAATTCTTTCAGAATCATCAGAGAATCACGGGGGTTTTGGACTCTTCAAAAAAATTCAGAATCAAAGAACTGCTGCTGGTCCCGATTATTTCAATACCCTTTAATTTTTTTAATGAAAAAATCCCCAGGGTTTCCATCCATGATAAATCCAGAAAATAATGAATTGGCCGGTTATATCATTTCTCACTGAAAAATTTGAGAACCATGGGTAAAAAATACCACACATTTGGGTCCTTTGAATTGTTTTGAGAACGTTGTTTATGGAATCCTAAGAACCGCCCTGAAAATGACCAAGGTCTGTCCTCGCTCGTTTCTAATAACCACCCAACAACATCAATACTCACACCCTATGTAAGTATGTACATAGGGTTTGAATAAACCCTAAAACTAGTCCAAAACCCACAAATTTAAATGCACAAATGATGGCCTCTCTTGAATATGTTGGTTGGATTGAGGAAATATTGGAGGTGGATTTCGAGAGGTTTTCAAATTGTTTTACTTCTTTGCAATTGGGTGGTGGCAAATTATGAAGGTTCAAATGCAACAATGAAACAAGATCAATATGGGTTCTCACGTTAATGAATTTTGTGAATGTCTCATTCCCCTTTCAACCCAATCATTTGCATTTCCAATGCACATTCAGCAAATGTTCTTTTGCAGATGATACAAATGGTCCTAGAAAGTTGTGTTGTGTAGGGAACCAAAAGAACAAAGTTCACATTTCACTAAAGAGGAAAACCTTGAACTAACTCTTTTTGGCTTGGGGAACAACTCTGATCATGTAGGTTTGAGGTGGTAGGCAAACCCCCTCCGAATGTGAATGCGATGGCTAGTGAATATTAACTCCACCCCAAGTAATGGGGTGGAGGAGATGGCAATTGCATGTGAAGATGATGATGATGATGATGATGTAGGGGATGGATGAACAAGAACCACTTTCACCATCATATGAAAGTGAGTGGTTGTTTTCATTGCAAATTGTAACTTCTTTGTCATGTTCAATTTTTAGTTCAAGTTTGATAGCATGTTTATGTAGCTTGAAATTGGTTATGATAAATGGTTCTAGGTATATGCAAAATTTGAAATCCAAGAACTGTTAGTTTTGGTTCCTTTTTGCAATGGATTTGTCCATTTGTGCCTTTGAAATAAAATTTTAAAAAAAACCTAGTGATTCTTTTAGGTTTAAATTTTTATAAAAAAATTTAAAGGCACAAATGATGGTCTTCTAGGAAATTGATAATCATAGTGATATTTTAAAATCATGATTTTCAACCCTAAGAATTACCTTCATACCCGATGGGGTTTTGGTAACCAAGTGGTACATGCCCAAAGAGAGGGTATGGGTGGAGATGCCCTTGGTAATTTGGGAGTATTTTTCATTACTTATTAAAAAACGCAAACATCATTGATGGATTTGAGCATCATTGAAAGACCCCGAAATACCAATAAGTACATCTTGAAATAGTTTTCAATGATCCACAATAACTTGATTTAGGTGTTGTAACCTTTCAATTTGAAGTAATAGTTGTAGCCAAAACTTGCACCTTCAACTTCTACACATGAATACGTGGGACATCTATGGCACCATGGATTGATGAAAGGCCACACAATTTCTTAAACCCATCCATGATTTCAATCAAATCATTCCCTTTTGGCCATTTGACTTGATTTTTCACAATAAAGTTCACTACACACATGAACTCATGTAAGACCAAGTGGATGGTTGATTTCTTAATAATAAAATTTTTCCAAACAATGTAAATATTCTAATGCATGCACTAATTTGTACAAGGTGCAAGTGACAAAAATACTTGTGGACATAATGAAGTGAAACTTGATGTTCTTCTCCATGAAAAGTTTTTATTTTTGTCAAATGTTGCACAAAAGTTCTATCAACACAAAAATGTTTTGTCCACTTGTAATCATGAAGAAAAATTTGCCAAGTAGTTGACCAAGTCTTAACCTAATCCTCCAATTCCCTACTCCTCAACAAATCATAAACATAGGAGATTTGGAAAGGTGTAAAATCATAGCATTGTTCATTGTTTCAAATTATTTGATACATGGGAAAATTAAACATGATATTCAATTCAGTTGCCTTGTAGCCAAGCACAATCATGTCATGTGCTTGCAAAAACAATTCTAGAAGAATTGTTTTTAGTGACCACATTATAAAGTTTCTAAAAAACACAAAGATGATAAAAATCACAAATTACAACATAAACATAAACACAATACATAAAGAATTAAAATCAAAATACAACAAAAATTAAACATATATAGAAAGGAAATTCCAAAGTGCAAATGCATGAACTAGCAAAGTGTTATAATAAACCACCACCTACATGAATATCATAAATTGTCAAGCTTGCAAATAACAAAAACTATAGAAATTGAATTTAAAAGTGTAAAAAACATAGAACATATTGAAAAAGAAATCATGTAAAACACAATGACAATAAAGGAATGCAAAATAAAAGAGGCAAAAGTTTGAAAGCTTTAAAAGGGCTAACACTTGCAAAATGAGAAAGACTAAGATATACAATGAATGACATTTGCAAGCACTTGTTATGTTTGAACAAAGGTACAATGTGGGTATCTTTAGGTAAGTTTTAGGCTTATTTTGAATTTAGAAAGTTGCATCTATGAATGCCAGTCACTACCATCTATGAAAAATAATATGAAAAATATTGATTTTAAATATTTCAAAGTTATAGAATCACTAGTTTTGGTTTTTTGGGGAATTTTTTTTATTGATGTTAAGTGGATATTTGATTTGGATAATAATGTTGGTTTGGTTTTCTAAATATTTCAAATCAATTAGACAAACACTAGTTCCAAATTTTTGGGGATTTGTTTTTAAATCAAAGAAAATTTCAATTTTGGAGTACAATTAATTTCAAAAACCTTGAAAAACTATTAGTTCCATTTATCGCAATAGCTTCAAAAAAATCAATTGCTACAAATGTGGTTATGTGATTTTATTTCAATTTTTTTTAGAATTATGATGCTACACCTATTAAAATATAGTTTTTTTATTTTTTAAAAATCGTTTAGTGAAATACCTAAGTGGAACATGACCATTAAAAATTTTAAAGTCAAACTATTCTACCAAATGATGTTGAGAGAATCAAAAAATAAACCATGCAAGAATTTTGCAAGAAGAAGAGATAGAAACAAGAATTTGGAATCCCTAAATTTCAAATAGAGGTTTTGTAGTGCCAAAGTTGAATTGACTTCTACTAAAAAATGGTTTAGTAACTAAAAAGCTAGTGAAAGAAACTTGTTTTGTTGTTGACCATGGACATGAAGGTACAAAGCTTTACATTTTTGGTGATATCCCCATTGCTTCAATTGATGGTGCCACAAAAACAAATAGGTGTGCACCACATTTTTCTTGTTTGGCATTAAGTAATTTCAACAACCATGTAACAAACCTAGTTGAAAATTCAATTGGGATCTTGAAAAAAATGTTTAAGGAGCTCTTGTTGAAAACAAATTTGCATACCTTTTTTTGCTAAATGTTGTCATGTGTTGTTATATGTCACACAATTGTTTATTCAATGGGAAGGATGAGGACATTGAATCATTGATGATTCAATTGGAAGTAGAAAATCAAATAAATGAAGGTGCAAGGAGGAAAGATGAACATAAAAATGTAACAAGAGTGAATGATACTAATGTTAACATTGTTTCTTCACATAACACATGAAATTTATAAAATATCACAATGAACATAACTTGAGCAATATCTTGGAAATTGGAGGCCCCACAATTGGAGACAATTTTAGCTTGTCATTGTTTAGCTAGAAATGCTTTAAATCTGAAATTGAAGCCAAAAAAGTTGAAATTTTATTTAATGAATTGTTCATCCCCTTCCCCTACCTCACTTTCCATTCTCCCTATGTTTGTTTTCTTGATGTTATGAAAATGAATTGTTGACATTTGTGGCCTCCATTGATAAGAACTTGGATTGCACACTCTTTGAAAGGTGTTTGATGTTCATAATGGTGATGATATGAAAGGAGGACAAGATTGAAGTTACAATGATGTTAAGGACTAATTTGAAGATGCACCATCATGGTGCAATGCAATGGAGGTGTGGAAGATAGGAGATTGGTAACCTATTATTGTAAGTGCAAGGTTGATAACTTATTGCTTGTGATATGAGAAAAAAAATCATTCTTTGAAAGAGTTTGCCATTGTAGAAATGGTTTACCACACACCCAATTAGTCGATGGTCAATTATTTATAGAATGCCATGTTAGCATGGCATGTCACTTATTTACCCAAAAAATGACAATATACGTGAACATAAATTGTAATAAGATAACCTACCATTATGAAATTTACCAACAAAAGTGAATTGACTTTAATAAGGAAACCATGCACCTTATTTTCATTTAGTCACACATCTTTTAGGAATGTACATCAACCTTTTTATATGTGCAAAAATTCACCAAAAAATGATTGTGGAAGGTTTCAATCACCTACTGTGAGGAAAATAATAATAAACATTGCTGAATTATTATAATTAGTTTTTGGTGTGTAATCAGAAACATAGAAGGTTGATTAAAATATTTGTATTTCATATTTGATTTATAGCCAAATTTGGTTAAATATTCTTAAACCTTCAATTTTTTTAAAAAAAACATTGAATTTATATAATTAAAAACAAGTCTGTTTGTGCCATTTGAACCTACTTTTTTCAAGCTTAACTATATCATTCCTTTCATTTACCCATCTACCAAGGCTTTTTTTTCAAAATTTTCAAGTAATTGGACCATCCACAAGAGGAATGAACCATGTTTGGTTAAAGGTCAAACATTAAAATGTATTTCAAAAATATTCTTGCCTAATTTTAGCAACTAATTAAGAAAACATTGTCTAAATATGGTGACTTTTGTGATTTTTTTCTCAATAAAACCTTTGTACAATTTGCATTGGGTTTTTTTTTGTCACCGCAACACCTTTTCATGCTCATGTTATCTTTATTTGCATGGAGATGGAAAGGCATATTTTGAAGTTTGGCATTTATCTATGAAGATAGTTTGTTGGCCTTGCCTTGTAAGGCAATGACACTGTGTTGAGAGTCATTATAAAATATTTTAAAAAAATTCACCCCTAGAAACTAAATGAGATTATTCATTCTAATTTGGTTATAAAAGGATACACATTCATCTTTCAACATTTTGTTTTGTCCATCACCTACCTCTTCAAATGTGCACCCAACCCCAAATGACTTTGTCACTAATCCATAACCCCAAAAAACTAAATATGAAACTACCTTCACTAAGGATGATTAACGTCGCATTGTACACAAAAATACATGTAATTCTTTGAAAATGTGACAATGTGATTGAGAAATTCAAATGCAAATGTCATGATGAATTTGTTTGTTTTGTTAACGAATGTGAAAAATAAACATGAAAAAGGCAATATTCAATCAATTTTTATAAATTAAAAAATCATTAGATTTCCAAAAAATTGAAAGTCATGTTAAAAAATTTCCCTATTGGTTTTGCTCAATATAACAAGTTTTTTAATATTTCATTAAAGTTCTTAAAACTTGTTGTCATTTAATGTGAGATTAAAAAATGAAACATAATCATGAATTTTTTTTTCTTTTACAACAACATGATGATGTACATTAAAATAAATTTATTTATATTTTTTCCCTAGATATGACCAATCATACAATATCTGTTGTTGATATTAAATGAATGGTAGGGCATTGTGAATAATGCACCCTTTTTTTTTTCTTTTTTTTTTGACATTGAAATCTCCCAAACTATGATGCCTCTTGCCACACTTTTGATATCATTGAAAAGCCCTCAATGAGTAGCGGTGCACTAAGTTGGTTTCATTATGTTTCAACCTACAATGAAAAAGCTATTGAATATTGAACAATTCTTCACTAAAAATTCATTGAAATAATAACCAAAAATTGTAGGAAAATTTGGCCACACTCTTGGTATTGTTGGAAAACACTCCAAGAGCATGATTTAATGAAGGCGATTTGGAATTTTTTAGACCTAAGGTCAAGGATATATTGAATTTTGAGTAGTTTTTTTGTCATTGAAAATTCAAAATATTACCCAAAAAAATGATTTTGAAAAGAAAAATTAGTTAGGTAACTAGTTCACACGTGGGCCAATGAAATAGGCTACACTCGTAAATAATAACGAAGACCTATTGGGACCCCTATGGGAACATAAGAGGGTAGAAAAAAGGGGTGGGGGTTCCCAAACCTCAAGGAGACTCCTAGTACATGAACCTCCATGCACATAAGTGACTCTCTTTTCATGGGAACATGGGAACATATAAAAATAAGGAGAATTTCTTGCTTGGCATAACCCCTTAAGGGTTCTTCTAGTTGCTCAAATTACCTAGAAATAAAAAGAGAGTCATTTATGCGGCGTAATAGGGTTGTTGGAATCGGTAGTAGACTTTTTGTTAATGGTTCTTTTGCAACTTAGGCCCACTTTAGATGGGGGCCTAGGGTCCAAATTCCGAAGAACCAATTGGGAATTATTTGAAGCAAAATGAATCCTTGAGTTTGAACCCTAGCTTTACATCTTGGTTCTCCAAATCATGAGCTTTCCTTTGAGCTCTTTTCTTTTCTTGTGTTTTTTTTTGGGTTTTGAATCAATTGAATTTCCCTTCAAAATGGTGCGATGTATGTTTAGCCTTGATTTGCCACTTTTTTGGTCTTGGACCTTAGCTTGCATCTTGGTTCTTCAAATCATGAGCTTTCCTTTGAGCTCTTTTCTTTGGTTTGTGGTTTGAACCAATTGAATTTCCTTCCAAAATGGTGTGATGTAGGTTTAGCCTTGATTTGCCACTTTTTTGGTCTTGGACCTCAGCTTGCATCTTGGTTCTCCAAATCATGAGCTTTCTTTTGAGATCTTTTCTTTGGTTTGTGGTTTGAACCAATTGAATTTCCTTCCAAAATGGTGCAATGTAAGTTTAGTCTTGATTTGCCACTTTTTGGTCTTGGATCTATGTTGTATCTTGGTTCTCCAAATCATGAACTTTCTTTTGGGATCTTTTCTTTGGTTTGTGGTTTGAACCAATTGAATTTCCTTCCAAAATGGTGCAATGTAGGTTTAGCCTTGATTTGCCACTTTTTGGTCTTCGATCCATGCTTGCATCTTGGTTCTCCGAATCATGAGCTTTCTTTTGTTTGAGCTCTCTTTTGTTGTGTTTGTGGGTTTGAACCAATTGAATTTTGTTCCCAAATGGTGCCATGTAGGTTTAGCCTTGATTTGCCACTTTTTTGGTCTTGGGCCCTAGCTTCTTACATCTTGATTGTGGAAATCATGAGCTTTTCCTTTGAGTTTTTTTCTTTTTTTTTTTCTTTTCTTTTCCTTTTCTTTTGGGGGTCTGAACCAATTGAATTTCCTTCCAAAATGGTGCCATGTAAGTTTAGCCTCAATTTGCCACTTTTTGGTGTTGATCCCTCATCTAAAAGCCATGGGTCCAAATTATGGCTCTAAAGTCGATTGGACTGCTCTATTTCATTGGACTGGGGGGACCTTAGAGCCAAGCGGCCCTTAGACTAGAGCCGTGGGCCCTTAGAAGAATCAGTGAGACAATGAGCTCCTTCCTTCCTGCTCTTGAGCAGCACAAGTGTGTGTCTCGTTTGGAGGAGGAAGAGGAAGATGAGAACTTGAGGAGAATATGATGGCATTGCAACTCCTCCCTCCTCCCTCCTGCGCAGGAATTGAATTCTTTTTTGGTGATGGGCTGCTTGTTGTTGCATAGAGGAATGGTTGAAGGAAAAAAAGTTCGACATTCCAGGTAGAGAAGAAGAAGAAAAGAAGCAGCAGCAGCAGCAGCAGCAGCAGCAGCAGAAGAAGCAGAAGAAGAAGAAGAGATTTTGATTGATTCATTGTTGGGTCGTGGTACCCAAGTTACCACGCGGAAGGAATCATGGCACGGGGCGGCGACTGTATCACCATCAGCAGTAGCAGTAGCAACAGCAACAGTAGCAGGAACAACCCTGGACCAGTGTGCGAAGGATTTGCAATCAACAGGACCTCCACGAGTCTTGCAGCTAAGCACAACTTTGAGAGGGAGAGGAAGAGGAGAGTGTCGGCAGCAGTGAATTCAGGGGTGCAGCATCAGCATCAGCATCAGCATCAGCCGCAGCAGCAGTGTGGATCATCAGCTCGCAATTCTGCGTCTTCCGGTACTCATGGGTGGTGCAGAAGAAATTCAGTTGCTGCTGCTAGTGCTGCAGGATGTCGTTTAGGTGGGGAGCAGATTGACAGCAACGTGCAGCAGCGGCAGTGTGATGAAAGCCTCATCATGTATAGTAGTAGTGCAGATGATCATGATATGGACACGATCACTGCTAGTGTGGCTCTTGACTGGGAATCATCATCAATGGTGAGAAGCTGTAGAAGAAGCTCATTGGAGGCTCTCGAGAACGTCGAGTTTGACAATAGGAGGAAGTCTCATGCGGCTCAGCAAGCTGCGCACTCGCGGTACTCATCACAACACCCAAGCCCAGATGCTGCTGCTGCTGCTGCTTCTTGCATCTATGATTCCCACCCGGATGAGCTTCTCTGTCTGACGCGTCGCCTACAGTTGGTTGAGAGATCACAAGTTTTTGATGAGACGCGAGCGACGCGACAGATCATTCTCCACGAACCCAATTCGCAGAGGACAAGTTTAATGAGGAATAGTCGTGTTGAAGCTCCTCAAGGAACAGTCTATGAAGAAGCAGCAGCAGCAGCAGCAGCAAGCGAATTCTCAGGTGCCCATCTCTCGCACCTTTGTCAGCCCAGGTACTCGAAGTTCTGCTTAAAATCATCAGCATCAGCATCATCTTCTTCTTCATCATCATCATCCCCCCATGATGCGCACGCTGTCGAGATGGCGTTGAAGGACTCTCGCAGCTCCAGCTTTCGATCCCAGAGCATCTTCGTTAATGCGTGGGAGACTTCTGGCGACAAGGATTCTTCGGGAGCTGCTGCTGCTGCTGATGACAGTAGCAGCAGCAGCAGCAGCAGCTCGTCCCTGGAATCCACCACCAGAACTTCGGCAGTAGTGTGCAGCTTCAAAGGCGGCAATGACGACGATGATCAGTACCGGCGTGGCCATGATCATGTCTCCGCCGTGACCGCCGAGGATGATGATGATCTCAACCATTTCCATGCTCAACAGGCATCACCAGCTTTGAAGGATTCTCCTTCTTACAGCAGGTGGAAGCAGCAAGCTGCAGCAGAGGTGAGGACGACGTCGTCGAGTGCTGGTCTGGTGGCTACGTTGCTAAAACCCTGGAAGCTCCTGTTCGGCAGCACGAAGAAGACGAAGAAGAAGAAGAGTTCTTCTTCTTCTTCTTCTTGTACAACAAAGCTGCCAACAAGCTCAAGCCTGGTCGTCCAGGAAGAGCTGCACACAACAGCTGAGAACAGTCTTGTGGCGAGGAGGCTGCCATTGTCGGAAGCAGCAGCAGGCTCGTCGTCTCCGATCATCAGTTGGTCTGCTCCAATGCATCAAACCAGTGCTGCTGCTGCATCATCATCATCTCTCTCACCACCACCACCACCAGCTGGTGCTGCTGGTACCAAAACCCAACAACAGTTTCTCCGAGAAAAGAAAAGTTCCAGTCGCTCGGTTCCATACAACTTTGCTCACGAAGCACCGGCTGCTGCACCCATCTCCACTGCAGCAGAAACGCCAGATGACGAGGCACGAGCTTTAGCTTCTTCTTCTTCTTCTTCGTCGTCGTCCTCTGCTATTGCTGCTGCAGGAGGAGGAGAAAGAGATGGCACTCCGTGGTTGAGACAGTTGAAAAGGGAGTCAAGCTTGCCGCCACCACCAGCAGTAATGGCGGCGGCGGCCTTGAAGAGTTCTTCTTCTAGCAATGCAGCAGTCAAAGCACACAAGGCGCTGGAGCCGCGACTGACCCATTCACAATCTGCGATTCTGTCAACATGTAGCAGTCCTGGCGGGGGTGGTGGTGGTGGTTCATCAAAGGCGGATCTTGATGACGGCGAGGAAGACGACGACAACTGCGCCGGGACGCCGAAGTTGTTGCCGGTAACGGAGCGCTGGAAAAAGTACGTGAAGATGCTCAAAGCTCCATTACACACAAAACCTTCGACTCCATTGTCGCACACACAGGAATCGTTGCTGCTGCACAAGAGTAATGAGCAATCCTACAGCAATCTGCCGCCTCTAAAGCTCAAGGCATCTTCAGAGTCCAGTACTCCTAAAGGTTCTCCTGCAGCAGCAGCAGCAGCAATAACAGCAACAAGAAGCAGCTCCAAACTCTCAAGAATCATAGCTTCCACTGTCATGACTCCCAGGTCCAAATCTGTGACCCCTACTCACCACCGTGCAATAGCAGCAGCAGGAGGAGCAGGAGCAGGAGGAGTTACAACTCTAGTCAACAACCAAAGCACACTCTGTGAGCAACACAATGCAGTGCAAGGAGCCATAGCCCACTGCAAACAATCCCAATCTGGTCAGGTCAATCTCCACTCCATCTCGTAGCATGGGTTGTTGTTGCCAGAAGGACAGAAGAAACAGAACAACAACAACAACAACAACAAGGGCCTTGAGAATTTTGTGATACACAAGAGAAGAAGAACTGAGCAGAACTTCTTCTTCAATCCTGCAAAAGTCCTATAGCAAAACTTCAAATCTTAGACTTGGCATCATCAGTTCCAGATTCCAGCAAATCCCTCTGAGAGCTTGAATGACTCTGGGGTGAAGAGATTTCATTTCAAGAACACTCATCATCAACAAGCCCCTTCCTTCCTTCCTTGCAAGAAGAAGAAGAAGAAGTCATTGCTGGCAAGCTCAATCTTTTCAATTCTGAGCTTTGAATTTTTCTTCACTGCAAAAAACATCCCAACATTCTCTATCTGAGCTTTCCTCCAATTTTTAGTTTAAAAAATTCTTTTGGCTTTCCTCCAGTTTCCAGTATGAATCCTTTCTTCACTACCCAAAAAAAAAACCATCCCAACATTTTTTGTACTCTCCAAGCTCTCCTCCAATTTCCAGCAATTGGGTGGGGGGATTCATGAAATGTCTGCACTGCAGAAAAGAAAAAAATTCCAACATTCTCCAAGCTTGAGAGCTCGCCTCCAATTCCACCATGGGGAGCTTTGTTGTTAGTGTTGGTTCATGAGACATCTTAAATGCAAAAATCCAAGATTGCTTGGTTTTTCTTTGAGAGAGAGAGAGAGTGTATGTGTGTGTGGAAGGAAATGAGATCATCTCTCCGGAAACCCATTTTTGTTTTCATTCTGAGGAATGCTCATGAGGGTTTTGTTGGGTTTTGTTTCTAGTTTGAACATTGCCATAAGGGAGTGAGTGACATGACATGATGACGAGAACCCTAAACCCTAAACCCAACCCTAAGAATTTTGTTTTTCCTCGTTTTAAAGGAGATATTGAAGTTCATCTCTCTACCCTTGGAGTTAGAATTATCAAATTCACATTGCTAGGAAAAAGAGGAATTCACCATCTTGCCAATTTTCTAGGTATAGAGACATGCTTAAACCCTAAACCCCATAAATGCCATATGGTGAATATGGGTTTTCATTGCAACAAATCCAAAATCTTTATCATGCGAATTTGGATGTGTTGCATTGAAAACCCATATTTACCTTATGGCATTCATTTCTTGGCTCCCTCTTTCTTTCTTTTTTTTGGGAACATAACTATAGACCCAATCGCCAAGCTATTGCAATAGCTCGCCAAGTTAGGTCCAATGGCAAAGGATATTTTTGCTCATGAGCAAGTTTGAACCTTGGACCTTTGTGATACCAAACAAGGGCCATACTATTGAATTGTCGTTCCAAGAGACTCTTGACTTTTTTAATGTGTGGCAAAAATTTGAGATTCTCAATATAGCTATTTGGTAAAGAAGATTAGTACATCAAGGACTTTCATGTATAACAAAGTTGCATCTCCATTTAGTGGAGTTAATGGTTTCAAGACTTTTGTTACTATAAATCCCTTTCTTCTGGCTATATATATATATAGTCAAGAAGAGAAATTAAAAAATACAAATGTTAAAATCAAGTGTCTTTTGAGACTTTCAATAGTCAAATTCAACCAAATTTTAAGAAAAATCGTCAAATTTTTGTACATTGGTTCAAGTAAGTAGCCAAAAATATAGAAAAATTTATTTTCACATTTAGCTTTTAACCAAATTTGATTAAATCTTCCTACGGATGATCATCATTTTGGCTACATCACAAAATTTCAAAAAAAGATATTGCCTTAAATCTTCAACATTGTAAAGATGAAACAATGCCAGACATTTTTCTTAGTTTTAATTTGTTTTCATTGATCCTTAAAATAAAAGAGTGGTTACAACATTCATGTGCGTATTTGGATTTTGGAAACTAAAGAAACTAGAGGGATGATCAAACCTTCTTAGGTTTTTTTTTCATAATAAAAGGGGACTAAATAACAAGTTATTGAAAATCAAATGTTTCAACCCTAAAATATTGATGGATGGAGTGCAATGGACACATATTCAATGAACTCAATTGGATGCGGTGTAAATTTTGCCTCCACAATTCAACTTAATCATTTTGGTCATAGATGATAAGTTGCAAAAAGGTTTACAAATGATTGTCCACCAATTAAAACATCTTGAAGGCATAACAAAAATGGGTTTTGTCTATACAAAATTCGACTTTTTGGAATTTGCATTTTTGCCCATCACTACTTTAACATTGGCAATCAACTACATTTGAATTCCCTACTAAATAAGACTTGGTTTTACCACCAACTGCAACATCTAGAGATTCAATAATCTTACAAAAAATCTTTCTTGACATGTTTTTAATAACATTCATGTTGATATGTATAATGCAAATCAATTCAATGATTTTTTCTTGACTAGTCTTACAAAAAAGCTACATTGTCCTTATTTAACACAAATTTGATTCCTCTCAAATTGGCAAGTCCATGCATTTAACCTTCACAAAACTTACATGAAAATTGCCTTGTAAACAATCGTGGCCAACATTACAACCCAAATTGAGCATGTCTACCTACTTTCAACAACAAATATTTATCAAGAAAAAAAATGTCGACATGCCTAAATTGTCATTGAAAACCTTGTTCCATGTCCTTCACATCTTAATTACCTAACTAATAAACTCCAAGCAATATTAATGAAACACATTATTTTCTTATGGACTTCCATTTGTATCATGTTACCAATTACCACCCTTCTAATTGTCATATTCAAAAAAAATTTATGTACAACATCTATGGAAAAGACATCAATAATCAACACCCATTCTATAATAAAATTATTATTTTTTATGTGAAGACCTACATTATATATATAATGTACAACTTTTTTAAAACCATAATCACAAATTTTAAACTTTTTTAGTCTTTAAGGACGTTCAAAATTACAATAAAAAACATCCTTCACAAGGATCCAATACATGTGTACCTAAAAAAATCAAGATATGTGACCTTTATAATGAAGTATACTAAACCTAAAATAAATTTGAAAACTTTTGGTGAGGTTTGAATAACAAAAAACATGTTCAAATTTAAAGGTTTTGAAAAAGACCAATTTAACAAATATTTTGCAGATGACCAAATATTTTAAGAACATAGGGAAATGACTCGAAATTCATAAGATTATAATTTCATGAATAAAAAGACATAATTTCAATTGATGAGAAAATAATTTATTAAATTTAATTAATGGTGGTTTTTCAAAGTAATAGAAATAAAATTATTATTTTTCAACAAATGTTTTGGCTCTTTTTACTAGAATTGCACCCTATGCATTTAAGAAAGGGGGATTGAGTATTAGAGGTCCAAAATTGCATTTAACACATATGAAAGGAATGAAATATGGTAAACCAAAAATTCCTAGGAAAAGAAAACCCATGCAAATTAGTTCAACAAAAAGGTTTATATTGAGTTGAAACACAATTTTTTTATTCACATAATATAACGATGGACTCTTAATACTACAATAAACCTATATATATATTTTTAAACATGGAAATTAAAACCCTCCTACACCATATGAGCTTGTGTGTATGCCATCCAATATATGTTTCTTGAAGTCATTTAACAAATAATAAATGTTTAAATTTACACAACATTACATTAGTTTTGGTTATGGACAATTTTGTTTATTACACATGTAAACTTGTCTTTTATTTATGTCCTAAAACAATGGGTGCAAAAAAATTGTGAATGAAAGCAAAGGAGTTGAATAAGATAGGTTCATTTGTAAAGTCTTTAAAGTTCACGTTAAAAGAACATGAAAATGTTCACATGTGTGTGTTAAAATTATTGAACATTATAAAAAATGTTTTTGTTATTCAAGTGTTTTGATTATCATGGTCATTGGCCATTAGTGAAGATGTTAACTTGGTGACAAAAACTATGAGAAGGGAAATGGTAAAAGAAATGGCAATTGAAAGAAAAATTAAATGGAATTAAAGTCAGTATTTATAGTGGGTTACTTAATAGTAGTTTATAATGGAATAATTTAGAATATTTGAAAAGAGCTTAGGGTAGAATAACCTAATGTGAAATTACTTAAAATAACTTAGAATAACTTAAGTTATAATATCCTAGAATAATCAAGGGCACCTAAGGTAGAATAACCTAAAATAAGTTAGGATTAGCTTAAAATCCTAACCTATGGTAGGTGAAGAATAACTTAGGGTAACCTACATTAATTTAAGGACAATTTAAAATATCTTACATTAATTTGAGATAATTTAGGACTAATGTAAGAATCTAGTTTATGGTAGCCTACACATAAGGTAAGAAAATAATGTGAATAATAATATGTGATGATAAATCATTTCACTTATTTAAATAATGATTCAATGATTAAATATGTGATGTTAAAGGTGAAGAGAAATAAAAGGTTCAAATTTTCACACTTCCACTTAAAGTTGGTGGGTTATGTGGGCTAAGTGAGTTAAGATAGCCTAATTTTTGAATGTTTAGTTCACCTTAAGTTTTTAAGTGCCTAACCTAATCTAAGTGAGTAGGCATCTAGCCTTAACCATTGAACCTAGCCTAGTTATGAACTAGGAAGTTAATACAATGATTAAATTATTAGTGAATTTGAATAACTATTATTGAATTAATTATTAATGAATTCACTCGTTCATATAATTGATTCACATTCACTAAGGGGTTGGCCACTTTTGTTGTGATAAATTTGTTCAAGTTCATTCAAAATCTAATGAAATGTAAAATGAATTGGGACACTTATTGGTGTAGTGATTTAAAAGGAGTCAGTTAAGTAATTTCCTTTACGATAATTATTGTTTTAAAAAATGATGCAATGAACATGTGAAAAATACAGAAGAAAAAAATTTGAGGTAATAATTTTTTTTATCATTTCATCATCTTTCAACCTAAACATCTCCAATGTTCTATGGTTGAAGCTTAATTATTTTCTCAACACCCATGACACAATGTTTATAAAAAATTTAGATGATTATTTGTTTTAAATGTTTTTTAAATTTTGAAAATGAATTATAATGCTTATAATTTTTTTTTTTTAATGTGGATTTTACCCTATGTTGTAAAGCACTATGAATTTTACGTTGCAAAATGATAAACATTGTGTTTATATCCATAAATTTGAAGATATCATTCATTGATATGTTTAATGAAATCATAATAAATTCTAAAACATTTAAAAATTCATGTTTTTTCAACATGTCTTTATATAATGTAAACAACATTTAAACACCACAAATTTGATTCAAAAGCTTGTGTATATTATTGCAATGATGGGATTTCTATTATATGAAAATCATCAAGTAAATTTGGAACAATGAAAATTTGAAATCACAACAACAAAATAAAATTTTCAATTAGCAAAAAACAAGCAATAAAAAAGAAAAAAAACCCTTTCTTATACCCAACAAACATAATTAATAACTAATAATAAAAGTCACCTAAATTGTATTTTCAAATGAGCACTAGTAAATAGAATTACTAAATAGTAACAAGTGAGAAGATGAATATGAAAGCCTATTCACACACAAGGGTCCTAACAACTTATTTGCATACCCTTACTATTAATATAACTAGTTATGTTTAGGTTCATATGTAACCCTAATTCCTACTTACCCACCTACCGCCATTCATATTAAAATTAGACCTAGATTAGGCTTCAAAACCATTTGAAGAGTTTTTACTTATTGACACTTGTTATTGCAAAATTTATTTGAATTAAGGTGCATTCACACTTGGCATTTGGGACTTTACGATTGAATCCCCCTAACACCATGCTAGCCATTTAGGACTTAAACCTAATTATCATGAAAATTTTATTTTAACCTAACATTTCACTTAACATTAAGCTATGGCCCCATTTAACGTTGGGTGCCACCTAGATTTTCATTTAACACTAACTTACCCCATGAAGTGTGAATGCACCATTAGGCCTATATTAGCACCATTACTACTGGTTGTTAACATTCGCGATTATTAGTTAGTTAGGCAGTTAGTTAGTCACTTACGCCTAACCAATGCTTACCACTGTTGGAGCTCGTGTGCATACAAAGAGCTAAATAATTAGTAAAGTGCTGTGGGTAACGGTAGTCGTTAGTAGCTTGTTAGTAAGTAGCCAGGCGAGCTGCGAGAAGAGAGCGAGAGAGAGAGAGGGCGAGAGAGAGACGAAGTGTGCGTCTCCTGTTTTTGCGTGCGACTTCTGTGTCGAAATTTGGGGATGGGATTTGATTTTTTGTGCTTTCTCGCAATTGTTTCTCCATTTGTTCATCAGAGCACTTGCGCCTTCTCGCTCTAGGATCAAACCGTTTTAATTTCTGTGCAGTATTTCTTCTCCAAATTTGAGCTGAATCTAGGGTTTGCATTTTGCCTCCTCACCTCTCCTCCTTCCCGCCCTCTGCCCCTTCGACTTGGGGGCAGTGATGTGTTTTTGCGACGCAGCTTGAGTTGTAGAAATTGAAGCTGAATCTATGGCGGAAGAAAATGGTGGATGACGGCGGCAGTCGTCCAAAGTACAGACCACTGCTCGTCCGTCCCTGAAGTTGAAATCGTTCCAAGGATCCAAGTGCTGTGTATTTATGAGCTGGATCTGCTGCAGAGTATTCTTCTGGCGCTCTTTTCCCGTGCATTTAAGCTGTGGTATAAGCACGTGATTATACCGGAGGAGGGATATCATGCGCTGCTGGTGTCTCTGATGCTTCAAACCCTAAAACGGAGTATCTTGTTGCTTGCACTGGAGGAAGTGAGATTCGGAAGTGTCGTGCTCTTGGGTCCAGGAGGAGCAGTGAGGCTAGAGCGCCAAGTTTTTTATTCAATTCTGCAGCTATGCATTTCGCAAAACTAGATGATTCGCCAATGTTCCGTAAGCAGGTAGGTATCATTGCTTCTCTCCTTGGTCTCTGTCAGATCCATATAGGTCAATGAAACCAGATTCTCCTCTGCACCTTTGTATTTGGAGGCTATGTTCTTTGGATGTAAAATGACATGGATATGCAAACCCATATATACCTGGATGCTGGTTGGAGCATTATGTGCTGAAGCCAGTAATGGTTAGAATGCTATGTTTGGGCTAGTGTGCAATAGTATATATATTTTCCAGACTCCACAACTTTGGTACCCCAAGGTCAATGCATTGACTAGGGGATAACATTGCCTTTGTTCTCCGCCTATTTGTTCAGCTTGAGTTATGCTTTTATGGTTTCAAGTTTGTTGTGAGTATTGGGTAATCTGTAATCTGTATTGATGTCATGTTGATAGGCACTGTTGTTACTTGAGAGGTATGGTGTCCTTGCACTTTATCATGGAGAGTTTGCTATAAACTGTTTTAATGTTCTCACACATTGCTTTGCAGCTTCAAGCCCTTGAGGAAAGTGCAGAAGCATTAAGGGAGCGGTGTCAACGATTTTACAAAGGATGTCGCAAATACACGTAAATGTTGCAGCCTATTTTTCTGGCTCATGTTGTCAATGATATGAAAGTTGTTAAGTTTCAGGCTCTGATTGCTTCCTGGTTAGGTTTTTGCTCTCAGCATTGACCTGTCAACGAGAAGAAGATGAGGATCCTTTCTGATTTTTTGTTTTTAAGGACTGAGTTCTTGAAGTAATCTTGGCCTTGAGTAAATAATGTGCTGTTGATGGAGTGGCAGTGAGGGTCTTGGAGAGGCATATGATGGAGATATTGCCTTTGCAAGTGCTTTGGAGACCTTTGGAGGAGGCCATGATGATCCTATCAGTGTTGCAGTTGGAGGTTTTCCCTTGGCTGCCTGTTTCTCATTATCTTACTTGCCTACATGTGCATATGCTGATCCCTGTATATTTATATCCCTTCTTATCACCACTTGTGACTGTACAGGGCCTGTGATGACAAAATTCACAATTGCACTAAGGGAGATTGGAACTTATAAAGAGGTTCTACGTTCACAGGTAGTCACTGCAGCTTTGCTCCTGCGATTGTGTACCTCAGTTTGAAATGCACATAGTGCATCTTTGATTCTCAACAGTTGTGTTTTGTGGGCAATATCTCCAATGGGTAATGCAGGTCGAGCACATGCTAAATGACCGTCTGACACAGTTTGTGAGCATTGATCTTCAAGATGTCAAGGTGTGTTTCTTCTTTCCAAGAGAAACTATGTAAAATTATGGTTCCCCATCCTGGTCCAATCAGAGCCACCGACCTGGGTGTGGTGGTGTATATAACAGCAGCTTAGATGAGTCCAGTACTCAATCCAACCTAAAGTAGATGCTAGAACAGGGTTTACATGTGATGACCCAGTTTCTCTGCTTGGTGGTGATGGATGGCAGAATGTGAAGGTTGGTGAGGAGCTTTCAACTGAGGATATGGCTGGGCTGATGATTCTCATTTCATAGCTGTGGTGATGGTGCCCATTGGGCTTTAATTGCTTGTTGCTGCGAGGAAGGACACAATCTGTTCCTCGCAGTAGCTGTTTGATTGCCTTATTTGGTCAAGTCTTGTAGTCACTTACAAGAGCAATCCCACTGCTAATAATGGAGGAACTGTAGTAGTCTCACAGTAGTTTGCTGGCTACACATAGATCCATGTTCCAAATGTGGTCATCCCTGACACAGCATGATTTAAAACTCTAACTCAGTAAATAATTCAAGCTATCAACTTGTATTTTACCTGAAAAAATTTACTAGGTTGGGGTTATAAGAGGGCATTTCCTTGATTTATGTGGGTGGCCTGTCCATCCTGTTTGGTGTGAACTCAAGTTTCAAGTCTAGGACTATCCATCAACAGTTTAAATGTTTCATCCTGATCTTGAACTTTGTACATTTGTGCAGGAAGTTCGAAAGCGGTTTGATAAGGCCAGCCTGCATTATGATCAGGTAAGCTGGAGAGCTCTAGATGAAAATACTGTATTGTTCCTTTAGGTATCAGTATATCTGTACCATGTACGTGTTGCTAAATTTAAGTGAACCATGTGTCATTTCATTAACAGTTTGTCACTGCTTATTGTTCTTTTAAATTCAAGCTCTGTGTAGCTACTGCCCCTTTCTCCTGGAGAAACCATGATTCTAACACTAATATAAACAGAATTGTGCGCTTTCTATCAGTGAGTCTACAATGTGAGTTCTGCTCTGGAATCTGCTGTCCAGGTCTATTAGGTCTTCTCAGGATTGCTGCAGAATGACAGGAGCCTGACAGGCAGTAATTATGGAATTGAACACAGGAGGAAACAAATTAATGACTTGTGTGGTGCAGGTGCGAGAGAAATTTTTGTCACTGAAGAAGGATGCAAAGGTAGAGGTGGTTTCTGAGGCTGAGGAGGTATGGTTAATTTCATTTCACCTTTCTGATGTGTATTAGGTTGAAAGATGAATAGCTTTTTCTTAGAACAAGTATCTAGCCTGTCTTTGGTTATTTGTGATTCTTGCATGTTGTTGATTTTCAGTATGATGAATCTGAAAGTTTGGTCAAAGTTCATAACCAAAAACTGGTCATAATTGTACAATACAGGTTGCTTGTGTTTATACTTGCCACTTGTTTGACCTGCTCTTGTTTCCCATGTTTCTTCTGTCTTCTTTGAAACACAGGATTTGCGGAATGCAAAGTCCCAGTTTGAGCAAGCTCGGTTCAATCTGGTGAGTTTCCCCTTGGGCACCAGCTGTCATTCCACCTCAAGAGATATGGCATTTTCAGACCTTAAGAGGAGGCAGAGTATCCAGACCTAACATGTTCAATGCACAAGCTTGGGTAGTATTTGAATCATGTTGGAAATTGTCATGTCAATTGTAGTTAGTATGTGTCTGAACCAGAGTTTGTGGAAATATCATTTGACCTCTATTTGTTAAGCTTTTGGTTGATGAACTATTGCAGATGACAGCCCTTTCTAACATAGAGGCAAAGAAAAAGTTTGAATTCTTAGAGGCTGTGAGTGGAGCAATGGATGCACACCTCCGGTACTTCAAACAGGCGAGGTTTCATAAAAGCATTTGTGGTTGTTCACCTTCATTTGGTTTTATGTTGCCATGCTCTTTTTAATACCTGGCTAACAGGAACACAATATTGCAGGGCTATGAGTTGCTGCATCAGATGGAACCATACATACACCAGGTGAATTATGGAACCCTGACACCATTATTCATACACTTGGAGCAGTAATTAACCATTTTATGTTGGAGATTCCAAGATGCCTACACATTCACATGTTTTGTAGCTTGATGTTAGTGGCTTTGCAGAGTAGTTGAGTATACACTTGATGTTTTAGGAACAGCCAGGTGAAACATACTTAACTATGTGAAGATACATCAATATGCAGAAATATTCAACTGTGTGAACATCTTCAGGACCAACAATTTTTTTCTAGAAATGTAACTCTTCATGTTGATTACGCTGCTGATTTCTGGATTGTAGTGCTTAATGTGAATACTGCAAATGCTTTGTGTGATGGGACAAAACAGGTGCTAACCTATGCTCAACAATCAAGGGAAAGAGCCAACTATGAGCAAGCAGCACTTGCAGATCGGATGCAGGAATACCGGCAACAGATGGAGCAAGAAAATCAACGTTCATTCAGTGATGTGGACAGCTTGGCAACTGGGGATGGAATTCAGGCTGTTGGTCGCAGTTCCCACAAATTGATAGAGGCTGTCATGCAATCTACACCAAGAGGGAAGGTGTGTTCTACAAGTTTCTCGTTTTTCCTGATTGTTGTTTGAGACCCACCTCCAAGGTTCTTTTGTCTGCTTGATTGTCAATTATTTCCTGTTGTCACTCCTCTCATGAACTGTTCTGTGCAGATACAAACAATAAAGCAGGGGTACTTACTGAAGCGGTCATCAAATTTGCGAGGTGATTGGAAACGTAGATTCTTTGTGCTGGATAGCCGAGGAATGTTGTACTACTACCGCAAACAATGGGGGAAACCCACAGTAAGTCTCATTCCTTGGGGACATCTTTTGTCCGGTTTTCCCTTCCTTAAAGCAAATGAGGAAGTTAACAATATCCATGGTCATGCCTGAGGGGTGGAGTTTACATTCTTTCCACCCTTAAGTACAATTTACTGGAAGTATTGTTTCATCCAATTCAAAGGTCACCTGCTCAGAGAGAATATGGAGTGCTAATTTTACAGCAAATTGTAGGCTTTAATTGTTGTTCTTTAAGAGAGATATTGGTAAGTTAATTCAGGAATTTCTTCTTTTTATTTTTTGTCCAGTTTAGATGCAGCTGCCAATGCATATAGCAATGTTTAAGATAAGGAAGCTTGAGACTGTACTCATAAGCCTTTGGTTTCCATAACCTTGTAGCAATTGACACCCTGTTGTTTGAACCGAGAGAGAAGTTAAAAAGAAAGAAGAGCAAGGTGGGGTTTATGAGGGTGTTATCACCTTATTGGTGCTTCACTATGACTTTTTCATACACACATGGTCTATGTGATGGTTGCAGTTTTCCCCCAGAGAAGTCTTCATGGATCAACTGCATGTCCATAAATTGGCCAGAAATTATACCCCAGTGAAGTAGGGCTTTGTCCCAATGAGAAGAGCACATCAAGTTATGAGTCTGAAGGGGTATGAACTTCAGTTGATGCTTTGGTTCACAGGAACTGGTACTGTTGGCAGTCCCTAATCCAGCTCTGGTTTGGGTGGGTTCATTGGAGTGGTCACAGGATGATAAAACTATTGCTCATCACACTGTTAATTTGCTCACATCCACCATCAAGATTGATGCTGAGCAGTCAGACCTTCGGTTCTGCTTTCGCATCATATCTCCTTCTAAGAATTACACTCTTCAGGTGCTTATTTTGGTGGTCTATATGGATATCTGCTAGTATCTCTTATTTTCCCGCACTCCAATCTCTACATCTCTCCATTGAGTTGGTATCCAAATTCATAGTAGTGCAACTCTGATCAAAGCACTAAAAATGGGCAGGCAGAAAATGCGATTGACAGAATGGACTGGGTGGACAAGATTACTGGAGTTATTGCATCCCTCCTTAGCAATCAAGTCCCTGATCAGGTTAGTGTTTTTCTTTCCACACTGGATGGGACCTGAACAAGTTTCTCTTGGTTTTTCACCTTCCATATTCTCTGGAGGTGTCCAGGAGGTGAATAGGTGAGCTATAAGTATGGTTGCACCTTGGCAAGACGAAAAGCTTGTGCTTTCTTGACCAGTATTGTGCCTCATTTCAGCCAGTAGATCGCTTCCAATCTATGATTAGTGTATGGTCAGTCCAGCTATTATGTGGCAGTTCTAGAGGAGCTCTCTTCCAATCTTATAATTGGAACATAGTAGGTCATCTGTTAATTACACTCAGCTTTATCAATGTTACTTCAATTGGCTGGCAGCGAGCATATCGAAGTCCAATGAGTGGAAGCCATCAGAGAACAGCCAGTGAGAGCAGCACATTAAGTACAGCTTCTTTGGACACTGATGCTGTAGAAGACACAGCAATATCAAGGGGTCACTCTAGCAGCTCCTACAGGGACTATGCATCTGGGCGTAGCCTGAAGGCTCAACTTGCTCATGAACCACAAGAAAAACCGTTGGATATTCTGCGACGGGTGCCTGGGAATGCTGTTTGTGCTGATTGTGGTGCTGTGGAACCAGATTGGGCATCCTTGAATTTGGGTATCTTGCTCTGCATCGAGTGCTCAGGGGTGCACAGAAATCTGGGTGTCCAAATTTCCAAGGCAAGAAAGTAAATGAATCTGTTTACAGTTCCATGGCATGCTGGGGCTCTGATTTGTGTAGCTGGGCTTCATTGTGTTGTAATTTGGGATTTATGCAGAGGATGAGCATGGTCTCTAGGATCACTCAGGTTCACAGGAGAAATGATGTGTTTATAGTCAAACATACTTCCTACCCTTGAGGTTAATTTAGGAACAACCAGTAGGTCTGTTTTTCAAATCTTGTTTCAAAGGAATGCCAACTGCCTTGAGTGCCACATCCCACTGGAAGATAGATTCATGACTGCTCTTTTTAAAACAAGAGGACCTTGTTGACAGGTGCGATCACTGACACTGGATGTAAGGGTGTGGGAGCCTTCTGTAATCAGCTATTTCCAATCAGTTGGAAATGCATATGCCAACTCAATTTGGGAGGAGGGGCTCTCTATAGAAGGCAGTACACGAAATTTATCTCTGGGACAATCAGCTGAGAGGTGCTTGCAAAATCTCATATGTGTACTTATGCTCCTCTATTTCCATATGCCTGTTGCTGTGTAATAAGTTTTGGTCTATGCTGATTTGATTGCAGAGGTGCCAGCCACCACAGGGATTATTGTGGTGCTATGGATGCTCCAATAGTGAAACCAGATGCTAGGGATCCACTGCCTATCAAGGAGAAGTTCATCCAGGCAAAGGTGTGTCCCAGTATGTCTTTCATTTGTCTCTTTACTGGTCACTTATGTTTTGGTGTAGGACATGTAAAATGAGGGAGATATAGAGGTCAGCATATCCACTTAAAGCAACTAGAAGTTGAATGGGCTCAAAATGTTTGAAGCAGGTTAAGGTATTTGTAACTTGAAGTGTGCAACCTACTGAATTTTTTTTTTATAACTGCCAATACCCTATGTTTGGAAGGTGTCAAGGTAGATGATATTGATCTGAAGCTTTGAGTCCTGGTCAGAGGCGTTTGAGGTCCTTTTTAGTACTACTGCCTGTGAGAGAAAATTGCTATGTTCAACCAGAATGGAGCAGACCAGTGATCAAACTTGCACAAATCTGCATGTGTCTGCTGTTGTTGAGGTGTTGCACAGAATATGGTCTGACCCTTGAATTGTTTTTTTCCTCTTTTTGGCAGTATGTTGAAAAGAGATTTGTGCAGAAGCTAAGGGTGGATCCACGGGGTCCAACTGTGTCCAGGCAAATCTGGGATGCTGTACAGATGAACAAGCAGCAACAAGCACTCCGACTGCTCATAACTGCGGATGCCAGCCCTAACACAACCCTGGAACAAGCAATGGGGACTGAGGAACCCTCTCGATCACCATTGGTGGCAACCATTGCGACAGCATTCTCAAGGAGAAACAGCAGCTCTCAACATGGTCAAAGCAACTGGAGTGGACCTCTAGTTGGGAATCACTCTGTACAAAATGCAGCAGAGTTACGATCAGCATCTTCAAGCCCAGGACCTAGGGCACCTGCAGGCAGCCCAGCAGATAATGAACTGGGGATCAACCTGAAAGATACAAGTGGATGCACACTCCTGCATCTGGCTTCTCAGATTGGGGATCTGAGCCTGGTTGAACTTCTACTCCAGCACAGGGCAGAAGTCAATATCACTGATTCCCAGGGTCGAACACCCCTTCATTACTGCATTTTGAGCAGTAAAAACTTGTGTGCGAAACTACTCCTGACAAGGTACTTGTAGAAAGGCATTCACTTTTTTAGTTTTTATTGGACCCTCCACACTCTTTTTGAGTCACCACATGTCTGCATCTTCCATTAGCTGTGCTTTAGGATTTGAATGGCTAGTTCTAGGAGTTATGGTTCCACTTATAGTTGTCTAATAGAAGTCTGGACTTTGTGTTTTTGATGATGGAAATGTTATTCTCAAAGGATACTCTGTCATTCCAGCAGCACAGAAGCTCATATAATTTGGGCTTCTTGAAAGATGAAGTTAAGTCAGAATAAGGCTACCAAAGTGAAAGCACATGGCAAACCTCAGTGACAAATGTACCAAACACTAAATCCCAAGCCATCAACCTCCTTTCATTGTAATGCAAATGTCCTTGTATAAATAACCTAAGTGTGGGATGGTTTTTTTTGATTGTGCAATATGGAATCTTCAAATCATAATCCAGTCTCACAATCCAGGTTTGGCTTTTGCAGAGGATCTAATCCTGGAGCAGCAGATGGTTTTGGGAAAACTCCTTTGGAGAATGCAGTGGAGCAGGGGTCCATCACAGATGATGAGCTCTTTGTCATGCTGTCTGAAACAGGTCGATAGCTTGCTTTCTTCCATGTCACACTATACTGTAGTTAGCTAGGGTAGTGAGTTGCGTACACAGTTGGTGTGATATTTGCCAGTCAAAATGTGTTGGTAGTCTAGTTTGATCGAAGTTCAGAGAACAGGATTTGGTCTTCCTCCATTTTCTGTACTTTGTCTGGATCAATTCTCTTCACATCTGAGTCTGGAATTTCAGGATATGAACATTTTCTTGCAATCCAGAGTTTAGATGTCAGAAAAGGTAGGTCATGACATTTAGTCAAGAATTCCACATGAGACATTGAGCAAACACTGGAAATAAAGGCTGAAGTAAGAGGCTTTGGAATGTCCATTGTCCATCCTTGGTCTGAGTTATAGCATTTGTGGCAGAGGGTACTAATCACAGGAAGTCTCAACAAATCTAGCATGGTGAGAATGGCAAGAATCTCAACAAGAGGACAAGAGCACTCACCTATGAAGAACGGTCTCATCAGTGTATTGGGACTACTGGCTTCATGTCACAGTAGTATTTTGCAGCACAAAGCTTGGGACAAGATGGTGGCAATGGGTGTACCAGAACTGCCGCTGGTTGACTAAACCAAACAGAACTCAGATGAGTAAAAATTCTATGTTTCTTTAGCTGGTATTAACAATGCTTACATAATGTGATTTTTTTTCACATGCTTCTTTGACACCCAATTTCCAAATTATTTTGAGTTTGTGCTTTATGAAAGGTATAATAACTTGAACTTGTGTTTAGTGAAGGACACACCCTAATTTATAGCTTTATTGCTTATTCATAAATTTGTGGAAGAAATTTGCGGAATACTTGGTGTATGTAAATGTCATCAGTTTTAAATCCAAAAATGTCCAACTATTTTGTGTTTTCATGCAAGCATATTAGAAGAGGATGTGATTATAAGAATTAGGATGTGTTGCATGTGTCAAGTATTTGTTGCAAAATATTAATGTTTTATAGTTATTTATTGTTGGAACCTAATTCAGTGTGAAAGAGATTTTTATTTTATTTTTTAAATTTCATTTTGTGTTTGGAGGGTTTATTTTTAAGAAGTCATGTCTCTAGAGTCTCATATTTGATGTTTCGAGCTTGGATTCTTTCAATTATTTGTTGTTGAAACTCAATTTAATCTGAACAAGATTTCATTTTTCTTTTACATTTGGGGGTTTATGTGCAAGATAAATTGTTCATAGAGTTTCATATCTTGGTTTTGTTTTGGACCCAAAAATCAGAGAAAGATTTTCAAAAGCTAGTAGTACTCTTGAAGCCATCATCCTAAGCCATCATCATCATCATCCTTCACTATTTTTCTTCATTGAATTGCAAGAAGCAGAGCTAGCTGGATAGTTCACAAACAATCGAATAGAAGCAAAACAAACAAAGTTGAAGCTGGTGATTGGAAAACCCATGGATAAAGAAATCTCCATTCCTTTTGTAACATGATGAGAGAGAGAGAATGAATGAATAGGAGGAAAAAGAAAGAGAAGCAACAAACAAACAAGCAAGCGAATCCCACAATTTCATGAATAGATTCAGTGTGGATCATGACACCATGCAAAATCCTTGAAAATGAACATCTTTTTTTATTACTTATGAATAATTTTCACAAAGTAAGTAGCTAATGATCATAATTGATCATATATCACAGTTTCAAGCTACAAGTATTTCGGTAGTGAAAAGCTCAAGTAGTTGATGCTTGATGATGATGCTGAAGTAAATCCAACCAGAATGAAAAAGCTGGCCATAACAATAGATATTCCTCATGTGGACTTTGTTGTCAAAGTTTTGTATAGTCTTTGATCTTGCTGCCAAAAAGATCATAGTTGATACTCAAGTAAAGCTCCAAATGAACATAAGCTGTAACAATAATATTATTGGAAGAAGCTAAATGTGAAAATCTCCCTATAAAGGAGCAAAGAAGATGGAGAAGGAAATCATCAAGTGATGCCAAAAGAAATAAGTTGCTGCAATAATCCACAGCTGGAGAAAGAGCAGCAAATTTGTAGTTCCATACTGAAAATTGGAGGTTGAAAATCGAGCTTGGATTAGGTCAAGGTTGAGCCTGGATTGAGCTTGAATTAAGTCAAAGATTGAGCTTGGATTGACATCGGAAGTTGAAGCTTGTGCTTGATTGCAAGGAGCAAATCTTACGTATTGAAAATTTTAAGATTTCTTTTTTTTGGGGGTCTTTCATTGGTGAATGTATTGAGTATAAGGAGATGAACAAAGACTAGATATAATAATCAAGAGAAGCTCCACAGCAAGCTTCTGTATTAGAAGATGGAGCTTACCATGAGAGAATAATTGACGCAAGATCTCGTGTGCAAAGAGAGAGAAAGACCAACAAAGTTACAAAGAACAAGGAAAAAAAAAAAGTGGTAATGAAAAGCTACTTGCCTGTCATTCAGTAAAGAATGAATGTTTTTTACAAGGTGAAATACTTGGAGATAGGGTTTGAGCAATGATGGATGGAGCTAGTAAAGGTGATGTGGAGGAAAGGGAGGCAAATGCATAGGAGGAGGAGGAACATGATGGCCCACATCATGTTGTTGATGTGGGCTGAAAGGAGGAGCGCCATGGTGCTGATGCATAGGGGGTGGTGGGTGGAACATTGGGGGTGGAGCAGAATGATGGGGTGCGGAAGGATGGTGAGGAGGTGGCGGTGGTGGTGGTGGTGGTCCGTGATGTTGGTGATGCGAAGGAGGAGGAGGAGGAGGTCCATAGTGATGGTGATGTGGGGGGAAAGGAGGACGAGGACGAGATCCCGCGTGATGATGGTGAAGTGGAGGAAGAGGAATAGAAGGAAGAGAAGATCCTTGAGGTTGTCGCTGATGCATCACCGTCACCATTGCTGCAAAGACAGTCGACCTCGCACCTAAAAAAACCAAAAATCAAACCTCCTTATAAGCAAAGCAAGCAAGCAACCGTTCAATTCAAAGCTTCTTCAAAAACCCCGAACCCTAATCCTCTCCGAAATGAAATACCCGAATCCAATTCTGCCTGAAATTAGCAGCAGCAGCAGCAATAGATGATCCTTTCTTCAAACCTCCTTATGAGCAAGGAACCAAGTAGCCGCTCAAAGCTTCTTCAAAAACTCCAAACCCAAAATCCTCTTTGAAATATATAAAACCCCCAAATCTCCAGAGCTTTCACAGAGCAATCCTCCTCCTACTGCTGCATCAGCCAATCCCAAAAACACACACACACACACACACACACACACCGAAAAAAACACAACAACAAAACTACTTTCTGCAATCCAAGCTGCCGCAACAATCAAACTACTTACAAATCCAGAGATCAGACACACACAGATGCCAATAGTAATACCCAAACTCTCATTCCCTTTCAAAATTCCATTAACCCACTATCCTATATATGTCTCTCTCTCTACAAATTCAAAGACTTGTGCTCCAAGTCAAGTAAGGTCAATATGTCCATTCTATTCTTATCTTTTCATCATTTTAAATTCTTGGTTTTGTTGTTGGCCTTGCCTACCAAGGCAAGGATATTGTGTTTGGATTCATTATAGAGTATAGTAGCTTCTTAAGGGAGTTTGGCCCCTAGGTAATAATAATAGGTCTATTTTTTATATGAGGATTATTGAAAGATGGTATTTTGGCTTGTGTTGAAACTTGAGATTAGTTATTATAGAGTTATAATATCTTGAGGGATTTGGGTTTCATTTGAGAGGATTTTTTGAAGATTATACTTTTGCATGGCGAAATATTTGAGTTTTTCATAATTCTTCTTTTGCATTAAGATACTTTTTAATGTAAAATGGCAAGGCCGCACAATGTGATGACACACCCCTTGTTTCTATATATGTTTTCTTTTGTGTTCTTGACCCTTTTTTGGCAAAGAAATCTTTTTGTGCAAGAAAAGTAACAACCCTAAGGCCCACTTTAAGATGGGGTCCAAGGTTCAAATTCCTAGGAACCAATTTGGACTCATTTGAAGCAAATTGAATCCTTGAGTTGAATTCTAGCAGCTTGCTTGCATCTTGGTTCTCCAAATCATGAGCTCTCCTTGGAAGTCTTTTTTCTTTGGTGGGTCCAAACCAATTGATTTTCCCTCCAAAATGGTGCCATGTAGGTTTAGCCTCAATTTGCACAATTTTTGGTCATGGATCCTCCTTTAAAGGCCATGGATCCAATTTATGGCTCTCATCCAATAGGATTGCTTTATTTCATTGGACCCTAGACCTTGGACCCTCTTCTAAAGTGGCCCTAAGTTGGGCAGGTCAGTGATAGGCATTTAGGGCAGGTTCTGAATTCAATTGGGCAGCTTGTGAATTTGATAACGGACCCATCTTTCATCACATCATGTAAGTCTTTTTCACCCCCATGTTTACCCACTTATACATGCATGGTATGTATAAGGCATATGATGAAGTATCTACACCTACCCTTACCCTTACCCTTACCCTACAAATAAATTACATGTTCATCATTTATCTTTACCCTTACCTCTACCTGGTTTGAAAACCTTTTGTAACCTACATACCTTAACCTGGGTGATATATTAAAATCAATATATGAACCCAACACTGGTAAGGACCCCAGACATTTATGTGTGCATATACTTGTTATTGTAGGCAATACTTCTTTTTTCCTTTGTCTGCCTCTGACCTGATCCATCTATCATCCAGACATACTTTGAACCCATGTTATGCACATTTTGGGCTTGTAATGGGCACTAGATATATCCATTACTATGAGTCCAAACCATGCATACCAGGGAAATGTGTAGTTATTTGAATTTACAAAGAATCACCAGTTCCAGTTTTCAAATTATTTCAGAATTAGAAAGGCCACCGGTTAATGTGAATTGACTTGGCCTAGTCTTGAGAATCAAGATGCCCTCTTTTCATCCACACAAAGAGTGATTATTAATTTTTCATCCAACCAACAAAGGGTTACAAAATCATTGGGACAACAAGAGCTCACGGTGGTATCAAGTGCTAACTAGCAGGTTGCTAATGAAACCGAGGTTGAAGGTTACAGGTTGTAACTTGCAACTTAATAACCAATTAGAGCATTCAGATTCTCACAAGGGATGGTTACATAAAAGGCAAAGTCCTCTTCCCAAGGGCCTTCTTAGAATGAGGTCCTCCCTATGAGGTGCATGTAAAGTCTTGTGGGAAGACAACTTCTCCATTGCATAGATACCTTTAAAAAAATTGTTCCCATGTTTTGATATCACCAATGATGCTAAGTGTGTTAACCTTACAAAACTTTATTAATAAACACATCGCAAATCTAGAAAAAATACAAGGAAAAAGGAAAAATAAAAAGGATTAATTTACAAGACGCGAAGCTAACACAAATAAGATGTCAAAATCTCTCTATCTCAACAACTAACTACTTATAAGAGGTCAGCCATGGTGATGGGGGAATGTGTTTTGAAGGGGTGGAAGTTAGGAAGTAGCTACATTTATCGCTATTGCCCGACTTAAGATGGAGGATGCTTACATCCTTTGTAATGGAATTGAGATTTTTTGACAAAGAAAAGTAACCAAGATAAAAAGAGGAGGGCCTTCTAGCCCTTTGAAGTTCCACATGGCATTGGCACAATCATGTAAAAACACATCAACTTGTTTGTCTAAACATCCAAACACCTCAATTATTAAAGGAAGGAAATGATCAGTGGGGTGTTAGTCACAATAGCTCTTTTCTTTGGCTTGAACGACTTCAGAGGTAGCAAATCCTCGAGTTACATAGGATAGATGAAGTAAATTCGCTCGTGTTAGATTAGTAATGACAACATCGACTAGGGTGCATGTGTGCTCATTGTTATGGGTGTGACGTAAAAGTTGGACACCTATAACATTAATGGGATGTGTGCACATGCATCGACGGATACCTACAATTGAAGGATGTGGCAATCCAAATCATGTTTGGAATGTTGTGGAGAAGGATGGGGAAGATAATGAAAAGGCTAAAAATGTTGGTTAAGATGTAAACCAAGCACTCACCTCAAGGCCAGAACATGATAAGATTTGAGTATGATGGGTTTCAGATATCCTATCGGAGGAAAGGGTATCATGATGTAAACAATTTGAAATGGAATATTGAAGTCGAACCATTTGTTGCCCAATGGGTTGCTCAAAGGGAAGAAGACACACATGTTGTAGACAAGAGAAGATCGCAAGCCATCTTGAGGTGTTGTTGGAAAGGGAAGGTGTTGTTATCAACCCGTGTTAAAGCTTCAAAAAGGAAAGGACATTGATTGACCATAAATTTAGAAATTATGATGGAAGGTACAAAGACTTAATTCTTTAAATAGGTTGTTGAGGCAATGGTGATTGTCAATATGAGGTTGATGCCACCAAAAGCTATTGGGAGAAAGGCTTGTTTATAGGTTAAAGGTCTTTTTTTGCTATCAAAGGATCCTGGACCCAAAAGGAGCCCAAACATTTGAAAAAATGAGGAGTTAAAAGAAGCAAATGATTCTATGAAAGTGGAAGATGGAGGTGTGCATTATAATAGATACAATGCCTATTGCAAGAAATAATGAATTAGAATTCCAAACACTACTTGAACATCGCCCATTCTAAAGAAAAGATCAACATGCCAAACATCTTCCAATAAAACATCTTTGATGAAAAATGATGTGAAAGATGAGGTACCCAAAAAACCCCCAAAACCCTAATTCCTTTTAATGGGGTGTTAAACAAGGATGGGGTGTCAAAATTAGGCAACAAACTAGAGGAGGACCATGATTCACATTTATGAAATTGGATAAAAAAACCTATTCCGTGGAGTTTAGTTTAGAATTGTTCATACATGCAAATGATACAATTGAAGGGGGGGGCTATGATGTGAATGTCATCTACAATAAATGGAAATAGACAATAAGGGAAACGATTAGTTATAAAATGTAAAGCTCTAAAATGAATTAAAACAAATAGTGCTCCTCCCGAGGGATCATCTTGATGGGTTCCCATGGTAGATGGGATGACTATAACTTCACCTTCACGATTTTGATGATTATAAAACAAGAGAGACTCAAATGCATAACATGCACTAATAAAGGGCATGAGTTGTATGATGTCCCAATCTACTACACAAAGTTCTTGAAATATGACTCTTCTCAACATTAAATTGAAAGCATTCACCACGTCTAGCTGAAGAACCACCCAGTCAAGGTGAAGGTCCAAAATGCACTTGATACCATGGATTACAACTTCACATCTACCCTTGGTTGTAACTCCAAATTGGTGTAGGGAAAAATGTGTTGCAAAGGCATCACAAAATTGAAAGCATGAAACATCTTATTATGTTAAAAATCTTAGTATATAAGACTTCTTTCTCCCTTAAGGTTTTGCATGGAAGGTGTAAGGGGCTTCGATTATGCATCAAAACTAACCCTTGATCAAATTTGATTAATTTAGATTCAATTGGGTCCATTTATAAACAAAGTTATAACAATTAATTTACAATTTGACCTTTAAATTCTTTTCTTTAAAAACTTGGGATGTAAGGTTAAGCCCCCCACGTGCAAATTTAAGACTTGTGAAACAAGCCTACAAATCCAATGAAAAATCATGTAGTAACATGTGATGATGAGTCATGCATGTTCCTTTTTTCAAAGGTGGAAGGGTAGGTTAGGTTTGATTATGATATGTTTATGCATATTTTTGGATATGAAATATATGAAGTAAAAAACAAACGTGAAAAAAAATTATACCATTCAAATTGGGTTTAATTTTTGTTTGGTCTTAAATAACTTCAAACCCCATCTAATCTAGAATTTGGTTCTCGATTGTAAATGGTCAATTGTTGTCAATCCTAATGTGAAAATCAATTTATATGTTTCAACATTTTTTTTAATCCTATTGAATCACAAAAAATGTTAATGATTTCATATCAAAGGTCAATTGAAAATTGCATTTTTTAATTTTTTAAAAAAAAATTTCAAAAAAAAAATTCTAATGACAATGATTCATTGGAGCTAGTTCATGTAGGACAACTATAAGTTCCCAAGGTGAAAACACACTATGAAAAGCCAAATTGAGCATTTTCACAACAAATGTTATAATATAAACCTTCGAAAATGTGTTATATTTAATTTTGGGTTTCATTTTTGATATTTAAGTTTTATATTTTAATTTTCACAAAGCTAATATTATTTAAATTATTTGAAGTTAATTAAATTTTTTAAGGAAACATAATATAATATAACATGTTTCTTGTTTTAAACTACACTAGTTTTTGGTTTAAATTAATCATCCAAGAAACATTTGAAATGGAAATTTAAAAAATGTTCCATTTCACATTTCATATCATCTTTCATTTGAAAATGATTGCTTGTCAAAAATTTAATTTATTTCATACTTATCATCAATGCCCTAAAAAACTCATTTGCAATATGATAATTTTCAAACTCTTCACATTGTTTGTCAAAGTTCAATCGTATATAATTACAATGTTAATAAATATTACAAATTTCATAAAGATTTAAAATTATTTAATCATTTAAAAATTATATTTACTTGTTTTGATACACTATTACATGCAATTTTTTTGCAGTAATATATTTTTACATCATATCATATAAATTTAAAAATATAGTTTCTTTAACATTTGACTTCTTTGTGCTTTGGCCTACCATAATCTGCAAAAACATTGTGAAACCCTTCTTTAAAATAACAGGATTGAAATTCAAACATGAACACCCTTGTAAAATAGTATGGTGTGATTACATTATCATCCCCTCACCATTATGTGCTTTCACCCTCACCCATAGTATTTTGTCTTACCAAATTCCAACCCAAAATCTATGTAACTTGTTCCCAAGTAAAAGGCATGGAAATGTTTCCTTTTGGAATTGTGTCTTAACTTATTTTTTCTAACACCATATTCATGAGCCTATTTTCAGTACTTTCTCTACCAATTTGCATCCCATTTCTTTTCAATTGAATTTTAATCCAATTTTTGAATAAAATTTAGTTGAATTGGAATTTAATTCATTTAAATTCAAATCAATTCAAATCAAATATTCATTCAATGTATTTGAATTCAATTCAATTTAAGAATTTGAATCTAATTTAATTGAATGAAATTTCAATTCAATTCAAGGTGCATGCAAACATCATTCAATATTTTCATTCAAATGGAATTTAATTTTCACAAAATTAATTCATTTTTTCATCAAATTGATTGAATGATTTTCACTAGTAGTGCATAGTAACGTAAACACAATTTCAAAAGATAAACAATCAATTCACAAATTAATGATTATTTTTCAAGATAATGGAGGTACATTTTTTCATTACATTCAACAACTATTTGGCCTCCTTTTATCATGGCTACACCCCACTTGGAGTGGATCCAAACCTACACCAAGTAAAGGCCTTCTCCACTTGTGGAGACAAATGTTATCTCCCTTGATAAAACTTTCAAGCCATAAAAGTATGACAATGGAATAGAAGCCAATGAAAAAGATGGGGATTTCATTGTAATTGGTCTTTACAATAAATGTAGAACTAATAATTATTGGAGTTAGTTCTACGATGTGTTATAATGGGATATGATCATACATACAATGGCACCATTGAAAGGCGATATTGAACAAAAATCCACTAGCACATCATCCATTGGATGCTTGTTATGACTCAATTGTGGATGAAACCTCAACTAAGTTAATATTTAGTTTCACGTTGGGCACACATTCTGTAAGAAATAGGTCCTATATAAAGGCAAATAGGTAGGAAAATAGGTGACTATTAATCGAGTAGATAGTTTATACATAAGTAAAGGTTGTATTTACTACCTACCTTAATTAACTATTGGTTTGGAACCCAATAGAAAATTGTTTTTTTCATCATTTATCATCCATCCTTCATGGGGCATAGGTAGGTGTCGGTTCATTTTGGCCTTGCTTAAGGTTTTTGAACATTCGTGCCCAACTATTGTTATTGTTCAAACCAATGTTGTCTAGTTCTTGCTTTTGAAAGGAATTTTTGGTGATGGTTTCTAATTTTTTAATAGAAATGATATGACCTCTTATGTAGTTTTGAAACTAGTTTTTGAGATTTATAAGCCTTCTAGTTCACAAAAGAATTGGGGCTTGGTCTAGTTTAAGACCGGAATCACTTCCATCTACATTTAAGTCTTGAATACCAATAACTCACCTAAATAGGTACATACACTCGTGGAGTGGGTTATTAGTGTAAAAGGAAATTGGGGAAAAACATAATTAAGAAAAAATAAAACCATGATAGGCAATCAACAATATTGAAAAGACCCATTTCCTTTTCCTTTTCAAAGGGGGGAAACTTTGTGGATTTGTTTTTTGGGGAGAGGGGAACCAATAAATTGGTAGCTAAATACATCAAGGGTGGAACTATGAGTTGATAGCCTACCTTGATGGTAGTGCATTGAATTAATAATAGTTCACCAAGTTAGAATCACAAAATGTCCTATTCTATCTTGGGATCAAACCAAAAATTAATGAAACAACCTCTTCCATTCTTTTTGTTCAATGATACAAAATGCATCCAACACCACAACTATTTATCGAATGAGGTTTGCCCAAAGTTGAGTTGTCATGACTTAAAAATCAGTGTTTGATTTGCAAACTTTCAAAAATACCTTGTACTCATACAACTAAAGAACTTAAAACAACCCTTGCACTTATACAATTAAAGAATTGGACCCCCTTTTGAAAGGATCATCAATTGGTCTAGGTTTAGGTCAACATTATGGTTATTGCTAGTTGGTCATTACCTTAAATGTGATTGAAATTTAACATCCGCATCAACATCGTAACTCATAATTTACAAAAGTTCCAACAAGTTCCAACTGTAGATGGTGGTTTAGTTCCATTACACACTCCATGGTTCCTCGAAATCCACCAGTATATCCAAAACTCTAATACAATGTTGCCCTGCCACTAGAAACTAGCCCAACATTTTGTCAAAGTTGAAAAGAACATGCACCAAAGCAAAGAACACAAACATACCTCTTCCCAGGAAGCCCTTGAAAACTAAACATCTTCCAAACTTTTTCTTCATGGAGCCAACAGCTTCATTCTCCTGGATGACGTCCTCTAACAAAAGTTTCAAAGATGTTGCCATAATTTGACCTAACAGTTGGTTTCAAAAACTTAATACTCACATGTGAAGAGAAGTGGGTGTTAGATGAAAAAAAGGACTGCACAATTAGCATCCAGTTTGGATAACAATTGACTGTGTAAAGATTGACAGACCAAATGTGAGGAACAAGTTTTCTATCCGGATGGCCAAAAGTCAAGAAGACAGGTTGAGAAAATGGAAAATAAAACATGGAGGATCAGGATGCAAAGAAAACTAGAAGACAGCTCATATAGCCCTTTCTAATATAGCAGATCCTGATTTCTTTTTGTCCACAAGAAGGTGAGCGAATAGCTACAAGGGCCTTTGATGGGCAGACCTGATATCTTCTCCCGTAGCTCCAGACAGTAAGATAACCAGCCACAAGCAGACTAAGAGAAGATCTTTCTAAGTTGAAGATACAAATATTATGGGTGCTGGCATGTCCACTACCCCCAAATTTCCATCATAGGCAGGCCTAAACACAAAGATACACACTTAAAAACAAGATACAACACATTGCAACACACAAATTGAACCAAAAGGACCAAAACAAACCACTCTTCATGGCACAGGAAATTACTGTGCTTCCTCATCGCTGTCATCCCTAAAAACTGCTGCAACTTTAGTCGCCACTTTAGACTTCTTGGTGATCAAACCCAAGGACATCTGCATGACAAAAGTAACATTGAAATGTCTTGGTCAGTGGTGTTTTACATTGATAAGCACAATAAGAATGCTTTATCTAACTAAACAACGTAACTGAGCTTTGGTTTTTTGTCTTTGTTAATATAGTAGGAGGTGCTACAACAGAAATTAAGTCATATTCAATGCTTGTGAGAATGAAGTTTCTACCTTGGATGCAACTGGCTTGGAGCCAAATCCAAATTTAAGACTAGTTCGCTGTTCTTGTACAATCTCCGTAGTTGTACTGCTGCCTGCATTCTTTGCCTCCTGCTGTTGCCGCTGTGCTTCAGCTCTAAATACCAGTCAAGACAGAACATCCTGCCTCCCTTTACCTCCTTGGAACTCTGCCTATGTAAGCATCAACTTTCAATACTCATCCAGACATCACTGGACAACTCTTTCTAACATTAGTTCAGGATTTCTGGTCAATGAGTTATCTTAGATCATGATATGAAATCATCAATTTCGTTTGAAATAAGAATAAGATGAGATTTATACTAGAACAAGACAAGAGATTAGTCCTTTATGGTTTTTGTGTTCAGATGGTTTCTGATCTTTTAATGATCCATGTCACAAAGGCTGCCAAAGGACAATTCCCAAGAGCTCCATATCACAAGAGGAACATGGATATGACCCAGACATTGCTCACACACAGAGAGCAACAGGATACATTTGAGAAAATCTAGCCATCTCCTTGTCTTGCCGTGCTTGCTCCCGTCTCTGTCGATCATCACGGCTCCTGCTCGATTGCGATTCCCGCATCTCCTTAAAGCGCTGTGCCATGAACAGCATCATATAACTTCATCATGTTCAAGAAAATGGAAGGGTCTACTTAAAGATGTGGACAAGCTGCAATAAGAATGCTTGGGAACATGTGAAACATAGTTGACTACAAAATTTGGTTCACAATTTTGAGCATGAGCAACAACTACTGAACAAGTTTTGAAAGCAAAGCTAGGGAAATAATTACCTTTTTGTGATTGTGATCGTATGAACTGAGATGTGTTTCAAATTCCATAGCCAATTTGTACTGCTTGTTGCAAAGTTCACAATAGAAGACGCGATGGATCTCCTTCACCTCACTCTGGATCTTATGCTCACGCTCTGCCTCCACCTGTGATGTACGCATGCAGCCGGGCACAAGTGCCATCCGGGTAATACAGCGCACCACACATGGACCAAGGGCCCAGAGGCTTCTCTCTCACAACTCTTTGCCAGGCAATTTCCCTTCACCAACAATACACTCTCATAGCCTACAGATGCCTGCTCGTTGAGCAAGGAGACCCGTATGATGCAACCCCGGTTCAGCCCATTAGCCCATACATCAATGCTGGAGATTTCCAACATTTTTTGCCTCCAGTTAACTATGGGATTCATGAGTTATCACCAGGACAAGGGAGGTTATTATTGAGTTGGCATTGCTGGCATCTATCCCTCAAGCTCAGGACAAGTGGATAAAGACACCAGGAACAATCCTACAGGTTGCATTCACTGGACACAGAACCTAAGACAGTTCCAGACTTTCTACCAATCCATGAGAGAAAGACGAACTATTACATACAGATGCATTGCAATATACCTCACGTTTCTTTGCCTGTTCTTCCGTCTCCTCTAATTCAACCTCCAGCTTCTTCCGTTGTATATTCTCTTCAGCTGTGTAGAAGTCATCCTGCTCTTGCTTCCCCACCCCAAGCTTTGCATCCCGAACTCCAGCCTTGATAGGTTCAACTATGCCTGAACAGCAGTGTTTCCAAGGGTCAAACAAGCTGCTCTGCATGGGTGTAGGGAAGAGTTGCATCACTAGAAAAAACAGGATTGGGCAAGACAGAAAAAGAAAGTGTGCAACAAACCTTGCTCGTCTTTGCCAAGACCTTTTCCTTTCCAGCCCATTTTCTGCAATAGGCGGAAGCCAACATTGGAGGAAGAGAGCTGGGTATCTAGGGTTGCTTGCTCCAAGTGTGAAGTGTCCAAATTCTCCACTGGCCTATGACTAATGGGGAGCTGGAATTCCTCACCCAAATCTTCAGACAGTGAATCTGCATACGCCTGTCACTCATGGTCCACAAAAGGATTGGTGATACATCTTTCAGATTTATACAAAGAAATGGAGAAAGAGATGAATGCAAATAACCCCTTGATCCAACAAAAATTCTCTGAGGCAAATCCAAGTATGTACAAAGCAGTTCGGATATCAGAAATTTGTCCAATCTGTAAGTCGAGAGAGCAACTCTAATGAAAATACCTGCTCCCGCTCTCGCTGTCGCTGCTCTTGTGCAAAGAGGGCATAACCACCTCCTTGCCGCCTTCCTGAGTCCATCTTCTTAGCCCTTGCTAGGTCGCCTTTTGAAGACAAGGTCACCTATTATGGAAAAGAAAAATCCTCTTTGTGCTCAATACATGTGCATGAATACTCCCTATAGTGCTGCAAGGTCATATACAGACGCCAACAATCCGACTGAAACCCTAGTTCACACTTACGACATCTGAAGCAGTCCGCCAGCAGCAGTCACGGACACAGGACTGCCAAATTATCAGATAGACGGGATCGGAGTACCACTGAGACAATAGATCTCAAAAAATCTCTGCGCATACTACAACAAAACCTTGCAGCTGAAACAAAATGACCTAATTGAGCATCTTCCTAGATCCAACGGAACTGATACATAGAGAAGCTTGATAAGATGATGCAAATGGATTCAAATCAACATGAAAAAGGCAGCATCCAAACACTCACTAGCCAGATACACGTACAAAATGCACCGTTGAAAACAACAACTGACCTTGAAAACCCTCAACCTAATAGAACTACAAACCCTGAAACTTTTCTAAGAAGAAGAAGGGGGGGGGTGGGGGGGGAGGG
>Ga0116227_10001908_pt1 | contig 47471 bp, 47 predicted proteins | sample S1TSphgellanicum_FD_89693 | JGI IMG/M metagenome (GOLD analysis project Ga0116227, IMG submission 89693) | Host-associated microbial communities from peat moss isolated from Minnesota, USA - S1T2_Fb - Sphagnum magellanicum MG | ecosystem: Host-associated > Plants > Peat moss > Unclassified... | reverse complement strand
GTTGGTATCTGTATATTGCACTGAACAATCCTGAATTTTTCAGAGGAGTGAATTCGCAGCTGAAACCTATTAAAGATGTTGTTCCAAAACAAAAACCTGATCTTCTGGTAGCAGAAGAAAAAAATAAGCAAATCGAATTCTTAAAAGATTTTATGGTGGAAAAAGAACCCTACTTGGATTCATCATTAACCATTCAGGATTTATCTAAGCAATTAAAAATGCCTGTCAAAGATTTATCTGCTTTGATTAATCTTTATATGAACAAACATTTTTTTGATTTCATTAATGAATATCGAATCGAAAAGGCCAAAGAAATATTGAAAGATTCCTCACAAAAAGACCTTACAATCTTAGAAATTCTCTATCAGGTTGGTTTCAATTCCAAATCCTCGTTCAGTACTTCTTTTAAAAAACACACGGGAAAAACACCGAGGGATTTTAGGAAAAATTCATTTTGAGTATCGAATTTATTGAAAAATGAGTTCGACTTTTTTTAGTCGGTCGTTTATTAATGCGTTCTGGTGCATCTTTGTCTCAAATTATAAATCAATATCGATTATGAAAAATTTTCTGTTTGCATTTTTTGTGCTTTTATCAATTAATACTTTTGCGCAAAAAACCATATCCAATTCAAATAAAGAAAAAGCTGAGAAAATAGACCTTATCATTAGTAAATATCAGAATTACAATCTTTTTAACGGAAGTGCGCTGGTTATTCAAAATGGTAAAATTATACTGCAAAAAAATTATAGTAAAGCTGATATGGGTTGGAATATCGACGCAACTTCTGATACTAAATTCAGAATTGGTTCCATAACGAAACAGTTTACAGCAATGCTGATTATGCAATTAAAACAAGAAGGGAAAATAAAACTAAATGATAAAATAAGCGATTACTTGCCTTGGTTTAGTAAAACGGTAGGAAGTAAAATTACCATCCATCAATTGTTAACGCACACTTCCGGCTTGCCAAACTATACCGATTTTCCCGATTTTAAAACTAAAATGGTTTTTGAAAATTTAACTGCGAAAGATTTTGCGATCAAATATTTTAATGACAATCTGGGATTTGAACCTGGAACTAAACAGAATTATTGTAATACTGGCTATTATCTGTTGGGATTAATTGTTGAGGAAATCACCAAAAAAACCTACGAAGAAGTTCTCCAGGAAAAAATATTTGATGTCATTGGAATGAAAAATACAGGAATTGAAGATCCAAAAGAAATCATTTCAAATTATGCTCAAGGTTATGATTTTGATTACGATGGTTATCAAAAAACGGATTATATTAATATCAAAACGGCGGTATTTTCTGCTGGCGGAATGTACAGTACGGCAAATGATATGCGAAAATGGGATGATGATTTGTACACGAATATTTTGTTAAATGAGGAGAACAAAAAAATATATTTCACGCCAAATTTAGGCAATTACGCTTACGGTTTGGTTGTTCAGAAACATCAGAATTTTTTAGGTTCAGGAAAAGATGTTACAACAATGGCACACAGTGGCGGAATCAATGGTTTTTCCTGTAATATTGCCAGAATACCTGAGGACAAAATTTATGTGATTCTGCTTGATAATACCAGAGCTGGTAAAAGAGGCGGACAATTGGAAGCTATTATTGATGATATTTTCGGCGTTTTATACAATACCAAAGTTGACTTGCCTAAGCCATTAATCATCTTCGAGGTTTATAAAAAAATGAAAGCAGAATCAGTAGAAAAAGGAATTGTTTATTTAAAAGAACTGAAGAAAAATAAATTCGATTATTATAATTTTAATGGTTTTGAAAATGAACTTAATAGATTGGCGTACAAATTTCTAGGCGAAGGAAAAACTGATGACGCTTTGAAAATTATGGATTATGCGGTCTCAGAATTTCCAAATTCATCCAATATTTACGATACGCGGGGCGAAGTTTATTTCATTAAAAAAGATTACAATGCTTCCAAAAAGGATTATCAGAAAACGCTTGAACTAAATCCTAATAATGATAATGCCAAAGAAATGCTTTCAAAAATCAATCAACTTTTGTCCACAAAAAATTAAGCCAAAATGAAAAATCTACTTTTTATCTTCCTACTTATATCTGGATTTTCATCATTTGGACAAAAAATGGTAACTGAAGAGCAAATTTCAGCATCGATGGATGCTCAAGCAGAAATATTCCTAAAAGTAACGAAAGCGAATTCTTTCTCTATCGGAATCGTAAAAGACGGGAAAACTTATACGAGACATTACGGCGAAATAGATAAAGGAAAAGGTAACAAAGCCAATAATTCAACCATTTTTGAAATTGCTTCCATTACCAAATTATTTACCGGAACACTGATGGCGAAAGCAGTTTTGGATGGAAAAATTAGTTTGGATGACGACATTAGAAAATACATTACAGGTTCTTATGCAAATTTAGAATTTAAAGGAACTCCTGTAACGATTAAGGATTTAGTTTCTTTGAAATCTGGTTTTAGCAAGGATTTGCCGGATAAAACAGAACTGTTGAAAAATAAAAATGACAGCTTAACTTTTAAAATTAAAAAATTAGAAGAAGCTTATACGAAAAAGCAATTTTTCAAAGATTTGAAATCAATGAAATTAGACACTTTGCCAGGTAAAGTTTATAATTACAATAATGGAACTGTTCAGTTAGCGGCTCATATTTTGGAAAATGTTTACGGAAAAAGCTATCAAACTTTGCTGAAAGAAAATATGTTGATTCCTTTAAAACTGAATAATACAAGACTTCACATTAATCCAAATGAAACCGTTGCCAATGGTTATAATGAAAATGGCGTTCTGATGCCTCTGATGTCAAACTCACTTTGGAATGCTTCGGGTTATATGAAATCGAATCTGACGGATTTAACCACATTTTTGAAATTTGAATTAAATCAGAAAAATCCACTCGTACAAGAATCACAAAGAGATTTACTGAATAATAAAACCTATTGGAACGCTTATTTTTGGGATGAAGTGACAGTAAATCACAACGGTCGAAATGCCAGAAAACACGGTGGTGCTTTCGGAACACAGAATTTATTTTGGGTTTTCCCAGATTACAATATGGGAATTTCTGTGATCACTAATCAAAGCGGAGATCATACTTATGGGAATTTGTATAATGCAGTACAAAATCTGATGGACGATTTGAAACCATTTGGTCAAAAATTAATTGGAAGAGCAATTGAGAAAAAATGCTTTGAAAATATCGATTCTGGAATTGCTTATTACAAGGAACTGAAAAATAATAAACCTAATTCTTACAACTTTTCTAATGAATCTGAATTGAATAATCTTGGCTATAAATTGATGAGAAGTGGAGCCGTGTTATCATCTGTCAAACTATTTCAACTTTATGTTTCAGAATTTCCAAATTCAGGAAATACCTATGACAGCTTAGGAGAAGCTTATTTTATGGCTAGGAAATATGAAATTTCAAAGAAACAGTATGAAAAATCTTTGGAACTGAATCCTAATAACGATAATGCCAAAGACATGCTTTCAAAAATCAATCAAATCCTGTCTCCAAAAAATTAATTAAACTAAACCACTATGCACTGAAAGTGCATAGGTTGAAAAAATGAAAGACTGAAAGTCTTTCTGCAAAACGCCAAAAAATATAAATCTGCAATTATGGAAGACAGGCAATTACATCAGAATAAATTTATAGAAACTGAAAGTCTTGCACTAAAGTGCATAGTTTCAACTAACGAATGAGACCAATGAAAAACCGATTTTTCATATTATTACTAACTGTTTTATTTACAAATACGCTTTCTGCCCAAGAATTAAATAATTTCTTTACCACACTTTTTAATAAAAATCTTTTTAACGGAGACGCAATAGTTTCAAAGTCAGGAAAAACTATTTTATCTGGCAATTATGGATTTTCCAATATCGAAAAGAGAGAAAAAATCACCAACCAATCTCAATTTCCGATTGCTTCCATCACAAAAACATTTACCTCAACAGCAATTTTGCAACTTCAACAGAAAGAAAAACTGAATATTAACGAGCCTGTTCAAAAATATCTGACCGATTTTCCTTATCCCAATATTACAATCAGACAGCTTTTGAACAATACTTCTGGATTAGCGCAGGAGTATAATCTGTTTGATACGATCATCAAAGAACAACCCGAAAAAATCATATCGAATCAGAATATTATTCCGACTTTTATCCGTTTCAACACACCGCTTTCATTTCCGTCTGGAAGCAAATGGGAATACAACAATGTAAATTTTTGCCTTGCTGGATTGATTATCGAAAAAGTTTCTGGAATCAGTTACGTAAAATATTTGGAGAAGAACATCTTCAAACCTGCAAACATGAAAAATTCATTTGTTCCGTTAGACAGAAAAATTAAAAGTCCCAATCAAGTAGAATTATACACTTATCCGAACTTTTATTCAACGGAATTGGTTAACACGAAAACGTTAAAGGAACCTTTTTTAATCTACGAAAAAAGTAATTTTTATGGCCCCGGTGGGATTGTAAGTACCGCTTTAGATTTACAGAAATATCAAAAAGCATTATTCAGTTATCAGATTTTAGGTAAAAAAGAATTGGAAAAAGCGTTAACGGCATCAAAACTGAATGATGGTAAAACGGTTTCTTACATGATTGAAGGAAAGGAAATAAGTTATGGTTTAGGTTGGGAGATGTACACGGATGAAAAAGAGGGGAAAATTGTTTTTCACGATGGTTCTGGTACCGGATTAACGAGCATTTTGATGCATAATGTTACTAAAAATCAAACCGTAATTCTTATTTCTAATTTGGGAAATACGCCTGTTTTTGCTATTTCTAATGCTGTTTTGAATTTAATAAACGATATCCCTTATACAATTCCTGCTCAAAGTCTTTCAAGAATCTACGGAAGTTTAATTGAAAATAGAAATAAGGAAAAAGCCAATCAGTTGATTCAAGAATATTTGAACAATCCGGATATTTATGAGGCTTCGGAAAGAGATTTTAACACATTGGGTTATCAGTTTCTTCGGCTTCAACAATGTGAAAATGCTTTGCAGGTTTTCAATGCAGCCACTTTAATTTTCCCAAGGAGTTGGAATGTGTTTGATAGTTATGCTGAAGCTTTGCATCAATGTGATAAAAAAGAAGAGGCCGTAAAAATGTATCAAAAATCGATTGAGTTAAATCCTGAGAATGAAAACGGGAAACAAATGCTTTTGAAAATTCAAAAAGAAACCGGGAAGTAAAATCTGACTATTTTTAGTGCTGCTTTTACTAAATCAACAACATTTCCGGATAACTTACAGAATATGAACAAGAAAAAAAAGGACTACTTGTTAAGGAACAGTCTTTGATCAAAATGGCCCTAGACCCAATTAGTACCAACCAAGAGGAATATTTTTAACATTTAAATAGCTTTTTACTGCTTATAGGGCCGATTATTTAGTATTTAAACCAAAAGAACTTCATTTCATCTATTCGAAAAATAAAGCCGTGTCAGGGAATCAGACATCTTGACAAGAATATTTTCGAACTAAAAATTTGAAATTTACAGAAAAATATGCCCCTATCTATTTTCACTTTAACTTCAAAAAATTTGCTATCAAAAATTAGTTCTAAACTAATCTCCTATTCCCCCCTTACCAGACTAACCATTAGCAGGAATACTTTGAACAAGCTGGAATAGCTTAGAGCAGGGATTTTACATAAAAAACCGGACTTTGAATTGTTCAAAGTCCGGCTGTACCCAAGAGGAGATTCGAACTCCCACACCCATACAGGCGCCAGCCCCTCAAGCTGGTGCGTCTACCAATTTCGCCACCTGGGTATAAAAAGCATGCAAATATAATTTAATTTTAGATTTAGCATATAGCTAAATTCATTAATATAATTCTCTTGGCCGGTAATACAATTGTTTTAAAACCAAAAAGGGTTTTAGCAGTGCCAAAACCCTTTTTGTTCATACTCGCGAAATATTATTTTCCAGAGTTTTTCTTGTCAGTAACTTCTGCACGAATTTCTTGTGCCAGAACTTTAAGATCCTGCATTGCTTTACGTACACGAGTACCAGCAGCTGCATTACCGGCATTATAAAATTTTTCTACATCTGCTTCAATCGCAGCAACAGCAGCTTTAACTTTTGAGAATTTTTCCATCGCTAATTGATGTTTTAAGGTTTAAAAAATTTATTTTTTCAATTATACATATTTAGGTTGAATTTACAACACAATGGAAATATTTATTTAAAAATAAGTTTTGAACATTTTTATTGTGTTTACATGCCCTGAAGCTAATTTTAAACGCATTTTCATTAAATATGAACTTAAAATTTCTAAGTACCAAAATTAAACTGTTAAAATTTTTAAACTTTATCTATTCTCCATAAACCTATACTAGGTTACACATTAACACACTGTATTACAACAAAATAAAATTTAATTTAAATAAACAACTCTAAACGTATACTAGGAGTTTAGTTTTATTGAGAACCTTATTTTACACTATAAATTACTTTATTTCAACTATAAGTTTTACATGTACTTTTTCTTTTATATTTGCTGCTAAAAATAAACTCTGATATACCTTGGCAAAGAAAAACATATTGGTTGTAGAAGATAACCATGCAATTTTAGATGTTATAACCTTAATATTAGAAAGCGAAGCTTTTAACGTATCAGGATTGAACATGGGGGCCGATCTTACCCATCATGTTGAACAATTTAAACCCGATGTGATTATAATGGACATTATGCTTCCGGATACTGATGGGAGATTCTTGCTTAAAAAATTAAAAAATGACAGCACAACCGCCCATATCCCAGTATTAATGATTTCAGCCCGTTTCAATTCATCAAACTACAGCATAGATGAGTTATATGCCGATGATTTTATGGCTAAGCCATTTAATATTGATGAATTGATGGATAAAATTTATGCTTTAATAAAAAAGAAAGCTTAATCAGCCATACTCGGTAATTTAACATTTCCCATTTTTAAATTCTCCATTATCTTTTGCTGAAAAATTAATTTGGCATCGGTAAAACCATGTGATTTAACCCATATGTTTATGGCCACCTTATAGCCGTCACTTTCCAAGCCAGATACGCCTATTCTTGCTTTCGGAAACTTCTGACTTTCTGCCACTTCATCAATAGTTTTGTTAATAATCTGTAAAACATGGCCATAATCAATCCCATAACTAAATTTTAGTTCAATATCCATTCTACGGCTGCCAATAGCACTAATATTGATAATCACTTCATTAGATAGTTTGCTGTTCGGAATTACAACGTTACGGTTATCAAATGTGGTTACAATTGTATAAAATATTTGTATAGAAGTTACAGATCCCTCCTGCCCCTGGGCAATTATATTATCACCAACAACGAAAGGCTTAAGCAGTAAAATTAAAACACCACTGGCAAAATTTTGTAAAGTGCCCGATAGTGCTAAGCCTGCTGCAACACTTACGCCACCAACTAATACGGTTAAAAATGTAAGCTGGATACCGATGACCTGCATCACAGTAAACACCAGTAAAATACGCAGTATAACAATGATCAGGCTGGATAAAAAAGGCCTCAAAGATGGATTGATATCTTTTTTGTTCATGCCAGCCTGTAGCCACCTAGACAATAACTTGATCATCCATAAGCCTACAAATAATAGCAATAAGCCTCCTAAGATACTTGGTCCTTTAGTTATTACCCAATCATATAATTTATCATAAAAATGATCTATTCTATTTAATTCAATTGCCATGAATCATTAGTTTTTTTGATGTTTAGTGGCATCGGTTTTAGTGGTTGCCGTTTTTTTGGCATCTTTTGCTGATCTTTTTTCTTCATTGGCACCTTTAGCCTTTGCATTTTTTGGAGCTGTTGCCTTGCTTTGCTCCGCGGCTGTTTTAGAGTTTTTCATAATCAATACTTTAATCTGTTAATAACCATGTTTTTGCCTGTTCTAACTCTTCTGGTTTAAAACCTTTGGAACTTCCTGGCACAGCAAGCGTAAACAAATCAGTAAACCATTCTACAGCTTTCTGATCAGTTACAACTGCAATTTTTTTCCATTTGGTAAAATTCATTAAACCGGCTTTAACATCCTCTACCCAGGCACCTGCGGTAAAATGACCAACAGGTGTTTCCAACACCAATAAATACCTAATTTCACCAAAATCATCAACACACTTCTGCAGCCCAGGAATTAAAACATTTTTTAAATCATTGGCGTCTACTTCTCCAGTTGCTTTTACCCCAAAAATGTTGGAAGGCAGCTCTGTTATTTTTTTTAGCATAGTTTAATTTTATATATAAAACAGCATATGATTTAAGATGTTTTGGCAAATCTCAAATGTTTAGCCTTTGTAAAAAAATGCAAACTCTTTTTAAATTGTTTCTGTTGTATCAAAAAACAAAAACCGATTATGAAAAACCAGTTTAAAATTTCTGTAGGCCTATGCACGCTAGCCCTTATGGTTGCGTCATGCAATAGCAACAGAACAAATCAGTTAAAGAATGACACGCTCAGTGCTGATTCGACAAAAACAGTGGATTTAAAACCAAATGGACCTGCCCCTGAATGGGGCAAAACCATTAAGCCGGAAATGCAGGCCGTTATTGAAAAGTTAGAGAGTTATGGAGATAGGCCCATAGAAACCCTTAGTGCGACTGAGGCCCGTAAAAACCATAGCCCTACAGACGCCGTTATGGATTTGATGCGTGCAAATCAGATCAAAATGACCGCGGCAAAAGTAGATACTATAGGTAAAAACATTGATGTTAGCAATGGAAAAATTCATTTGAGAATTTATACGCCAAAAATAGGAAATGGACCTTTTCCTTTAATTGTATATTACCATGGCGGGGGATTCGTTATTGCAGATTTAGATGTTTATAATGCATCAGCACAGGGCCTGGCTGAACAGGTGGGCGCTGTTGTGATCTCTGTGGCTTATAGACTAGCACCTGAAAATAAATTCCCTACCGCACATAATGATGCTTATGCCGCCTACGAGTGGGCAATAAAAAATGCATCTTCACTAAAAGCAGATCCAGCTAAAATTGCTGTTGTAGGTGAAAGTGCAGGCGGTAATTTAGCCGCTAATGTAAGTATAATGGCGAGAAACAAGCACATTATGCTCCCTGTACATCAAGTTTTAATTTATCCTGTAGCACAGGCAGATATGAATACCCAATCCTATTTAAACTATGCTAAAGCCAAACCATTAAATAAAGCAATGATGGGCTGGTTTGTAGAAAAATATTTAAACAACATGGCCGAAGCTAAAGATCCAAGAATATCCTTAATTCATGCAGATTTAAAAGGTTTACCTCCAACAACAATTGTTACAGCAGAGATTGATCCTTTAAATAATGATGGCGTACAGTTAAAGGATAAACTGATTGAGGCGAAGGTAAAAGTAGACAGCAAAAATTATGATGGGGTAACACATGAGTTTTATGGAATGGCAACTGTTGTACCTGAAGCTAAAGATGCACAGGCTTACGTTGCCGATCAACTAAAAAAAGCATTTAAATGAGATTAATTAAAAAAAATCCCACTTAATTAACAGCTGATTACTTAAGTGGGATTATATATACAGCTTAGCTTATTGCTAAGCTCTCTTTTTGCTGCCCAAACTTTGCATTAATTGCTCATATAAATCATCGCTAGTCGCTTTTTGTGGCTTCATTTTTTTAACAGTAGCCCTTTTTCCCTTTGCTTTTGCCTTTATAATTTTGAGCAGTTCACTGCTATAATCGTCTTTAAAATCACTCAAATCAAAGTCAGCACTGTATTGCTTAATTAAGGCCAGGCCAACATCCATTTCTTTTTTAGTAATTTCTACATCACCAACCTTTACCAGCTCAGACAAACTTCTGATTTCTTGCTGAAACCTTATTTTAGTAATTACGATTACATCATCCATTGGATGAATAACACATAAATTTTCGGTGTTGCGCAGTACAAAACGGGCTACTCCAACCTTTTTAGATTTTATAAGCGCCTTCAATAATAGCGCATAAGCTTTTTTGCCCTGTTTTTCGGGCTCACTATAATAAGAGGTTTCATAATAAACCGGATTGATTTTTTCAATATCTACGAAATTTTCGAGCTCAATTATTTTAGTTTTCTCTGGCGATGCCTCTTCAAAATCATGTTTATCTAAAATGACATAGCGGTCATCCAAAAAATAACCGCGAACAATTTTTTCATAGGGCACTTCTTTGTGGGTGTTTTCATTAACCCTTAAGAATTTAATTTTAGCATGGTCACGCTCATCAAGCATATCCAAATCCAGACTGCTACTTTGCACTCCCGAATATAATTTGATGGGAATATTAACCAAACCAAACCCAATTGATCCTTTCCAAATCGATCTCATACTTATTTCACTTTAATTAAAGGTAACACAGGTTTAAATCATATTGTTTTAAAGCAAAAAGCAATAAAATGACAAAAAAACACAAACCTTTTATATAAATCAATGTTACATCATTACATTAATCACTTAGTTTTTTTATGAAAATAGCCTATATATCTACTTATCCGCCACGCGAATGTGGTTTAGCTACATTTAATCAAAATTTAGTGAATGCTTTAGGTTTAAATTCTTCTTACAATGCTTCAAAAAGCTTTGTTGTAGCACTAAATGAATCTGATGACCTGAATGAACACCACTATCCAGAGGAAGTTAAGTTTGTAGTTAGACAACAAAATCAGCAGGATTATATTGAAGCGGCCAATTTTATAAATAAAAGCGAAGTAGATGCCTGTATTATTGAACATGAATTTGGCATTTATGGAGGCAATAGCGGGGTATTTCTACTTTCATTAATTAATAATTTAAAAAAGCCCTTCATAACTATTTTGCATACCGTTTTAAAAGAACCAAATTTTATGCAGCAAACGATAATTAAGGAGATTGCTGTTAAATCATCAAAAATTGTGGTGATGAGCAAAAAGGCGGTTCATTTTTTAAAAACCATTTATCAAATACAACCCGCACAAATTAAATTGATTGAGCATGGGGTACCTGATTTAGAGCCTAAAACAAGCAATGAGATTGCAAAAAGTGATTTATTTAAAAATAAAAAAGTACTGTTCACTTTCGGCCTGATCAGCAGAAATAAAGGCCTGGAAACTGTTATCAAAGCCTTACCAAAAATTGTATCCACAAATCCAGATGTTTTATATGTAATTTTAGGGAACACACATCCTGGTGTGGTAAAGCATAACGGAGAAGAATACAGGGATAGCCTAAAAACACTTGCACAAGAGCTGGGAGTAGAAAAACACATTGCATTTGTGAATAAATTTGTATCCGAAGAAGAGCTTCACACCTATTTAACAGCCTGCTATTTATACATCACCCCATATTTAAATGAAGCACAAATTACCAGTGGAACTTTATCATACGCCATTGGTGCGGGCACTGCTGTAATTTCTACACCATACTGGCATGCTCAGGAGCTGTTGGCCGATAACCGGGGTAAATTATTTGATTTCAAAAATCACGAACAACTGGCCACAATTGTAAATACGCTACTGAATGATCAGGAAAAATATAACGCATTAAGAAAAAATGCTTATCAATACGGTAAAAACTTAAGATGGCCAGCTATTGGAAATGTTTATATTGATGTGCTTAATGAAGCCATTCAGACAAAAAAACCAAATAGAAGCATTCCCCCAATAATTGATGTAGAAGCAATGCCTGTACTAAATTTAAGCCATATTATACGCTTAACAGATGACACTGGAATTATACAGCATGCTAAATTTGGCATTCCAAACTTAAAAGAAGGTTATTGTATTGATGACAATGCCAGGGCTTTAATTATGGCTTTAATGGCATATGAACAGGATAAAAATAAAAAGGCAATTGAACTTATTCCTATTTATTTGAGTTACATGAAATACATGCAGAAAGATGATGGGAACTTTAGGAATTTTTTAAGTTTTAACCGGAATTATCTGGATGAAGTTGGATCAGAAGATTCTTTCGGACGTACAATATGGTCATTAGGATATTTAATTGCCGGAAATGTAAACAACTCTTACCGTGAGTTTGGAAAAGAACTCTTCTCTAATGCAGTTGTTCATTTTAAAGATTTAAAATACTTACGCGGTATTGCCAATACGATGATTGGTATTGCCTATTACTTAAAAGCACATCCTGGAGATGAACTTTTATTGACAGAAATAAACCGTTTGGCCAATAGCTTAAAAGAAGCATATACGAATCATAAAGACGGAAACTGGCATTGGTTTGAAAATATATTAACTTATGATAATGCTATACTTCCTTTGGCCCTATTGCACCATTATGAGGTTACTGGGGATACTAAATCATATGAAACAGCAATAGAAAGCATTGAATTCTTAAATCGTTTTTCTTTTGAAAATGGTTATTTAAATCCTGTTGGAAATGATGGATGGATGCATAAAAATGGCAAAAATCCAATTTATGACCAACAGGCAATAGAAACAATGGCCATGGTACTTTTGTATTTTAAGACCTTTGAAATAACCAAAAATGATATGTATTTAAATTTAATGCATACCAGCTATAAATGGTTTTTAGGCGAAAACAGCCTACATATTCCTTTATATGATTTTGAAACACATGGCTGTGCCGACGGCTTACAGAAAAACAGTGTTAACCGCAATGAAGGTGCAGAAAGTACTTTAGCCTATTTCATATCGCATTTAACCGTTTTAAAAGCTGCAGAGATAGAATATGAAAGCCTATCATCCCCCTTAGTAGAAGCAGATAAATTTGCCTAGGGCACCGACTGATAATAAAAAGGGCAGTGATTATAAAATCACCGCCCTTTTTCATTTAGCAACTATTTTATGCTCATGGTTTTTCGTTTAGTAATTTGTTTAACAGCAGTTCGAGGTTTACCGTTGCAAATGAAGAGCTATAATCAGATAGGCCATATGGAATAATCAATTCCCCATTGCTTAAAATAGAACCACATGAATAAACCACGTTAGGTACGTAACCTTCACGCTCATCATTATTTGGAATAATTAGAGGTTCAATTAAGTGGCCAATTTCTTTAGTTGGATCATCTAAATCCAGCAAGCTTATGCCGATACAGTACCTGCGCATAGGGCCAACCCCATGCGTAACCACCAACCAGCCTTTTTCTGTTTCTATAGGAGAGCCACAGTTTCCAATCTGTACCAGCTCCCAGCAATATTTAGGCTGTTTTAGCAGGATTGGGTTTTCCCATACATTAATTTTATCAGAAAACATCAAATAGTTGTTCCACCCATCTATACGACTCATCATCACGTACTTACCATTTATTTTTCTAGGAAAAAGTGCCAGATTTTTATTTTGTGCACCATCACCATACAGCGGAATGACTTTAAATTCATAAAAATCTTCTGTTTGTACCAACTTTGGAATAATCAGAGCTCCATCAAATGCAGTATAAGTAGCATAATAAACTACTTTTCCATCATCTTTTACAAACTTAACAAAACGAGCATCTTCAATTCCTTTACGTTCAAATTCAGAAATTGGAAAAATAACGCGGTCAGAAATATCGGTATCCTTTGAAAAAATTATAGTATGGTAGGTATCAGAGAGCCAAAGAACCTTATCATATTCAATTAATCTACTTGGATCTTTTTCATGTAAAATCTTAGAATCTTTAATGATGTTGCTTAAGCTCGTATATTCAAACTTATCATCCAGTTTTGATTCTATTTCTTCTAGTACTGAAGCATCTATCTGTGCATACGCTGCTTTCTTCAGGAAAAGCTTTTTAACGTAGATCGCATTTTTAATCACCTCAGCTTCATCAACGTAATTCCCGGCAGGCAGTACCTGAATATTGTTGTGTACATCAATTAATGCCCGCCTAAAAACAATTGAAGAAATATGTCCTTCTCCAACGGCCCTAAAGCTAATAATTACTCTTTTTTCACCTTCTACCAAGTCTGTTTGATCGGGATCTTCAATAATAGAGGGATTAAAAAAAGCCGCAGATTCTATAGAATATTCATGTGTAAAATAAGCGCCAATTAATAGTCTGGTATAAGGATTAATATCCTCTAAATTTACGTTTAACACTACAAATTGCTTTTTAAGTTTTTTGCAGTGCCTGGTCAGTACCTTTGTAATGTTTCTATGCCTTTTAGAATATTCCTGTAAGATAGGCGATATAAGAGAAAACACTTTCACATCAGAAAATTCCAAAACCTTTTTAATGACTTCTAGTGCCCTTTCCTCTCCGTTAAAAAAAAAGCGGGCAATTACACGTTTAGTATCCGGATATACTTTTACTGGTTTACGTTCAATGGCTAATCTCATATAATTAATAATGTGTTCTTAATAGTTATTAGTTAAAAACTCAATTTAGCTATTATTGTTTACATATGTTTTTGTTAAAGTGTAAATAATATAACATTTATGCATATAAAATAATGCATACCTTTATTCTAGTGTTTAAATACATTAAAAAATAGAATATGCCTATTTACGTAAGATATGATGATGCCCCTGTTCAAGATCAGAGCCGTTTAAAAAAACTCAAAAAATATCAAATTTTACATACACCTCCAGAAAATGAATTTGACATCATTGTAAATATTGCTTCAAGTATTTTTGATGGTGCGTTTGCCTATATCAATTTCATAGAGGAAGATTCGGTATTTAGCAAAGCAAAAACAGGGACATTTCTTTATAATGGAATAAAAAGAAAAGACAGTTTATGTGCATTAACCATTCAGAATAAAGAAGTATTTATTTTAAATGATACACATTTAACGGCCAAAAAATATTTCATAGAAGCGCAGGAAATTCAATTTTATGCAGCCTGCCCTATCTTAACATTTGAAGGTTTCCCAATTGGAACCGTTGCTGTTTTAGATTTTAAGCCCCATCAGGTTACCGATTCACAAATTGCGCAGTTAAAAATGCTTACCAGCTTAGTAATGGATAAACTGGAGTCTAGAATTGCCATACGCAATATATTAAGTGCAAATGATGACCGCATGCAGATGCTCATTCATGATTTAAAAAATCCAATGACCGCCATATCATTACAGGCAGAACTGCTTTCAAAAATATTGAACGGCGATGAACTAAAATTAAAAATGGCTGATAAAATAAGTCAGCAGTCAAAAAATATGGTCAACAGCTTAAATACAATTTTAAGCTTAGCCAGAAATGAAAATGGCCTTGTAAAACTGCAAAAAAGCAAAGTAGATTTATTATTTGTACTGCAGGAACTAAAACAAAATTTTGAGCTTATTTTAAAAGACAAAAAACAGGCCCTGATTTTAAATATTAATCAACCAATAGAAGTTTATGCCGATTTTGAACGTATACAGCAGGTTTTCGAAAACTTAATTAGTAATGCAATAAAGTTTTCTCCGGCAGGACAGGAAATTCATATTAACTTTCAGCTTGAGCCGGATAAAGTAATCTTATCAATTACAGATTTTGGAGAAGGAATATTGCCAGAAGATCTTGATAAAATTTTCATTAAGCTTGCTAAATTAAAAGCAGTTTCACCAGTGGTAAAGAAATCAAATGGGTTAGGTTTAGCACTTTCAAAAGCACTAATTGATCTGCACAAGGGCAAAATATGGGCAAAAAGTTCAGGAATAAACAAAGGATCTACATTTTTTGTAGAACTCCCTTTCAAATAGCATTAGATGGACCAGAATCCATCTAATGCCATAAAAATAGTTAACTTAAGAAATAAGTTGTTCTGCTTTTTGCAGTACGGTTTTTAATCCGGCTAGGTTTTTACCTCCTGCTGTTGCATAAAACGGTTGTCCACCGCCACCGCCTTGTATGTCCTTTGCCAATTCTCTTACAATGTTAGAAGCATTTAATCCTTTATCCTGTACAAGATTATCTGATAGCATGACTGTTATTCCTGGTTTTCCATCAACCTGTGTTGTAAATACCAGAAACAGGTTATCAACAAGGTCTTTAACTGCAAAAGCCAGATTTTTAACAGCATCGGCACTAGGCAGTTCAATATGCGAAGCAACTAAATTAATGTCATTTATTGTTTTCATGTGGTGTACAACCTCATGTTTTAGTACATCAACCTGCTCTAAAGTAGATTTTTCAATATCTCTTTTAAGTTTGGCATTTTCATCAAGCAGGGCTTGAACAGAGGCTGCCAGGTCCTTACTGCCATTTAAAAGTGTTTTCAGATGAGCAATTTCTCTTCTCTGATCTAGAAAATATTGTTCTGCTTTATCTGCAGTGATGGCTTCAATACGGCGAACACCGGCTGCAACGGCACTTTCAGCAATAATTTTAAAAGAGCCGATTTGCCCTGTTGCTTTAACATGTGTACCACCGCACAATTCTTTTGAAAAGTGATCATCAAAAGTAATCATACGTACAAAGTCACCATATTTTTCACCAAACAAAGCCGTAACGCCACTTTCAATTGCATCCTGATAAGGTACGTTCCTTTCTTCTTTTAATTTAATGTTTTGTCTTATTTTCTGATTTACAATAACCTCAATTTGAGCCAGTTCATCATCTGTAACCTTTGCGAAGTGTGAAAAATCAAAGCGCAAATAATCTGCATTAACCAATGACCCTTTTTGATTAACATGCTTACCTAAAACTTGCTTTAGTGCAGCATGCAATAAATGCGTGGCAGAATGGTTATCTTCTGTAAGAGTGCGCTTATCTTCATCTACTACAGCCCAAAATTTACCCTCTAAATTATCTGGTAAAATATCAGTATAGTGTACTGTTAATCCATTTTCTTTTTTGGTATCCTGTATATCAACCCAAAATTGACGGCTATGGTCTTCTAAACGGCCAGTATCTCCTACCTGACCACCACTTTCTGCATAAAAGGGTGTTTCCCTTAAAACAATTTGATACTGCTCTTTGCCTTTTGCCTTAACTTTACGGTATTTAAGAATTTCAGTTTCTATTTCTAAATCATCATAACCTACAAATTCACTTTGATCGTCAGCATTAACGATAATCCAGTCGCCTGTATCAATTGCCGTTGCTGCCCTGCTATCATCTTTCTGTTTTTTAAGCGCTTGATTGTATCCAGCTAAATCAACACTCCAGCCTTTTTCACGGGCAATGAGTTCGGTTAAATCAATTGGGAAACCAAATGTATCCGATAATTCAAAAGCGAAACTTCCTTCAATTAAATTATTTTTTGCCTGGTATTTTTCAAAACGCTGAATACCCGTAGAAAGTGTTCTTAAAAAAGAAACCTCTTCTTCTAAAACTACTTTCTGAACAAAATCCTGTTGTGAAAAGAGTTCATCAAAAACACCTTTAAACTGATGCGCTAAAATTGGTACCAGTTGATTAAGAAAAGGTTCTTTAAAATTTAAAAAAGTGTAAGCATAACGAACGGCACGGCGCAAAATTCGTCGTATTACATAACCGGCTTTATTGTTTGACGGCAACTGTCCATCAGCAATTACAAATGAAATGCCACGGATATGATCAGACATCACGCGCATGGCAATATCTGTTTTCTCATCTGCTCCATATTTAATTCCAGATTTCTCTGCAATAAATTGAATCATTGGCTGAAAAACATCTGTATCGTAGTTTGAAGTTTTTTCTTGCAAAACACGTACTAAACGCTCAAAGCCCATTCCGGTATCGACATGTTTGGCAGGTAAACTTTGCAAAGAACCATCTTTTAAACGGTTAAACTGCATAAATACATTATTCCATATTTCGATCACCTGTGGATGATCTGCATTCACCAAAGTTGCACCATTTACCCTTGCTTTTTCTTCGTCGGTACGGCAATCTATATGTATTTCAGAACATGGCCCACACGGTCCTGTATCGCCCATTTCCCAAAAATTATCTTTTTTGTTTCCCGGTAAAATGTGGCTTTCATCTACATACTGCCTCCAAAGGTCGTATGCCTCCTGGTCTTTCTCTAATCCCTCTTTCTCATCACCTTCAAAATAGGTGACATACAATTTATCTTTAGGGATTTTGTAAACCTCAGTTAAAAGTTCCCAGCTCCAGGCAATAGCTTCTTTTTTAAAGTAATCACCAAAGCTCCAATTGCCCAACATTTCAAACATGGTATGGTGGTAGGTATCTATACCCACTTCTTCCAGGTCATTATGTTTACCCGAAACACGTAAACAGCGCTGAGTGTCCGCTACACGGGCATATTTTATTGTAGCCTCGCCTAAAAACAGATCTTTAAATTGGTTCATTCCGGCATTCGTGAACATTAATGTAGGATCATTTTTTACAACGATAGGTGCCGAAGGAACAATATGGTGCTGTTTTTGTTGAAAAAACGTTAAGAATGCCTGTCTAATCTCTTGTGCTGTCATTAAGTTATAATATTGGAGGAACAAAATTAAACTTTTATTGCATTATTAAGGAAAAATCGTACTACATTTGAATACTTTAATTAAGCTACGCAAAGCACTCATAATCAAGCACAATTATGCCATACAAAGAAAGAGATATTAATAAAATGTATTACACGATGGGCGAAGTGACTGAAATGTTTAGTGTAAATGCTTCACAGATTCGCTTTTATGAAAAGGAATTTGATATTCTTCAGCCTAAAAAAAACAAAAAAGGCAACCGATTATTTACACCGGAAGATATAGAAAATCTAAAGATCATTTTTAACTTGGTTGATGAAAAAGGTTTTACCTTAAAAGGCGCTAAAGAGCATTTAAAAAACAACAGATCCGGTGTTAAAGAAAATCAAAAAATTATTGATTCACTGGAGAAACTTAAAGGATTTTTAGTCAATCTTGTTCAAGAACTATAACAAATTATACACTTTGCTGCTAGGTATTCATTAAGCAATTAATATACAGGACTTTATCAGTCAACACACCATATCCCACCCACATACCATATTCCTATTTTGTTTATTTAATAAAAAAAATTATATTTAAACAACAAAATACATTCATCTTATTATGCGCTCTCTATGAAGGTATGGTATGTATTGCTTTTTATTTTCCCCTATTTAAATCAAATATTTGCACAGAATCATGTTGGAGCCCGTTTAACTGGAATTGGCGAAAATGGAACTGCTGTTAATGATGTATGGTCTATGCAGGCAAATCCGGCAGGCATTAGCCATCTTATAAAGCCAACTGTTTCCATCGGCTACGCAAAACACCTCTTTAGCAATGAAATTAGTACACAGGCACTTGTAGCCGTTGTTCCAATGAGCAACAATTATACAGGCTTTAGTTTCCAGCATTATGGCTTTACAGCCTATAATGAATTAAAAATGGGGCTTGCTTATGCAAAAAAATTTGGCAATGCTTTCACTGCTGCACTGAACATCAATTACCATCAGTTAAAAATTACAAATTATGGGCTAAAAAACGGATTGTCTATTGATGGCGGAATACTTTACTGTTACAGCGAACGGTTAATTTTTGGGGCTTTTGTTCAAAATCCATATAAGCAAAAATTCAGCAACATTGATATTGAAGCCCCTATCCCCACTACATTTAATATTGGTGCGAGTTATCACCTAACGGATAAAGTACTTATTGCGGCAGGTATTGATAAAATAGTTGAGAGAGCTACTGCGATAAGAATGGGCATCGAATATAAGATCATTGAAATACTTAGCCTACGTACTGCAATTAGCACCCAGCCCTTTAAGCAATATGCAGGCTTTGGATTAAAATATGAAAAATTATCATTTGATATGGCCAGCAGTTATGATGAAAACATAGGCTATTCTCCTCAAATTTCAATTGGTTATGCGTTTTAGTATATTGATCATATTCAGTTTTTGCATAGGCCTTACTGCAAATGCCCAAAAATCAGAACAAGAATCTGTAATCAGAGATTTATTAGAAAGCAGGGCCGAAAGCTTATCAGAAGATGAAGATATTTCTGAGCTCATAGAAAATCTGAACAGGTTAAAAAAAAGACCAATCAATTTAAATAAAACAAGTACAGAAGAATTAAAACTCATTATTTTTCTTTCCACAATACAGATCAGCAATTTTTTCGCACATCTAAAAGAAAATGGAAAATTACTGGATCTTTTAGAATTACAAACAATAAATGGCTTTGATACTCAAACCATCCAAAAAATATTGCCTTTTGTAACGCTAAACCAAGCATCTGAATATGAGAAACTCAACCTTAAAAACATAAGCCAATTTATTGAAAATGAATTGCTTATCCGTGCCTCCCAAATATTAGAAAAACAAAAAGGATTTACAGATTTACCAGGAAACAGGTATCTGGGTACACCCGAAAGATTTATGCTTAAATATAAATATCATTTTAGCTCTATCATTACGGCTTCTGTTACTCTTGATAAAGATGCTGGAGAAAAATTTTTAGCCAAGCCTTTTGATTTCTATTCCATAAATGTTTCCTTCTATAAGTTAGGACAAATTAAAAAATTGATTTTTGGCGATTATAACTTACAATTTGGTCAGGGCTTAACACTATGGTCAGGATTTTCATTTGGTAAAGGTGCAGAAGTTACAAGTGTCGCCAAAAAAGATTTAGGATTGAGACCCTATACCTCTGCAAATGAATATTCATTTTTCAGAGGACTTTCTGCTACAGTTGAACTATTCAAAAATATAGATATTACCCCATTTATATCTTTCAGAAAACTGGATGCTAGCCAATCGTACAATAGTGATGGCAATCTAGTCCAAGCAAGTATAAATAAATCTGGCTTACATAGAACACCAGCAGAAATTCAAAATAAAAACACTTTAGGTCAGAATATATACGGAACTGTTATACAGTACGATAATAATTATTTCACTATTGGAGCCATCGCTTACCATACCGTATTTAGCAATGATTTTATTACACAAAAACCCACTTATGACCGCTATAGTTTTACAGGCAGTAACTTAACAAATATTGGCATACACACGAATTACACTTATAAAAACACGTATTTTTTTGGTGAAATAGGCAAAAGCCTAGGCTCAGGAACGGCATATGTGGCTGGAGCAATTGTAAGTCTGTCTTCCTCTGTTTCAGCCATTGTACAGCATAGAGATTATGCAAAAGATTATCATAACTTCTTTAATCAATCTGTTGCTGAAGCCAGCGAAGCAATGAATGAGAACGGCACATACACAGGTATAAATGTGGTTCCAAACAAACGCTGGTCATTTTCTGCTTATGCAGATTACTTTAAATTTCCTTGGCTAAAATACCGGGTAGATGCCCCTTCTAGCGGATACGAAATTTTATGCGCAGCTGTATTTACCCCTAGCAAAACCTTAAAAATTTCAGCCCGTTACAAAACCAATAACAAACAGCAAAACACAGACTTAAACGTTCCAATAAACTTTTTAGATGATGTAAAAAAAGAAAGTTACCGTTTTGAAGTGAAATGGCAATTAAATAAGGTATTTGGCTTCCAAAATCATGTTGAGGTTTCTCAGTATAAAAAAGGACCTTCAAATAGTGAATTTGGATACCTAATTTACCAAGATGCCGATTTTGTACCGAAACGGTCAAAATTATCGGCTAACTTACGTATTGCCTATTTTAATACCCCAAGCTACAATAGTCGGATATATGCTTATGAGGATGACGTTTTGTACAATTTCACCTACGGCATGTACAGTGGCGCAGGGTTTAGAAATTACTTAAATCTAAAGTACAGCCTATCAAAAAAAATAAATATCTGGGCAAAGTATGCTTTATTTATTTATCAAAACACACAAAATGTAGGCACTTATTTAGATGAAATTCAAGGAAATATAAAATCAGAACTAAAATTTCAGTTGAGGTATCAATTTTAAGGATATGTTTAAAGCCGAGTATGTTTTTGCCCGAATTTTACTTCCTTTTACAGCTGGCATCATTATATTTTATTTTGTAAACAGCGGCCAATATATCAATACATTGGCGTATGCAGCTCTTATAAGCTTTATCTTACTAATCTCATCAAACCTGTTCTATAACAGATTTAACATTTACCGCTTTAAAGGTTTAGCAGGGCTTAACATATTTATATTTTTCTTTATTTTAGGTGGCTTATTATGTTTATTGAACAAGGAAAAACTAAATCCTGATTATTTTGGACGGAATGTATACCGTTATTTAAAAATAAGCGTATGTGATGAACCTCAGCAGTCAAATAATATAATGCGCTTTAGGGCCTTGGTACTTTCCGGCTATAAAGATAATAAACAGATAAAGTTGAGTGGCCAATTGCTTGTTGGTCTAAAATTAGACAGCTTAAATCCCATTACATTAAATTATGGGGATGAAATTATAATCGCAACCCAATATACAGAAATAGAACCTCCGTACAATCCTGCCGAATTTAATTTTAAAGCCTGGCTACAAGGCCAAAATATTTATCACCAAGCATTTATTAGCCAGGATCATTTATATAAAACCAATCAAAACAACGGTAATCCAATTATAAAATTTGCATTTAGTTTAAGAGAAAAACAAATAGCTAAATACAGGAAGCTAATTAAAAACGATGAAGCGTTTGCTGTTGCTTCAACATTAATTTTAGGTTACCGGTCTGATCTAAGTAAAGAAACCCTGTCTGCTTATTCAAAAACAGGAACCATCCATGCCCTTTCCGTTTCAGGGGCACATGTTGCCATCATTTATATCATATTAGATACTTTGTTAATGGTTTTAAACAAAAGAACAGCCTTAAAAACATTAAAACTCATCATAATCTGTATCTTAATTTGGGCTTATGCATTAATTACAGGCTTATCACCATCTGTTGTACGTTCGGCAATCATGATTACGCTATTTATTATAGCCAAAACGTATTCAAAAAACAGAAATGGATATAATATTTTATCATTTTCAGCTTTTTGCCAATTATTATACAACCCATTTTTAATTTGGGATGTTGGATTTCAGCTTTCCTACCTGGCTGTTTTCGGATTAATTTATTTACAGCCCAAAATTTACAACAGTATTTACTTTAAAAATAAATGGATCAATAAACTTTGGAACATCATTGCTCTTTCTCTCGCAGCACAATTGGTAACTTTTCCTTTAAGCATTTATTATTTCCATCAGTTTCCAGTTTATTTTCTATTCGGAAATTTATTTATTATGCTGCCCCTATCGCTTATGATGTATCTTGGAATAGCTATACTTATTCCCTATCTAGATTTCCTGGCACCAATACTGGAATGGATTATTAATAAAACAAATGATGTTTTAAAATGGATTTCTGATTTACCATTATCTACCTTTTCATCAGTATGGATCACTTTACCTCAATTAATTATGCTAAGCTTAGCGATAGGGCTTTTCATATACGCACTTGATAAAAAAAGCAAAAGCCATCTGCTTTCCGCTGTGTTTGTTTTTCTGATTTACCAAACTTCAACAGCATATGACCACTATCAAGCTGGCCATCAAAAAACCATCATATTCTTTTCACTAAAAAAAGCTTACGTTGCCGCATTTCTACAAGGTAACAATGCCATACTGATGACCGACCTCAATGCTTCAGATAAAAATTATTTGTTTTTTGTTAAGCCCTGCCTGGATCAGGCACAAATTAAAAATATAATATTTATGGGCATTAAACAAGACACGATAATGCCCGGATTTATTAAGAAAGAACGTCAAATTGCATTTCATGAATTTAAGCTACTTATTATAGATGAATCACTTAATTATAAAAAAACACGGGACAAAGCATATTTCTCCGCCATTTGGCTACATAATGATACGAAGTTCGATCTCAATAAATTAACCGATAAAATTCATTTCAAATCTGTTATAATTGATGGCAATAACAAAGACTATAAAATAAAACTGTTCAAAACTTTTGCAAAAAAGAATAATATAGAGAGTTATGTTTTAAAGAAAAATATGGCATATTTGATCAATCTAACGAAATAAATGAAAGAACTGGTTTTATATAGCATTACTGAACGGATCGCAACAATTACAATTAACCGTCCTGAAAAACGCAATGCCTTAAATCCCGAACTCATTTTAGCCTTAACCGATGCTTTTGTTCGTGCATCAGAAGATGATTTAGTAAAAGTAATTGTATTAAAGGCCAATGGAGATGCCTTTAGTGCCGGAGCCGATTTAGAGTACCTTCAGCAGTTACAGAACAATACATTTGAAGAAAACGTTGCAGATTCTGACCGTCTTAAAAAACTGTTTACCACCATTTATTTCCTTCCAAAAGTTGTGATTGCACAAGTAGAGGGCCATGCCATAGCGGGGGGGTGTGGACTTGCAACCATTTGCGATATTATTTTTGCAACACCAGAAAGCAACTTTGGTTATACGGAGGTTAAGATTGGCTTTGTTCCAGCAATAGTTTCTTGCTTTTTGATGAGAAAAGTTAATGAAACGCTCGCCAAAGAGCTTTTATTTACTGGAAAAATATTTAATGCAGAAAAAGCATTAGCATATAAATTAATTAATTTTGTAACAAGTTCAACTGAAATACATCATAAGGTTAAAGAATTTGCGTTAGGCTTGTGCAATGAAAGTTCAGGTAATTCGTTAATGATTACCAAACAGCTGATCGGCCAAACAAACAATGCACAGTTTGAAAAAAAGTTAGAAACTGCAGTTCAGATTAATGCCCGTGTAAGAGAGAGCAGTGATTTTAAGCTGGGTATTGCATCCTTTTTAAAAAAGGAAAAAATTAATTGGTAAATTAACTAAAATAAAAAAACATGTTCAAATCCATCAAAACAAGCATCTTAGCTTTAATTCTAGTAAGTACGGCAATCATTGCCCACGCACAAAAAAAAATAAATGAAGGTACTTTAACCTACTCTTTAGAGTATCAGCTAACACCTGAACAAAAAGCCAGCCTTGGAGGTCAGGAATTACCAAAAGAAGCAAAAGTTAAGTTTAACAATGGCATTACCAAAATGGAAATGGAACAAGGCCCGGCGTTGATCAGTATTATATCTAACAATGATGAAAAAATTGGACTAATTTTAGTTGATGTGCCTATTGCGCAAAAACAATTTGCGGTTAAACAGTCTAAAGCTGAAATAGAAACAGCAATGGGCGAGCTTCCAAAATACTCTGGCTTTAAAGCTACAGGAGAAAAACAAAATATTGCAGGCTATAATGCTGTAAAATATACATATACTGATGATAAAGGTGGTGCGTATGAACTTTGGGCCACAAAGGATGTTGAGCTTCCTAATGTTGGAACAAAAACATACTTCCCGGGCGTTGATGCTTTTGTTGTAAAATACACCATTAGCCAACGCGGCATCCAGACAACTTCTACTTTAAAATCTATTTCCGAAACCAAAGTAGGTGTCATTTCAACCGCAGTTCCAACTGGATATGAAGAAACAACCATGCAGGCCTTAATGCAAATGGGCGGTGGCAACTAACATTTAAGATATACATTTTACTAGGCTTTTTAACCGTTGGCATTTATTAATTTTGCCAACAGTTAAAAAGTCTTTTTTTATTAGGCAATTATTTTATGATGAAAAACTTATTATTGAAATTTATTTTATTAATTCTTGCAATAACTGCATTTATTAATGTACAGGCACAGTTAAACTGGGCAAAAGATGGAAATTCTTATTATCAGATTTCAGGCGGGGAAATCATTTTGATCAGTCTGCCTAAAAATGACCGTAAAACAGTTATTTCCAGAAATATGTTAACCCCAGCAGGAACGGACAGTTCAATACCGGTAAGAAGCTTTGAATTTTCTGATGACGGAACAAAAGCCCTGATCTACACAAATACTAAAAAAGTATGGCGTTATGATACACGTGGTGATTACTGGTTGATAGATTTAACCACGAATAAACTTAGCCAAATAGGAAAAAACAAACCGGTTTCATCATTAATGTTTGCAAAGATTTCTCCTGATGGAACAAAAGTAGCTTATGTTAGTCAGCACAATTTATATGTAGAAAACATAGATGGAACTGTTTCAAAAGCACTAACCACTGACGGTACCGACCGCATAATCAACGGAACATTTGATTGGGTTTACGAAGAAGAATTTGATGACCGCGATGGCTTTAGGTGGAGTCCTGATAGTAAATCTATAGCTTATTGGCAAATAGATGCAACAAAAATTAGGAACTTTTTGATGATTGATAATACCGATTCTATTTATTCTTTCACCAAACCTGTTGAATATCCTAAAGTTGGGGAAAATCCTTCTGCATGTAAAATTGGGATTGTTAATATAGCCTCAGCAAAAACCAATTGGTTAAATGTTCCTGGTGATAATGTACAGCATTATATACCGCGTATGCAATGGATACCCAATAGCAATGAAGTTATTTTACAGCAGTTAAACCGTGAACAAAATCAAAGCAAATTATTTGTTTGCAATGCAGAAACCGCGAATGCGAATCTTATTTTTACAGAAACTGCTTCTACCTGGATTGATGCTTATGAGGATTGGACCTGGCTAAACAACACTAAAGAATTTACAGTTTTGACTGAAAAAGATGGCTGGAAACATCTGTATAGAATTAGCAGAGATGGTAAAAAAGAAACTTTGGTTACAAAAGGTGATTATGATGTTATTGACATCAAACTTATAGACGAAAAGAACAATTATGTATATTTTCTTGCCTCACCAACAAATGCTACTCAAAAATATTTATACAAAACAAAATTAGACGGGAAAGGCAAACTGGAAATGGTAACGCCTTCAGTCCTACCGGGTACACATAATTACGACATTTCACCTAATGCCGCTTTTGCCCGTCACAGCTACAACAGCTCTTCAGTTAAGCCACTAAGCGAGATGATAAACTTTGCAACCAATACGCCTTTAACCATGGATGGCAGCATAACAAATCAGTTAGCAAAGCAGGAACCCGTTAAAAATAAAGTAGAATTTTTTAAAGTAACGACAGAAGATGGCATTGTGATGGACGGCTGGATGAAAAAGCCCGAAAACTTTAATCCCGAGAAAAAATATCCTGTACTGTTCTATGTTTATGGAGAACCCGCTTCTCAAACTGCAGCTGATGTTTATGGAGCCGGGTTTAACAGGCTTTATGCTGGCGATATGGCTAAAGATGGTTACATATATATATCCATGGACAACAGAGGCGCTCCTGTGCCTAAAGGTGCAAATTGGCGTAAAAGCATTTACAAAAACATTGGTGTTTTAAACATACGTGACCAAGCTATGGCCGCTAAAAAATTATTGGCAACTTATTCCTTCATGGATAAAGATAGGATTGCTGTTTGGGGCTGGAGCGGCGGCGGCTCTTCTACCCTAAACCTTTTATTCCAATATCCAGAAATTTATAAAACCGGAATTTCAATCGCCGCCGTTGGCAACCAGTTAACATACGATAATATTTATCAGGAACGTTACATGGGAACGCCATTTCCAAGTAAAGACGCATATATAAAAGGTTCGCCTATTACTTATGCCAAAAACCTAAAAGGCAACTTACTTTATATTCATGGAACTGGCGATGATAACGTACATTATCAAAATGCAGAAATGTTAATCAATGAGCTGGTTAAAAATAAAAAATATTTTCAGTTGATGAGCTATCCTAACCGTACACATAGTATAAATGAAGGTGAAGGCACAACTGAACATTTGGCTTTAACATTCACTAAATTTTTAAAGGACAATTGCCCTCCGGGAGCAAAGTAATAAAAAAAGGCAGTTTTCGGACTGCCTTTTTTATGCAATAAATTTCACCAAAAGCAACGACACAACTAATGCCATACCAAAACTTAATAATGTTCCTATTAAAACATATTCTGTAAGTTTTATATCGTGTGCGTCTTTTAAATCGCCAAACCTGAAAATAGATTTTGCCGCAAGCAGAAAACCAACAGCTTCAAAATGATTTGTACAAACAAATAAAAAGATTAATAAACGCTCTAAAACTCCAATATACTTTCCTGCATTTTGCAGAGACTGCGAGCTTTCCTGTTTATCATCTGGAATCCACTTAGCGATAATGACCCTCATAATTATTGACGCTGGCATAGTCAAAAAAATCAATGCAGCTAAAATTAACCAGCTATTGGCTTGATAAAGATAACTAAAGTCCAGATGCCCCCCGTACAGTGCTTCCCATATAAAGTATATGGATATAAAATGCAGTAACTGATCTACAAAAAACAGTATTCTGGTATTTTTTTGATTTTGCAGCACCAGTTTCGCTCCATCAATGATGAGGTGAAAGAAACCGATAAGTAAAGCAAGCCTCCATACATCCCACTGTCCAAAAACAATAAATATTAAGATAATGTGCACGGCTATATGCATATATAACTTATTCGATCTTAATTTCTTTTTCTCTTTTTCTTTTACCCATTTATTTGGTTGCAAAAAGAAATCACCTATTAAGTGAGCTATAATAATTTTGATCAGATAAATATCCATTATAAAGATTTTTCTAGTTCATTTATTTTTTTGCGATAAAGCTTATCGAGTTCTAAAATTTCTGTGTAATGTGCTCTTTTTAAGGCTTCACTTACAGACGATTGCTTTTTTCCTGTTAGCTTTGATAGTTTAGCCTGTTTAGGGTTATGGTATTCTATAGAATATTTAACAAGCTCGGCAGATCCTGGAGCCCAGCTGTCCATACTGATCATGGCAAGTTTAAGTATGATATTCATTTCCTCATTAAAATCCTGATCATCACTTTTTAAGGCCATTGTTACTTTATTCTTTTTTAATGAATCTAAAGCACTTCCCGAATTGTAAAATACAGCACCACTTGACTCTGCCAGTGTATTCCCCATTTGCTTTTCTCCTCCTATACCTATGCCTATTCTTACATCCGCATTTTTTACTGATTTTATTGATGCTTTAATATATATCGCATTTAAAAGCGCATCCGCTGCGGAGGATTCGATCTGAAAACCATCTCCCCTAAACAGTTCCCAGCGTTTGCCCTCGATTGAAATTTTGGTAAGTGCCTGCTTCAATTTCTCTAACCAACCTGGCTCTAAATTCCTGGAATTAATAATATCTCCTGTAATTACAGCTTCCATATTCAAATATATATGATTTTGTTCAATAAAAATATAGCATAAATATACGATATTTAAATATATAATACAAATTGCCTATATTTTGTTTTATCGTACATAAGACCTATATCAGTTAAAAACTAAATTAAAAAAAGGTTGTTAATCAAGTATGCCATTAATAACATTTACTAAAAAAGGTATTTATTGTAAACAGGGAGACTTTTACATAGATCCTTGGTGGCCCGTTGATTATGCTGTCACAACACATGGACATAGCGATCACGTCAGATACGGGAACAAATACTACTTATGCCATACATTAACAGCTCCTATTATCAAAAAAAGAATCAGTGAAGATTTAAATATTGAGACTTTAGATTATGGGAAACAAATAATCCGAAATGGAGTAGCCATATCTTTTTTTCCTGCTGGCCATATTATTGGTTCTGCACAGGTAAGGCTGGAATACAAGGGTGAAATATGTGTAATTTCTGGTGATTATAAAACGGAATACGATGGCATTAGCACTCCATTTGAACCCATAAAATGCCATTCTTTTGTATCAGAAAGCACCTTTGGTCTGCCTATTTACAAATGGCAAAAACAGGCAGTTGTTTTTGATGACATAAAAAACTGGGTAAACAATAATATAAATCAAATGAAAACCAGTGTTTTAATTGCCTATAGCTTAGGAAAAGCACAGCGTTTAATTAAAAATCTTGCAACTGACCTACCAATCTATGTTCACAACAGTATTGCCAATTTAAATGAGGTGATTATTAATTCCGGTATAAACTTACCTGAAACAATTAGAATCACACCAGAAACAAAGAAAGACGATATGCAAAAAGGAATTCTAATTGTTCCACCCGTTATGAGAGACAGCAAATGGATTAAAAGCCTGAATCAATCAGCTACAGGTATTTGTTCTGGCTGGATGCAGGTAAGAGCACACAGGCGTTGGCAAAGTGCTGATGCTGGATTTACACTAAGCGATCATGCAGACTGGCCAGGCTTAATAGAAGCAGTAGTGGCAACGGGCGCAGAAAAAGTATATGTTACTCATGGCTTTACAGCTGCATTTAGTAGGTTTTTAAATGAGAAAGGCATAGAATCTGCTGAAGTAACTACATATTTTGGTCAAGAAGATGATCAAGAAGCAGAAGTAGATTTGACCAACCAAAATGCAACTAAACAAAACAGAATATGAAGCATTTTGCACAACTTATACAGGAATTAGAACTTAGCAACAAAACAAATGATAAAATTACCGCACTGGTCAACTATTTCAACACTGCTGATGATAAAGATAAAGTTTGGGTTATTGCTTTATTTACAGGCAAGAAACCCAAACGCCCAATAAAAGCGGCTTTACTTAAACAATGGGCTATAGAAATAACAAAAACACCCGAGTGGTTATTTACAGAAAGTCATCACAACGTTGGTGATTTAAGTGAAACGATAGCTTTACTGCTGCCTCCAGCTAAAAATACATCACATTTATTTTTACACCAATGGATTGAAGGCCTCCACAAACTTGAAGGTAAAGATGATGAAATAAAAAAACAATTTGTCTTATCAGCATGGAATATGCTTGGTAACCAGGAGCGGTTTATTTTTAACAAATTAATTTCTGGCAATTTTCGAATCGGTGTATCGAATAAAATGTTGGTTAATGCGCTGGCAAAACAAAGTGACTTAGAAAGCACCCAAATTATGCACAGCATTATGGGCAAGTGGAGTCCTTTTGAAATTGCTTTTAATGACTTAATTACTGGCGCCCATGTAAATACAGACAATTCATGGCCTTATCCTTTTTGCTTGGCCTATGCATTAGAAAATGAAGTTCAAAACCTTGGAGAAATTAATGACTGGCAGGCAGAATGGAAATGGGACGGCATTCGTGGTCAGATCATAAAACGGAACGATGAATTATTTATTTGGTCAAGAGGTGAAGAGCTGGTTACAGAACAATTCCCCGAACTCCATTTCTTAAAAGATGTTTTACCTAATGGTATTGTTTTAGATGGAGAGATTTTAGCTGTAAAGAACGAAAAAGTATTATCATTTAGCACTTTACAACAGCGATTAAACCGTAAAACAATAAACAAGAAACAATTAGAAGAAGCTCCTATAGGATTTTTTACGTATGACCTACTTGAATTTGGAGGACAGGATTTAAGAGGAGAACCATTAAGTACACGCCGGAAAATTTTAGAAGAAACAATGGATCAGATCAAAAACACCCAGGTAATATGTTCACCGGTTATCAAATGTAATTCATGGCAAGAACTCACCAATTTGCGAGAAACTGCACGCGCCGTAAACAGCGAAGGCATTATGCTCAAAAAGTTAAGCTCCAACTATCATAGCGGACGTAAACGTGGCGATTGGTGGAAATGGAAAATTAACCCTTATAATGTAGATGCGGTTATGATCTATGCACAAAAAGGAAGTGGCAGAAGAGCCAATTTCTTTACGGATTATACTTTTGCAGTTAGAGATGGAGAAAAACTCATTACCATTGCGAAAGCATATTCGGGTTTAACAGATAAAGAAATTAAAGAAGTTAATACATTTGTAAACAAAAATTCAATTGAAAAATTTGGACCGGTACGAACGGTAAAGCCTGAGCTTGTATTTGAAATCGCTTTTGAAGGTATTGCAGAGAGCAAACGGCATAAAGCAGGTTTAGCACTCCGTTTTCCAAGAATCATCAGATGGCGTAAAGACAAAAACGCTAATGAAATTAATACATTGGATGACCTAAGGCAACTGCTCAAATCTACATTGTAAACAATGAAATTAAGACCTTATTGCCTCCACTGGATCCAACCTTGAAGCTGAAAAAGCAGGCCAAAATCCAGATATTGTTCCAATAATAACCGATATCCATAAGCCTAAATTGATGTTTTTCATATACAGCACAATTTTAAAATCCAAAAATATACCCAGTGCAAGGGTAAAAAGATAGACAAAAAATATCCCTAAAATACCACCCATAATGCAGAGTGTTATAGACTCAAAAATAAACTGAAGCAGAATAAAATAGTTTTTAGCACCCAGAGATTTCTGAATCCCAATAATATTGGTACGCTCCTTAACAGAAACAAACATAATGTTTGCAATACTAAAACCACCAACCAGAATAGAAAATATACCAATAACCCAACCTCCAATATCTACTGCATCAAACATTAAATTTAACTGATTAGATAACATGGTTGTTTTATTGAGTGAAAAATCATCTTCCTGGCCTGGTTTTAACCGATGTATAGAACGCATTAAGCCCCGAAGTTCACTTTCTACCTCCTCTAAGGATACACGATCACTTCCCCTAACTGTAATCTGTGGCCCGTACCTTTCATTTTGAATATCAAATAACCCTTTTGCAAAAGTTATTGGAATATTTATGTTTTTATCCAAAGAAGTTCCAAGCATATCTTCACCCTCTTTTTTAAACACACCAACTACAGTAACCCTCCGGCCCATAAGCTGCACCTGCTTGCCAACAGCCTCACCTCCATTAAATAGGCCATCAGCAATATCAGCACCCAGTAAACACACGGGCGTGCCAGATTTACCCTCATTTTCTGTAAAGTACCTTCCTTCCTGCAGTTCAAAGTTCCAGGTTTTATTAAAATCCTGGGAGGCAGCAGAAATATAAGCACCTTCAACAGAACTGCTTCTATATTTTACCGTCCGGTTTGAAGTTGACACCTCATAAGTAATACCCTCTACATTTGTCATCCGTTCCCTAAGGGCAGCAAAATCACGCATAGATGGCTGTGGCCTGTTCATATATTTCCACCATGGAAAATCGCCAAATATCCATGGCCATTTTTGCACAAAAATGGTATTAGATCCTAATTTATCAACACTTGACTGCAATTTGTTACGAAAAGTATCAACTGCCGAAAACACAGAAATTATGGTAAATATCCCAATTGTTATCGCTAAAAGAGATAACATTGTACGTAATTTATTTTGACGCAGTGCATCAAATGCAAAACGAAAACTCTCGCCAATTAACCTAAATATGATCATAATTAGAAATTAGACAATCAACAGTTAAAAAGGTTACAGCTGATTTAAAAATGAATAACAATTTAGGCTAAAAATTAAACAATTCAATTAAAGGAACCCCTAAGCCTTTTGCAATTGAAGAAATTGTAGAAATTGTTGGATTGCTATTTCCAAGCTCAACATATGAAAGCTGCCGATAATCTATACCAGATAGCTCAGCAAGTTTTTCCATTGATAATTTGCGTTCTTTTCTCAAAATTCTTACCCTTAAACCAAAAGCCTTAATTAAAGCTTCATCCTTTACATTATTCACATACCAAATAAAAAATAATATATCCTTATTTACTATGAATTATATTTCATAATTTAGCTTTCTGTAAAATATAATATTAAAATAATGATGAGGCAAATTATAAGCTTATGCATTTCATTATCAACATGTTTAGGAATATTTTTTTTTCCATTGTCTAATCAGTTCATTAGCAAAAGAAATGTGCTATCCAATTATGTTAACCGTAAATCCATAACAAATTGTATTCTTAAATCCCAAGAGCTTAAAGAAGATGACCTTTGTGCAGGTCATGAAGCATATCAAGAAATAGAAAACTTATTGCTTGATGACAATTGTTATACCATTCTTTTATTCATTTCAATAACAGGCATTGGCATTTATTTCATCCGCAAAAAATAAATTCTACGATGAGAATAACCGTTTGTAAAATTTTATATGGTGGTTCAACATCAATATTCCCGACATTTTTTTTTATTATAGGCAATAAGCTAGAGGCTTTTAGTGAAAAATACTTGAAAAGAAAATTTAATTCGTATTTTTGCACCTCAAAATTCATTAAGAATGAAATTATCACAATTCAAATTCAACTTACCAGAATCTTTAGTTGCCAACAATCCGGCAGAACAACGCGATGAAGCCCGTTTAATGATTTTACATAAAGACAGTGGTAAAATTGAACATAAAATATTTAAAGACGTTTTAGGTTATTTCGACGACCAAGATGTTATGATACTAAACAACACTAAAGTTTTTCCAGCCCGTTTATACGGCAATAAAGAAAAAACAGGTGCTACAATCGAAGTATTTTTGTTACGCGAATTAAATAAAGAATTACGTTTATGGGATGTTTTAGTAGATCCTGCCCGTAAAATCCGCGTAGGCAATAAACTTTATTTTGGCGATGACGATTTATTAGTTGCTGAAGTTGTAGACAATACGACCTCCCGTGGCCGTACGATACGCTTTTTATTTGAAGGAACGGATGAGGAGTTTAGAAAAAATGTAGAAATATTAGGCGAAACTCCGTTGCCTAAATACATTAAGCGTAAAGCAACTGCTGAAGACAAAGAACGTTACCAAACCATATTTGCTAAACATGAAGGTGCTGTTGCAGCCCCAACGGCAGGTTTGCATTTTAGTAGAGAGCTGATGAAACGCCTTGAACTTAAAGGCATCAATTTTGCAGAGGTAACACTTCATGTGGGTTTAGGTACTTTCAGAACTGTTGAAGTAGAAGACTTAACGAAGCACAAAATGGATTCTGAACAGTTTATTATTGAGCAAAAAGATGCAAATATCGTAAACAAGGCATTAGAGGAAAAACGTAAGATATGTGCTGTAGGCACAACTTCTATGCGCGCAATAGAATCTGCTGTTTCTGCAAACAGAACACTAAAAGCAGCGAATGACTGGACAAGCAAATTCATTTTCCCACCCTATGATTTCAGTATAGCCAACTCAATGATTACTAATTTTCATACGCCGGAATCAACACTATTAATGATGGTTAGTGCTTTTGGCGGTTATGAAAATGTAATGAATGCATACGAAGTGGCCGTTAAAGAAAAATATAAATTCTATAGCTATGGTGATGCCATGCTAATTATATAGATTTGAGTATTATGGGCATGAGCATAAAAGCTTATGCCCTCTTCTAACCCTCATATCTCAAACAATGAAATACTACGCTATCATTGTAGCTGGTGGTTCCGGAAAACGGATGCAGATGGATATTCCTAAGCAATTTCTTTTGCTTAAGGGTTTACCCGTATTAATGCATACCATAAAAGCTTTTTCTAAAAGTATATTTCATCCTGAAATCTTAATTGTACTCCATAAAGATCAGCATAATTACTGGACTGAACTATGTAAGCGTTTTGATTTCCAAATCCCACATACTGTAATTTCTGGAGGTACAGAAAGGTTTCATTCTGTACAAAATGCCTTAAGTACCATTACTGAAGAAAGTTTAGTGGCAGTACACGATGCAGTTAGGCCTTTGGTTTCTGAAGAATTGATTAATAGCTGTTTTAAAAATGCAGCAGAAATTGGAAATGTGGTTGCCGCCGTTAAAGCTCATGACAGCATAAGGCTATTAATGCCGAATGGAAAAAACAAAGCCCTGCACCGTGATGATGTCTATATTATACAAACCCCACAAATTTTTCATAGCGATGTTTTAAAAGAAGCCTACAAGCAAGATTTTAAAATAACTTTTACAGATGATGCAAGTGTTGTGGAGTCCATTGGACAAGAAATCAATATTGTTGAAGGTGAACGGAACAATATAAAAATTACACACCCGGTAGATCTGCAATTCGCAACGCTTATTGTTTCTGGCGTATAAAGAGTATAATCACGTCATTCCGAAAAAATATACTGACCGAAATGACGTGATTTTATTTATGCCGCCCTGCCTATAACCTTAAGCAAAATAGCAATCACTGCAATAACCAATAATACATGGATAATTCCACCTACATCTCCAAATCCATGAAATACGAAACCAATTACCCAAAGTATAACCAGTACAACCGCGACTAAATACAATAAATTTCCCATAGTGTTAATTTTTTAGTTTAAAAGTAATGTTGCTTTACTAACACTTCTGAATTAAATATTGTTTAGGAAACCCAATAATATTTATTTAATAAAAAAACCCTTTTGAAATTCAAAAGGGTTTTTTATAACTAGTATTCATCCTCATTAAAGAAGAAATCTTCTTTGGTTGGATAATCAGGCCAAATTTCTTCAATTGTTTCATAAGGCTCTCCGTCGTCCTCTAGTGCTTGTAGGTTTTCTATAACTTCTACTGGGGCACCAGAACGGATACCATAATCAATTAATTCGTCTTTAGTTGCAGGCCATGGAGCGTCTTCCAAATGCGATGCTAATTCTAATGTCCAATACATATTTTCTTTTCAATTAAATGCGCTTAATAATTCGCAAAGTATATTAAAATTTATGAGCAAAACAAACTTATTTTTCCACGATTAAACACGTGGTATCCAAATATTTTCTTCTGCTCTGAAATCCAGCGTCAGTTTCCTTGCTAAAACAAATAAATAATCACTTAATCGGTTTAAATAAATAGTTACACGCTCATCAACAAAACTGTTTTCGGCAAGCTCAACGGTTAATCTTTCAGCCCTACGGCAAACACAGCGGGCAATATGGCAAAAAGAAACAACTGTATTCCCCCCTGGTAAAACAAAATGTTTTAAAGCAGGAAGTACTTCATTCATATGGTCCATCTCTTCTTCAAGCAACAGGATATCGGCTTCGTGTAAATCCGGAATTTTCATTCTTGATTTTTCTGGATCAGCGGCCAACGAAGCTCCAATAGTAAATAAACGGTCCTGTATCTCTTTTAGCAGTTGTTGGTCTTTAGTATCTATGTCCTGACACATGACCAAGCCAATATAAGAATTCAATTCATCTACGGTTCCATAAGCTTCAATACGCAAATGATATTTAGGTACACGCGCACCACCAATTAATGAGGTTTGTCCTTTATCTCCTGTTTTAGTGTATATCTTCATATTTTATTTTCTTTAAGGAGAATTAAAAAGGCTAATTCATCTTTTCCCAATCACTTCCACTTTCTTTAAGGGCCTGTAGTCTTGGAGAAACTGATTTAATGTTGGTATTAGGCTGGTCGCTCTCTATCAATCCATCGCGCATACGCACAATGCGGTGTGCATGCAAGGCAATATCTTCTTCATGCGTCACTAAAATAATCGTATTTCCTTTGCTATGTATTTCTTCCAGCAAACCCATAATTTCTACTGATGTTTTGGTATCTAAGTTACCTGTTGGTTCATCGGCCAAAATAATTGAAGGGTTATTGATTAAAGCTCTCGCAACAGCTACACGCTGACGCTGTCCGCCTGATAGTTCATTGGGCTTATGATCCATCCTATTGCCCAGACCTACATTTTCCAATGCTTTTTTAGCTTTTTCTTCTCGGTCTTTTTTACTGTCTCCAGCATAAATTAAGGGCAAAGCTACATTATCTAAAGAAGTTGACCGGGGTAAAAGATTAAAGGTCTGAAAAACAAAACCAATTTCCTGATTCCTCACTTCTGCAAGTGCATTATCACTCATATGGCTTACATCCGTTCCGTTTAACACATACGTACCATTGGTTGGTGTATCCAAACAGCCCAATATATTCATTAAAGTAGACTTTCCAGAACCTGATGGCCCCATTAAAGCCACAAACTCTCCTTTATTAATATCTAAAGAAACCGACTTCAAAGCATGTATAACCTCTGTACCTATAACATATTTACGGCCTATATCTTTAATCGTAATTAATGGTTGTGACATATTTTTTTCTTTTTAGACAAGCCGCATGACCGAGATGTTACAAGCTTTATGAAACAATTTAAAAACTGTTTATGAGCAAAGCTCACTTTATTTTTCTATAATTTTAGGTACCATAAAAAAATGCTCGTTGTGTTTAGCCGCATTTTTCAGTCCGTCTGCGGTAGATATTTCTTGATGTACGACATCTTCTCTCCAAACATTTGCCGATTTGTTCATATAAACCAATGGCTTTACATTTTCAGTATCAAGTTCATTTAGTTTTTCCATAAAAGATAAAATTTTGTTCATCTCCGGTATCAGGCTGTCTACTTGCTTTTCATCTATATGGATTCTGGCCAAATCTGCCATTTTATGGATCGTATTTGCGTCTAATATCATTTCAGTTTATTTTCTATCAGGTCAAAAACCTGTTGTTTAAGCAATTCTGCATCACCAATTGTTAATCCTGCAGTATTTATGGGCTTGTGGATGTAAATATCGCAAATTCCGGGCTTACTTCCATATATTGCCCCATCATCCCATAAAATTTTCCATGCATTGGTTATACTTACCGGAACCAGTTCAATATTTTTTTCAATGGCCAAACGAAAAGGCCCATTTTTAAATTCATTTAACCTTGGAGGATAATCATCATCTATCTTTCCCTCTGGAAAAATAATTAAACTCATGCCACTTTCTAAATTATCTCCAGCTTTTTTAAATGCCCTGAAAGCGGAGATATTATTTTCACGATTTACTGCAATATCTATTGTCTTAAAGAACAGCTTTAGCACCATACTCTGCAACAGCTCGTCTTTACCCATAAAATGGAATTTGCCTTTGGCCATCACACAAAAAATCATAATATCTAAATTTGAGGTATGATTTGCACAGTACACATATGTTTTATCCCTACTTAAAGGAACTTCAAATTCAAATGAGAAATAAACACCAGATATGATACAGGGCAATAAACTGTTAAGTTTCCTGAAAAAATTTAAAACGGTATAGTACTTTGGACTTCTTGAACTTAAATAGTATGCAGGGTAGAATAAAAAAAATAAAAAAATAATCCAAAACAAAAACCATGCTCTATGAAGTTGCTTAAATAATTTGGTCATATACCCAAAAATATAAAAAGGCGTAAAACAATTAACATCTTTATGAATAATTTATTCTTCTACCCTATATGATTAACGAATTGATCAGGCTGCTTATTTTACAATTAAAAAACGGTCTTAGTAAGATAAAATTAAAGGATAATATACATTGCTCATTATTTATTTTTAATTTCGGCCATTATGAAAGAAACAGTGGTTAGTGGCATTAGACCAACAGGAAAGCTACATTTAGGAAATTATTTTGGTGCAGTAACTAATTTTGTAAAAATGCAGTATGATTACAACTGCTACTTTTTTATTGCCGATCTTCATTCTTTAACAACACACCCCACTCCTGGTGATTTGCATGGTTATGTAAAGCATGTTTTAGTCGAATATTTAGCTTGTGGCATAAATCCAGAAGAAACAACAATCTATATTCAATCTGATGTGCCTGAGGTTTCAGAACTCTATCTATACCTAAATATGAATGCTTACTTAGGCGAACTGGAACGCAGTGCTTCTTTCAAAGATAAAATCCGATCACATCCAGACAATGTAAATGCAGGTTTATTAACCTACCCTACGCTTATGGCTGCTGATATTTTAATACACAGGGCAACTAAGGTGCCTGTTGGCAAAGATCAGGAACAACATTTGGAAATGACAAGGACTTTTGGAAACCGCTTTAACAGGCTTTATAAACATGATTATTTTCCTGAAGCTTTTGCATTTAATTATGCAGAAAATCTAGTTAAGGTACCTGGCTTGGAAGGAAAAGGAAAAATGAGTAAATCAGATGGAGACGGGAACTGTATCTATCTATCTGACAGTCCAGAAATTATACGCAAAAAAGTTTTAAAAGCAGTTAGTGACAATGGGCCAACTGAAGAAAACCAGCCTAAACCAGAAGCAATACAGAATCTGTTTGATTTAATGAAGATTGTTTCTACAGCTGATACTGTTGAGCATTTTGAAGCACTATATAATAAAATGCAAATTAGGTACGGTGATTTTAAAAAACAACTGGCCGAAGATATGATTATATTTAATACCCCAATACGCGAACGGATAGAAGAACTGGCCAAGGATGATTTATATTTACGTCAAGTAGCTAAACATGGCGCCTTAAAAGCCCGTGAAAGTGCGCAAAAAACCATTAAAGAGGTACGTAATCTAATCGGATTTAAAAGTTTTTAACAAAAAAATATACAGTCGTATTTGGCATTGAGACCATTGGCAAATTGCTATATTGCATCTCAATTCCCTTACTGTATGCAATCTCAAAAATCTCAATATTAATATGCACATAGCAATTGTAGGCAACATAGGTGCCGGAAAAACAACTTTAACAGGTTTACTGGCAAAAAATTATGGCTGGGAAGCTTTATATGAAGCTGTTGATAACAATCCTTATTTAGAAGACTTTTATAGTGATATGAAGCGCTGGAGCTTCAACCTGCAAATTTACTTCTTGAATAGCCGTTTTCAACAGATTACAGAAATTGAGAAAAACAATAGAAATGTAATACAGGACCGTACAATTTACGAAGATGCCCATATTTTTGCAGATAACCTACATGACATGGCTTTAATGACCACCAGAGATCATGAAAATTACCGGGCTATATTTGACAATATCACCTCTTTTATTAAGCCACCAGATTTATTGGTTTATTTAAGGGCATCTGTTCCAACATTAGTGAACAATATACAACGCCGCGGCCGTGAATATGAGGCTGGAATTAGGATTGACTATCTATCTAAATTAAATGAAAAATACGAGGCATGGATTAAAGGTTACGATTTAGGGAAATTGCTTATTTTGGATAAAGATAAATTGGATTTCACAAACAACCCCGAAGATTTGGGGATTGTAGTACAGGCTATAGAAGCCGAGATAAACGGACTTTTTTAATTCATTAAAGATGAGCAAAGACTTTCAGCATGATAACCCCAGCAATTGGAAATGGGGTGTTTTTTATTTCAATAAAAAGGATCCAAGATTCATTGTACACAAACAAGTTGAAGCTTTAGGCTGGACATTTAACTTTGCTCATCCAGTTTCTTTTGTAGTTTTAGCTCTGCTTGTAATTATTCCTATTGTATGGACATTTAGTTAAATAAAATGAAAATTATAGGCATTATTCCTGCACGTTTTGCATCTACGCGTTTCCCAGGTAAGCCCTTGGTTGTAATTGACGGCAAAAGTATGGTACAGCGGGTTTATGAGCAGGCTTTGAAAGCTAAATATCTCAATAAAGTTGTTGTAGCAACTGATGATGAACGGATAATGGAAGCGGTTGCCAATTTTGGAGGCAACTGTGTTTTTACAAAAAACACACACGAAAGTGGTACAGACCGTTGTGCAGAAGTGGTTGAATGCCATCCTGATTTTGATATTGCCATTAACATACAGGGTGATGAGCCTTTTATTGATCCCGATCAGATTGACCTTTTAGCTGAATGTTTTTTAAACAGTAATACAGGGCTCGCTACATTAATTAAACCGATCCATACAGAAGTTGAGCTTTTTAATCCAAACAGTCCAAAAGTAGTTGTTAATCATATTGGAGAAGCTATTTATTTTAGCCGGAACGCTATTCCTTTTATCCGCAGTGCTCCAGAAAAAGACTGGTTAAAAACGCATCAGTTCTACAAGCATATTGGCATTTATGGCTACAGAGCCAATATTTTAAAGGAAATAACAAAGCTTAAGCCTTCTATGCTGGAAAAAGCAGAAAGCTTGGAACAGCTAAGGTGGCTAGAAAATGGCTTTAAAATTCAAACTCAGGTTACGCACATCGAAACGCTGGCAATAGATACCCCAGAAGATTTATTAAAAATAGTTTAAGCTTTAGGCTTAAACTATTCTTTACTTAAAATCAATTCCATTTGAATGTTGCATCGGTTATATGGCGTAGGCTTACCCGCTACTTTTTCAAATCCAAGTTTATGATAAAGGTTTATAGCTGGCTTTAATAAAGTATTGCTTTCCAAATACAATTTGTTGGCGCCAATAGCCTTTGCTTTGTTCACAATAGCTGTTGCTAATAAAAAACCAATGTTTTTACCCTGTGCTTTTGGAGATACTGCCATCTTGGCAAGCTCAAAATCGTATTGTTCATCATCCATCTTAATAAGCGCACATACTCCCAGAGGCTCGCCTTCATACAAAGCAATCAGAATATAACCACCTCTATTTAAAATATAACCTTCCGGATCATCTAAAGCCTTATAATCAGCTTCCTCCATTTTAAAATATCTGGAGATCCATTCTTGATTCAAGGTGCTGAATACAGCCTGGTACTTTGGCGAATAGTCTACTATTTGAACCTTTGCACTGTCTCTTTCTTTCTTTTTTTCCATTACCCGCCTAAATAATGTTTTTTGCTCAAGCAAAAATTCCCATTCCCCTATAGCTTGCCACAGATCATTCCGAGCCTGTGCAGAAAGCTCTTCAATAGCCGCGTTTACATCTATAAGCTGATTGGCAATTTTACCGGCTATTACTTTACCTTTATTGGTTAAGCTTACAACGTTGCGTCGCCCATCATTTTTATCCTTATTTTCTTTAACATAACCCTTTTTACTCATCTCGCTAATAATTTTACTAACTGATGGATGGGAGTGTCCGATTTCTTTCGCTAAAATTGTGATTGATTTTTCTTCACCTTGTGCTAAAGAATGAAATACTGGAAACCATTTTGGTTGCATATCAATATCATACAGCTTATATATTTGTGCAGCATCTTCTGTAACACGGTCTGTCAGCATCCGTAGCCTGCTTCCAATCGCAACCTTGCCTGTCTCTTCAAAAAAATTCATAATAAATCAATTACGTAACCAATTACACAATATTAAACAATTGTTTATTTTTCTAAAAAATTTATTAAAAAAATGACGTATTAATCACTATTTTGGCCATCAAATTAATAGTATATGAAAAGGATAGCGACACCTCTTGTTTTTTTGATGGGCATTCTTATTATTTCCTGCAAGGGGAAAAAGGAAGAAACACAAACTGCTGATTTTAAAAACGTAAATTCCAGTATAACCCAGTCTTTTTCCAGCCTGAATACATTAGATACTTTTAAAATAACGCTTACGGGCAGAAAGCCAGAAGAAATGGTTCTTACCTTTAGCATTACCACTAGCCAGAGAAAAGAAATTTACAACACTAAAATTAAAGGAACAGATCTTTTAGGAAGCACGGATCCAAATATCGACCTGCGAAAAGAAAAAGATCAAATCGCTTTTATAAAAACAATAGCTAAAGATTTTTTTAATGAAGATAATTTTTTAGAACCGGCCGTTATGCCTGATGATAAAGCTGATCAATACACGCCAGACAAAGCACTTTACGAGGAGCTTAAAAAAAATAGACTAAATGGGTTCAAATATAGGCTGGGTAAAGAAAACAACATCTATATTGCCTGGAGTGAAAAGGAGCAAAAAGTAAAAATTTACTATAACTGCTGCTAATTTTTTTCTAACTATTGAAATTCAACGCATTATCATTTTTAAAATAACTTAGTTTTATAGTCGGCATAAACAAGTAATTTTCTTACCTTTGTATCCCGTACAAAAAGCAACATTTTTTGCCTTTGTTGCATAAATTCACTATCATGACTAAGTATATTTTTGTTACGGGCGGTGTTACTTCCTCATTAGGTAAGGGCATCATTTCCGCATCTTTAGCTAAACTTTTACAGGCACGGGGCTACCGTGTAACCATTCAAAAATTCGATCCGTACATTAATATCGATCCAGGCACTTTAAACCCTTATGAGCATGGTGAGTGCTTTGTAACTGAAGATGGTGCAGAAACGGATCTTGATCTTGGTCATTATGAACGTTTTTTAAATGTTGCAACTTCACAGGCTAATAATATTACTACGGGCCGTATTTATCAAAATGTTATTAATAAAGAGCGTAAAGGCGAATACTTAGGCAAAACTGTACAGGTTGTACCGCACATCACAGATGAAATTAAACGCAACATGCGGATATTGGGTGATACCGGTGAATACGATATTGTTATTACCGAACTTGGTGGAACTGTTGGCGACATAGAATCTTTACCATTTATTGAAGCGGTTAGGCAGTTTAAATGGGAAGAAGGAAACAGCAATGCAATTGTAATTCATTTAACCCTAGTTCCATATTTGGCGGCGGCCGGTGAATTAAAAACCAAACCAACACAACACTCTGTTAAAGCTTTACTGGAATACGGTATTCAGCCTGATATTTTAGTTTGCCGTACCGAACACCATATTTCTGCTGAGATTAGAAAAAAAATTGCACTTTTTTGTAACGTAAACATCAATGCAGTAGTCGAATCGATGGATGCATCAACCATATATGATGTACCGTTGCTTATGCTTAAAGAACAACTGGACAAAACGGTTTTAGCTAAATTAAAACTGCCCACCAAAAGTGATCCGGATATGGAAAGCTGGAAAGATTTTCTGGGCCGTTTAAAAAACCCCACAGCTGAAGTTAATATTGGCCTTGTTGGTAAATATGTAGAATTACCGGATGCTTATAAATCGATAATTGAATCATTTGTTCATGCAGGCTCTAAAAATGAATGTAAAGTTAAAGTAGAATACATCCATTCAGAAAGTATTTTTCCTGATAATGTTAAAGAAAAGCTCGGTCATTTACAGGGTGTATTGGTTGCTCCAGGCTTTGGCAGCAGAGGTATTGAGGGGAAAATAGATACAATTAAATATGTACGCGAAAACAACATCCCTTTCTTTGGTATTTGTTTAGGAATGCAATGTGCGGTAATTGAATTTGGACGGAACGTACTTGGCCTAAAAGATGCACATACAACCGAAATTGAAGAAAATGCAGCCAACCCTGTCATTAATATGATGGAAGAACAGAAAAAAATTACGAATAAAGGTGGTACTATGCGCCTTGGTTCTTACCCATGCGACCTTAAAAAAGGCACAAAAGCTTTTTCTATATACGGAAAACAGCACATTAATGAACGCCACCGTCACCGTTATGAGTTCAATAATGATTACCTTCAACAATATGAAGAAGCCGGTATGATTGCTTCAGGAACAAATCCAGATAGTAATTTAGTTGAAATTATTGAGCTTAAAAACCATCCTTTTTTTGTTGGAGGACAATTTCATCCAGAATTAAAATCAACAGTAGCAAATCCTCACCCACTTTTTGTTAAATTTGTCGCCGCTGCAATGGAGTATGCGAAAAAGAAAACCAATTAAAAGCAGTATAAACATTAATAATGGATAGAAATACCTTCACAGGATTATTCCTGATTATGATCATCATTTTTGGTGCGTTTTACTTAAACAAGCCAAGTGAAGTAGAATTAAAAAAAATACGGGAACAAGAAAAAATTGATTCTCTTAAAAAAGCTAACGTAAAACCTGTTTTAAAAGATACAACTGCAACAGTTGCTGCAAATAAAGTAGATTCTGCATCGTTAAAAGGTCCTTTTGGCACTGCATTAACCGGTACTGAAACACCAACTGTTTTAGAAAACGAAAACTTAAAAATTACCTTAACCAATAAAGGCGGTAAAATTTCATCAGTAGAAGTTAAAGGGCAAAAAACCTTTAAAGGAAAACCTTTAATCCTATTCACACCTAATGACACCAAATTTGGCTTAAGTTTAAATGCGGCAGGTAAAGTAATCAATACAAATGATCTTTACTTTACAGCCATTAAAAACCAGAACACCATAACCATGCGTGCCAATTATGGAGCAGGTGAATATGTTGAATATATTTATGATTTAAAGCCTTTAAGCAACAAAGTAGATTTTAATATCAACATAGTGGGTTTACAGCAAGTAATTGCAGGCAATAATATTGGATTAGATTGGTCAACAACTTTATTGCAGCAAGAAAAATCAATAGATAGTGAGCACCGCTACTCAGCGCCTTACTATAAATACCTTGATGGAGATGTAAATCACTTAAGTGTAGACACTAAAGATCATAAAGAAGATTTAACAAAAGGCAAAATCCAGTGGATTTCATTTAAACAGCATTTTTTCTCTGCCTCTTTAATTGCTAAACAGGGTTTTGACAAAGCGAGCCTTGAAGTTAAAACACCCACTGATTCTGGTGTAGTAAAATCATATGCAGCAAATATGCAATTGCCATACTCACATTTGGCAAATCAAAATTATGCATTGGAGTTTTATTTTGGCACCAATAAATTTTCAAGTTTAAAAGCACAGGGATATGATTTAGAACAGCAGGTTGATATGGGCTACTGGCCATTAAAGTACATCAACCGTTTTATTGTCCTGCCTGTATTCAATTTCTTAAACAGTTTTGGCTGGAATTATGGTTTAATTATTTTAGTATTAACCATCCTGCTTAAAGTGGCCCTCTCTCCCCTTACCTATAAGTCATACCTTTCTATGGCTAAAATGAGGGTTTTAAAACCAGAAATGGATGAAATTAAGGCTAAAGTTGGAGAAGACAATCCTACCCTAGTACAACAGGAATATTTGAAACTGTACAAAAAAGCCGGGGTAAACCCATTAGGTGGCTGTTTGCCTATGGTACTGCAGTTGCCATTGGTTATGGCTTTCTTTTTCTTTTTCCCGAACCTGTTTGAGTTAAGAGGAGAAAGCTTTTTATGGATGAAAGATCTTTCTACTTATGATGAGTTTATAAAATTTGGGGTTAAAATTCCATTTATTGGCGACCACTTAAGCTTAATGTGTGTGTTGATGACCATTTCAACATTAATAATGACTTATTTCAATAACCAGGTATCTGGTGCAACAGGCCAAATGAAATATATTGGTTACGTAATGCCGATTATCTTTTTAGGTGTATTGAACAGTTATCCATCTGGCTTGAACTATTATTACTTCTTAGCGAACTTAATGACGTTTGGTCAGCAGTTTTTAATCAGAAGAATGGTTGATGATGAAAAGATCCATGCTTTAATTCAGCAAAATAAAGCTAGGCCAGCTGATGAAAAAAAGAAAAAATCTAAATTTCAACAACGTTTAGATGATTATATGCGTCAGCAGCAACAACTGCCTGCAAAAGGTAAAAAATAATTTAAAGCACCGGAAACGGTGCTTTTTTTTTGTTAAAAAATGCTGCAAGGCCAAATCATTCATAACATTTTATTATGTTTGATCAACAAAACCTATTCTTTATGAAATTAATTTATACTGCATTAATTTTACTCTTTTCATTTACAGCTATAAAGGCACAAACTGTAGAAAAGCAGTTTAATACTTTTTCTTTTTCTCCAGCCTTTGAACTATTGCGTTCAACACACAGTAATTTGTTTTATTCACCATCCATCAAAGTAAATTATCTTTATAAAAATGGTTTTGAACCAGGTTTAGGAATAGAGTATTCGGCAACCCCTATTCACCACGACAATGGCTATGTACTTTACAAATTAAGGTATTTACCCATTTATGGAAATTTGAAATACAATTTTAGTCCAACCAAAAAACTACAGCCCTATGTAGAAACCTCATTGGGCCTATCAATCATTAAATATAGTATAGCTGCAGATCCGACACCAAATAGTACAAGTGTTGTAAAAGAGCAGGGCTTCTATGTATATGGAGGTACTGGCCTAAGGTACCCTATAACAAAAAATATTAAGGGTTTTGTAGGTATCGGCTTTAAAGGCTACCGCATGAGCACTAATGATTTAGACATTAATCCACACGGATTATCATTTCAAGCAGGCTTTTCCATTCTTTAATTATATCAAAAATGAAAAAACTGGCCCTAATTCTTCTTGTTGCATATAGTTTTACATTAACGGGCTGCGCACTATTAAAAAG
>Ga0116227_10001907_pt1 | contig 47473 bp, 35 predicted proteins | sample S1TSphgellanicum_FD_89693 | JGI IMG/M metagenome (GOLD analysis project Ga0116227, IMG submission 89693) | Host-associated microbial communities from peat moss isolated from Minnesota, USA - S1T2_Fb - Sphagnum magellanicum MG | ecosystem: Host-associated > Plants > Peat moss > Unclassified... | reverse complement strand
TTTTTTTTTTTTAAGATTATATTTTTGCATGGTGAAATATTTGAGTTTCTGTAATTCTTCTTTTTTGCCTTAATCTATACTTTTTAATGTAAATGGCGAGGCCATAGTGTGTCACACCCCTTGTTTTGGGGGGTGGTGGGGGGGGGGGGAGAAGGAGGAGGAGTTTGGTACATATCCTCCTCCTCGGTCATCATAGTGAACCAGCACCCACTGCTAGCGCACCATGAAGGATGAATGAAAAGTGGTAAGGAAACAGCTTTCTGTTGGGGTTCCAGTTCCCTAACTAACTATGGTGGTTAGCTAACTTACTTCCTTTTTTTTTCTACCTACCTACCTACTTACCTACCTGCCTACAAACAACTCGTCACAAGCAGGTTCTTAGTAGGTTGGTAGGTAATAAAAACAGCCTACTACTTACTTCGAAGTTTGCCTATTTTCCTACCTATCTGCCTATATATATATATGAGACCTATTTCTTACAGAATTGGTTACCAAGGTGTGAAACCAAATATTTATTACCCTCTGTTTGAGGATCATCCACATCTGAGAGTATTCACGAACACAACCACTTTTCATTCATCCTTCATGGTTGCACTGATCGGTGATGCTGGTTCACTGAGGCCCAGAGAGCTTGCAGCACACCACACAACTCCTCCTACTTACAACATTCCTGACTTGGATCTGGAAATTCAAAGTCATTTGTGAAGAGTTGATGATGATTTTCTGGGGAAGAAGGTTGTCATCTACTACTAGACAGAAAAAAATAAAAAAATAAAAATATATATAATTATTTTTAGTTATTTTTATTTAATTAATTAATTAAATTATTTAAAATTATTTTAAGTTAATTAATTAATTATTAAAAAACATGTCCCCACCTAGCAAGTACCCCTGCATTTGTGCAAAGACAGGCTGGATGGGATTGGTGGGAGGGAGGAGTGTTAGTTTAGGGCATTTTTGGGTATTTGAGACAAGTGTGGAAAAAGTCAAGCCTGCACATTCTGGTGATTCAGAATCTGCATAACAAGATTGGGTGTGTAGGGGATGATGAGTCATCCCATCCACATCCACATCCACATCCACCAACACATTCCAATCTCATAGGTAATGTATGTATGTATATGAATGTAAGCTTGGATGTATGACTACTTCTTCCCCCATAGAGTCCATATGCTTCATCCATTAATTTTTTTTTTATTGTGGGTGCAAGATATTATAACTCCCTAACTAATCTCAAGTTTCAACACCAGCCAAAATATCATCTTAAAAAAATCCTCGTATAAAAATAGACCTATTATTATTATTATTATTATTATTACCTAGTAGGGGCCAAAATCCCTTAAGCTACTAATATACTCTATAATGAATCTAAACACAATATATCGTTGAAGAAATACGGAAACTCAAATATTTCACCATATAAAATAAATAAATAAATTCCAAAACATCCTCTAAAAAGAAACCAAAATAAATCCTTCAAGATATTATTATAACTTCTATTATAACTAATCTCAAGTTTCAACACAAGCCAAAATATCATCTTTCAAAAATTAACAATGCCCAAGTGCAAATGCAATACATGAGCTATTGCAAGTGTAACTGTTTATTATTTTTTTAATATTTTAAAGTGGCAACTTAAGTTTTTTTTAATTTTTAAAATTCCATATTTATCCAAATTTTTTTTCAAATACGTTGAGAACATTTGAATAAATTTGTAAATGAATTACTGAGTATATAGTAGTCAAAAACACATTCAAAGTAATGTAACCAATGTTTTCATTATTTATTCTTGTTTTTAGAATGACTTTTTAAATGGCATATATATTCATTTATATACATCTTTACAACACAATATGATTTGACTTTTTGGGAGTCATATAAATTAAAATAATTTTCATATAAGCATCTAAATGGTGGATGCACACCTTGAATAGCCAATCATGTTCTACCATATTAGCTTGACTTAACTAGCCCATTGCTTTTAGAGCATTCATCCAAGTGAGCACCTATGTGGTTTTCCATATTGCATTTGCAACCCATGTCCATGCACATATAACACTATTTATACATTCCAATTTCCAATATGTCAAAAGAGTATCAAAATACTATTTTCATCCTCATCTATAAATTTTTCTAATCTTCATGATTGTTTAATAAAATATTATTACAATTATTTTCTTTTATTTGTTTTAGCTTAGCACAATGTATTTTACAATATTTTATCTCACAAAAGTGGTGAATTTTACAATCAAAGAAAGTGGAACATATTTTTCTCAAATTTCTAATTATTTTAAAAAAGGCATGAAAATTCACCACAAAACAATCATTGAGCTAACATGTTACTTTTCAATTTGAAAATAATCATTAATGAAAAATTAAAGGTTTAAATATTCTAGGTTCAAAGGTCTTTTTTAAAAAAACATTCCTAAAAATGTTGCAAGGATGTAAACCTTGAGAGACCTAAGTAGGTTTTGGCTTGTGGTTTCATGAACATCAATATAGACATTGTAAATAAGATTGCAACAAGGGACAAGGGTTGTAGTGTATATCATCAAATCATCGAAGGAGCATACATACACAATATTGTATATTCAAACAAACTTTACAATAACATTATTCAAAAGTGTTAAATTTTTTTATGAAGTTGTCATATGCAATTGAAAAATTGGGGGCCGCCCAAGATGCATTCACAACAATGTGACACTCAATAAACATAATTTGTTAATTGGGCAATGGTACAATTATTATTTTTCAATCAATTCATAGATAGGATATCAAATTTTATTATGAAATATAATTATCTTGCACCACCACATGAGTTTAAATGTTATAAGGAATTTGTCACTACCCATTGGTTGTTACCCAAAAAATAGTATTTTTCCCCAAGAATAGTGTAGTGTTGCTCTCTAGGTAAGTGTTTCTTAATCGTTAGCTTCGGGTACGGTAGGCCAAGGATTGAGTGTGGTTGCTTTTAATTTTATTTACAAATTTTGATTGCGGTTCTGAAATTTTCAGCATAAAGAGCATAAATTATTTTCAGATAATTTTTCAAAAATTCTGAAAAAATAATTTTTAAAAATTAAAAATTCATGCATTCCAAAGCCACCCATCATCTCCTATGATATTGGTTCACATTTTTGTAGGAGTTTTGGTTTTTCCCTATCAAATATATTGTCATTTCAATCCAAGGTAATCTACTAAGTGTGAGTCCCGATTACATGGGACTCACATGTGACCAACATGTTTCAATGCTTCATGAGAAAAGGCTTTTGCATGTTGACATCAAATTTGAGACCTATCCCTAGTTGAACCATGAAAAAAATTGAGATTATATATGGTAAATATTTTCATTAAAAGTGAGCGATTATAATTAAAAAAATAGAAAAAGGTTAAAGCACAAATATTGCTTGAAGAGATGATCCATTATGACAAACAACTATGTATCAAGCCACTTATTCCTAATTACATAAAAACCTCCTTACGCAATGTAATTCAACAACTAATAGCCAATGGGCTTTATGAAAAGTGTAAAGCTCATGGATGCACATCCACAAAGCTTGAAACTTTTTGTAAAGCCCAATTAGTTTGTTCAACTATTAGTTCAAGATTAAAATTATGTAATATTAATGATGTAGAAGCAATGAAATATAATAACTTGCTTAAAATGTAAGGGTCAAGATTATGGTTTTTTTTTAATGAAGTTGTACTTATGTACTTAGAAACTTTAACCTATTTAAGACAAGATAACACCCTAGTTCAGGGTCTAATTCAATTTTGTAAAAAAAACCTCGATTCCCCAATAGGTTCCAATGGAGATTTCAGGATAGTTTGGAACTTTTTGATTCAAAGACCCTAAAACATGAGCTATATAACATTTTGTGCTCTTGCATACCCCGAGCTATTAAAACCATGGTTTCTTATGTTGGAGTTAAACTTCACCTTAAAAAAAAGTTGCAAAAATCAAGTGTTATTGCAAAGCTTGAAATTTTTGAGGTTCAAACAATTCCCATTTTGTGCACTTGAGGTTTGAACTTTTTAAGTTTTTGCTCCTTTCCAACATTTGATTGCTCCAATGTCGCCTTCTTCAAACAACACATGAATTCCATTATACATGAACTCCTTAATGTTTGTTTGTTTTTTTTTTTTTTTGGCTCCCATTAATGTTTTCCTTTCTTTTTGATTACCAAACCTTGAAATTTCCAAATTTTGTAGAGAATTTTAAAGGAAGAAAAATTATAAGAAAATATGAACATTTAATACAATTTGGCTTGTAGATGTAATGCAAGTTTTAGGTAGGAAACATTTGAATTCATGATGAATCAAGGAACATATTTTAATTTGGGGGCCATGTTCGGCCCCTTTATTTATTTTTCATGCCATAATGTCAATCTCATCCAAAAATTGCTAACATAAGGTTTTGACATTATAAACTTGCTTGCTTTTATGGAAAACTCTAATTATAAACCCCAAAAAAGTTTGTTAAAACATCCAAATTAAATATAGACCCCAAAGAGGTTAATGAAGCATATTCAAAATTAAGTGCATAATGTACCCCAAAAAGGCTAATGCAAACTTCTCAAGTTAGAAGCCACTTTAAATGTGAGTCTAAGGTCCTAGGTTTAATGAAATAGAGCAATCCTATTAGTTGAAAGCCATAAATTGGATCCATGGCCTTTGGATGAGGGTCCATGACCCCAAAAAAAAAAAAATCAAGGTTAAACTTACATGACATCATTTTGGAAGGAAAGTCAATTGGTTTGGACTAAAAAGAAGTCATGATTTGGAGAACCAAGATGTAGGCTAGGGTGCAAAGCAAGCCCTTCAATTGAATATTTTCAGTTTTTAAGGTCCATGACCATTGAAAATCTCTAATTGAAAGACTTTTGCTAAGATACAAGTTCATTTTACACAAAGGCTAAAGGCCTAAAGGACCAAGGAAATGTGAATGGATGAAAAATGGACATTTAATACACTTTGGATAATGTTTCATGGTCTAGTGGACTTCATGCTAAGCTAGAATATTTGTTACACCATGAGGCCAAAAAAGTCATGATTGGTTTGAACTTTTTAAAATGATTTTTATTAGTGTTAAATGTTTTTTGAAAGAAATTGAGCCAAACTTTGTCTTTGTACATTAGGTTTACCTAATTCTTGTATGCAATCAATTTATACAATGACTTCCAAAAATATTTTGGGATTTATGGGTTATGGGTTATATGGGCATATTTTATTCCATAGTTGTGAAGGGAGCTCAAGAAAGATAACATTTTATTATACATAATAGTCAAGATACAAAAAGAAAGTGCTTTCAAATTCAAGGCCATATAAAATGATGCCTAAAAATGCATGTGCTTGGCATGCCCTATTATGCCCTTTGAAACCCCCTCGACAAAAAAACCATATGAAAATGGCAAAATGAAGATAGAAGATATGAAAGGAAAGTGATGAAAAAGAAGAAAGGAGAAACCCTAAACCAATAGTTTTTTAAAAAATACATACAATATCAAATTACAAGTCAAAATTTACATGAAATAAAAGGTTACACCTTTTTGGTTCCGTTGCAATATGTTAAGGTGCTTCAACAAAGTCTTTTATCACTTAAATGTTACACTTCACAAGCAAGATTCACACATAAATTAATTTTGAATATTCATGGGACGGCCTTTGGATATGTTTTGAGGGCTTTCAACATTTTTGTGGTCATGGTGCCTCACCATAGTTGTAAAGGGGGCTACAACTTTTTGTGAAAAATCAACAACCCACATACTTCACAAAACTGAAAAAATAAACGTGCTCATCTTTCTTTTTCATTGCAACCACACCTACGTTTTCCCTTTGTTACTTTCATTTTGGGAAGGGGAGTTGGTTTAAGCATTATCTCTTATTCATCCCAAATCTCTTACAACTTATGAAATTCGTTGCTTTAATCCTCCATAGCTTGCACTTCTTATTCCCACTTTTTAAAATAACTTCATTTTGTGTGCTTTCTAGGGTTAGAAATGGCCTTTTCCAAATAGTAACCTAATGCACATTTCAAATCCATTGATTTACAAATCCAACAAAATAAACATCATAATTGTTCAAAGATGAAATAGGATATGCACACAACAATGACATTAGATGGTGAAATGTTTCTCATTCTTGCACAATTTTAGCAACAAATGAAGAAAAGGGAAGATGCTAAATACACCTCCCACCTTCCACCCCGCAATGAGCTTTATTCGTTACAAAAAGTTGTTGATAGTGTTTAGCCCTATTTAAAGTTGCTTGGTTTTGATGCATGGTTTCACTAATATGGTTTGACCCTATTATCATGTTAAATAGATAATAATAAAATTACCAATAGTTCAAAGCCAAATCTATGCTATTAGTTGGTTTGCTCATCATCTTTTGAATGGTGATGGGTTCTTCAAAACCAATGTGGGAAATACAAAATAAAAATAAAAATCTTCTTACAAAACCCAATAAAATTACACATAATTGTGAAATCACCCATAATTGCAAAACCATGCAAGGCACAAAAAAAGACAAGCTCAAAATGTGCCATATGGAGCTCGGTTGGGATATTTAGCATTTCATGTGACGAAGAAAACAATGAGAGAATCAAGGAAATGGGGCAACCTTGGACCCTAGCTTGAATTTTTGGATAACAAGCTCCATTTTGTGATTTGAACCAATTGTAATTCCCTTCAACATGATGCCATGTAATTGTCACCTCAATTTAGAACCCATTTTAGTTACCTTCAAAGTGATGTCATGTCATTTGCCACCTCAATTTAGCTCTCTTAATTTATGACCTGGACCCAAAAGATTGCTCCATTCAGTTGGACCAAAGAACCATTCACTAGTTGTTCACTTATTTTTGAAGTGTGGAAATGACTTCCCAAAGCTTAGCACAGGCAGATGTGGGGAGCAAACGTTTTCAGTACTTCGAAATAGGAACTTGAAACAAGGGGGCTCAAGAACTCACACTACAAGAGAATGTGATTTTTCTCACACAAAGGCCGCATCTGATGACAAGTGTGTGAGATAAACTTTGTGGGTGGCATATGCGCCATCACCTAGTGACAAATTGCCATTTTAATGTAATACCTATATGCCACAATGAATAACCCCATATTGTACATTGTAATGGATAAAACCCCAAAGTTTGCCGCAAGTCATAATTGGGAGTTTTGTGTTAGAAAAACCACATTCTCTTGCATTGCGTAGATCACCACCTGTCCAATATACTGTCATGCACCAACAGGACACTATTGCCATAAAAATGATAGCAGCTGCTATCAGATGAAACAGAGCAAACATGGGATGAAAAAGCATAGATAGGAGAATACAACGGAGAAAACCCTCAACCCTACACATGTTTACTTGCAAATGCATGTATCACTGGGATTGTAGAGAAAACACTCTACAAAAACAATGGTGAGAGTAAGCAATTATTGTGTCTGTTCTGGCCACACCAAGAAACAAATGTGTGTGTGCGTGTGTGTGTGTGTGAGAGAGAGAGAGACCTGCAAGGAGCCCAAGAGTCTTGGGTTTCTCCAAACAAAGGTAGCAATAAGATCTCTTCTTTCTACTAAAGCCGAATATGAATCTGAACCATATTGTTATCATCCTCAGGAGCTTCATCTGAGACCTCAAGCCTGACACGAAGATGAAGATGTTTCAACAAAACAGTTCCCTCTGGGAAGTCATGAAGTTGTTTAGCATTCTTGAATAAGCTAGGTGGCCTCCTCAATGGAGGTGGGAGGAGTTCAGCATTGCTGAAATCTGTGGCAGCAGCAGGTGTGGAGGAGGGTCTTTCTGCTCCAGTGGTTGTGCCTGGCATTGTAGGCAGGCTTTGATCAGAAGAAGAAGAAGAACCCTTTGGTGGACCTGTGTACTTCAAATAAAGCACTGCATCAAATACCACCTGCAGAAATGATTGTATTGGTCAGAGAACTTGTTTTCCAAACAAGTTAATAGAGACAGTGACATAGAATGGAAAGAGATATTGCACCCTAATGGCATGCTAATTTCCTCTCTAATGGTGATTATTCCTCCCCTGATCAACTTGCAGGAGTAAAAGGAGTGCAGGAGTAAATTCAACAGTGAGACATGAGACTGACCTCTCCAGTACCACGGGTGGCATCGACTAATGAAAACAAGGGTAATCCAGATGCAGCAGAAGGTTTTGGAATTGGCAAGGATTCCTCTGAGGATTCATCATCTCCATGTGAAAGGTAGATGAGGTCGTCCACATATTGTTGGGCAGCTGTGGTCTGCAATTACCAATTAGATTTTGTGTTAGTGTCATCTTAGGGCATCTCCAGCAGTGCTCAGTATGGGACCTGCAAGAATATTTTTCACATCCAAGTTTAGTTATTTACTTTTTTCCAACCACACCCATAAAACTAAAACTGGGACAGCAAACAGGTGGGAGACAGCTAACCTAGACCAATTGTAATGATTGGCCAATGAGACAAAGGGAGCATCAGTCAGATCATAATTATATTCTTTAACAGGTGTTCAGCTTTGCTGTGCCTTTTACCAGCCTCAGCAAACTGTGCAAAAATACTGGGCCAAAAGCATTTTGCTGAGCCAAACTGGCATGTTTTGACTTTTCTTTATCCAAATGTAATTTGCAGGGTCACATACTGAGCACCAGTGGAGTTGCTCTTATGCACCCCAAAACAACAAACAATTCCAGCAGTGCTTGTCCTCTCCCTCTCAATTGCCTCATGTAGAATCAGATGCAGGAAAGAATGCTCCCTACCTTTCTAGCTGCTAAGTCACCACCTAAAACCGACAGCTCCACCAAGCAACCCCGACCTTGGCACCATACAGAGCCCTCACTGACTGGTTCCACCAGACTTGTCCCTCTTGGAATGCTGACATCCACACTTATCAAACACCTCCCTGCGGATCCCAACCAAAAGCTTGAGTGAATATTCCTGAACTGCATGACCTAATCACACTATCCTTCCATTTTCAGTTTTGTGACAAGACATCTTTCAATAGCCCCAAAATCACAAAACATACAAAATTTATATCCCCCCAAGCTCATAAGCCAACAAATCAGACAGTCTTACCAGGTTGCACCTTGAAGCATTCACAAAGTTCTTGGACATCATTTTGAAAGAAAACTTGATGTGACTGTCCTGTGGAGCTTGGGCTGGACAAAGTCACATGGCAAACACATTTGTCAGATTCATGAAGATCTATATGCACCTCTGTACAGCAATTCTTAGTGCCCTGGCATGCTGCAAGCTTTGAGAAATGAAATTTAGTTTGTAGAAACAAGTAGCCCTTTTGAAAATCCAGACTGGGAAACCAATTTATCCAAATAATGTCTTTTGCTTTACAAACCCACCTGCTAGAAAATTGAAGGTTGGCTGGCAATGACCACCATGATGGCAAACCAAGAAGCCCAAGGTTAGAGAACTCCAATGATGAAATGCTTCCAGTCCTCAAGTCCATCTTCAAAACTTGTTCCTTCTCTGTGAAAATAGGATCCATATCCCTTCAGCAAATCATGACTGGAAGTAAATGACAACGTCTGGTAGCAAGTCCAATGTGGTCACCAAAATTTTGCCCAAAGACTTCCAAAGATCCTACTCTGAATTCAGGTTACCTGGATCTGAGAAGATGACACAATCCTTCAAGGTTGACACTTGTGACACAAGATTAATGAAACCCATGCTCTCAAGTTTCTCACATGCATGATCCCAATTGCCTCCCCTGACACTTTCAGCCTGGGACTTGAATGCCAGGAATGTTTGGGCGATCTCATGCGGTTCTGTTGTTGACACCAAACAGGATTCAAAAATACTGCCATGCCACATGTCTAGACAGTTGATCACCAAATTGAGACTGTAATCATAGGACTCTGCTTGGCATAGCCTTGTGGCCCTAATGACCCTGCACCCAGTTTGGACATTGCAAGAGGAGTTTCAGACAAAGAGAACTGCAATTAATGAAGAAAGGGGAATAGATTAGTAGAATGTTGTAAACAGATCAAGTTTTATAGACAGTGAGGGTGTACACAAAATTTGCACCTGAATGGATTTGGCATCAGATGATCAAAGTAAAATCTGATATTGGCATGAAAATCATGAAACACACAACAATCTTCAACACACCTTGATTGGTAACTTCTGAGGTTGCTCCAGAATCAACATCGATGGTCCATAAATTCTTAAATCTGCAGAGTAAAGAGCCAGATGTGAGTGAATAGATCTAGGAAAGACATGGAGTCTTGGGCAGACACCAGAGCAGCCAGATAGACATGAACACAGAAGGCTATGAAGGGGCAAACCTTGACTTACCCATAACTTGCAATGATCAACTGTGAGCTGGATACCATAACAAGATGCCAAGGGAATGACAAAATTTTTTTTTTTCCCTCTTCCTTTCCTTCTTCATGAGGTTTGCTCTTTGTAAAGCCAAGCCAGTGCAACAAACTCTGGATGGTGCCAGCCCTTGTGGGGACCTCTGGTAAAGGGTACACAGTTTGCAGTACTCGATTGCTGAGATCTGCCTTGCGGATTGCATGGTTCTGATTAAGAACCAGGAAACTCTCAATTGAAAAGTTTCACACAAGAAATGAACGAGCATACATAAAATGAGCAACAAATGAAAGAGCCCTTCCACTCTTGACAATATATGTGTCTGGCTCTATGTTTGTGCAACTATATATTTATTCCTCAGTCCCAGTCCTGGATCTAGCAAGTTCTGTGATCCATGTGGCAGTACCTCACAATCAGCAATGAAAAGGCAATTTGTTTCAGCATGGAATGATGTAGAAGCTGGAGAATGTAGCTGGGAAGTCTCAAAAGGACCATCTTCAAACCCTGCCACTGACCCAATCTGCCAACACAAATATTTTCCATCATTTACAAAGATTGGAATCATCACAGGTTTTAATGTTAATCCCAGCAGATGGTAACATCCCTACAATTGCAATTTAAGGAATCCCCAGAGTAAAAGGGACTTTCTTCTGACAACCATGGTGTGAATAAAGGGAGTGAGAATAGAGCAGTTCTCACACAATCTATAACTGTCCCATCTCTGTCAGTAATAATGACACGGTTATGGAGTGTATCAGAAATGAACACCCGTTCTTGTTCACCATCTGTTGAGACACTGCCTGCGAAACAGTGAATACAAAATATTTAGATGCTGCCATTTAAACGTTCATCATGATCAAACCCAATGCTTTGGTTGATCTGATTCTCAAAGAATCCAGATGCTCTGGAATTTGATGTGAATCTCAGCAGGTATCAATGAAGATTGAAAATCTTCTGCAATCCACTTGATCTCTCTTGTCTCTTCTCATACACAAAAGAACCATGCACCTCATCTGCATATTGATTAGCTGCTTCTATAGACAGCATGCAACACAGGAGGATCATGTTGCTACATGTTACCTGGGTAGCACAGCAGTGTGTCAAAGCCATGGCTGCAAAACTGGGAATCTTCTATAAACCTTGTGTGCTGGGTGTTGGGCTTTGTTTCCTCTGTGGGGCTTAGCAGCTCAGTCCTCAGTGAAGAAGACTCATTCTGGGCAGCACAAACCTCCTCAATGACAGTCCTCTGAGAAAGTGCCTGAACACACTGCACCCCGGCAGCAATCCCTTGGTCTGAGATCATTTTCCACCTAGGTATCTCTGCTGTGTTGTTGCTGACATGAGTTCCACCACGAAGCTCCATGGGTGTACCTGGCACTGAGATCACCCTTACCTGCAAAATGCCAAAACAAGACATCTTCAATTTCCATGAACCAAAGGAAAGGGAATTTCAGTATGTGATTCAACAGTGATTACCTAACTCAGAGAGACTGCAACCCACAAACCAAATCACACTGGCAGAAACACTGCACACGTGACTCTCTCTCTCATGTGCAGGAGTTAGAGCATCTCCAGCACTGCTCACTACGTGATCTTTGCAAAAATATTTCTCACATCCAAGTTTAGCTATTTACTTTTTTCCAATCCCACCCATAAAACTAAAATTGGGAGTGCAAATAGGTGGGAGACTACTAATAGCAAACCACTACAATTTGCCAATCAGAAACAGGGGGCAGCAGTCAGATCATATTTGTTACACTCTTCTCTGGCAGGTGTTAGGCTTTGTTGTGACTTTTACCAGCCTCAGGAAATTGTGCAAAAATGTTGGGCCAAAACCATTTTGCTAAGCCAAACTGGCATGTTTTGACTTCTCTTCATCCAATTTTAATTTGCAAGGTCACATACTGAGCACCACTGGAGTTGCTCTTCCATGGTGAGAGGCTAGATAGATCTGTGATCACCATCTGCATAAAAATGCTAAGAAACATGGGCGTGAATTGAAGTATGCCAGCAGATGTGAGGAGATGGGTAGGGGTCATCAGGCACCGGAGTGGAGCTAGGCAATATCTTGTTGCCTTGAGCAGAATAGAATTCCAAGAACCGGCGACATGTGGTATCACCCTGCACCTCAGGATCCACGACTCCTCCTAAAGGCTCTATCGTTGCTCCTTCTTTCACTGCCTGGGTTGTCAATGCTGAATTCAAGATTGCACACAAAACAAGCAATTTATGACTTTTCATTTTGCAAGATGAGACTTGTCTTCTGCAGATGATACAGATATGAATCAATCTGACCAACATGGATATGAGAGAGAGAGAGAGAGAGAGAGAGAGAGAGAGAGAGAGAACCCGAATTCTTTTAAAGAAAGACCCATCAACAACACCAGGATGCAGGCTGTAAACCAAAGGAATTCCAAACGAAACATTACCTGAAATGCTTCGAGAGGCTGCAAGTGCTCTAAGTAAGGAAACAGTGCTCATCGACTGGAAACTATTTTTCAGCACGGAAAACTGACGAGTAGCCGATCCATCGCGTGCTGCGATGGGGTGGAGACGGCGTACACAGATTGCGGAAACGAACTTCCTTCCGCCTCCCATTGCATTTGTCAAGGCAGCAGCAGCCTGAGAAACGGAAAAAAAACCCCCCGAAAACAAAGTAAATTCCTTCCTTCATCAACAAGTTGCGAAATCCCTCAAGAAAAATCCGCTGTTCAACTTAGCCAAACCCTAGAGCAGACAGATTACCTAGCCAGTCAATAATAATCGCGACCAGCAAGGACTCCTAACGCTTTGCAAACTCCAGCAGCCGCAACTCAATGACAAGATTGCACTAGTGCAGATCACTAAACCCTAATTTCTTGCGGAAGGACGGAAGGATCAAGGAACTTTAAACCCTAAACCTTTTGCAATTAAAAAGAAGTGCATGAATTCATGTTTCTGGTTTTGTGGGTAAGAAGCACTTCATTGTGGAAAGAAGTAGCCATGGCCTCACATTCCTTTTTCTTTTTTCTTTTTTTTTGGGGGGCATGAAGCACTTCATTGCAGAAAGAAGCAGCCAGGGATCTACGATGTTTTCTTTTTTTGTGGGCATCAAGCTCTTTTTCATTGCACAGAAAAGAAGTAGCCGTGGATTCACAGTTCTGTTTTGTTGGCATCCTGAACAGCTCTTCCCCATGCTTGTAGGGTTAAAGGCTTAAGACATCATCTGTTGTATAATGTGATATCCAGTTGCAGGACAAAGGGTGATTTCCCAACCCCAAAGCTGCAGATACAAATGGTTGACTAATGCTGTTGCACGGTATCTTATCTCTAGCCTCCTCACATTTTTCCAGACTTGAAAAAAGACTATTGTACATGGAAAGAATCAAGTTGATTTTTCATAATCCTAGTGTTCTTGGGTGTGTATCAGATACCACATATTCGATGACAGAAGCAGCATGTTCTTACACTTTTTGGACTGTCTGAAGTAAGTGTACTTCTTTTCCCTTTTATTTTGTATCAATCAAGCTCTCAGTAATCCAAATGGGTTGAGGATATTTCTGATGTAAATGGCAATTGACGAAGGAGAATAGACCTTCAATATCCAGAAATTGACAAGAAGAATGATTCCAGAAATGTGATAAATACTCAGGATGTAGATTTTTGTAAACAAAGAAAATTGTGCTCAAAAACTTTGAACAGATTATTATTGTCTATGCACTTGTATACACACACACTGTCAGGAGCTGATGCAGCCAGTGGGAAGTACTTGCAGCTAGTGACTTCCATTCATGATGAAGGTGATGGTCTAATACTTTGTGAGTGACACTCATAAGGTCATGGCTGCATTCATTCTTGGCCTGTTGGCTTTCCTGGAACCAATGCAACAGTTCTCTTTATGTTCTTGTTATTGTAGAGTTTTCTCTACAATCTTATAGATGTGTTTTTAGTGTTGATGGGTAAAGCTTCAAGCACCCTCATTGATGTCCTCATGGCATACTTAGGTTAACAACAATAAATGCAAAGGTGGCAAAAGGGTAGGCTGCTTCTAAATGACCATCAATTCAAGTGGATGTTGCCTTTGAGAACGATTTTGATTGAGCTTGGCAATTCATGGCTTCCATCGATTTGGCATCAAAACAAATGGGGTGAATAAATATTTCATTTTGCATTCAACCATTGTTAGCAAGAAGCCTTTCTTGATCACAACAAATTATGGCATGGGCAATATTTTTACTAACTAGGGTAGAATCACCCATCACCAAACACATTCTTATCATCAAGCACTTTTCAATATTTTTTTCATATTCCTTAATCAAGTTGAATGACTTTTGTGTCAATGGATGCACAAATTGGAGGGTTACAAATATTTTTTGAGCTTTAGAAGTAGAGGAACAATGTGTGAGGATTCAAATTCTGTTCCTATGAATTTTTAAATGTTTGTTCATCAACCTTACTACAGTAGTATGTTTCTGAGGAGAATAAAGGGGGAAAATCTCATATGACTACTTATTTCACTTTGAATTTGATGTGTTTCCTAAAGGTTGATTTAGGTTTCAAAATCAAATTTTGTGTTACTTATTTGTATAACTTGGCATCGTACAATGAAAGCTTGTTTATGACATATTCATGTCATCTTATCTCATCTTTATGATGGTTTTTATTTTTTTACCTAAGCATAAAATGATTGTCAAGTTTTGAAAGGAGGTGTTTCCAAGAGGGTCTTGTTGACACACCTTCAAATTCTTTGTGAAACTCAAATGTGAATTCGAAGATGAAAACATTATAAAGAATGGGGATACACTCCTTAATTCATAGCATTATGGAAATAGAAAGGTGTGCTGAAACTTTGGAATGAAAATTAAAACAAATGACAAACAAGCCAATTATTCATATTAATCTACATAAATCAAACAACAAGTTGATTAATGCATGATTTGAACATTTTTGGTGCATGAACAAACCACAAGCACACATAGACTTACAAGACTCATCATGACTTGGACTTGAAAAAAGTCATCACCTTCCTTTTTATAGTATTCTTTGTGATTCGTCACATGAATTACATTCAAATATCATTTTGTTTTGGAACTCCCAAGTTAGGAGTTTTGAAATTTTCAAAATTGTGATTCCCAGCACTTTGAATGGCCATAATTTCTTGTGCAAACATTCGATTGAGATGAGGTCTAAAACAAAGTTGTAACCCTCATCAAAAGCTTTTCAACAAAATGTGTCACTCCACCTACAAGTAAGTAAATTATGATGATTTTCAACTTTTAGTAGTCGAAAGTCAAATTGATAGTTTGATTTTTGACCCTTTTTTGAGCTATAACTTATGTAAATACTTAAATATATCATGGAACACATTTTAAAGATCTACGTTTCAAGAGCTTTTTAATAATATAAGGAATTTTTTCAATTCAATGAATTTTGCATTTTGAAATCGCTCTCCAAATATTTTGTTCATAGGGACTCCAATTCCCAAAGTGAAAACCCATTTGAGAATGTGTGAATCATTCCCTCACATTCTTGTACACTCTTGTGAGCATGAAATTTGATTCTTGAACTTCACTTTCAACTCACACCTTTGCAATCCTTTGCCTTGGTCGCGAGCCCAAAACTAGGGTCGCAACATTTACCCTACACAAACTCAAAAATATTGGAAAAAATTTAATATGGTTATATTACTTTAACGATACACATAGTAACTTTGTGGTGTTAAGGATTGTGACATCAAAAATTATATCATGAATTATATTAATGTATTTTGAAATGACATTTTCATTCATCTATTACAACATGATATTAATGCAAAAGATCACATAAGGTGAGGGCATTCATGTGATTGTGATCATGCAATGTTTTTGTCGCAACCCCATTTTGGGATAAGTGTGAGGATGAAACTCACACTCTCAAAAGTGGGAAGTTGGAGTCCTCCAGGATTCCCGAAAATTCAGAGCTTGAATTCAAGGGTCAAAACACCTCGCATTGAGGTGTTCTTTATATCAATGGAAAGGTCTTGAAGTTTAGATGCCCAAAATAGCCTCGCATGTGCCATTTGGACATCTGCAGCCCAAGTTATGGGCAAAAGAAGGGCTAGGAGTCAAACTGTCAGTTTGACTCCCGACCACTAAAAGTCGAGAATCAACCTCTTCCCGAAATTTGCTGAAGGAGTACAGCATGGCATTGGAAAGCTTTCGAGGAGAGCTACAAATTTGATTTAGACCTCACTCTAATTGGAAGTCGGAGCCGGGAGATATGAGCTCCCAAAGTCCCGGGACTCCAACCCAAGACAGTTTCGAGACTCCTCCTTGGGAGTCCTGGGAAAAAGTGTTATTCGGATGTAGCCTCGGCGGAAAGCTGCAGAGAATACTATATGGGGGAAGGCGGTGGCTTCCCTTGAGTCCGGGCCATGGTGAGTCAAATGAGTCCAAATGCTCGTGGCTTGTCCCAACACTTAAGGGTGTTCCCGAATGTGAATTAACCCTCTTGTGGTTGGTTTTGGATGCAAATTCGAGTGAGATAATACTTGGCCCTCTTCCTAGTCTAATCTCGGGACTTCTAACACACCCCTCTACCCCCTTTTAATGCTGGAAGTTGGGAGCGGCCCTCAAATCCCAACTTTTTGTAATTCAACGTACTTGGACCTTCAAGTGGGTCTAGTAAAGGACTTGGGAACGCGTCAGTTTTTCTTTGTCAAATTTTTATTATAACCAAAATAATGAATAATACATAAAAAATTTCATCAAGTTGGTTACAAGTTAAATATGAAAATATTTTTTATAAAATGTGTTTATATATTTTTGGCTACTTGTTTGAAACATATGTATAAATTTTTTAAATGGTCTTGAATTTTGGTCAAATTATGGTTATTGAAAATTTTCAAAAAATGGATTATTGTAACATTTTTGATATTATGTTTTTTGGGGGTTATATGTAACCATCAAAAAAGGTTGGCATCAAATTTTTTTTAAAGGTTTTTTAAAGTGTAAACTCAAATAATTTTGCTGTAAAAAATGAAAAAAAATATCATGAATTAAATTAAAGTTTAAGGTGGTGGCAACATTTTTTTTTAATGTCTTTTTTTTTGTTCTTTTTTTAAAAAAAAACTTTTGTTTTACTATTTTGTTTTATTTCCCTTTTCATTCAATTTATTTTAATTATTTATTTCACCTTAACAAGGTTATAAACAAGGAGCAAAAAGTACAATTTTGCAATTGCATCACCCAACTTGCTTTCATTCCCACGATCAAACACATAAGAAGGGATGTTAGAACATCATCCTTTAGGTCTTTTCCCCTCCCAAAGTTGAAGAAACATGTGACAATGTTGGCAACCCTTGTATTTTTTTTATTTTCACAACATCAAGGAGGTGTGTTATAAGATCACCTTTTTCCTCTTTATCCTTTTTTTTCACAACTATGTCTTTGTGTTCATAATTATGTTTTTGTGTTTACAATGCAAAAAAATTTGAATGAAATGTTGTGAAGATTTTTTTTGGGAATTTTACATTAAAATTGAAATTTTATTATAATTGCAAAAACAACATTGTTGAAGTGCTCATTATGATTAAAAACTTTGTAGTCAATCTTTTGATTCCAAAATCTTTTGGAAATGTTTATTAAGAATAATACATTCAAATATTCATTAAACATGAACATAATGTTTTGGAATTTTTAAAATAACAACTCTACTTGAAAATTGACATTTTATTATAATTGTTAAAACAACGCTGTTGAAGTTGTCATTATGATTAAAAATCTTATGGGAGATCTTTTGATTCCAAAAGAAAGACACCATAAAGGAAAGGCAGAAGGACTAAGAGAAAAGAAACTGAAGTCAACCAAAGCTTAAAAGTTTACCAAGATATTACCACTCAAAGGAAATAAGTATTGAAAAATAATTAAGGCCTACCTAGAACTTTGAATTCATTAATGGATTACATGGCAATGAAAAAAATTCATAAAGTGACCAAGAGGTGGACTTATTAGAAACAACCATGAACTTTGTTTTAAAAGGCACTGATTTGTGACCAATTTGGAAAAAAAAATCCCAACTTACGAAAATTTCTACCACAAAGAAAAAGAACAACAAAGTGGACAAGTAATGTGCTGGAACCATGTTTGTAAATAACTACCATAATATTTACACTAATTTGACATTAATTACATTATTTTCAAAAATGTTGAAATTTTCAAAAAACATTTAAAAGAAAATAAAAAATCTAATGAAACATTTGAAAATGTGTCATTTGTTAAAATGGAATCCTCAACATTAATTAATTATTCAACAAACAAGTGTCAAAGAGGCCAAGGTATTATGGTATCATATAATGATTTTTCATTCATGATAATTAAGTAAACAAATTCAGACCACAAAATTCAAATTTAACAATCCCATTGGCTTGCAAAAACCTTTTCTAACCTACACACAATTTTTTTTTTGTTGAACATTGAAAATAATGACCCCTTTTGTGGCATTTCCACTGATCTTTAAAAAAATTCACAAACCTATCAAACCCTATTACACATTTAACTATTAGTTTATTCAAGATAACTAAGAAAAAAATCCACAAAATTTCAACAATTTCATTGGCTATATCATTTTTTTGCAGATTTACACATGAGCCCATTCAACACCCTATGTATACCTATTAATACATTATCATACATGAAGGTTAGTTTTGTAATCAAATAATTCTTAAAATATCGTAATACCTAAACTATTTTGAGATAAATTTTTTAAAAAAAATTTGTGGAAATTTTTGAAAAAATATTTATTATTTATGCCAAATTTTCTATAAAATTAAAAATCTGCAAGATGTTGAATGTCAAGTCTAAACCACATACTATAACCAAAATTGGTGCAACTTGAAAATTTGCCTATTACACTATCTACATTATCACTCCCATACATAGCTCATGCAAACACTTGAGAAATTTTATTCATAGCATCTTGAAAACATGCTTCCAAATATCAACACCAAACTTTAAAAATCAACACGCAATCTTGCCAATCAACACACATTATTTACTATAATCTTTAACAACCCTAAACCAAAGAAAATGGATTAGAATTGTCTCTCTCTTTGCCTCCCTTGTCTATGGACAACTATCATCCTATGTTTCCAAAGGTAAAAATAAAAAATGTCCACCCTTGTTTCTTCAACGATGAATTCCCAAACCAAGGCACCTTTACTCCATGATCCCACAACAAAGACAAATTCTACCCAAACCTTTATGCATAGGACTTCTCAAACTCATGAACCTAAACATTGTCATCCTTTTCAGATCTCCAATTTCAAATCAATGAAAACACAAAACATTATTGACATTGTTCTTTTCTACAACTTCACAAAAAACTATACCTACGCAACGAAAAATAAACATCGGATACAACTTCTATTGTAGAAAACAAAATCAATTAGAAGAACAACATGATTTCACAAAATGATACTTAGCTTTTCTAGGTCATGTCTTGCCAAGAACATTGCTCCCCTTAAATCCTTTTTCCAACTCCTTATCTCCATCCTTCTTCTTACATTTCCTCGACACAACACCTCCACATAAAAAACTTGCAAAAAGCTTATGAACCAACACGCATGCTCAACAATAAACTAGGTATAGAAGAATTGGAATAATTACAATGCCACTATTATTAGCTGCCATCACCTTCCTTCTTCAAGGACAAATTGCCAACAAGGTGATGATCACATCACCATGTAACAAAACACAAAAAGGTAAAACTTTAACTACGTCCTGCACCTCACAAGACATGTCTTTAGGTCACAAGACTTTCAACAACTCAAGATTGAGACAATCTAGACACACTAGATTGTCCCATAAACTTAAAAAACATGTGTTTATTATTATTTATAACCATTAAAATTTCAGAATTAAAAAATCAAATGTCCAAGTTAAGATTTAAAATTTAATTAATTATTTGACAGTTTGTTGCCGGATCCAATCAAGGAGTTCAATAAGGAAATGAACAATGAAATGAACATTTGTGAAAATAAAAAGCTAAAGGTGTTGAAAACCATTACAATTATTGAAAGCTACATGTTTGAATAATTTCATTCATATGACAAAGAAAATAGTAGATCATGAAATAATTATAAAATTCAAATAATTTTCTGAAAATAAAAAAATTATTCATTTTGTCAATATGAAAGCTGACCCTAGGCTCCGGCACTACTATAACCTTGGTAAGATCTTACCGAGAGGGTTAAAAAAGAAAAAGACACTGGAAAGAACTTCCAAAGTCAAGAGGGAAACAGCCCAACATAAAGGTGCGTTCACACTTGGTGTTAAGGACTTTAATATTAAGTTCCTAACACCAACCTAGTCATTTCGAACCTAAACCTATTTACCACAAAGATTTTATGTTAAGTTAACATTCACTTAATATTAAACAATCGCCCATTTAACATTTTCTGCCACCTAAGATGCCACCTAGATTTTCATTTAACCCTGACTTCACATTAGGTGTGAATGCACCTTTAAAAGTTCATTACCTAGTAGCCTACTCTGAAGTCATTGGGTGATCAATTAGTGAGAACAGGGTTATTATTAGAAAGCGTGATCTTGAATTTTCACCCGCAATGCGCCACATGGAAATGCCACCTCGCACCCTGGCGCCACCCGTCCACCCGCGATAACCCAGTCCCTGGTCAAGCGCGCATTCCATCTTCGTTCTCTCGCACCTCGCAGCAAATCCCACAATTTCCGAGACAGAAAATCAATCAAGAAAGAAAGAGAGAGTAAAAACTCGGAGTGGGTGGGTGTGTGAGAGAGAGACACAGAGACACAGAGAGAGCTGAGACACACACACACATACCAAATTTTCAACATACCCAAGAGTTTCAGAATTACTGGTCCATCATCACGAGTGCACTTCAAGTTCGTGGAGGGAGGAGCCATGGATGTGCAGGCAGCAGCGGAAGTACAGGGGGTATCCGAGTTTAGTATGGAGTTATACCAGGCATTGCTCAAGATTAACAACAACGACGACGACGACGAGAAGGCGACCAATTTAGTGATGTCGCCTCTCAGTATTGCCATCACATTGGCGATGGCGTTGGCTGGGGCCAAGGGAGCCACGCGGAAACAGATCGCTCAGCTGCTGAAGCTGCCCCAAGAAGGGGATCCGTTGCATAAATTCTCCTCGCAATTAACGAGTGTGGTGCTGGCGAATGCAGGCAGTGAGCATGGTGGTGGTGGTGGTCCGTTGCTGAAGGTTGCAAACCGCGTGTGGGTGGAGCAGAGCTTGAAACTCAAACCCACGTTTCAGAAGCTGCTCAAGAATAGCTATGGAAGTGAAGCTGGGTCGGTCGACTTCATTCACGAGGTAGGTTTGACCTCGGACTGTTGTTCCTTCGTTTGGTTTAGGGTTTGCTGTGTTCATGGCACAAATTCATGTCAACTGAAATTTCAGCAATTTTATGAGAATAGATCTAGATATTCGGTTGGTTTTGTGTGGTCCAGCCTAATGAAGCCAGAGAGGAAATTAATGCTTGGGCCGAGGAGGAAACCTGTGGAAGAATTGAAAACCTTCTACCTGAAGGTTCAATCAACAAACTGACAAGGCTGGTCTTAACCAATGCTCTGTACTTCAAAGGTACCTGGCAAGAGCCATTTGCAGAGTCAAACACCAAAGACAGGGAATTCTACTTATTGGATGGAAGGAGCCTCAAGGTGCCAATGATGCAAACAAAGAAGAAACAACACATCAAAAGCTTTGAAACTTTCAAAGCACTTCGTCTTCCCTATAATACCGTAGGGAATGATAAATGCCACATTTTCTCAATGTACATCTTACTGCCTCATCAAAAGAAGGGGCTGCTGCAACTTGAGCAAAGTTTGGATCCAAAGGTGCTATCACATGACCTTGCTCAAATAACTCGAGAAGTTCCTGTATCTGACTTCCAGCTACCCAAGTTCAAGATATCATGTGGATTTGAGGTATTTCGAGCTTTGCAAAGCTTGGGTCTCACTTTGCCCTTCTTACCAAATGAAGCCGATTTTACAGAAATGCTTGACTCATCAGTGGTGGCAGGCGATGATCATTGTCATCTTTACATTTCTGATATTTTTCAAAAGGCTTTTGTTGAAGTTAATGAGAAAGGCACAGAGGCGGCAGCTGCTACTGGAGTCGTTATGGAGTTGATGTGCTACCAAGAACCCCAACATTTTGTGGCTGACCACCCATTCTTGTTCATAATCAAGGAGGAATCCACAAATGTTATCCTTTTCATAGGGCACGTAACCGACCCAACAAAGGCAGACTAGTAATTTGCAAGCTGAGTTAATGAATTCTATGTTCTCAAGCAGCATTTTGAGTTCAATGAGACATTTTGGGTGATGAGAATCACTCTAAGAATTGGTATATGGAGTATCCAGGACAATGTGGCTTTCTCTAGTGTAATGTGTTTTCCCAACCTGAAGATTAGCTGCCTGAATAATATATTAAAATCATGTTTGGAAATAGTGCCTATGTAACTACATCTGTGCATCTGGACAGATGCAAGAACTTGTGATGATACCTCTGCAAAAGTAAAGCAATTGGGTACTGATTTGCAAAACTGTCAGAAAGTTTGAATTGTATGGTATGGAAGGAAATCACAGTTGCACAACACTGCTCATGTTGTAATAACTTAGGAGTATAATCCATTGTTATGGTTTGGTAATTTGTAATGGTGTGTATTTGTAAAGCTTTCGAGGAAGTTTGTTATCAAGACATGTGAATCTACTTACACCTTCAAGCAGATTCTTGTTGGCTGATTTTGCTACTCTAAGTGAAATAAGTTCTCCCTTGCCTTGACTAGGGGCTTGTTTTGGGAACGCCCCACTCAAAGGGCACAACTTGATGTAAAGCACTGGCACAAAATTGTTTTTTTCTTGTTAAAAAAAAGGAAAAAAAAATTTGACTGGGCATTTTTAAAAATGAAATACTCACCCCTTTTGTGAAGGAAAAATTTCATTTGATAATTTGCCCTCTACACACACTAGAAAATTTCTGCCAGCACAGAGTTTGATAAATATCACTATTCCCAATCTGCCACTACATGATAGAGTTATCTGCAAAGTCACCTTGTCTCCGTAATAGAGTTATCTGTAAAGTCACCCTGTCTTCACCCTCTCTTTGGGCCAACTTTCACCCTCTATACTCTATACCCTCTTTCAGTGGTACCAGTGTTTTTTTTTATTGGCGAATTTTTGCAAAAGTTCGACCTGAAAAATGTGACTTCGACCACTACAAAGGATTTTCCATGGGAAAAAAATGGTCCAAATTCGCCAAATTTAGAAAAGAAAAATAAATTCAAATCGCCAGATTTTTACAATAAGTTCCAGTAAGTAGCCAAGAATATAGAAAGATCCTGGGTTTTTTCTCCTTTCGTATCTGGTATGTAGTCAGAAGTGTGGCTAAATTAGTTTCTGGATGGTCGCCACCTTGGCTACATCACAAAATCCTTTAAAAAAAAACCTTGAGTGGTATCTGCAAAGTAAGGAAACTTTATTAAATCTCAGTGTGAAATGCTGAAACTCAGCATTTAATGCTCAAGGTTCGAGAGTAATCATAGTAGTTCTACAGGTAAGAGCACTGAAAATATATGTAGCAGCAGTGGACGCGCTCAGGCAAAAGGAAAGGGGGTGAAGATAGGACGAACCTAGTTCACCACAAAAATTATGGTTTTTTGAGTTTTACCCCCAAAAAATTGATGGTTTTCTGAATTTCATCACAAAAACCAATTTATCTCTAGATGAAGCCTTCCATTAAAAATTTAAAAAATCCAATTTACTCATCCATAAATTGGATCATTTTATTTATTATGGAAGGCTTCAACTAGAGATAAAATGTATTATGGGATGGTCAATCCCTACCCACTATTTTCGGTAAGCGCAATGCTCACCTGTTAGGGCTACCCTTTTCAAGTTGGCAAATTTTTGTTGGAAAAGGAAACCAAAAATCGAAAATTCAGAAATGATGTGATTTTTTGAATGTTTCAGTAGCTTGAGGTGGGATCAGAGTCTTTTTTAAGGAATTTTGTTTTAAAGCCAAAGTGGGAATCATCTGTAGGAAAATTTAGCCAAATATGGCTTTAACCCTTAATACAATACAAAAATTTAATCATCCTTTTTTTATTTTTGGCTAAGAACTGAAAGCCAAATATTTTTAAAAACTCTGATTTTACTATTCTTTTCCCTCACTTGTGGCGATTGAAAACCTCGAAAATCACTTCATTTATTTATTTTTTATAAAAACATTTCGCTTTTTTGGCGAAATTTCACCAATGAAAAACAGGCTGCCAGCGCGGAGGAGCTCTCGCTCTCTCTCTCTCTCTCTCTCATGGCCGCTCATCGGCCGCTGCCGACGGTCGCACATCATGTCTTCAACGGACACGATCGGCTCTCTCATCGCCGTTCATCACCCGATACCGATGGTCGCACATCATGTCCTCAACGGACACGATCGGCTCTCTCATCGCCGTTCATCACCCGATACCTATGGTCGCACATCATGTTTTCAACGGACACGATCGGCTTTCTCGTCGCCGTTCACCACCCGCTACCGATGGTCGCACATTCTGTTTTCAACGGACGAGATCGGCATCTGCAGCCGTGGACGTCGATTACACGGACAGGAGTGTGTCAATCGCCGGTGCGCATTGGACTGTGTTTTTTTCTGGATAGGGGTGTTGAAGACCGTTTTTCGCCTTGCTGCCTGTGCTAGGCCGGTATTGCGAATGGCCATGGCCTTGAATCTCTTGGGGCAGGAGCAGCAGATCGGAAGCAGCAAACCAAAACCACGCACACTGCAGTTGCCGCAAAATCCACCAAGTATTTTTTTTCTGCACACATCAAGCTCTGAAACTAATTCCGGTTGTTGCAGAGTTTCGGACTCTCACTTGCAGCAAAGCTTCCCCTGAGATTAGGTTACAGCAAGCTTGTGTTTTGCTGGTGTATGTATGTGTTTTGTACTACAGTAGTGTCGAGGAAGGAGGAGCGAGAGAGAGAGAGAGAGAGAGAGAGAGAGAGAGAGAGAAATAAAAATTTGGTTTTGTTTTCTGTGCCGATTGGACAGAATGATGTTACAGCTCCATATGTGAAGAAGGTGGTAACGGGGTTTTTTTTTCTGAGTTATTTTTTGGGCGGGGAGGGAGGGGGAGAGAGAGAGAAATATGGCTAGTATTCAAGGGTTGCAAGCTGCTCAATTGAGGAGCTACTACTACTGCAAGGAGCCTCCAGCTTCTTCTTGTCCCCTCAGAAATGGCTTTCGGAAGTTTGGAGGGGCGGCAATGTGTAGAACTCCTCGCAGCAGCAGCAGGAGTTTCTTCTTATTATATAACTCAGGTAATAGAAGGCGTGTTTCTTCAGTTCATGGCTTTGGTGGCAGCCAGAGGTGCGGGGAATTTTCTTTGCCAGTGTGCTGCTGTCTTCGGAGCAGTCCATTAGAAGAACAGATTGAAGAGGAGGTGGAGGAGATTGGCGAGAATCCGTCGACATCGTCGTCGTCGAGCACCGCGAGCTCCAGTATTGAAAGTAGTAGTAGAAGAGAATGGCAAGGAGGAAAGCCTGATAGGAGGAAGAGACTAAGCACACTGGATGCATATTTTGATAAGCTCCATGGTGGTAGTGATCTAAATGGAACTTCTTCAAGCGCGTCCAGTAGTTTGAGCAATGGTGCTGTGAGCCAAACTAGTCAAGCGAGTGAAGAAGCAGAAGCTGCAACAAGAACTGGTTCTCGGACAACAGATCCAGACAACGAAGAAGCAAGGGTTTCTTCACAAGGTCTACGAGCTTTGGACGCGTATTTCAACAAGCTGCATCCACCAAAAGCCAGTGAAGGTCTTTCTTCGTTCTCTTCTTATCTCACTTTCTTGCAGTCCATATGTTTTCCATAGAAATCAGTTTCTTCAATCAATTATTCAAGATTAGTAGTAACATGCACAACTGGATGCGGTGCAGTTGTACAAGAGGAATCAGCAGAAATGGCAGAGAGAAAAATGGAGGTGGCATCTCAGGCTGAAATAGACACAACTACTATAGAGGCAAGAGAAGCTGCTGACAAGGACGAGGATGAAGTATTAGACTACAGAGAGCTGTTGGAAGAGCTACAGGCAACCCTAGAGAAAGGAGTGCAGCAGACTGATAATAATTTGCCTCCACACATTTCTCAAGACCCTATCTGGGGCTTGCAAGCTGGTGATTCCTACTCTTATGAAGTGTGAGTTGCACACTACTCTCACCTGCCCATCTTGGTCTGTCATTTCTCTAAGTCTCAATGATCAAAAAAAAATTCAAGACACCATTGTTTGAGAGGTGCAAAGTGTCATCACCAACCACATCTCCAATTTCTTCGTGGTTTCAAAGACCATGTTAGCTAGATGATGGGATTGATTTGTAAGGCCAAGAAACTTTCAGCAACCCATTCCCAATCATTAACTGGAATAAATATCCATTGCTGTTTGTATGATTTCATGCAATCCTTCATGTTAGTCTAGGTTTTGCTGGAACTGACAAAACAGTTGCCTTCAAAGTGTCATTGTCGAGTTTCCTCTGCAATCTCTTAGATACGTTTTCCAGTGCCTTTAGGGGATGTTCTGCATTGTTGTGTACTATCTAAACCCACTGTCACTGCAGCTTGTCACTTCTATTCATGACAAAGGCAATGGTTTGATACTTTGTGAGTGACACTCATAAGGTCATGACTACACTCATTTTTGTCATTTTAGTTTTGGTTTTGCTGGCACTGCCAGAAGATTACCTTCAAAGTATTTTTTGTGGAGTTTTCTCTGCAATAAGGGTTTTCTCTGGAATCTCATACATATGCTTCTAGAATGATTTGCATCCTTGACAGGATCAGCCACAAATCCTGCCTAAAGAGTGCTGTAATTTGTGGCTGAGTCATATGCAGGAACACGCTAGTTGGTGTCAACCTTGCTGTTTTCTTGTTTGGCTTGGCAAGTCCACAAGGTGTGCCAGGCATGGGAGATGCGTCACTTCCCTACTTATATGGAGCCAAAGTGAATGAGCTTATTGTGGATGGAGAGTGGTGGCGTCTTGTTACACCCATGTTTCTGGTGATTTGCTTTACTTTCTTCTAATATACCATCAAATAATGTGAGTATTGTTCATTTCCTGTAAAACAGACTAGGCCTGACTCAGGTCAACCTGACCCTGATCCACAGCTTGATTCAGTATGAAGGACAAGCTTGAGGCCAATTAACCATGTTCTCCGCTTGTGCTTGCAGTATTGTAACACATGCTTTTCTTGTTGCAAGCATGCAGCATTCAAACCTGGTACACATAGGCTTGAGTACATGGGCACTTCTGTCCTTTGGCCCTGGTGTGGAGAGTGCCTATGGATCAGTTGGCTTTGGTATGATCTATGTCATTGGAGGCCTTTTCGGTAACCTTATGAGCTTCTTTCACACACCTCAAGGCACTGTGGGTGGCACTGTAAGTTTGCCTTTGACTATGCACAAACTTTGTATTTAGTCTTTAGCATTCAGGGGCCAAACTCTTATTGCTTTGTAGATCTTATCCAGTGACTCTTTAAGCACTGTGAATACTTAGCCTTGTTTGCTCTACCTACCTGATGTCACAGGGTCCAATCTTTGCTGTTATGGGCACTTGGCTGGTTTACTTGCTGCGCAACCGTGAGATTATTGGACTTGAAGTGGCAGATGACATGATCCGTAAATTGGCGATTATGACTGCAATCACTGTGGCCTTCTGCAACTCCTTCCCAATTGATGACTGGTAGGATCCCATCTCATGTAAGAGACAGCATTTTGACCTGTTGTCCACAAAAGGACATTATTGTTCTTGTTGGGTGCTTGTGTGTGTAGCTAAGAGCTTTGAAATTTGACTAGCTGTGATGTTTGCCACAGGCATGCAAGCTGCTACTTCTGGTCAATGGTGTTCACACAGTCAGATAGTCTGAGGAGGACTTCTGTCTAACAATGTGCTTTGAGTTTGATGCAGGACACATTTGGGAGCTGGAGTTGTGGGTATTGTCTTTGGGCTTTTCACTTGCCCCACAGTGCATGTCAATGTGCACTTAGAGGAGGCGGCATCTAAAAGTCAGAATGATAGTGATGATGATGCAATAGACTCCTACCTCCTTCTGAATGAGGCCCTTCCTCCCAGTCGACTACTTCTTGTATTTGCACTTTGCCTGGCTCTCTTTTTCAGTCTCTACAATCTGGGGATGCCAATTGCCACAGAGTTCCACTTTCTCCATGGTGGTTTCAGTGATGAAAACTGGTAGACCCCACACACTTGAGACTTTGGAAAGGATTGATGGAAGAAGGCAGTCACCTCTGGTTGTGTTCAGTAGGGCACTGGAAAACCAGTCCTGATGATGGTGATGAGTGTTTACATACCAATAGATTTTTTCCTCTTCTCAAATGTGGATATGGTTTCAAATTGTGAAAGAAATTCCATGACCAAGGGATGAAAACATTCATTTGAACATCCAACTGCTACATATGCAGCATCTATGTCTAGTTTGCAATTCTTGACAGCAATGTACACCTTGGAAACCAGAATTTCTTGTATTTCATGCATGAGTTTAATTGCATGGAAGTCTGTACCACTGGGAAATTGATTCCCTTATCAAATATCAATAGAAATCTTCCCAGTCTTCTCCAAAGGGAGCTCATGCCAAATCTCTCATCTGTCAAGTGGATGCAAACCTTTTGAAAGCTACAAAGTTGTGCTGAGAACATATTAAATAGTCCGATAGTTTTGATTTACACCCCCCTATTGGATTTAGAATAGGTTAAAACTGTATTGTGACTTCATACAACATAAATACTGGCAAGCTGGCATTTGTACCAAACATCAGAGGCCTGGTGAGAGAAATGTTGATGAGCTTAGGAGCAAGTGAAGATCACAGATGTTCAACCTCTGTTAAATAACAGGATCCATGGGAAAGTGCTGACATGTCAGACAACAATTGGCATAGTGACAGCCACAATTTAACAGCCAACAAACAGATTTGCTCACAGATCTTCATAACGATCGAGAAAGTTTTCCATTCTTACAATTCAGGACAACCTGGAATAGAATCAAGACATAACCTGACAATGTTCTGGAGATTCAAGATCCAACTTATCCACAAACATGAAAAAGAGAATACTTAAAACCATCAAAAGCCACAGAAAACCCTGACAGACACACACAAGTTTGAACAAAATGTGTTCACAACCTTCAAAAGCGATATGTATGGTAATGACCAGCTTCCAAAACTTCCCCCGCTGACTTCATCAGCTCCCAGCAGTGCTGGGAAAGGTCAATATCAAACCTCAACCAATTGTCTGTCATAAAACTAGCAGTGCCAGGAAAGGTCAATACCATACCTCCACTGTCATACTGACTTCCTGACATGAGATGAACAGTAAGGGGGAGAGAGTCAGCCATGCCACTAGCTAGCTCAGCAAAACATTAAAGAGACAGAGATGACCAAGGAAATCAATATAAAATGGGAAGCACAAAAAAAAATTGAAGCAAGAAAGAAGATTTGTTGAAGTGAAGCCCAGAGTAAGGAGTTCCCAAATTTGGAAGGCAGAAACTCCGACCAGTTTCTGCCATGAACTGCTCATCTATGTCTCCTCCTCCTCTTCCTCCACAGCAGCACTGCGGTTGTGCTTCTTGGCATATCTCTGGTTCCTCAAAAATTTTGGGTCCATCTGCACCAAAATGTCAAAAATCTTCATAAACCATGATCCATTCACCTGGCCTAACGCAACAAAAAAGCCCTGAAAAGAAAACTAAAGCTGGAATCAGGACATTTTATCCAGAACCAAGCTCCGCAGCTCTGTCAGCAATTGAGGCTGAAAAAATATAGTGAAACTCGAGGGTTTCGCAATTGCCCAATGACGGAGACTTAGTCTCTTCTTCATCATACCGAAATCATACCAGATGTGGAAACCTGAGTCTATTCCGGAGCTGATACTGCAGGCTTCCTCCAAGGAGAAAAACAAGATGGAACTAAGTCTCCTCACGAATACGACTTACCCCTTTTCTTGAAGTGTACTTATGTTTCTTTGGCTTCTTGATGCCATTCTTGTGCGCCTTGTACGACTGGTTATGCGCTGTGTGATTTTTAGACTTGGCCATATCTTATCTGTAAGAAGGAATAAATAAATAAATAAATCCCACTCGTCAGAACCCAAGATACAAACTCACGGTCTAACTTTCATCCCCAAGAATCACGACTTCGCTAGTTTTACTACCCACGATAACGCGTCCAAGATAAGCAAAGTTTCGCACACTCTGCATGCTTGGCAACGAGTGGAAAATTTCTAACTTTCGTCGAAATTCTTCCAAGTGAAGAACGAGAAACAGGGGACGAAGAGAGCACACGAAACCTACCTACCGGAGACAGTTGCGAACGCGCCTCTTGCACAGCAGCAGCCCTGCGCGAGACAAAACAATGGACACGAAAGAAACCGAAACATGGAGCTCCAAACCCTAATCCAAGGGTTCGGAGAAGTTTGGGTTCGGGAGAAGAATAGGTTCGGAATGTGGCTCGGAACAAGCTGTGACATTATAAATATAAAGGGTAAAAGCATCTCCAGCCGTGCCCACTATTTGCATGTGACCCTGCAAATTAAAAGGAGAAAAAGTTAAAACATACTGATTTGGCTCGGTTTGGCCCCTGCATTTTTACACAATTTGCTCAGGCTGGTAAATGGCACAGCAAAGCCAAACACCTGCAAGAGAAGAGTGTTATAAATATGATCTGACTTATGTTCCCCATTTTTGATTGGCCAATCATAATGATTGTTCCAGGTGGTTTGTTAATGAGGTACTAGTCAGTGGCCAAGGCGAATTGATGATCCCAATGTGGGGGGGGTCAATTCCCCTTGGCCCTGGTCTCTCACCTAATTGCAGTCTCAGTTTTAGTTTTATGGTTGGGGTTGGAAAAAAGTAAATAACTAAACTTGTATTGAACCTGAAAAGATGCACTCTACAAAGTGAGACACTATTTAACTGTCACCACCTGAGCCAATATGTAGTTCACCAAAGAGTCATTTATTGCCGAGGATTGAATTGTAGGGCACTGCAAACATATGCATTTTTACCAGTCAAAAGACGATTTAGTGTTTATTTTGTAAATCTTCATCCAACCCTACATGCATTTTGGGAATGTCTTCAATACGTGGGCTTTACCCCTTGTAAGGTGCAAGGTGAAGTTATTGTGAACCTAAACATATGTAGATCACAAGGTGTAAGAAAACACCCATTTGTTAATGGTGGTATAAATTTTTCGCCTATAAGAATGCGCGAGATCCCTCCCACCTTTGGGGTTATCTCCCCTCCAATTATAGGTACCTAACCATTGAGTCATGTGGCAAAAAATTGTGGTTTGAATGTTATAATGATTAGTTGTCAAAAAAACTATTCATACATTTTTCTCAATGTGTATGGCATTTGCTTGAATATCCATATGCTTCACTCAAAATATATTTATTTTTCATATTCCTTGTCCATATGTCATATTGTCCATAATTTTTAGATTTTTTAATGCTATTGTTACTAAGTAAGATTTGGGGTTTAAACAAGGTTATGTGGTTTTATTTTTCTAAGGTCATTTTCTTCTTCCACCTTGTTGTTATCTCTTTTGTTGTATAGAGGTTGTATAAGAAATTTTAAATAAATGAATGTCAAGGTTTAAGAGGCACTTGGGGGGGGTTGCTTCAACCGATCATGCTAAGAACATTAATTCATACTTTGCTTTCATTTTATTTCTTTGTTTAAAATATTTCTTGTAAACCTTCCCTCCACCTCTTGTTTTATTTTCACTTCCACCTCCCCTAACCATGATGAAAAACAAGAAAAAACAAAACAAAATTGAAGACAAACAAACACAAAACTATCTTTTAAAATGTAACATTCACATCACTAAAATATCACATTCAATGTTCATACAATTAAAGGGAAATAATCACATTATTACATAACATGATTTTTATGATTAAAATTTTAGTCAACATAAATAGTGGATAGAAAAAAATTTAATAAAGACAAACCACTCACTTATGACAAAAATTTATTTAAGTTTATTCAATTGAAATAATTGAAATGATTATCCAAAATGATTGAGATGATTAAAATTACTAATTGACATGGCAACTTATTTATTTATTTAATATTATTTATTTTTGATTTTTTTGAAATTGAACTATGGACATGTTCAAAATGAATTTAAAAATTCATCTTACTTATAGATGTTTCATATTTTTTTAATGTACAACATTAATGTTAAGAAAATAAAAACTTGTGAAAAATCAAATTTCACATGATTACTATTGCGAATTCATGGACCATGAAGTTTGTGATATAAAAAGCTTACAACCATAATATGTTCAACAATGAACCCAAAAGAGGTGTAAGAATCTTAAAATCATAGTGCTCACAATGGGGGAGTTGTACCTTTTATAAAAACTTGTTGAAACTTGAGACTAGTAAATTTAAATAAGAAAATCCAATTGTTTAGGCGGAGCCTTGGGGTTATAATAACCTTAATTGAGGCCCTTTGATTTTAAAGCCCCATCATGCATGTTCAAAATTGAGCAAAATTTGCTTCACAATTAGTAAAGAATAATGGCAAAACAAGATTAAATTTATAGTTTGTACCATTATTGACAAGTTCTTGATTTTAGACAAGTTTAAGTTCTAGGTCAAATTATAGGCTATTTAGACCAATAGTTTAATGTTTTGCTAGAATCAAACTGAGCAATTGTATATTTTTAAAAACTTGAATTAAAAATTGAATTGCGGGTGTTATCCATTTTTTAAGCAAGTTGAAGTTTTTTATGTAAATAAATAAATGTTCTCAAGAAAAGGAAAAAAGTTAATCAAGTTATTTTTTATGCAAGTAGTTACTTTTTAAAATTGTATATTAATGTTATATAATCTCTATTTTAAACTATGTGGATTGCTTGAACAAAATAATACTACACAAATAATAATAGTAATAATTAAATTAATTTTTTTTTAAAAATTAGTTGTGAGTAACGGAGATGGAACCAAAAGTTTTAGAAATTCAAAAACCAATTAAGAACATATAAAAGGTTCCATCAAAAATGTAAAAAAAAAAAAAAAAAAGTTGTCCAACTAAATCTTAGGTGAGTAATAATAAGTTGGGTTAGTTTAATTAATTATGTTTTTATCTCAAAATTGGTTAAAGTGTGAATTAAGTTCAAGATATTTAGTTATATTTCATGTTCGGCATATAATCCCATGATTTGTGATCTCAAATCACCAAAAATGTCAAAATTTGATTCCTATTTGTTGTAAGTGAACAAATATTTTGAATCATCAAAAGTCAATTTTGTTTGTTTATGCAAAAACTGGATTGGTTCTTAGACATTATGTGTTTGTGTTTTGCATGAAAAACCACTTTCTAGGTTTTTTGGGAACTTTGTTTTGATGTTTGTGGCATTGTTTGGGTTGTTACATTTTCTCATGTTTTGTATCACTCCTCAAGGATTTGAAACCCAATGGGGCCTTGTGTGCCTTGAAATGTGGAGAAGAGAAGGGAAAAACTTGCTACTATGAACAACCTTTGATGATTGTGAAATTAGAGAGGAAAAAACACAAACACAAGAACATGAAGGCCTTACCTTTGTCACAAAGCCCCCCCCCCCCTCCATTTCTTTTATCTCTCCTCTCTCCTCCTCTCTTTTTTTCTTCTCTTTCAAAATTCTACAAGGCATAAGCTAGAAACCTATTTCTCTTAGATAAACATTGCATTATGGTTCTACCAAATAAAATGAAAATACCATCCAAGCATTGGAGTACCCCACACTCAATAAAAGGTTGTTTATAGCACGGAAAAGGCCTTTGAATCCTTACAATGATGATTGAAAATCCAATAATGATAAGGTTTTTTTTTTAAAAACATAATATAGACCAAAAGTTTAGCAAGTAACCATTGAAAGAAAGGTCTTGTGCTTGATATGTTTATAATAGCACTTCATTTTGTCATGTATGTTTTGCCCAATGAAAAACGTGTTATGGAAAATACACCTTTTGTTGTACATCGTATTTGTAATAATAACCCAATGGTTGGGACAATAAATATTTTTTCATAAGTTGGGAGTTCAATTTACAATCATTTCAACAAATATCAATATTTTTTTCATTTTTTTCAATACCTTTTGCGAATTATTTTTTGTTAAATATTAATCATAGGTATGATAATAATTATTTATAAGCAGGGTTCTAACACATCTTCATTGGTCTTTTCTTTTAAAGAAAAATTGTCAAATGACAACATTACCTCAAAATTTTTGGCAAGAATTCCCTTTTTTCTCAAAAAATTTACCAAATTAGTCATTAAGGAAAGTTCCAAATGACCTTAATGGTAGCCTAATCTGATTCATAAAAGGAATTTGACAAATTCTTGGCCACTAAGAAATACATTGCTTGGAAGATGTAAAATCCTCTGCCCAATTATAAGCACAAAACTTCAAGTCACAAATAAAATATGAATTGCATTGACTTGTAAACAATTGCATTTTAGTTGTTTGTGTTTGAAAAATCTCATTTAGGAGAAGAATCTTAGGGTTTAGGTTTAAACCTTAAATTTTAAACCTTCAAATCTAAATCTTGAACCCTAAACCCTAAGGTGTTCTACTAAGGGGAGATTCTCCTATTTTTATATGTTCACATGTTCCCAACTAAATATAATAAGTTATGTGCATGGAAATTCTTATATTTGTGGGTTTTCCTAAAGTTTGGGCAAGTGGGCCTCCTTCCGGAAAACCCATTCCTACATGAACTTTCCCTACAACATAAATGAGCACACCGAAACCTAACACAAACCTATCACTTGGATTTTAGACTTCACCTTTTGCACATACTTACCAACTTATTAAAGTTATTTGTAAAGTAGGTAAACCATAGGATGAGAACCTTAGGTTTGGGCAAAACTAATGATGTAATACAAAAGTCATGATGAGCTTATGAAAAAGGAAAATAATGTAGGATGAACCATAAATTTTCTCCTAAACAAGAGATGAAAACAATTTCATCCTAGATCATATGTTTTGCAATGTACAAAGACCCTTCATGTGAAGACTTCTCATGTTCATTGAAGGTGAACATGTTCTCTTTTTGGGTGGTTCACATGAATTTGTGAGAATTTTGACGTGTGTTTCTACTAGAAGAATGTTGGGTTCCTTGCATTGTAAATGATTTAGATGACATAAGCTAAAGGAGGCATAAAAGATTTTAGTGTAGTGGTTTAGATCAATAACCATCATAGGAGAGTGTGGGGAGGAGCAACAAAAGCATTATTGGCCTTTGCATTTGGAGACAAAACAAAAGATAGAGACAACATGCTAGGTGCGCGTTAACTAAGGAGATGGAAACAACACAAGCTTTACGTTTGGAAAGGAGATACAACAATAGCAAAAGCTTTGCGAAGGAAGTGGAAATAAATCAAGCTTTAGGTTTGGAAAGGAAATGAAAAACGAAGATGAAGAAGACATAAGTTTTGCATAAATTGAGGAAACAAAGATAAGACAAGCTTTGCAATAATTGAGGAAACAAAGATAATACAAGCTTTGCATTAATTAAAGAACAAAGATCACACTTGATTCACATTCGGAAAGGAGGTGGCAACACAAGAGCCATCACAACTTTACTACTAGAGCTTGAAGATTTGTGTTAGCCACGCCAAAGCTTGGATATTTGTGTTTGGGGAAGAGGTTGTAATCATAATACCAATTCATGTTTGGAAAAGAGATAAAAGGCTTTTGGAACCAAAACCATTACAATGAGGTGAGGTTTTAGGTATATGAGTGTTTACCAAATGTAGGGTTGTTTTTTTCAAAAAAACAAAACATTGATGGGTGAAAGCACACGATGCCCCCCAAAAAAAATTGTAGTCACAAAAACAAAAAAATTGCATTTGGTTTTTTTGGGTACATGTGTACATCACATCTTGAATTGTTTTTGTTTATTTTAAGTATATTGGATTAATTTTAGACTTAAACTAGTTTAATTTAAAACAAATTCCAACAAACATTTACAAACTTGAACATATGAAGTATATATGTGTCAAAAAACTACACATCACAGAATATGAAAAATTACAAATATATTTCAAAATTAAGGTTATGGGTGGAGTTTTGTAATGAATTTTTTGGTGGTGAATGATATTGATGTACATCAACTAAATTTAAAACCATTCAGAAGTTTAAAATTTTTGGTTGAAAATCCATTCAAAAAATGTGTTTTTTTGCACTTCTTGAGCAATAAATGCATAGTAAACTCTTTTTTTGGGAAAAAACCATTATTTTTTTGAAAAGGAGAAAATTTTATAAGTGAACATTGTATTATTTTTCATTTTTCTTTGGTTTAGTAATGTGTCATGAACCACAAACATGAGGCCCTATGGGTGTTGAAAAGATGTACGTTATATATTTTATGCACATTGGTTTTCTCCAATTCTCTTCATCTAACCATTGGATCAAGTTTAATTTTGATTCAAAATGAGCTTTGAATTCCAAAATGTTGTCATGCACATTCTAAAGTTTTTTTTTCCTTACATTTAGGGTTTCCAAAAAATGTCACTAATATTTTAATTTACTACACACCTATTATACTTGTTATACATCACTTTCTTGGGTGAAAAGTGGTGAAAAGTGGCTCACATGTAATGTGCTTTTACCTTAATGGTGCTTATGTAATCAATGTGGGAGCATGAGGATGTTTTTGGGATTGTCAATGCCATGACTTCACATTATGGGAGTCCTTGCTTTTAGTGTGGTCTTTTTCCACTCTTTGTTGCAAAGTGTGTGAACTAGTGCAATTGGTGGTTAATCAATTTCAAATTTTATCCTTAAAGCGATTTAAGTTAAAGTCAAGCCTATAATCATAATCTTTCAATAACTTGCTCCTTCAAATTTCAAATATGAAATCCCATATGCATTTAAAATCCTAATTGCATCTAGTGTTCTTTTGCCTCCTATCCTAGATTAATTTTGTAGTGATTGAACACATTTTGCTATGCTTGCCATTAACCGATCCTTCCATGCTTTGGTGCCTTCACTGAATAAACAAGGAATGGTCTATTGTTGTGAAAAAATTAACAATATGGAATGCACTTGAAATTGTCAAAACCAACAATCTCAATTATCGAGAAATGATATCTCGAAAAGGACTCCATAGATACTCTTTTAAAGACCATGTAAAATTTGAAATGCAATGTTTGGATAGATTTTTGGTCATGTTTGATGATCAAATTTTCTTAGTTGATGGAAATGAGGTTTTGGAAAGTGAATAGTACAAGGTTTAAAGAGTCAAAGGTTTTGATAATTTAAGAAATGAAAAAATTCAAACATCTGCATTTGGAACAAGGATGTATATTTTGCTTATAGATTTCTAGAAATGTAAGTGTACCTTGTTAGGTGCTTTAACATGTAGGCCTAATTTCATTATAATTAATATAAAAATAATTCATTCATATTGCTAGTCAATTCTTCTTTGATCCAATTATGTTATCACCCATTTTGATGTTTTTGGTGATGATTTTTGTTTCTTTATTGATTAAACAAGTTTTTGATGTGGAATTTTTCATCCCATCAAAACCTTAATGCTTCAGTTTCATTAAGATCACAAACATGGATTTTGTTGATAAGTTATGTTCCGCTTCATGAATTTTGTTGATTGTCTTCATGTTGGTCTAATGCTCATCCCATCCAAACTTTAATACTTTGATTTCATTGAAATCACAAATGTGGATTTTGTTGATTAGTTTTTATCTAAGGCATATGTTGCTTCTCTTGATTATTTTACATCATTATTTAGGTTTTGGTTTAATATTCCTTGTTCCTCCCATCTAAACCCAAATATATCAACACCTTAACATGGATCCCGAATGCAAATTTTGTTGATTATATTTGATCCAAAATTGTTTCTACTTTTCTTCATCAATTTTATTTAATGTTTTCATGGTGGTTTAATGGTTTATGTTCATCCCATTCAAACCCTAATATTTCAATTTCATTGAAATGCTAATTGTAGATTTTGTTGATTAATTTTGGTCCAAGGCATATATGTTACTTATGTTGGTCATTTTACATCATTGTTTAGTTGTTGGTCTAATAGTCCTTACTCATCCCATCTAAACCCTTGTATTTCAACAACTTAACCCAAATCACATATGGGGATATTGTTGTTCAAATTTGAAGCAAGGTGGTTGTTGTTTTTCTTCATCAATTCATATTTTTTCATATTATCTATTTGGTAGTTTTTGTTCATATTATCGACCTTAATATTTCAACACCCTAAAATTAAAGCACAAATGTAGAACCTATTGATGCAAATTTTATTGACGAGATATTATTCAAACTTGATGGTGTTTTTGCTAATCCCAAATACCTTCATGATTACATTTTAACCCTAACCTAAATTTTTAATTAAAACCCTAACTCAAACCTTAATCCAAAATCTAAAACTTAAACTTAAACCCAAACCCTAATCCAAATTTTAAAACTAGGACCTAAATCCAAACCTTAATCCAAAGCTTTAAACAAAATTTAAAACCCAAACCCTAATCAAAAGTCTACAATTAAAACCCTAATCCAAACTTTAATTCAAAATTTCAACCTTAAAACCTTGATCCAAAGTACAGAATTAGAACCCTAACCCACACCCTAAACTAAAATCTTAACTTTAACCCAAACCTTAACCCAAAATCTAAAACAAAAACTTTAACCTTAGAACCAAAACCTTAAATCCTTAACCCAAAGCCTATTAAATCCAAACCTTAAAATCAAAACATTAATCCAAACCATCCAATCCCAGCTATACAATGAAATGCATAATCCAAAACTCCAAACCTATTTTTTAAATCAAAATTTTTATTTGAATATAGATTAAAATAAGTTCATGCCTATATATTGTGCATGGTTTACAATGGTGGGCATCACTAGTGTTGTCAACTTGTCAAATTCCACCAATGTGAGTTTGGTTAACATTTTGAGCAACCTTGGCATTGCCCACATAATAATGAGCACATCTTTAACTGCCACACTTGGGTCCACTCATTGACTTGCACCTTTGTTCAACTCATTGGCATTGAACATTTGAAATGAATTGGCCACAACAAGTACACATGCCAAAGCACATTGCCTTTACCTATCCATGTTCACAAACAATTGCTCCAACATTTCATTATCACTTGAAGAAAAGGAGCTAAAACCACCTCCCATAGAACTAAAACCATGACTTGAAAATGAGGCCATGATCTCCAAATGGAAATGCCTTTCACAAGTGAAATGAAAAGAAATAATATGTGTGAGGCAGTTCCATTTATATAATCCAACCCTATAAAACAAAGCTTATGGGTTTGAAACAAAGGTCATGCATTAGCCTTTTGTACTAAGTTGATAACTAAGGTTTTATATTCACATTAATCTGTATTGCGATTTTGGGTTTATAGATTAAACAACAGGATTGGGGTATGGTTTTAAATTATGATTTTGGACTAAATTTTGGTAGCATTTATATATGCCTAGATAAGCTTTATGTAACACCCAAGGTAATCCTTCACTTAAATAACTTTGTAAATAACAATTAAATATCCCTTAATTTTAGTAATCCCTTTTGTGATTCTAAAATATCCTCCTTAGATAACTTTTAAATAGCCTTTTAAATAGTATTATATGGATAACCTTAACCAAAGTAAATCTTTGATTAATTTTAAAATATTCCTCTAGGTTGCCCTAAAATAGCTCCTAAATAGCCCCCTTTGTAATCCTATAAATATTCGTTAGGTATCCCCTAATTTAGGAAGTCCATAGGTAGTCTCCTTAATAGGTTCAAAGTAACCCCCAAATAGCCCTCTATGTAAACCCATAAGTAAACCCTAAAGAGGTCCCTAGGTAGTCTTTAGGTAGCACCAAAAAAACCTCTATGTAACCTTTAGACAGCCCCTTAACTAACCTTACAAATATTTTCTAGGTCTCCATGTCTTCAGCAATCTTTATATTGGACCTTAAATGGCCCCAAAAGAGCCCAACATATCTTTCAAAATAGTCTCTTAAGTAACCCCTAAATAACCCCTTACATAACCCTACAAGTAATCCCTAGGTATATCCTAATGTAGGATGTTTCTAGGTAACCCTTATATGCCCTCTAGATTATCCCTGTATAGCTCCCTAGGTAGTCCCTAAATGACCCATGGGTAGATAGATACATAGACCATAGGTAGCTGTTGGGTAGATAGGGTAGGTGACCTATGAGTAGGGTTAGGAAGGTAGGTAGGTAGCCCAAAGGTAACAAGGTGGGTAAGGTAGGTTGCCCATAGATAACGAGGTCGGTGACCATTACCTATTTCACCCTCGTGATCCCTGGTCTGTAGCCATGAAAGTAAACTGGCCGGGGGTTATAAAAGTGACCATGGTGGTTAGCTTTTTCAAAGTTGTTTTGAATGGGTGTTTTCAGGGCTGGTCCAAGCTTTCAGTGACTTCATGGGTAGCTCAAAATCGATTGGTCCAGGTGGTTTGCTATTAGTAATTCCCCATCCTATTTGCTGTCCCAATTTTAATTTTATGGGTGGGGTTGGAAAAAAAAAGAAGTAAATAACTAAACTTGGATGTGAATAATATTTGAAGTCAGGAGGAGGAAATTAAATATTTAAAAAATAAATTTAAATATTTAAAAAAGAAGTAAATAACTAAACTTGGATGTGAAAAATATTTTTGCAGGGTAACATATGAGCACCCCATATTCAGCAACGTTTGAGATGGCCGACGAGAGAGAGGGACAGTCAGGAGGAACGTGAGTCTGATTGGTCCAGGTGGTTCGCTATTACTTTAGTACTCCCTGGCAGCCTATTTGCTGTCCCAATTTTAGTTTTATGGGTGGGGTTGAAGAAAGGAGTAAATAACTAAATTTGGATGTGAAGAATATTTTTTGCAGGATCTGAGGATTTTGGACCGGATGGAGGCGTTACTTTTTGCTCGGTCCTGCTTTCTGGAAGACGGGATTATGGGAGACCTTTTTGTGCTAAAGGTGGTTGGAGGGTAGGGTTGAGGGGGTGGAAGATTACAAGATCCTTTGTGGGGGATGGGGTCCCTTTTTATTAAAAAAATGTCCATCCAATTCAGTAGCCACTCCCATTTATTTAATGAATCCACTAGGTAGTCGTTTGTGAAGAGGGGGGAATGGGGAACTTTCAAGTTCTTTTTTTAAAAAAATTCTACGGGAGAGTAATCACTTGCATCAACACTTTACACTATTTCATATTGGTAGAGTTGGAGGAGAGAAGTAGGCAATCAATCGTGAAAACGTGGCATAAATGTGTGTGACTTGTCTTTGGTGATCATATGAGTTAGGCAAACTTTGTTTAACACCTTCTTAAAACTATCACCAATTTCATTTTGAGAGAATGTGAAAAGTTGATGGAACTTGTGATCCTCACCATTATTAATCATCCAAGGTTCACATGGGAGTCACACCAGATCTCCAAGGCAATCATCCGATTTGGTCTAGAAACATTGCTTGCTAAACTTTGTCATGTATATATGAACATGATAATGTGACTAAATAGGATGCCTTCATTTGAAATTGGATAAAAAATTCAATGGCATCTTTCATCAAATTTTTCAATGTCAACGAGATTCAATGACTTGATATTGAGGAACAATGAATGTTGACTCCATTACTTTTGAAATGTAAGGTTGCATTGGATTCATTGACGAGACCTTCATCAAAATTTGTAACTTTTCATGTAATTCGACCCATTAAAATCAATTTAATGGGTAGAAAAAGATGTATTGCATGGACAATATGATTGTGGTGGATAATTGTGGGTTGTTCATCTATTTGAACCTTGGGTACTCAACATCATACCATGACATCAATATTTTCCACTAGTTGACATTCACAAAAACTAGCATTAATATTTTGTCCACATAGATGTGTGCTTTGAATATTTGTTGAATAACCTAGATTACAAGGGTGAAAAGACGTTCATAATATGTCACATTGGGAAGCACAAAGTGGCACCTAGAATTAATATTGATGCAATTATGGTGTTTAACAAAATGAATGCAAATGTTAAGAAAGAACCACACTCTGATTTCATTTTTATTTTTTAAAGTTTTATGTTTAAAAGTTTTAGGGTGTAGTGTTTTATGTTTTTGTTTTTTTAGGTTTTTGGATTAAGCGTTGGGTTTTATAAGTTTTAAATTATGGTTTTAAGGATTAAGTTACAATTTAGGTTATGATTTTAAGGTTTTAGGTTTGGATGTTTATGTTAAGTTTCAAATTTTGGTTTTGGGTTTAGGTTTAGGTTCAAATTTTAAAGTTTTAGGTTAAGGATAAGGTTTTAAGTTTTGGGATTTTGGGTTTTCAATTTTGGGTTTTCAGTTTTAGGTAAAGTGTTGGGTTTTGGGTTAATGTTTAAGTTTTGCAACTTGTTTTAGGTTTTGGGTCGTAGTTTAGGTTTTATTATAAGGTTTAGGTTTTATGTTAAGATTTTGGGTTAGGTTTTGGGTTAAGGTTTAATTTTAGGTTTTAATTTGGCATATAACAAAATGGATGCAAGTTTTAAAGTTAGGATGGAGTGGGGCATTGCAAGAGGATTGAAATGTAAATGTAAAAAGATGATGAAATGTTTTTATTCCATGAAATAAAAGTATAGTGATATGTTCATGGTGGCTACATTACCATTAACTTCCTATACATGTGTTTACATGAAAACCTTGTTATTTCATGTGGATGTTCAAACTAAATATTACATATAAATTTAAATTAAAAAATAACAAGACAATTTTATGAATTTGTTACCAAATGAAAAAGAATGACAATAATTTCAAATTTGCCTCTTTATATAGGCTAGGTGGTTTTTATTAGTAATGAAAATAGTTGTTTAACATTAAGTAAAAACTGATTCAAATACTGACTTACTTTTTAATTGGTTTAAAATTTACAAAATATTAATAAACACTTACAAAAGTCAAACCTACACTTCATACATGTTTAATTGACAATGTAATAATTAATATTAATTAATAAAATTTTACAAAGGTTCTAAATTAACACTTACACAAAAATTTAATGGTTAACAACATGTGTTGCCATGATTTCACATTTGAAGGTATTGATGAACATTTATATGAATTGGTGGAACATGGTTGAAATGGCAATTAATAGTTATAGGTCTAACAATTCTTTAACCTTAACTTTGAATTTTATATCTATAATCATTCCATAATGTCTAGTTGCCTTTCATGTTAGCATCCACCTTTGCTTTAACAAAGCTTCTTAATTTGTCACATTGGCCTTTAATTTGTTGGCAATAATGACAAGGTTTTTGGATTGTGACATCAATATTTCAATCTTCATCATTGGCCTATCCATCAATGTACATGTGAATGTAGCAATAGGTCACAATAATGGGTTTAGTGCTTCATTAGACATAGGGTTAAAACTAGGTCTAGGCCTAGGAAAAGAGTGAGATGATGGACTTGATGTACCATCTATCAACTATTGTTGCCTTTTGAGTACATATCATGTTGCATGACCATTTTTTGTTTTGAGTTGTGCCAAAATTTGATCACTTTACAACACAAATGTATTTGCACCCTCTTCATTTGATCTTCAATTCTTTCAAGCTATTTCATGGCCTATTCTTGAGGCTCTCCTTTTGAAATTCAAAATTCAAAAACTATAGCTTATAAAATTTGCACACACTTGGTAAGGGATAAATTGTATCACATTTTTTCTACCTTAATTATAAGCATGAATCAATGATTGTATAAATTAGCCATGCAACTCAAATGTAAAGAATCCACAATGCACCTCAAGCCTTTCTCTTTCCAAAATGCCTTGTGGGCTTGTTATTGGGCAACAATTCACATTCATTACTTTGTGTCATGAATGGATCAACATGAAAACCCTCCATACTTAATATCAAGAACAATTTCAAAGAATAAGGTCATTAATATAGTCTATGGGGTTTGAAGATAAAAAAATGATGAAAAATAATATGGGGGGTGGGGGGGGGGCGTTTACATGGTTTGAATATCAAAGAATCTAGGGAAAAATTGTTAATGTAGTTTAGGGGGTTTGAAGGTCAAGAATTCCAAAGGCAAAAGTGATGAACTCTTATCAAGGGGTTTGAAATCCAATAATCCAAAATGAGAAGCCATTAGGGGTCTATGAAAATAAAATCCAAACATATAGATTCTAAAGAGACATAAAACCCAACAATCAAAATCCAAATGGTAATCAAAATAGAGACAAAAAAATACAAAGGCATTTGCAAACACAGAATCTAAAAAAACATAATGCATTTTCCAATCCAATGACTAAAGTTCAATTCCTTACAAACCTAATGATGCTTAAAAAAAAAGGTGCATGTTTGAAGTAAGCCTACACAAGGTTTGTACAAAGCAAATGAAGTCATTAAAGGCTAAAAGGGTGTAGGCTTATTAGAGGGTGCAAGCCTACTAGAGGCTTATACATGGCCTATAAAAACCAAACCAAGTCATTAAATGCTTACATAAAAAGAGGCATGCTTGTTAGAGGCTTGCACATGGAATATATGTGGCAAATCAAATCATTAGAAACATGTAAAGGCCTCATATTAGGTAAATAATCATTATAGGCATCAACTAAGAGGCAAACCTTTTAGAAGCTTGTACAAAACCTATAGTGGGCAAATAAACTCATTAGAGGTAGAAATTAAAAGATGCAAATTTCATAAAGACTTGTGTAAAACCTTTATTGGCAAATAAGGTCATTAGAGGTAGAAATTAAAATAGGCATGCCTTTTAAAGGCCTATGCAAATCCTATATTGGGAAAATAAACTCTTTAAATACATCAACTATAAGAGGTAGGCCTTTTAGAGGCTTGCATAGAATTCACACTTGACAAATAAACTCATTACAAACATGAACTTACGATGGCAAACCGCACCTTATTTTTTGAATGAAGATGCCAAAACATTGAATGCATCAATGGAAAATGGGTGAAAATGTGCACAACAACAATGGAATATAGGATAAAAGGTAAAAAACTACATTTTTCTCTAACTTTAAGTTAAGGTTTTCATTGTATGTGGGTTTATTGATTTTGGATTGAAGTTTTGTTTCTACATGAAGATATGAAAGAACTTTCTTGTAGGATTAAACTAATTGTCTTTCGGCTAGGGTTTGCACAAATTCATATACCATTCAACAAAAAATGAACAAAATCCACACAAAGGTGGAAAAAGACATCACACACAACAATAAAGTTTCCCAAATCATGAATGTTTTTGGACAATTGTGGAAGATGTCCTCAACTTGACATGAAGTTTTTGCTATTATAACCATGGCTTTAAAAGGATTGTGCCTCACCTACATAGATACACACTACTCAAATCCATGCCTACCAACTTTTATTATAACCTTTGACACCTTCATAGTTGACATTTGCTTGTCAACCTTTAACACTTTAACCTCCAATGCCTTCACAATTGACACCCACCTATCGATATTTGATGTAACCTCAATGCTTTCATGATCAACATCCATTCACCAACCTCTTTCCAATGCATGATGTTAAAGACTTTTGATATTCCTTCAAGCACACAACCGCCTTCAAGTGCACAACCTCTTTCAATGCTCACAAAAAAAACCCAACCTCTTGGTGTTAATAAAAAAATTTGACCTTTTAAAACACTCACAAAACCTCCTATCTCATCATCACTCTTTTGATCACAATTTTTTTTTTCATGTTAAACCTTTCAAACCCGCTCACAATTCACTCCTTCCATTTTCATGTTCAAGTCGCAAAGAGCTTCTAACATTCGGCTTTCTCACGATTATGACTCCCTTTAAATGTTGCTTGCTCATGAGCAAAAACCCAAAAGGGTGGGTGTTTTGGTGCATTTCAAAATTTCACCCTATCTTTTTCCCCTATGTTTCATTTTTGCACCATGTTATTAGTTGTGCCCCATGTTTTCAATGATACAATGCATTCACCCCATGAAATCATACTTTACGAAAATCTCTATTACTATTGCATGCCTTAAAACTTGATGATGTGGTGTGCTTAATTGATACAAAAATCTTTGACATGTATGATGTGGTGTGCTTAAATGATACAAAAATCTTTGATGTGTCTTTTTTCCCTTGTCATCAACCACCGTAGGAATTCGAAGAATTTTTCATTTTTATTGCTAAAGAATTTTTTTGGGAAAAAAACAAAAATTGTCAAGCAAATGCTGAAATGGTAAACATACTATTACATACATCAATACATGCAATGTAAGGCAAACTCAAATGTAAGCAAGTCTATGAGAGCTTCACCAGATTGAAATTATTAAGGGATCATGAAGATCCCATATTGGGTGCTATAGATTACTCATTTATGCACCAGGCTTTCCATCTACATTATTATATGTTTGTGTTGACACATACCTATATCTGAGTGCAAAAGTTGAGAAGGGAAGAAGTGATGGGGAGTTCAACTTTTTCAAGTGTTTCAACCCTAAACCCTAAACCTAAACCCTAAAACCCTAAAACCCTAAACCCTAAACCTAAGTGTTGGGTGATTCTTTGCCTATATGAAGACATCTCTGACTTTAAAAATAAAATAAAATTAGAATTGTCTTGTTCTGGGTTCATTTCCACACATGAATGAAACTGAGAATCTAGTTCCAGGTCTAGTTCTTACTAACCTGGATTAGAATCAAGAGTTAATTAACCGCTGGTTAAGTTTCAATTAACACTCGGTTATATATATTCAAAAACTTGTGTCAGGGTAATTTTTGAGGTACATGCATATGTTTTTGAATATATACATATAAATCATGAATATATAAAATAAAACTCTATTCTGAATATAACCATGGTCATCCAAAAATCAAATACCCAAATTTAATATATATCCATGGTTCTGATTTTTCTTATAGTCAAAGAGTTGTCCAAAAACCTGTTGGTTTTTATGGTGGTTCTCTAATGAAACCTGACGGTTCTTTGAGGTTCTTCAAAAAGTCTTTGAGGTTTAACACTCTTTAACACTTGATAAGCCTAAAATGGGCTTTTTTTTTTTTTTTTTTTCTTTCTTTTAAAATCAATTTAAATTTAAAAATATTTAAATATTTTTAATTTTTATTTTTTTTGTTTGTTTCACAAAAC
>Ga0116227_10001906_pt1 | contig 47476 bp, 29 predicted proteins | sample S1TSphgellanicum_FD_89693 | JGI IMG/M metagenome (GOLD analysis project Ga0116227, IMG submission 89693) | Host-associated microbial communities from peat moss isolated from Minnesota, USA - S1T2_Fb - Sphagnum magellanicum MG | ecosystem: Host-associated > Plants > Peat moss > Unclassified... | reverse complement strand
GAATTAAATAAAAATATTATTTTTTATAATAAAAAAAAATAACTCTAAAAAAACCAAAAAAAAAAAAAAAAAGAACTTGAGAAAACAAAAGCTATTGAACCATAAATTTTGGTTTTACATTTTGTAGGATTTTGGTAGAATCAAATAGTTCTAACCAATATTTGTCCAAAAAATAATAACATTAAATTAGAAATTTTGATTCAATATCTGTAGTATGCTTGCCACATTTTAGGGCCATCTAGTGAACTATTAGGTTTTAGGTACTTAAATGAAATAGGAGTAGAAAATGAACATTTCAGTTTTGCAACATTAAATGACAAATAGTCACAAAAAGTTTATGAAACCACTACATGTTTTTATCATGCAAAAACTTCAAACTTGCAAAAAGACATACAATTTCAAACTCAAAACATGATGGAAAAACAAGTGGAAAAGATGACTTCAAGTATACTCTTTCAAATCTCCAAAATCAAGATCATAAAATTACAACAAATGATGTTACATTTTCCAACTCCCCAGGTTTCCCCACATAAAACGTTTACAGGGGGTCAAAAATAATGGAAATCCCAAAAGAGGGGGAATCCCAAAATCTCTCTAAAACTCATAGTAAATCCTATTTAGAAATCCTTATTTAAAATCAATCTAATCATCTAACTTTTTGGTCTATAAATATACATTGCAAAAATTGGTAATAAGTTTTTGATAGTAATTTTGAGTAATAATTTCTAGTAGCAATTTCTAGTAATGATTTCTAGTAGTAGTTTCTAGTATTAATTTTTGGTAATGATTTCTGCTAGCAATTTTTGGTAGTAGTTTTTGGTAGTGATTTTTAATAATGGTTTTTGGTAGCAATTCTTAATAGTGATTTTGAGTAGCAATTTTTGGTAATTTTTTACCTTCAACAATAATCCCAACCAATAAGGTCATCATATTTGCTCCTTTTAATGTCATGGATTGAACAAGGCTTCATTTTCAAGTGTTTTTTGCCTACCACCCTACCTTTGATTTCTCCATGCCCCATGATGGATAATAAGATTTTAATTTGAGAATAAGATTTTAATTTGAGAATAAAATTTTCCACACAGAACAAGGTGTTTTATCTTGGATTTGCCTTATGTTTAATTATTTATGATTGTTAATGTCTAGAAACATCTTGTTAATGTATATTCATGGAATTTGTATTTTCATTTTTTAAGCCTTGATGAGATAGGTAATTCTTCATTTGAAATTAATTGACTTAAGTTAATACATTAGGATGGTGTCAAGAATTTTACAATGTTTCTGTTGTTACATATCAATATAGTAAATAAATCGAAATAAATGATAGTGAAACTTGTTTAGTGTATTGAACATGGTTTTAGATTCTTCAATTTTTGACAATATCTTCTCATTGTTCACCTTGGAGTATCATTCTCATTGTTTTTTGACTCCAAACCATAAGTTGTATAACAAGTATTTTGTGTTTTGTTTTGGGTGGTTGCATAGTTTCTTGTGTTTTGGGACTTGTTTTGTTGTAGGTGGATCATATTTTGAGTTCTACATGTTTCACCGTTAAGAAGGTTTCTATTAATGCCATAGTGATAGATTGTAATTTTGACAATCAATGATACATCTGTGCCCTAGATTCAAGATTTGAAACCATAATTTTCAACGTACTCAAGTTATATTCACCTACATATGTTGATGAATGACACCCTTATATGTAATGTATAAAACATCAAACATGTCAATCAATCTTGAGATTGTGTTTGTGATTTTTGTGAAGGTCAAGTCTCAATCACATGATCCTTCAGGTTGAAGGACGTGGTTGATACTAGCTCTTGAGTGAAGAGGGGGAACCTGCCCTTGAAATGTAAGACTTGTAAGAAGCTGACATAACCTACTTTTAGTGTGGTGTAAGGAAGGAGAAAGAGTATATACCTGGGTGTTGGATGCAGAGGACAGAATGTGATGAAAAGACGTTAAATAGGTGTGTGTGGGTTGCATGATTGATAGCTGTTTGCAAGTGAGAAGAAGCCTGTTCAAGATCTCCAAGTGGGAGCAACCCCATTCATTGATCTTGACTTCTATGTCTTTCTTACCATACCAGCTCTGAGAACCATGATGACAAAGCTGTGCCACTCTCTTGAGCAGGCCACAGGCTACTAAATCCTCACAAAGCTGTAGAAGAGCCAAGGCTGAAATTTTCAACTAGGCTTTGCAGATTTAGAATCCTTGTGTTGGTTAGAGTGATTTGAAATTTTTACCATGGTACCTGGCATTACTTTAAAAAAAAATATGTGCTGTGGTACCCACGGGTACCAGTGTGTGTGTGTATGGTTTTTTTCCCAATTTTGTGAGGTTGTCACACTGACAATCATCCACAAGGAGATTTAGCCATGGTTGGCTATAGACCAGCTATGGAAGTAGAAATTTATTAAAATCATTCTATGTCTTAGCTACTTGGTTGAACAATGTGTAGAAAGATGGAAAAAATTTAGGATTTTTTCAAATTTTTGGTGGATCTTTTTGAAAAAAGGGAACATTTGACAGTATTATTTTTTTGATAAACTATTTCGCCAAACAGAGAAAATTTGCCCAAAAAAGATGCTGGCAGGTACCCACTGGGTATCATGGTAAAAAAATAAAAATGACATAATTTCGATTTTTATGCTGTGTAACATGGGAGGCCATGAGTATTACCAGAATTGGGCCCACTTCACTTCTGATAATGCCCATGGCCTCCGCCATTACCCTACAAATAATTAGGGTTTGAAATCCATTATTTGGCAGTCCTGGATATCCGCTGTTACATATTTCATCCATCCAGTTCTTTAAATATTTTCCATAGTTAGTTCCATTTAGATTGGATGGCTGAGAGTTGAAAAAAAAAATTTAGGAATCTCTTTGGCTATTCTTTTACTATGGGCAATTCTACCTTTTGGTGAAGATGCTCTTATTTACAAATGGCAACCAAGGAATTTGTGTCTCTCTCCAATTCTTTCAACCTTGGGTATTCCAAGTACCTATATGTTTGGGAATGCCCTGGGGTCCAAAGAAGTTACTAAAAGGCCATTTAATACATCTGATTTTTCTTTTCCTTCTTTTCTCCCTTTACTTTTTACATTGAAATGGATGAAATCACAAAGTTTACCTCACACAATGTGTCTCATGAGCCATTTGAGTGAAATCCTTTCAAAACATCTCTTAATATGACATCTCATGAATGATTTAGTTACTTTTCATCGCTAATTATTGTGAGATTTTTTTTAGGATGCTCCCAATTGATGTTAAATCATAAAATTGAAAAGAGAAAAGAAACACAAATTGATGCATTGGTGAGTGTTGAGTCACATAATCTTCATTATTTTCTAAATAAAAGCATGATAAAATAAACCCTAACAAAAAAAAAAAGTCTCCATTTAAATCTTGTAACATTCATAAAAAATTTATAAAATATCTCGAGAGGACACTAATAATTAAAAATATGTGAGTAAAAATATAAGGTGCAATATTTTAATTTTTGAGTAAAAATTATAATTAATTAGTTAAAAATAGGTTATATTTTATTAAAATATTAATTTAATTAATATTAATATTTATATATTTATAATAATAATTTATAATAAAACAATAAAAAGATGAGAAAAAATAGGTTGAACAATTATCTAATACCTCTCAAAATGGTCATTTGACACATGTAAATTCCAAACTTTACACTAAGTGTCCCCCGAAAAAATAACATAGCATGGGTGAAATTACAATCTAAAAAAAAAAAAACCATGCATGTACAACCTTCATATGCTGATTTGCTTTTGGACTATGTAATCGGCTCGAGCAGGCCAGTTACAAGGAGTGGCCAGACTTTTTCCAGTAACCGGCCTGCTTGAGCCGTGTTCTGTGACATAACCGGTAGTAGGGGGCATTGAGATGACGATCCCCTTTGTCATCTTCTACAAGGCGCCGAGAAAACGAGGCTCCATCCATGGGCTCAACAGATTTCGGGATTCACATCCATGAGCTCAGCAGGTTATGTCATATAACTGTTGTGTGGGTAGCAATCATGAAGCGACACGTCATCAAGACGCCCCCTGCTATTGGTTATGAAGGACCAATAATTTTCATTGGCCATGATGAATTTCCAAGAGCCGGCCTCTCCTCTCGAAGTGTTACCGATTGTGCAATAAGATAAGGTAGGACAAACCGTGTGTGGCAGACGCGAACTGCTGTCTAAGCCGCAATTATGCTGTCAGGGGGACGCGGTTGTGGGCAACGATTTCTCACGTGTTCGAATGTGACATGTTCAATTCAGACCTAAGTTGCATCTCCACCAACGCTCAGTATGTGACCCTGCAAAAAAATGTTTCACATCCAAGTTTTAGTTACTAACTTTTTTCCAACCCCACCCATCAAATGGAAATTGGGACTGCAAGTAGGTGGGAGACTACTATTAGCAACCCACTTGGATCAATCAAACTATCTAGCGAATCAGAAACAGGGAGCAGTCAATAAATACGATTTGACTGTGTTTATTAGACTTTTCCAGAGCTCTTCCAGGGCTCTGGACGCTCTATATTTGTTCAGAGTTGCAGCACTCTTCAAGTGGATTCACTGGATTCAACGATTGAACCTCATCCAAGATTTCCATTGCAGGGTCACATACCGAGAGTCGTTGGAGATGCTCTTATATAACAATATATAATGACATGGTGGCATGCACTTTTACAATATATAGTTTGTCGATCGATGCAGTTGCAGGCATTTCTAAAAGCTTCGGAGATCATAGCGTTCACTATTGCATTGAATTGTCAAATGTTGTGTTCAAAATTTTCTTTCCAGAGTAGCAGAATTCCAGAGCGAGATCAGTTGCCGAGAGAGCTAAGGAATTTTGGCGATCATCAACTGATGTTCTAACTTCTTGCAGTGGATCGACAGTACGTTATTATATAGGCCGACATTGCAATTACAGTCAGAATTTCTCCACAAATTACAGTGCAGACACCGATGTTTAGAGTCTTGAATGCATAGTTGAGAGTAGCGTAGTGTAGCTGGTCGGTTTACAGTTTTCAGAAGAGAGCTGGTTCCATTCGCAACCCTAGGGAGTTCCACTGTCATTCTCCGTAGATGAAAGGTATCACGAGAGAAGGAATTTCCATGGAGACTTTCAAAAGATCTGGTCGATTATCCGGTGGCACTGGAGCTGCAAGGAGAAATTTGGCGTATAGACGTTGGATTGTTGCTGTATTGATCACATTTATTCAGCTGCTACTGTTTGTACAGTCATCTCAAGCGTCGAGAAGTCTGCCACGTCATGATCGAGGTTCGAAACGATTACAACCTTATTTGTACCCGAGCAGCAACAGTAGTGGACCAGCTGCAGCAGCTAGACATGGCCCTGCTGTGAAGTCATTCCAACTATCAGATAGAAGCTGGGTAGATTGCGTCCCGGTGGAACATCAAATTGCAGCCCATCACCCTGCTCTCAAGAATCACATCATCCACATGGTACCATCGTCTGACCTTTTGCATTTACAAGAAGTTGATGTTTCTTCAGCACCGGTGGATCATGATCAGCCGCACCCACAAGCCTTTGCCAGGGAGCACGGGGGATGTCCTGAAGGTTCCATCCCAGTGCAACGAAGCGAACCAGAACAGATTGCTTTCAGAAAACACCACCGGCCGGAAGATGATTATTCACGTCCAGACACTTTGGGTGCACCTGCACATGAATATGCTATCATCTCAATGGCAAGGGAAGTGGGAGCATACAAAGGACAGGGAACAACTCTCAGCGTGAACGACCCGATCATTGGAGATCCAGACTCTGAGTTCAGTCTTTCACAGGTGTGGGTACTTGCTGGCTCTTATGCAAATGATGACCTCAACACTGCGGAAACTGGGTGGCACGTATACCCAGCCTTGCATCCGTCCAACTTCCCTCTAGCTCCTCATCTCTTCATCTACTGGACAATGGATGCATACCAGGGCACGGGCTGCTACAATCTACATTGTGCAGGGTTTGTTCAGGTAAACCGTTATTGGGTACTAGGAGGAGTCCTGGCGCCATACACTACACTGGGTGAGAATGCAAACAGCGAATACGAGGTGCGGATTAGGATAGTCTACGACTCTCAGACCCCTGGCTGGTGGTTGAATGTCCAAGGCACATGGGTTGGGTACTGGCCTTCAGCGATTTACACCACTCTACAAACGGGTGCCGATCAGCTACAATGGGGCGGCGAAATAGCTCCGTCAGACAGGACAAATGGGCACACAACCACAGGGATGGGATCCGGTGCCTTTGCACAAAATGGGTTCCCCGTTGCCGCTTACCACAAACAAGTCACATACGCCGACTACTCTGGCAAGTTCTATGATGCCGATTTCAGCTACGCGGCTGTGACTGATGCCAATTGCTACAACCTTGAAGCAGGGAATGATCCCGGCTCTTCATCAGGAAGCTATTTCTATTTCGGTGGTCCGGGAGGACTCGATAACGACGCCTGTGCTCAGCAACTGTAGTGCAGTTTTTCAACTACCCAAATCATCATGAATATGGCTCCCAATTAGGGAGCGACAGACCCAACTAAAGGCCTCAAGGTTTTGATCCAACGGTCGGATTTGATTGAGGTCTGAAGCAGACAGTTGGCTATAGTTAGCTTAAATCCAGACCACTTGTCCAATTTCGGATCTGATGCCCTCCTTGTTGTCTAGCCGAATGTTTGTGGAGTGAGGTCCCTTGGAGGTCACTTCCATGAAAAAAACAAAATTACAGTCTATTTAATATTAAATAGTGTGCTCATAATCACCGTTTTTTCTTTGGTGAAATTTGATATTGTGGTGGCTCTAGGAAATTTGGTGTGACACGCCTCAAAAGTTTCAACCCCCAAAAATTTGATTTTGTAGCCAAAAACAGACAGCTCAAATAAAGCTTGTAGCCATCCGTCATATTGGATTTCCATTTGTTGCCATTGGTGATGATGCATTGCATACATGTGAGTATTTTTATAGAAGGGGGTATGTTTTTGTTGTACAAAAATTTGAAATCAATTGTATGATTTTATGCATTCATTTTGACTCCTTTAAATAAAAAATGTAATTTAAACATTTGATATAATTAGTTTAGAATACTCAAAATGACATTTACATAACATCCAAATTATTTTAAAATATTTTTATTAATTTAACAAGACATTGTTTTATATATTAGTATATAACAATCCACTACAAATATAATAATATAAGATAAACAAAAATCCAAAATTATCTTTTGTAATCCTTTAAATACAAGTCATTCCTTTTCGGTACCCCAATCATGAATACACCCACCAATGTAGTTCGATAGGAGAAGAGAATGAAATTGTTAAGTTTGAAAGATTCATTCTTAAAATGCGCAAAATAATGTTATAATTTCAGAAATGACTTGAAACCAGACTTTGGATAAGTTTAGAGAATAAGAAATTGATTCTAGGATATTATTTTAACATATTTATTATTTACTTTAATGAGTTGCTTAATTAAAAGTGGGCACGAATGATTCAAAATTCGCCCACGGTGAAATGGCATACGAATGTAATGACTTAGTTCTTTTTTAGAGCCCATAATGAATGGATTAATGAACTATACCAACATTTTCTACTAGTGCATCACAACTACAAAATGTGAGTGTAATTCATTAGTCCTTGTTCATTCGACCAATGGAATCATTGCATCCCCATTACATCATGTTCATTGGGATTTTTAAATTCACTTAATTCCAATGAAATGATTCTAATGAAATCACTTGATGTATAAGGACACATTTTGTTAAAGTGCTTCCATTATATAAAATGAGATGTAATCGTGACAAATGAAAGGCCCTCCATTTACATTTTCAAAAATCCTACAAAGACTTTGCACGTGCCTAAATAGGACATCCTACTATAGAGTGATCCATTCCACCTAACAAGGTTGTGATCTGCTAATTTGGGACTGCAACCAGGTCCACCATGTCCTGGTCAAATAGGACACCCAAACCAGCCAGTCGCGTACTATGGAACGGTCCATCTAACTAGGAAGGAAGGTGGCGATCCCTGTTGTTAGGTTGCAGCTGCGACTGGGTCTACCATATCCTGGTCAAAAGCTTCACCCGGCTTGTGCACTGGTGACGACTCAGAACTGGAACCAGCAGACCGCCTCTAGGTTCCTAGTATCCCTTCTAAGAGAAAACTCTAAAAGCATTCATACATGAATGAATAAGACCAGTGTTGAGCACGTACCCAGATCCCCTGTAACTAAGGGCGAATTTAGACAAGGGTCCAAGACCTAGGGACTAATGAATTCAAACTATCTTATCAATCCAAAGCTTTAAATTGGTCCCAAGGCCTTCAGACAAGGGTCGAAGACCAAAAAGTGGCAAATTGAGGCTGAACCTACATGGCACCTATTTTAGAGGAGCTCTCCTTTCAGCAGTGTTTTTCTTGGTATGATGCAATTGATTTTGAACAAAGAATCAGGATAGGGACCAAGGTACAGTCCAACTCAAGGATTCAATTTGCTTTAAATTAGTCTAAATTGGTTCTTAGGAAATTGGACCCTGGACCCTGCTCTAAAATGGGCCTAAGAATTGGCGGTTCCAGTTTCGGTTTTTAAGAACGTACTCGAAACTGGGTCTTGATTCTGGAACCCACTGAAACGGGAACCGACTTGATACATAAAGGTTTTGGAACTGGGTGGGAACCCACCCTTGATTCTGACCCTGACTGTAATCAGAATTGACCCCCGAACCAGAGCCGCAGTTCGGTTCCAAATTGATATTAGAACAGGAACTGAATTGGAGTATTGAAAAAGAATTCAGTTCCCTGTTCTTTATTTACTATTTCATTCATTTTTCAGATTTTTTTGATATTTTCCTGATCTTCAAGATGGTTTTATTTATTTCTATATATTTTCGGTTAACTGAAAAATTTCCAGATTATTTTGGATTACCTTTCTGATTATTTCGATTTTTATTTTATTTTCTGGATTATGTTCCAAGTTTTCCAGATTTTTTGAGATTTTTTATTTTAAGAAAAATAAATTTAGATGATTTTTCTGATTTTTTTGAATTTTAAACCTGAGAACTGTAGGTTCTAGAACCGGAAACTGGAACTAGCCAAGTTTAATCGTAGGTTCTAGAACTAGAACAAAAACCACTCCTCAAATTAAAAAAAACCAAAAGCAAGTCCTGGGTTTTGAAAAAAAGAAGAATTATTTTTTAAAATCACCAGATTTTTACGATAAGTTCCAGTAGGTAGCCAAGAATATAGAAGGATTCTGTTCTTTTTTTTCTAATACTTTCATATCTAATATGTAGCCACATTTGGCTAAATTATTTTGTGAATTGATCGTCACTTTGGCTACACCACAAAATCCTTACAAAAAACCCTGCTACTAGGTATAGGCTATTGATATCCTGTTCACTCACAGAAAATTTGTAGTCTATGTGGAGGGCACCTTATATCCATGAATTTCCCTTTTAGAAATTGGGAGGGATATTATGCTTACTTATAGGTGTAAGAACCCTCCTACTATTGAGGAGTACGAATAAGAACCCTCCCATTCATTCTCCTATTCGCATTTCATTTACATGTGGCAAATGACTTTTGAAATTAAAAAAATTGAAACATATTTTGAATTGCTAAAAATCTCAAATTCTGTAATTTTTTGATTGTGAGTATTTTTCAGAATGTGGGTAGTAGATTATTATCATTTAATTTTTTTCCCATCAAAATTTATTTATTAAGAGAAACCTTAATTTAGTTCTTTGCAAAATTGATTACTTTTAAAGCAAATTTGTTGTTCAAGTTCAAAAGTCTTTTACTAAAACCAAAACCAAAAATCAATTTAAATGAATTTTTATTTGAATTTCTCAACATTCATATCAATCATTTAATACAACTAACCATTACATTAAAGTGGCATCGCATAAATATGTGTAATAAATTTAATAGTTTTGGTAATTGTTCAACATGGTTTTCGACTTGTTTGATTATGATTGCACCCTTTGGTTTAGGTTGTTAAATTTGTTTCCCTCTCACGTGATAAAGTCACAATCATGGATCAATAGTCTTGGTTTTCTATCTTTGCATATGTGGTGTAAAAGTGAAAAATTGATAAAAAATTCCTTTGATGTTATCCTTGCATTAAGTTGTTAATGGGGCCACTTTAGATAATTTAAAAAAAATTATAGTGGATGCCATGGTTTTGTACAATGATTTGATTTAAGAAACAAGGGCTTGAAAGTTTATTACATTTGGAGTTGATGTGGTTAATGTGTTTTAGGGTGTCAGAACTAGGGCAATAATTTAATTTAAGGACCAAAATGCTCCATTCATAATCGATGTACATTGCATGAATCATCACACAAATTTGGTAGCACATACATTTCAAAACTGGCCGTTATGGGGAAGATTGAGAATGTATTATAAAGTCTTTATGCTTACTTTTCTCACAATCCAAAAAGAACCCAAAAGTTTATTGAATTGGCCAATAGTAAGGAAATTAATGGTCAATGCATTCTTAGAACATTAAAATTCGATGGATTTCTATGTTATTCCTAGCAAAGACAATTTTATATGAATAAAGAGCCTTGGTTTTGAAGGTGCATCAAAATTCTACCACAAATTTGCAAACTACCTATAACCTTCAACTTTTTTGTGACTTGGAGGTAATGTTGGGGTTTGTTTTGTTTCATGTGACGAATGCTTGAAAGGTTGAATGAGTTGATTGAGTTCTCCCAATCCCAACAATGTTTTTTTTAAAAAAATTATTATAAAGTTGTGCCAAGTAGATCTATTTGTATTTTTGGTACAATGATCCCCAACTTGCTTAAATGATGAATGATGTGTTCTTAATGGATATTGGAATTTATTAAATGGGACATAAAATGTGGTGGTGCAGGAATGGGCATCTAATTTAAACAAAGGTATGAAAAACTTATAGTTCCACATTGTTGGATTTCCATTATGATGCATTGCCATTGCTTTTGAACATTTTTTTATGTTCTTGTGATTCATGTTTTCTTCCTACAAATTGTTAATGATGTTCAAAAGTAGTGTTTTGCAGTTGCAACTAAGTTTAGTGATGAACTTCAAAAAATATTTCCCACCCAAGAGGTGATGGGTGCATTAGGTCCAGTTTGTTTATATTATTAACTAAAATCCACATGTGAGAAACCTTCCCTATCCATTTGGTTTTATTGAAAAAGTTTTATTGTTAACTTAGGAAGCTTGGATCAAACCAAACATGGATATTTGAAATATTGATGTGGATATTTTGTACCTATAATTATTTTTTTCCAAAATCATAATGAAATCTAACGTGTAGTGGGCTATGGACCAACCCTTGGATTTGAATCCTTTGTTGCAAGCTTTTGAAGAAAGTTTCTTCTAATACATTATTATGTGCATGGGTATTTTAGTGAGTTCATGAAGGTGGCAAAGTTCGTTGTAGTTTAAATTATGAGTTTTGTGGAAGATGAAAGGATTTTTTTAACATTGAATTTTTTGAAGACAACACTTTGGAATCACTTGTGAGCATTTGGATTTGGTGGTTCATATGTATGCACAACCTTTCTATATGGTTGGTACTTTTCTTTACAATTGTGTCAACACAACATGGACCAAGGAAAAAACATGGAAGGGTCTTTTGCCTTGAAAACTTGGATCATTGGCTCAGTGGTAGTGTTGTAACTTGCAACTTGATACATACTATGTAAATGCACAATTATTTTTAAAAAAATCATGGTTGCTATTATAAATTCTCTTGACAATTTGACAATTATAATCCATGACAACTATTTTCAATCATATCCAATTTAACCCTTTTTGACCTTTCCATTTGTTTATTGCATTTAGAACTTGCATTTTGGTTTCATTACGCTTATTGTTGTGGTTGTTTGGTTGTGCAAGTTTATGAAAAAATTACATTAACAACTTCAATTTTCATGATGTTGACTAATTTGACCTATGGATAAGGTTTTTTTTAACTAGGGACATTCGATGGTTTTTGTATATCAAATCTAATATGTGGTTTGCAAGTCAAGATCACATGCTATCATTGGGTGTGTAGTGTATTTTAGAACAAAAATTCAATTTCTTCACACATAACACCATTGCATTTTTTCTTTTGTATATTTTGGTCCTTCAATGGGTTTAGGGTTTACTGAATAATAATAAATAATCCAAAAAATACTCTCCAACCTATCACAATAACTTCCATTGAATGAAACTTACCCACCAACTTGTCCCTCTTCATTGTCCCTATAACACTATCCTTTTGCAGTTTCACTATCACAACGTTTTACATAGGAGAAGGCAGATTTTTGACCCTCCCTTGGCCTACTGGCCTTAGAGGATATCAAATCCTAAAGGATCTGTTGATAGACCCTTCTCTTATACTTGATGTTTCAACTTTAATTTCTAAATAGGAGCTTGTCACCAAATTTTTGCGACTCCAATCTTTCACACCTCATCAAAAGGCTTCACAATTTCTTTTTACTAAAACCTAAATGCCCAATTTGTCAAACTTGAACAACTATTCACACGTATGCAAAACCCTGGTCTAGAGGCTTTTGAGAAGGGACGTGGTAATAAAGACGGATTTAGAGGCCCCGATGCTGCCCTGCCTACAGAATGCTTCTATATTCTTGGCTACCTACTGGAACTTATCATAAAAATCTGGCGATTTGAAAAAAAATTCATCAAAAGCTGGCGAATTTGGTTCAGTTTTTTCATGAAAAATCCTTTGTGCAGGTCGAAATCATATTTTTCAGGTCGAAATTTGGCGAAAATTCGCCAGTCAAAGAAACACTGGAACTTAGCAGGAGTATGGCATTACGTGATTGCTGCCGGTGAGACTGCAAAAGACGTCATCTCGGTGAATGCACGCTGGGAAGTTGCACGAGAAGTTGGTAGTCGCCGTAGTCGTCGTCGTCGTTGCACTGTCAACAAAACACTATCAATAATGGAAGTGTCGAAGAAGGTACCTAAGAAGATGTTGGGTGATATAGGCCGACTCTGTTTCATTTTGCTTTTTCCACGTTTCCTTTCCTCTTTTGTTAAGTGTTGTAACCAAACCAGTTTTGTTGCTGATGGTTTTCTTTTTAGCTCACACTTCTCTTGACTTGGCTTGTTTGTTGTTGCTGCCGCAAAGAAAAATAGTTCAAGTATACAGCTGCTTGCTTGATCGCAGCTTGATCGCGCAATCTTAAAACAGGAACAGGGGTGAGGGTTTGTGTTTCCATAGACTTTTGCTTTTTCTTCGGAGGTAAAAGTCGTTCATGCTGGAGGCGCAATATTTTCCCTTGTTTGGTTTCTGCGCTGTGTTTTTAAGAGTATCCCTTACTGATCGGCTGTTGGGTTGCTGCGGAATTGGGTTTCTTGTTTCGTTTTCTCTTTCTTCTTCTTCTTCTTCTTCTTCTTCTTCGCGTGGGCTGTTTTGATAGCCTCAACTGATTACAACTGGGCGGGCTCCGCAATTGGGTTTTCCTTTATGCTCTTTAGGGTTTGAGGACCGACAGCTTCTTTCTTGAGCTGAAATCAATCGTCCAGTACTGTTTGTGTCCTTTGAACTGTTTTATTGGTGTGGAGGTCTTGGTTTCAATTTGTAAGTGCTTGGTGTTGCAGCAGGTGGACGGAATTCTTTAAAAAAATATTGGAGTTTTGCTGCTGGAAGAATTTGCATCGATATCTTGGGAAGGCATCAAGGAGTTTCTGTTTCAGGCTCTCCATGTAGTAGGGGTGGAGGTTGTGACTTCTATTATCAGCATTTGTCAGAGAGGGTGTAAGAGTGGGCGAGCTTTCCCATGAGTGAAGCATGAGTGGAGATTCAGGAAATTGGGGTGGAGGAAGCTGGGGGCATCAACCAATGCGGCCTGGGGGAACACAAACTCCAGCTCCTCCTTACCCTCGTCCTTTGAGGTCCAATTCTTTTTTCGAAAATGTCTATGGTTATCCTGTACCGAATGTGGCACAGTATCCACCAGCAAGGGAATCTGAAAGTGGATCTTTGTACCCTAAAGTGCATTCTTACAACCCTGCAGGGTATCAGCCTCGACAATCTCCAGAAAACTCAATGTATCCAGATGTGCACTCTTCACCTTATCCACCGGTGAATGTGCAGGAAAACACATCAAACCAGTATTTTCAAGGATATCCTTATAACCAGGTCACTGAACCCGTGCCTCCTTATTATATGCAACAGTCCCAGGCATATCCTCCCTTGCCATCTGGGAACTCAAGGTTTCATGAAGATGGAGGGTTAGGAGGCCAGTTTGGTGTGCCACCACATTTACAGCGAACTGGAGGATCCCCACGCGGAAGCTTTCACATTGGCAGTCAGTCTGCTCCAGCACAGGATTTCCGCTCCAACAGTTTGGGCTATGATGCTTACCCTAGGCTATCACCAGGTCAAATTTCTTTCTCTACCTGTAAAATTTCCTTTTCCAGACACAGCCTCAAGACACACAGTAATTGATTCTCAAGCACACCTTCTGAACCATGAATGTATCTGTCTCAGCAGATGAAAGATGTTGGACTCTGAGAGTTAGGACTAAAAGATTTTTCAACACTTCACATGCTTTTAGTTACAAGATCCAGCTGTCTGGAGGTGTCTCTTAGATTCATGTATAGCTGACTACAGCTGCAAAACCCATGGGACTTTGTTGGCTTTGCATTCTAAGCAGCTTCATCCTTTGTTGAGAATGAGCAAGTAATGCCAAGGCCACAGGCGCCATTCCAGTCCCAACAGTTTGATGGTTCTCAACCCCTTTACAGCAATGATCCAGGTATCCCCATTGTAATCTTCATGGTTTGATATGGTAATATGTGGTTTTTTATATGCTAGTAGTACCTCAGAGGTTTTTTTCTCATGCTTTTGAGTAAAGGCGTGTTCATGTGCATTTAGCAGGTCCTACTGGAGGGATGCTCCCCACAAAATCGGACTCACTACGCATGGCAGTGTCATCCAGGCGATCTGGTTTCTCCAGTATGCGCTGCTTATTACATGGAACTCTAGATGTAGTGCTCTATGAGGCTGTAAACCTGCCCAACAAGGACATATTTTCTGAAAAGATTAGGCAAGCCACATCCAGTTTACCATCCATACTGCAAAGAGCAAAGTCCAAAGCAAAAGAGGCTGCAGCAAGTGTGACAGGGATCACCAGTGACCCCTATGTCATAGTTGTCCTTGCTGGTGCCAGGGTGGCACGCACTCGAGTCATAAGTAACAATGTAAACCCCAAATGGAATGAACATTTTTCAGTCCCAGTGGCACATCATGTTTATGAGGTGGTCTTCACAATCAAAGATCAGGATGTGCTGGGGTCACAACATATTGGGGACATCAAGATTCCAGTTGAGCAGTTATTAGGTGGTGACATCATTGATGACTGGTTTGAAGTTCTAAATAGTAATGGCAAGCTGTGTCATGCGGGTGCAAAGTTACACCTCCGTGTATCCTATCAGCCTGTTGAAAAGGTCCCCTTGTACACACAAGGGGTGGGGCCAGACTCTTTTGGGGTCCCCTTCACATATTTCCCCCTCCGAAAGGGATGTGACTTAACTCTCTACCAAGACACACATATCTATGACAGCACACTTCCACGAATTTGGCTTGAAAGTGGTGTTGAGTATCACCATCATCGGTGTTGGGAGGAAATGTGTGCTGCCATTGCAGGTGCACATCACTTGGTATATCTAGCAGGGTGGTCCATTTATGACAAGATTAAGCTTGTACGTGACATCAACAGGCCAGTCCCTGATGGTGGGAATTTGACATTGGGAGAGCTGTTGAAGAAGAAGTCTGCTGATGGCATCCGTGTTCTGCTGTTACAGTGGGATGACAGAACTTCAAATGATTACAGTCTTCTTAAGACAGTATGAATGATCTCCTTTGGACTTCATGTTCTTAGTAGCTCTGCAACTATTTGTCAGCTCATTGCGTGCTTAAATTTATTTTCAGGTTAGATTTTGGCTACTATCTAGAAACGTTTGTGTGTCTTTACCAAGGAATAGTCTTTCTATGTTTTGTGATGTCATCACAAGTTTAAAGGAATTTATCCAGGCTCAAGGTGTGAAGGTGTTTTAAGTTCCTCAACTTCATGTTTGCTGTTTTCAGAATGGGGTGATGAATACACATGATGAAGAAACAAAGAAGTTTTTCAAAAACACAGGGGTGCGCTGTATTCTGGCACCACGCTATGCTGATGACAAGGTCAGCTGGGTCAGGCAAAAGGTGCACTCTCAAAACCATCTAAAGAGTTTCAAATTGGCAAAATAATTTTCAAATGTGTCTTCCTGGCACTATGCTCTTCCAGTTTTTAATACACTCAGTCACTACCTGGTTGGGTTTTGGCAATATCTGTGGAGAAGCTGTAATCACTAAAGTAATGTGTTGACTCCAGGTGGTTGGAACACTATATTCCCATCATCAAAAGGTAGTGATAGTGGACACAGATGGACCAAGCAACATGCGGAAGCTTACCTCTTTCATCGGTGGCCTCGATCTTACAGGGGGGCGATGGGACACACCCTCCCACCTTCTCTTTTCTAGTCTTCAAAATGAGCATAAGGGTGATTTTCGCAACAAGAGCTTTACGGTGAGTTTTGGCTTTTGTTGATTCACAAGATCAAGAACAACAATGTTCAAGATGTCTGCAAGATTTGGATTGGCCCATGTCTCATTCTGCACTTGTCAAAGCAAGTTCCTGGGAGGTTCTGCATGTATGCTGATGCTGCATATAATTTGATTGATGGAAAAAAGGGAAATTGGAGGAAATTGACAGAGAATCTGGTGTAACAGGATGGGGCAGAGTGGGGAGGGCCAAGAGAACCATGGCATGATTGGCACTGCAGGATTGATGGCCATGCTGCATATGATGTCCTCACCAACTTTGAGCAGCGATGGAGAAAGGCCACCCACCGACATGATGATGAGCTCCTTGATATCAACCGCATTCCAAGGATCCTATCTCCTTCAAATCAAGCCCCACCCGATGGGGACCCAACCCTAAATGTGACTAAGGAAAATGATCCTGAGACTTGGCATGTTCAGGTGGATTGTCCATTCTTACATTTTCAACTTTAAAGTTCCCTTGTGCAACATCACAACATGAAAAGATTATTGCCAAATACTTTCTATTTAAAATAATATAAGCAACCCAATGCTGCAAAATTTTTGAGGTCACTGGCTCATTGTTTCCTTCAAATTCAAGGAATCACAGACCTTCTATCTTTAGTCATCATTTCTCCTCAGTAAAAAGTGGATATGTGCAGCTCAAGTTGAAAGGCTGTCTGTTAATGTCATGGTGTATCAAAATTCTAAATTTGGATGCTTCCAAACTCTTTTGGGCTTTCATGTGATCACTCATAGAGCAGCTTCTGACAATAAGAGTTTTTACTTTGGGAGCCTGGTGCAGGTCTTCCGCTCGATTGATTCTGGATCAGTGAAAGGCTTCCCAAAGATTGCTGAAGAGGTGCAACAGCAGGTAAGGCCATGTCATGTTGTCCAGAGCCAGAGGGGATGTCATTACATGGAGAAAATTGGCAGATTTGAATGTATTTCCAATAGTAGGGGACTTGGAAACCAGATATTGCTGTGTTGCACAGATTTGATTTTGAATATCCCAGTGTGATGTTTGTTTTTGGGAGCAGCATCTAGTATGGGGGAAAAGTGTTGCTATTGATGTAAGCATTCAAATGGCATACATCAAGGCCATTCGCTCTGCCCAGCACTTCATATACATTGAAAACCAATACTTCCTTGGGTCTTCTTACAACTGGCCTGACTATGACAAAGCTGGTATTTATTCCAACAAAGCAAATCATGTTTTCAGATTTTTATCTCTTGTATACTTCTGTTGTCTTCTCTTTTTGAGGGTGGAGGGCTTCATGCAGTTTTGGCATTTTAGGCAGCTGTTTTAGGGTAATGAGAACAGCAGGTGTCACTTTTTTTGGGTGGTTGAAAAATTTGTCTTCGACTTGGTGGACTAGGTGCAAACCACCTCATCCCAATGGAGCTCGCTTTGAAGATTTGCAGCAAGATACGAGCTGGTCAGATGTTTGCTGTGTATGTTGTGGTGCCTATGTGGCCAGAAGGTGTACCTGAGAGTGCAGCAGTACAAGAGATCCTCTACTTTCAGGTAAAATTCTTTTGCCATCTCACTGACTCCTTGAACCAATCACACTAAGCAGCTGTTCAGCTCGCACTAGCAAAATCTCCAATCAGAGTCTACAGTGCCAAAGCCCTGCATGGTTCACTTGCTACATTGCATAAAGAGTCAGTATGTACTCTAGATTGATCTGCATGTTTGTTTGGTGTTGTTGGACATAGTCACAAACAATGAAGATGATGTACAAGTTGATTGCGGAAGCATTGAGGGATTGTGGTCTGACTGGTCAACGGCACCCTCGGGATTATTTGAATTTCTACTGTCTTGGGAATCGAGAGGTGAAAAAGTCTTTTGAGCCTGAACCATTACGAAAGCCAGAACCGAACTCAAAACATGTAAGATGAATTCAAGTTTTGGCCTTTGCCTTCTGGTTCTCAGGGACATTTCTCATTCACATTTAGTTGTCTTTGGTCAAAGATTATGGAATCTTAGGTGAGAGTTCTATGGTTAAGCTAGAGCTTGGCACTTACTGAAAGCTTCTCCCCTGACTCTTCTGTTACGATGTCTGTTTTCAGTGGCATGCCCAGAAGAACAGACGGTTCATGATATATGTTCATGCAAAGGGGATGATAGTGGATGATGAGTTTGTGATAGTGGGCTCTGCAAACATAAATCAAAGGTCAATGGATGGGTCTCGGGACACTGAGATTGCCATGGGGGCTTATCAACCCTATCATACATGGAGTTTTAAGCATGCACCACCCCGTGGGCAGGTGAGTGCTTTTGGTTGGGGGTTCTTCACTTATCAGAAAGTTTATCCCTATCTTGGACATCTTAAAGAAACTTCTGATGCGATGGAATGGAAGTGAATATTAACCCACAACATCCCTGATATGTGAGTGTGTGTTTGTTAGGTTTATGGGTACCGAATGTCACTGTGGGCAGAGCATTTTGGAACATTGGAGCCAACTTTTGAGGATCCAGAAAGTGCAGAGTGTGTGCGCCGGGTGAATGCCCTGGCTGAGGCAAACTGGCAGCAGTACACAGCCAGTGAGGTGACAGACATGCAGGGCCATCTCATGCCCTACCCTTTGCAAGTGACTGTGGATGGATTGGTGATGCCCCTTCCAGGACATGAGAAATTTCCTGATGTGGGTGGCAGTGTCATGGGCACTAATCAACCAAACCTCCCTGATGACCTGACATCTTGATTTATCTCTGGCACTTTTTTCCTTCAACATAACCCACCCCCCCCTCCCCCCCCACCTTGGTCTTTTTGGGACCCCATATTGTGTGTGGCACACAGGTTCAATGTTTCATTCTAAATTTCTGCTTGACCATCCTGTGTTTATGGTCTTGGATAGTGGCCTGGTACCACTCATGGAATCGTGGTCTTATGTTTCTTCTCCAAGATCAATGTATTCTACAGCACGGACTTCAAGCTTTTAGATCAAGCATGCTAGGATTTTAACTATTATAAGAGTAGGTATTTTACTTCCATATTAGTGCAGTGGATTTCGGCAATGAAATCTACATGAGAATGTGATGGTTTCTGTGTGTTTATTTACAAAGACTTTTGGGGGTTTTGTACTAACTTTTTTATTGAATACTGTAACCAATCAATAATTAATTTTTCTTATATAAGTAATTCGAGGTCATTAGCATGCTGGGTGCCTGTTTCAGTCACATTGCCCTTTGGGTTCCTAGTGTACATAGTGCTGCTAATGTGTGGGTGTCTGGAGCTCTTCGTAATGGAGGTCACATCAATTGCAATTATGTTGTCCGTGTTAAACAATTATGGATTTCAAGGACTTCAGAAATCACACACCATCTGCAGCCACCTGGTCCATGCTCTAAAATAGGGTTTGTATGCATCATCAAAAGCCGCTGCTGGAGGATGTGCATGTGTTACAAGTGAGAACAGTATGTCGAACACGTCACCATAATCCAGGTAGACAACTGATGATTCTTCCACACAAATTTGTCCAGCAAACCCAGAGAATTTCCACAACAGTAGGAGATGGAGCCCCATCATTTGAAAATTATGGTCTGGGGTGGCAGAGATTGTCATTTTCTTGACCACTTCATATGACATAATCTTCTGGTAATGATCATACACTGAGGATAGTGACCAAAATGTCTGTTGAAGATGATTTGTTTGTCAAAAAATTGTTGAATCTGCCTACTCAGACCTTACCACAGAATGCTGTGGCATGGCCTCACCCTTGTGCATTATGTTTGGTGCATTGCCTAGACCACCATAAGGTGTTCACCTGGTTGATCAACAAAATGATCAGTTGGTCAGCATTCAAGGGACATAGCTAAGCTATGACACGATTGGAGGTCAAAAAAGCCCAAAAGGAACATGGACTTGTTGTCGGCATACATGCAGCATAGGGGGCCAGAGATGTTCAGCACCACACTCTCAGTTTTTTCAGCAGCAGTTTGCCTGTGATTACACTGTTTCCAGTTGCATTATATAAAATAATGGGTAAGTATATAACTTCATGAAATGATCATACTGTGTGCACATGACCACCAGGTGCAACCTCTCAAAGGAACAAGAGCAGCAGACACAATTGGACCAGCAATAAATAAACACAAATTATGGTTGATATAGGCCAATTGAAATATAGAACTGATCTGGACAGCCAGTACCTTAGCCTTCAAAAAATGTTTCATTGACCCAACAAAACCAGAAGCAGGAATTATCCCAGCAAATTGCTTGATCATCACATCAGCTCCAAAGCCTACATGCCAAACTTACCATCCAGTGGGCAAGCCTAAGTGGCAGCTGCTTTGACCTTTGGTGGTGCCTGAGACCCTGCAAAAGTACAGAAACTTCTCAGTGCAGGTGCATATTGGCTTCAAAACACTGCTTAATTGTATACCACTCTGAAGAGCAAATAAATTGGAAGGAAGACAAGCACACACAGTTTCTCAGCAAGCACTACCTACTCAGATATTACTTCCAAATGACCTGCAAGCACAGCAGGGTATTCTATCAATATTAAACCACATACCTTCTCTGAAATTGTTCTTGAACCGGCAGGGCAAGCCACGCAGATGCCACATGCGACCAGTTCCTGTTGTCTTCCTCTGGATGGCCTTCACACTCTAGTTGTCTGCTCAAAGGCAAAAAAGAGAGAGAACCTAAGTGAAAACCACTACATCCAGAAAGTGCTTCATAACACAATCAATGTGACAATTCTGTCAAGATGCAGACAGCATACTTCTATCAATTACAAAGAGGTTTGCCCAACACAATGAACTACTAGATTCTGTGTAACACCCACAGGGGATGGGTGACAGCCCTCCACAAACATCATGGGCAGTATATGATTTCTCAGGAAAGATCATGGGGCAAGCAGACAAATGGTTCTAGAAATGTCTACCCTAACCAAATCAAAACATGTCCTTTCACAGAATACTCATTAATGTGCTCTTCACAGCATTCACAACCTCTGGATTCTTCCAGAGTTCAACAAATTAAATCTTCATAAGAATTGTGACCTTCTCCATACTTATGTTTTAAGTCAATGTGAATTGAGAGATGGTGGGGCACAGAGATTTTGGATCCAACAATATACCACCAAAGGGGAGAAAAGGAGGAGAATCCAAACCAGGGGAAAAAAAATGAGGAGCAGTTTCAAGAGCAGCAACAGTCACACAATGCTCAGTGACCTTCAACAGGAACATAGATGGTAGTGACCAGGTACTATAGTTCAGTAATGACACCAAGCATCAAATTCAGGGACTTACAGGAGCGAATTCGTGTGGCAGGATAAGCACAAGCTGAGCACCGGCTTTTCTGGATGTGAAAACTGCAATGACCACAGCACCTGCAGAGTGTATGAGACTTATTCCGCTGCTTGCCAAAACTACCTGTCCCTTTACCCTGGAGACAATTTCAACATGTTATCAGGTAAAATGCTGACAAGAAATTCCAGAGGCATAAGTCCACTGGATCTGAATGGAATATGATAAGCATCAGCAATTATCAGGTGCAAAAAGAAGTCAATCAAAGAAACTCTACATAAAGACCTAGGATTTACAGAGGTGAAAAAGCAGTCGTACAACTTGACTTCAAAAGGTGTACTTATGTAAAGCAATGCAATCGAAACTGAATCCTTGAAGGAATGGTCATGGAAACTGAAACGAAGATTAACAGTAGGGTTTCCAAACTAGGGTATCAATTTTATCAATTTTCTCATCAAAGCATGGAGTTTGTGACAAAACCAATCAGCCCATTTTGAGATATCTACGAAACAATCTCTCTCCCCACGACTATCCTTATCTTCGTGAAATATTATCAGACTGACAATAGGACCTTTAGAGTCATGACAAGGCGGAAAAAGTGTTAGAGAAATTCTAACAATTTTCGCCTCCAAACTCCGAATACTACAAAGATGACCGAAAGACTAAAGATAACAAGGAGCCCCAAACAAAATATGTTGCTGGAATACGATTCCGAGTAGCATTCCTTGAGCTGAGGAAAGCTTCTATCATACCAGAAGACGAATAACGAATAAAACTGCGAATATCTCAAACTTCACTCGGGCTCCACAAGAAAAGCTCCTAAGGGGATGGATAAGCGCAGTAGAACCAGAAGATCAGCGTACCATGCTTGCTTGAGGTAGGAGGAGCGAGCACACGACCATGCGGCAGAAGACGGGAGAGAGAAGACAAAGAGCCCATCTTAGGGTTTTGTTAGGGCTTCCGTTAGGGTTTTTGCCATCCTTTGAGACGTCCAATTGGGACCTCGTTGGGGACATTTTCTTCAATTTCCTGAATTTCCCAATTTGGAGATTTTTTTGCTTTGTAATTACCAGCGCTGGGCGGTTATCAAGGATTTTAAAGACCCGTCGGGTCCAGGTTCTAGAAGAGTTTAGTAAGACCTGTCTCAATTTTAAAAAAAATTTTAAAAAAAAATTCAAAAGGACTTGAGCAAGGTTTCAACAATTTGAGAAAAATATTTTTATCAGGATTTCAAAGTGTTGGGTCTCACACATTTCAGACTCTCATCAATATTCAAAGACAATTTTCACATATGGATTTTTCAAATTTATATTATTTCAGATCTAAGTTTAAATCTTTACTTAACACCTAAAAGGATTACTGAATGTACTAAAATATTCGGTAGAATTTAAAACATCCTGATCCTGATTTTTTAATACTTTGATAGGGTATCAATTATAAATTAGTAAAGACATGATTTCAAGTGACCGGTTCTCACTAACAATAAACAGGTTTCCAACAGGGTATGACTCTGGGGAATACTCGGAGGTATTCGACTTAAATCCAGCTTGAAACTTTGCCCGATTTTCAGCCATTTTTTGATATCCGCCCAACATTGATAAATAACGATTGTGAGGTGGTCCTTCGATTTTTGTTGGTTCCACATATTTGAAAAAAAAATCAGAATAAAAGAACTGTTGTCCCAGCAGGCATTTGAAAATGTCAGAACCAAAGAACCGTCGGGTCTGGGTATTTGAAAAGTCGGAACCAAAGCACCCGCAGTTCTGGGTATTGTCCAAAAAAAATACTCTCAAAGAACCACCGGGTGTCATGAAAGAACCATCAAAGACCTGGAAGCTTTCTGGGGACTCACCTGACTTCTAAAAAAGTTGAGAACCATGATTACATGTAATAACCAGGCATTTGATTTTTCAATAACCATGATTATGTATAATAACCGGATGTATCAGTAACTGCAAGTATCAACTCTGATACCCTGCGGGGGTTTTGTGCAGTTTCTAAAACCCGTTGCACTCCAACAATCACTGGCCCTGTTTAAATTCCATAAATGGGTGTTTTCACATTTTGAGTTAAGTTCAATATGCAGTCAGTATTTATTTTGTGGAAATGGAAAAATGGAAAAATGACGTCAACTCAAAATATTTGGGGCAAATTTTATGAACATCTTGAAAATAATTTAAGCTCACAATATTTCATGAAAATACTTGTTTCAAAAAAAGGAATTTTTAACATAGTGAAAAATGTTGATTTATTTATAAATAAGTTTGCCTATTTATCAATTGCCAAAATTTACCATAGGTATAAATAAATAAGGATAAATATTGGCATTTATCTTGTTTATTGTTTATGATTATGTATAAGATGCCCGAGTACGCAAAGGGCACCTAATTGATGCAAAGAGTGACCACCTTAAGATAGTGATACAACATTGATGTATTGCACAAAACCGTTAGTGATTTCATCAAAACAAGTGTTGGGCAGGGGCAAGGTTCCAATTTGAACAAAAGGTTCCCTTCCCCATTTTCCCCCTATGATTTCATATGGTTTTTTATAGTTCATCATTATTTATGTTAGATCTCAAAATTGTAAAAGAAAGAGATTAAGTAGATAAGATTATAAGACATAGTTATTAGATTATTTTAATATAGATAACATGGGTATGAAAACGTAAATTAGCACGTGTTTTTCTTATGTCCATGTAAGTGTGTGTGCGAAGGAAAGGAGTGCAACATTGAGGCTTGGAAGAGGTAGGTTTGGATGGCATGGATGGACAAATAGAAAAACAACATTATTTTTATGTAACAAATTAATATCATTGTAATATAATATTAAGCTCCAAACCATGCTCATTAAAACTTTATAAACAAGGATCCTTTTAACAATATCCCACCATAATCATAGAAATTTACAATGGTTTGGAAGAAGAATTCATTAGCCTTAAGTACATAATAACACCCTATTTCCTAGGTGCAAGGAACACTTGATAGGTGTCCAGAATTTAACACAAAATCAAATTGGATGGTGATATTGTTTTTATCACTTATTCATTTTCTTAAAAACCATCTTTTTCAAATGCTAGCTTGTGTAAAATAGCTTAAAAGTTTTGGAAAGTTCTTCAAATACCTTCCTTGGGTACTAAGTGGGACAAACTTCTTTGGTTTTCATCCATTGTGCAACTTTTGTGAAGTGAAGTGTGACGAAGTCCCCCATATGCTTTTGTTATTGAAGTAGGGCTTATTTCTTCATATTTTCTTTTGTTGCACAATGCCTTCTTTTTGAGAGTATGGTCAAATTCCTTGGATTTTCATTCATTGTGCAACTTCTTTGGATGCCTTCCCCTAATGAAGTTCATGCAATTTCTTTATATTTTCCCTCGTTGTATCTAGTATTTGGACAGTTTCCCCAAGGTAGGGTGGCCATGTTATGTGGATGCCTTCCTTGACAAAGTTTGCCTCAATTTTGAATTTTCATCCATTCTGCAATTTCTTGAAATTCAAATGCATTTTGAACAAACAAACGATTGATGGAAATAGGTAAAATGTTGATCTCCATGAAATTTGAGCATCTATCCTTCAAGTTTGAAAAATCAATGGAAACCAAGGTCCTAAAATGAAATAGATTGATTTTTAAGCTTCTCATTTTACAAAAACTTTAAAATATCTTGGTCAATACTATCCAATGTCATGCATTTAATTCTTTGCACATATTTAGTCGCCTCCACATTAGGGTGAAAGACAACAAGGCATCACAAACATGCTAGCCTTGCCAATAGATAAGATGTTGTAGATGTGCATTTATGTATGTATATATCTATATATATTATTGTGTAATTTATTTGTATATGTTATTTTTTGTATGTGCATAAATGTGTTTATACATGTGTTTAATAATGTCAAGATTATTGTAGTTGCAATATTGAACCACTTGTGTTTTCTAAATTTATTACAGTCACATAATAAATTTTGCAATTGAAAACATTGATGCATGTTGATAAAGAAATGAAATAATTGAACAACTAACACACAAAATGAACATTCATCAAACAAAAATTAAATAATTTATTTTTCATTATTTCTTTGTTAAGAAAAAATATATGTTTTCTTTACATGGTAAGATTAACATTGGCATCATTAAAAAGAAAAACATTATGAGGCAAAAGACAACCGAATGTGAACATTTTCATTGAACAAACATTATGATAGAATTATAACTAACGAAAAAACAATTGCACACATTTTGTTGTTATTGTTGTGTGCAACAATTTTGCATTTGCAATCATGATAAAAAAAAGTTTCATCATTAAGCATCACATCTATAATTCTATTTGTATTTGTTAATTTCATTAATCTTGCTAGTTTGGTTTAATTGATTTTTTTGCACTTTTATATAATGGAGTTCACTAAAGTCCTTGTAAAGGTTTTATGTATCACATCTAAATACAAAGAAAAATTCCTTAATACTTGTTTTTTAACATTGTATTTTGAAAATATTCTTGTGGATCCAAATTTATTAACATATCATTTTTTTTAAATGAAAAAAAATTTCATTTGAACTTTAAAATTTACAATGTTTTATCACAAAAGTTCCATGTGTTATCATGTAATGATGAACATGGCACTATCCTACTTTATGACAAAAATTTAAACAATAAGACTTTAAATAAATAGAAAGTTTGTATTGTGTATTTGTTCTTAATTGAAACATTTTTTCTTGGAAAAGATTATCTACTTTAAAAAATATATACAATATTGGAGAAAATAAATACAAATGTTCTTTTGAGTGAACCTTCAATAATGTAGTATATGTTAAACCATATTTTGTCATGCCGCTTGAATCAAATGCTAAACAATCAATAATCAACCCTTGTAAATGATGTATAGTTAGTGCCATAATTAATTGAATTAGGAATTGGATTCTCATGATAATGTGAAAAGGATTACTTTTTATTTATATTTTGACAATTTTACATTCAAGTGGCATCATTTTTTTTCAAGCTTCAAAAATTCTTCATAGATTTGTAAATTCGAATTTTTGTATTATGTCCGATCTGAAGATTTTGAAATAGTTTTTATAAAAAAACTTAAATCCCATCAACATCATTTACAAGAACATTTGATGTTTGATAATTCCCTACACATAACTTCACCAACATTTTTTTTAAAACCAAAATTTCATAAAACAAAATAGCCATTTGAAATGGTAAATTTGATAATTTAATAATAGTACAAAAGTTGGATGCAATTCACTAACCTAAATCATTATGGGACCTTAAAAGTGAAGCAGGTTCATCACACCTTAATGATTTCACTCCAGTTAAAGTTATTTCATTATAAAATCATTATGTAAACCTAATGTTTCATTGTCAATTAACATAATTGACTATTATAATTTACTATGGTGAATAGATTTATCTTTATGTTGTTGTTTTAAATATAGTATGTTATTTTAAGTTTCCTTAGGTTATTCTAATTTATACCTTAACTTATTATAAGTTATTATGCCTTAAATTATAGCTTAAATTATTATAAGATTTCTACTTTCTATTATTTTATTTTAAGTTATTATATGTTATTTGAAAGTTATCGTAAGCTATTCAAAGTCATTTTACTATATGTTATTATAGGCTATTTTATCCTAAGTTATGATAACTTAAAATAACCTTAAATAAAATGGAATGATTTAAAGGTAAAATAACATATTAAGAAATTACATATAATAACTTAAGGTGGAATAACCTAAGGTAGAATAATCTAAATTAAACAATAATAATTTAAAGTAGAATAACAAAAAATAACATATAATAAAATAGCAAAAAAAACTAAAATAATCAAGAATAACATATGATATAATATTCAATAATAGCCTACAATAGAATAACCAAAAATGGCCTATGGTAAATAATTTAAAATAACCAATAATAACCTATGGTAAAATAGTTTAAAATAGTCAAGAATAGTTTAAAATAAAATATCCAACAACAGCTTACAATAAAATAATTTAAAATAGCCAATAACAGCCTACAATATAATAGCCAACAAAAGTTTACAATAGAATAATCAACAATAGCTTATGATAGAATAGTTTAAAACAGCCTACAATAGAAATTGCCATAAAATTATCAAGAATATATTAAGATTAAAAAAAATTGTGCATAATAATATGTGATGACAAAAAAATATCATTCATTTAAATAGTGACCCAAAGATTAAAAATTGGTCAATGGTTAAACATGGAAGTGAAAGGAGGTGAAAGGTTCCAACCTTCACATTTGCATTTTAAGTTGGTGGGTTAAATGTTTAAGTGGGCTAGGTTTTTAGCTTAATGTAGGTAAATTATTGAAGGTTCTTAGGTGCTTAGCTTAGGTTCATAATTAATTATTAGTGAAATTATTATTGATAAATTTCAAATTTTAAAAACTTTCAAAAAAATGATTAAATAATTTATCATTTTAAAATTAGGTGTAAGGTTTAAGGGTAGTAACTTTGGACGGGGAGTCACAAAAAAAATTCCTCCAACTTTACTTTCAAAAAATGAATAAAGGAAAATAAAATGCTATAAATTAGCATCTAAAATTTTGCCAAATCCCATGGGCTAATGGCTATTTCCATTAGTAAAAAATTTAGAAAACAAATTCATCCAAGGCCAATAGCTTGGGCTTGGGTTTGAAACTACTTTGGTGTACACCCAAAGTGACCACCTTTTGCATTTTGGACTAAATGTAAAAAAAATTTACTCTTCAATGTTCACATGCCCAAGCCCTTTAATATAAACCATCCTTTAGATTTGTTGACATTACCATAAATCAAGCACATTTGTGTACTTGGGTGGCAAGGAATATGACAACTTACATTGTGATACTGCATCAAGGGTCCGTAGTTCATATGGCTCCAAAGAATGACATTTGCGTTAATTATCCAAGGATGGACCTTATATTTACAATTCAAATGAAAAAGAAAGAATTTTGATTTTAGTCAAAACTAAAATGACCCAAATTTCTTTCAAATGTGGAGTCTAAACCATGTTGTGTGGTTTTTTTATATAAAGAGAACTTCCAATCTCAATTTTCATTCTTGAAAGAAAATTTGAAATTTTCTAGGTGTGAAGTTGAGCTTGATTCTTCCCAATTTTAAATGTTGCAATTTTAGTTTTGACATTTTTTTTTTTCAAATTCAAAAACTTTCAAGCATGCTTCAAAAATCAAGTCTGGTTGCATGTACACATTACACATTCCCCCCTATGTTAAATATTGTATAAATACAAAGTTTTATAACAAATTCAAAACATGTTTATATAAATGTGAAGCTCAATAATTAATAAGAAAACAACATTTAACTATGAAGTTGAACCTACTTGTTAATTTTTTAAAAAAGAATCAACTTGTTTATTTTTAAAACATACCATTTTTTCTAGGAATGTTTTTTTCATGATTTTAATTTCAAGTTCAAATCTATCAAAAGAATAATTCTACAATTTGATTCTTGGGCCAGTTCTAAGAAAAAGAAGTGAGCTCAAGTCCAAGTGACAAGAACATGACCATGAATCTTGGTTTTAACAATAGAAATTCAGTACCTTCACACACTAAAAGAAATTCTCAAATATATGATTAAGTTTATGACTAGTATTTGAGTCATAAAAAACTGAAATGACAAATTACCTTAAAGTCATTTTGGATGAATCATTGAGGACAATAGTTGTTTAGGACATGATGTGACACAATGATATGTTAGTAATGTGGCACATTTCATTCGTTAGACATAGTTTAATCGTTGTGTAATTATTCTTTTATTATTAAATGTTATAATAATTGATATTATAATAATTTAAATAATAAGATATATTTTTATTTCCAATATTTTTAATTTGATTGTTTTTTAATCCTATCAATTGTTGACATGTGTCACCACCTAAATAGATTAAAAACTAGTTTAACTGATTAAGTAGACCATTTAATCTTTTTAGTTAAGCATTTAACCTAGGTAGTTTAATTAGGTATGGAATATTCAATCAATATTCCATCATTGACCACAAGAATATCATTTTTGAAGTTTGATCCTTAGACCCCAAGGATGAAATTAAACTTTTTTATCACCAAGTCACCCCACTTATTGTGTAAACAATTTAATGTTTTTTTAATTTAGACCATGTTTCATTTCAATATTACACACAACTTCAAATTTGATGATTCATATCTTATTCATAAATTTCTTTCAATAATATACACAAATTATTGTGTGTGTGTGTGTGTGTATGTTGTGTGTGTGTAAAAATGTGAATTATTTCAAAAGATAAAATTCGAATTTTGTTATTGAATAATGTTTCAATGACCGTTCTTTGGAAAAAAATTTCAAACACATGATTTGTGGGTAATACAAGAATAAATAAAATAAATTTTTCATATTTTAAACTTTGATTTGATTTATGAATTTATATTATACAAAATTTTTCGAATATATCCTTATTTATTAATAATTTTAAATTTAGAAATATAAAAAATGTTTTTATATTAAGCATATTAAGTTGATTTATACATTTAATTTACATATTTTAGCTATAATTTAAAATAATAATTAATATTGAATATTGAATAATTCATTATATTATAAATTTTATTCAATTTACACATATATTTTAATATAATTGTATAATATTTATTTGTATACATATAATATATATTTATTTATTTATTTAAATTAATGATAAAAATTTAATTTTAAAATAAATTATACATTTACCACATGTTACATTTCTATTTTCTTTTAAAATTAAAATATAAAAAAAATATTTTTAGTATATAATTTTTTATTAGTAAAATTTATTTCAATGTATAATAATTAATTTACTTGTATAAAGTATTTCTAAATGCATCCTATATCAGGTATGTTCAAGAAACATATAATTAAAAATTTTATATTATTTTTATGTTTAATATTAATTGAAATTAGTTCCCTACATGTTGTAATTCATTATGTTTAAACTTATACTGATAGTCATTTTTTAATCATTGTAAATAATTTTATGATTACATTACGTGTGTAATGACACGTAATTTTGTCCACGTCATTTGCATAGTCATTCTTTTATTACATTTGAAATAATTTTATCCTAGTCACATTTTTATATGATATTTTGAACATTCACATCATTTTGTTATCAATCGTGAATGTATAGGGATAAAAACTTGTAATGAAAAAATGACATCATTCTTCATGTTACCATGTCATCATTTACTAATCAAATGCACCATTAATATATGATTACAACTTTTTACATGTAAAATTTGAAATAATATTTTATTATTATAATCAATTATTAATCGTTTAGAACATTTAATCATCGATTTTTGATTACAAAAAACAAGATTTTTTTTAGTGACAACACTTGTCTGAACTCCACACCTTAGCCAAAACTAGTATGAAGCATACCTATTGTAACTATTTTTGTAAAGGTTCATAAAGTTTTGAAAAGGTTACTTTTGAACAAATGCTACATCTTGGTTCAATTTTAAAAGTGTTAGGGGACATATAATGTCCGCATGGGTTTGATTGTCTTTGTGAGATAGTTCAAGGTTTACAAGTGGAATAAAAGTGTAGAATACACGTTGTCCATGCTTGACATTTACATTAATTTTACTTAGTTTTAAACATAATTGCATTTTAGATTACCTCACTTACTTCACATGTAACATAAAATTTAAAACATGATTGAACCGAATGTGTAGAGATATTTTACATATGTATGTTTGAATATCATCTATTTTAATCCATAAGGTTCAAGCCACTATCAGCTGGTTTGGGCATTTTGTTACAGTTCTAATCTAAGAACTGGAACTTAACAGGTCTACATTAAACAAGACTCATCACAAGACCCACCCTCGGTCAAGCCTTAGGTCCGAAGTACCTGATATTTCTAGGTACATTAAGGTCCCTACCTTGACAGCTTTAGGAAATCAAAACTCCTTGTCAAAACTCAAAATCATAGTTACAAGGACCATAGCTTTTTCCTCATGGAGGACTTCCGCTTACACCCAGGTTGAACTTTCTGCACCCACATCAGTAACTTGACCTTTTTAGTAAGACTGCTCAGTGGCTATAGATATTTAGCCAGGGAAACTGTTACAATTTAAAACAGGAGACCCCTGATTTAGCCTTAGCCCACTTTAGAGGAGGGTCCAGGGTCCAATTTCCTAGGACCCAATTTAGACTGATTTTAAGCAAATTGAATCCTTGAGTTGGACTATACCTTGGTCCCTAGCCTGATTCTTGGTTCTCCAAATCAGGAGCTCTCCTTTTAGCACTGTTTTTTGTTCTGAACCAATTGATTTTCCTCCAAAACAGGTGCCATGTAGGTTTAGCCTCAATTTGCCACTTTTTGGTCTTGGACTCTCGTCTAAAGGCCTTGGGACCAATTTAAAGCTTTTGACCAATAAGATTGCTTGAATTCATTGGTCCTTGGACCTTTGTCTAAAGTCGCCCTTACTATTGGCTATCACAATGTTTACAAGCAAATGGCAGGTTTTACCATGGTATCGCTATGCATGCCTGCTCACCCAATGCAGGCCAATCCAAATCCAAATCCTCAGCTTAACTAGAGGATTACAAGGAGCCATTCGTTTACCTACTGAAATTTATGACAAAGTAATGTGTAGCCTACAAGGATGTACTTCAAACCGTCCTGCTAGGGCTGAGAAGTGACAGAGTCCTTTATGGCTTACTTATCTCTTCTACATTTCTTATCCCACTTTGTGACATCATCAGAACCAGTGGCTTTTTTTTTTAGAATTTGATTTCGCAAAAATGCTGACATTTTTGCTGAATGAACAAGTTTTCCAAAAAAAATCACAAATAGCGAAAACTCACCACCACAAAAAAACCAGTGATCAGGATTCATCAAATCTTATGGATGCACAATCAGTCTTTGCTGAAATTAATGATTCCAGTGAATACATAAATCCTGAAATTCATTTGGTAGCTCTGAAAATTTTGAATATTTTAGAGCTTAGGCCTGAATTCATGTCATGCTTTTCAGCAAAACCTATGGATACGCTCTGTTGTTTACACTGTCCATATAATAGCATGCTGTTGTAGGTTGCAATGTAATAATGAGTTCATGGTCTGATTCAGGCAACAAATTCTCACTAAAACAAAAAGATGTCTCTGTACACAAAGTGATTTCACTAAATTTTCAGTGTCGCAGTGAACAGGACTTAATGGAGATGGAGTGAATTCGATCCTGTTCATTCTTTTTGGCTGTTGAGATTTGGATACTACTGGAAAATATCAAAGTGCTGTCTCTCTTCTGGTAATGCCCTCATCCAAGTGTCTTACCCGAGGTAAAGATATTGCCACAAATTTTAAACAGACCAATTAATCCACCAAAAATAGGAGATCACTTCAAAATCAGAATATCCCTCCACAAAAGGGAAGATCCTTCGCAAAACAGAAGAACGCTTGAAGGAGAAACAAAAAATTTGCTGAATGTATACCTGTCCTCCTCTCAGATGGCAACCCTCTGTCAGTATTTAGCACATCCAGTGTGACCTGTTTAGTTTGTCCCCCTTCCCCAGCCATGAACCTGAGAACATGGACTGTAAAAGATGAGAGACTATTTTACTCTCCCCACATGGGCCAATCATTGTAGATGGCCAATGAGAAACAGAAATTCACGGAGTTTTTCTGTAACTTTTCATTCATATAGAACTGGAAAGGCCAATTTTACTGCTGCCATTGGGCACACTCTACCAATTCACATTTTTAGCAGGTCTTTACTAGCTGTGTAAATTCCATGGGTCGATGGACTTTCCTAAAATGTGGGGGTGCAGAACTGTTACTACAGTACAGCACTTTATTTTAGGACTCCCTCCATCCTAGCGTTTGCCTTGGGTGAACAAGCGGCCACATTGGTACTGTGGCAAAAATCCCAAAATTCATTTAAATTATTTTGACATATTACCAATATCCCTTGCTTAGAATAAATCAGTATCTCTGAGTTCAAATCTAACATTTTTGGGGCTTAATATGGCCACTAAGGCCCATTTTACATTAGAAGTCAGGGCCCAAAAAACTTGGGGCCGGCTTTCAGGATTTTGGACTTCTTGTTTGGCCCCAAGTTACTAATAAATTCTAGAACATTTACCTCAAGATATTAACAAATGCTGGAACATTGGGCCCAAGAGTTGCAAATTGGCTTCCCAAATTCAATGGTATCCTTTCTTTCAGCCTTTGGGCCAATACAAGGCCATAGACTTCAGCATTTATTAGTAGCTTGCGGCAGATTGAAAATATTTTTTCTATTTCAGCCTTCACTCCTAGTGTAAAAGCCCTTAGGGCCGATTTCAACTTTTGCACCAATAGGAATGCTTGATTTGGGTTGAACATCAACCCTGACTCCTAGTGTCAACTTGGCCTAAGAGGCCTCACTCAAAAAGGTCAAGGTACCAACATAGGTTCACCCTGTCCCTAGCCTTTTACCCACATACAATCCCCATTTACCATAAGCTGTTATAAGAGTATCTCCACCCCACACCTGCAAACACCCCTTTTCATTAAACCTTGTAGCAGGATAGCTTAAATCCTGCTGCGCTCCTGTATTGATGTCCATTTTGCAGTGGTCATTTCAACCCCTTTAAAATCTTGGATTTGGACATACAGTGACTATTACTCGTCCAGATGTAAAGACATAAATGGTCATTGAGTGTTTAAAAGGACTTTTATCACGTTTGTGGGTGGGGACAGTGATCATTAAACACTATTTTATTTTTAAGTAGAGTAGTTGTTTACAGTTTTGCGTAGGAGATGCTCTAAGTGAACTGATGTCGTCTTCTAGAGTCTCGTATATCTCTCGTCAAAGACACCTTAATCATAATGAAATCAAAGACAAAATCATAACAACAAATTCACTTGACATTTAGTCTGCAAACGAGTGTAGTACACTTTGGTGGCGCAGTTCCAACATCACACATGCCAGGATACATGCAGTCTCTTTATTTCAATGGCATGGACTGAGCGTATTGGAGCTGGCTGCACTATAGAAACAAGTTTAATACACTTGCAGCTGATCATCACTAGTTATTACTTACAAACATTATATCAAGAACTCGTCAAGAAGGGGCTGCACTAGAATCAGCAAAATGACGTGCTGGAACAAACAAATTACGAATATACTAGTTGAAGATAGGTACATGCAGATCATGATCAACAACTGATCACCAAAGCATCTTTGAGGACTGGGAGAAGATTGGGAACTGTAGGAATTGGGTGTTATAAATCACATGCAATGAGCGGAAGTACTTATGTTGGTGATCATCAGGTCAAGTAGTAATGATCTACTGCGCAATCCTTAGCAACTCTGACCAACACAAGCTAATCCGTCACAATCGACGTAATAGTCACTCACATAGCCAACTAAGGTGCCATCGCTAGTTAATCCCACGTAATCCCATTGCGAATTACCGTTGACGTCTACGCCGTTAGCTATGCAGTATACGAATACTGGTGTCCCTTCCGGAATTGTGGCGATATAGTCACAGCCGTCATAGGGACAGGCGAATGCGTTCACGTCAGCCGTGACGATGTCGCAGGTCACGTATAAAGCCGGGGTCGTCATCAGAAGAAATGCTATGACAACCGATAAGAGACCGGCAGGCAGTGATGATCTGCACATATAATATCCAACCTTAGTTTTTAGTTTCCAGAAGATCAAACACCCTTCAACTCTCATATTCGCGACATGAAATTTCTCACCACTCGTGATTAAAGCTTGAAATATGCTACATGAAAAGAAAATTTTCAAAACGAACAATGTAACAGAAACGATCACAGTTACTGAGAGTGCAGCTGGTTACAGCTGGTTTGTCTCGTGACACCGGTCTTATATGTGTCAAGCTACAATGTTAATAGTTATGCAATGTCCATGACAACTTCAATCGAAATCTATTTCATGCAAGGACTACCGTCATCGTTCTCTATGCAAGTTTCAGATCGACTTGTCTGTCCAAAACGCCACAAATGCATTAGTACCCTACTCTGCACGTACACGTTTGGCAGCTATAGTCAGATGGACCCTGGTTATGGTACTTCAGCGTTTGCTCATTATCGAAATGTATTTAGGGGAAATACTAATCTCGAAGCCTAGTTCATGGAGATGAGTTGATGTCAAAAAAACTTGTGTGAGAAACACAGAACAACGATCAAGCGCAACAACTTAGCAACATCACGAGCAGCTACAGTGCACAGCAGGAGATAACTAGCTAGCTATAGTATAGAAACAGCCAGTTATGCAGCATCGACGTACTTGACTGTTGTTGTTGCCATGTTGTGGACGTCGTCTCCCGGCAGCGCTGGATATAGAACACTAAGAAGTAACAACTGAACTGCAAAAATAGAAGGAAGTGAAGTTGAGGGACGACGGAGTCAAACAGATGTTCTACGAGCTCATGTATACGTTGCAACTTGCACACGATGCACACAGCTGCTGCTTGGAGAGCTGGTATTTGAACTAGTCCTTGAGGCTTGAAGCAGGGCTTTCAGGACTCTACTAAACTTGTTCTTTTTTTTTTTAATTTGGCCAGATTTTGCCAAAAACCGACATTACAATTTTTAATTCCGCCAAATAAGTGATTTTGGAGGTTTTCAGTAGCCAAAAGTGAGGGGGAGAAAAGGTTAAAAAACCACCAGGTTTACTGTTATATGAATTTGGTTTTCATTGTGTTACTAGCCAAAAATATAAAGGAGGATTAAAGATTTGTATGAACTGTTCTGGTTTATAGCCAGATTTCGACTAAATCTTTCTACCTATGATTGCCACTTTTTCTACATCTTCCTGGCGATGATCCTCACTTTGGCCACAAACAAAAAAACCTTCCTGGAAAAAACACTGAGCTGCTGCATCGTCATACAAGTTCTCAAGTAGACCAGAGTCGGCCATTTTAGGACTATCACATCATTAATTTCTTTTCAGTCTAGCCCACTTGTTCGGCCACAGTGAACCAGCACCCACCCAGTGCACCATGAAGGATGAATGATAAGTGGTCAGGAAACAGTCTTCTGTTGGGTTCCAGTTCCTTAGCTAAGCATGGTGGTTAGCTCAGTTGCTTTTTTAAACTACCTACCTACTAACAACCCACAAGCAGGTTGTTAGTAGGTAGGTAATAAAAACAGCCATTACCTATGTATAAACCATCTACTTACCTAGTAATTACCTTTTTTCTTACCTAACTACCTATATATGAGACTTATCTGTTATCTATTTTCCTACCTATCTACCTATATATGAGACCTATTTGTTATCTACTTTCCTACCTATCTACCTATATGTGAGACCTATTTCTTACAGAATTGATTACCAAGGTGAAACCATATACTAACTCAGTTGAGGTTCATCCACAACTGAGTAATATCAGGCATCCAGTGGATGGTGCGTGCTGGTTCACTATAGCCCATTTGATCCTGGCTAGGTAATTGATTAGACTATCAGACTTGTTTCAGTTGCCAACCAGTTCCACTACAACTGTTTCAAACCAAACTCATCAAACACAAACTGATCAATCCATATCTTGGTATGTACCCCACGTTTGTAGATCCATTGTTATATTCGCACAGTCGGTAAAAGATTATCCTGTTCATAGTCTGCCAGCAACAGTGAACCAGCAACCCACCAGTAACAACCACCACTGGATAGTCTGTTATGTCGTATCAGTTGTGGATGAATGTCCTCAACGGAGTCATGGTGCGCAGCTGGTGGGTGATATAGTTCACTGATCTTATGGCCCTAGTCTAATTGTCGTCAGCTTCACTTGCAACTTGCTGCCGTGTCTCACCAGCGAAAACAACGCCATTAATTTCCTTTGCCTTGCCCCACTCTCTTGAGAGCATCGGGACACGGTATAATCCGATCTCTTATTCAATTTGTTCGGATTCACGACAGTCCGTTTCGCGGTTTCATTGGCGAAGTCACTGGTATGTATACTTGAATGCGTTTGTCAGGATTTGTCAGCTCACTTGATTTCTTGACAGCTTGGGTGCCAAATTTGTCAACTCTGTGCCAGGAAACTGATTGAAGTGTTATAGAATTTCTTGTCCAAGGAACCGCGTATCATTTATTTTCAGCAAAGTGCGATATCATGAGTATTAAAAATGGGGTTTAGGAAATTTTCACATTCTTCAGAAACAGGTTTGATGGGTCTGGTTCTACCGACGGTTTATAGCAGGTTGGTGACTGAAGAGTTAGTGGCTCATAAGTTATTCCCTTTTTCAAATCATGCTTCTTTGTCTTTGGTGTCCAAAGGGAAAGTGTAGGGATATTCCTTAATTGCACCATAGTTTGTCCCATACCCTTTGTTCCATATCCTTTGCCCAAAAATGTGAGCTTGTATTATATATAGTTGAATTAAAGAGGAACCTTCCCCCCATTATTGTGTTGGTAGTAAAAAGCTTCTATTTGGGGAACATTAAGAACAATGCCAATCAAAATTGGCCAATTAAAGTGACCCATTGAAGAAAAACAAACATTGTGCTTTGGAATGCACTCACATTAGGATGCACAAGCAACTATGGATTGCCTAGATTATCTACCCCTAGACTACCCCTAACCCCAGACCCTATAACAAAAAACTACCTTAGGTGGTTTTCAGATTTTCGGCTTTTAAAAAAAAATTAAATGGATGGTTTCAATCAAGTGATAACTAAAGGGGGTAATTTCCAAATATGGGTATCACAAATGGTGATGTTTAACTATTTTTGAGGTGAAAACTAGCTTGAAAATTGAGTCAATTTCAACTCAATTCTAAAAACAGTTCAAGACTAGTTAACACCTTTCACAAGAATTGTTTTTGTTTTTTTTTCCTCTCCCACATATTGTGACTATTATTTAATTTGACTATATTTCAATCACAGTTGGTCATTTTTAGTTTGCAAGTGACTTGTTACACTAATCAATGATCAATATTGTTTATAGTTGTAACATTCATTACAGTGTTCACTTATGAATATATGTTGAAGCCTATTTCATTTTTTAATCATTTCAAAAGATTTGACTTGAAAATTAAAATAGTTTTAGTTTTATTTACACAATGCATTATAATGGGTTAGTGATTTTTTAAACATTTCTTCAATTGTTAAGATGGTACATGAGTTGAACCACACACTTTTAACACATTAAAACCATTGTTCATGAATTGTATTTTACATTTACCATAATTTATCAAAACACATGTAACGATTTAAAACCCCACATTTATATTGGAATGAACTAATGATTTTTCACATCTTTTCAATGTTCAACATGTGTACATGAGTTAAACCAAACACTTTTAACACATTAAAACCATTGTTCATCAGTTGTACTTTACATTTACCATAATTTATTAAAACACATGTAATGATTTAAAACCTCACATTTATATTGGAATGAACTAATGATTTTTCACATCTTTTCAATGTTCAACATGTGTACATGAGTTGAACCATTCACTTTTAATATGTTAAAACTTTATTCACAAGTTGTATCTTGGATTTATTAAAATATACTTAAACATATGTAAATTGATGTTTTACAATTATACTTGAATGGTTTAGTGAGTATTTTCACATTTCTTGAACTACCAACAATTATACATGAGTTTAATCATCCACTTTGAACCAATTGAAATCATTACTCAAATGTTGGATATTGCACTTATTAGTATATATTGAAACACACGACAATTTAATGTTTCACGTTTGTATTTGAAGATGTTAGTGGTGTTATTCAAGAAACTTATTCAAAAAAAATTTAGCCATGTTTTAGCTACGTACCATACATGAAAGTATAAAATTGTTAAAATCATTTTTTATTTTGGCTACAAGTCCTAAAACCTATTATAAAATTTTTAATTTCCATTTTTATTTTATTTTTTTGACTTTTAAAAAAAAATTATTGTGGTTGATGGCCCCTTTTTATGTTCAAAAGATGGTGGATACTCAAAACAAAAAAAACAAAAATTACATCATGAATATTCTTTTTTAAATTTCAAAATAATAATTTCAAATTTAGTTTCAAGGTTATCAATGTTAGCCTAGTCATGTTAGTCATGTCTATTTTGATGCCAACATACCCTAACATCACATCGATTTAAAGTCAACCTAGGGTCAACTTTAATCAAAGAAATAACTTTTCATGTAAAGGTAAAAACTTTACCCCAATGGTGACTAACAATTATAATCACAAAAAAGTAAAAATCCAAACCATTAGATCCAACATTTGAATCAAGTTCTCAAAGTAAACAAAAAAAAACTTATTTTTTTATAAAAGTCTTGATGGTTGAAAAATGACAACTAGATTTTGCTCACCATTTGAACGGCCAAGATTTCTAGTCTCAAATGATCCACACCCTAGTCATAGCTCAACAACTCTAATCCTAAAAGTAAAATAAATTGAAAAAATTTTGATTGTTGAAAAATGTTAACTAAATTTTGATCACCATTTGAACAACCAAGACTTTTGGTCACAATTGACCCATATGCCGATTGTAATTCAACAACTTAAATCTAGTCCCAATTGGCTAAAGGGGAAAATTAACCTTGCCCAACTTGCTTGTCTTACGTAGTCAAACAAGAAAATTAACCTAAACCGCTTGGCTTGTTTAGCCAAAAGAGAAAATTGGTGTGACCCACTTGGCTTGCCTAGCAAGATAAGAAAATTAACTTGATTCACCTTGCCTAGGTGAAGGGGAAAATCAGCCTTAAATCTACTCCCAATTTGCAAAAGCAGTTTAAAATTTTAATTTTTTATAAATAACTAAAAAAATCTTGATCGTCGAAAAATGTTGAAAAAATTTTGGTCACCATTTGAATAGCCAAGATTTCAATCATAACCAATCCACGGGTGTATGCATTCTAGGTGGCTCATTTTTCGCACAAACAAAAGTCCATAAAAGTCCACTTTACAATTTTAAATTTTTGAAATTTTTTGGTACCATGGGTTCAATGGTAATAAAGTTCATGTATCAAAAGCAATAACTTCCATATTAATAAAAGTCCACCTACATATTCCAAATATATACACATCTAGGAAAAAAACATTTAAGAAAAAATAACTATGTTAGGGACTTATGAAAATATGGTTCAATTTTGACCATTCAAAAGTCCCTAATTAAATTTTGATTATGATTTTTGAGGGAAAACTTTCACATAAAGGTTTATTATTTGATATTGCAACATATATTGAATCCCTATAAATAATTTGGAATGGAATTCAATATCAACTTCTTTTATTTTCTACCATTCCAATCTATCAACCAATCCATAGTTTTATATTTCAAAAGTCCATTGTGAGAAGTTGGTGTACTTTTATTGAAAAATAGTTGGTATTTTCATAATCAAGTAATTAATGTATAATCAATTTCAATTTGATAAGTTTTATTATTTGTTGTAGGTGTACAAAGAAAGGGCAATTCGCATAAATGGCCATCATGACTCAAAAAGTGAGCCATCTTATTATGCATTCACCCCCACGCCCTCATTGTAGTCTAGCAACCTAAGTCTAGTCCTAAAAGTGATAAATCAATTTAAAAACAAATTGAAAAAGAAATTTGACCTTCAAAAAACATTGAATTGATTTTGGTTGTTATTTGAATGGCCAAAACTTTCAATCAGGACCAATCCACACCTTGGTCATTATCCAATGACTTAAATCCAATCTCAAAAAGTAAAAATAAAATCTTGATTGTTGAGAAATGGCAATTTGGTTGGATTCCAGTCATCTTCTAAACAATCAAAAATTTCAATCATAATAGGTTTACACTTTGATCATACTCTAGCAACCTACATCCAATCATGAGACAATTTATTAATGAAATGTGAATTCTTATAATTAATTATAAACTTATTAATAATTAATAATTAAACTTACTAGCGTAGTTTTAAATAATAATTTTATTTCTACTATGGGAATGCCTCATCAATGTCACGTTTGACTTGAAAAATTTATGCATCACAATTGATGTCAATGTGACAACCAACTTAAAAATGTCATGTCACATCATTTTTGGCAACCTTGTAATGTTTTTAAAAATTTAAAGAAATTTGATGTTGGAATTATTTATGGGTTTAACGCTGGAGCTATTGAAATTATTTTTAAATTTTCATTCATTAATAGTACCCACTTTCTCTTTTAAATTTGTGATTTCAATTTTTTGCCAAATTCATTTTTGTTTGCATTTTTCTTTGAATTTGCATTATTTCCCAATTTTCTCCCCAAAATCACTAAGTTGTGAAAATTTTTCACCAAAACAAAAATGGGGGAAGGGCTTTAATCCAACTATTTAATGCCTAATTTTCACCAAATTATGTTTTTTGTACTTTTACAAAAGAAATGAAGGGTAAATATATCATTACATCATTTGAAAAACTAGTAGTAAAAATATGTTGTGGTACTTTTTTCAAAGTTGTGTAATTAATCATTTATATTAGTGTATGATTAATGTTATCAAACAAGTATGGTTTTGATCTAAAGGGTTATATTGATGTTCTTTCTTGTGTCCAATTTTTTCCAATTTCAGGGGGCAACAACATCAACAAAGGAATTTTTTTGAAAAAAACTAAAATGTTGTCAATTTCAAAATTTTATATCATCAAATTTTTACAATAGGTTAATAGTAAATAGCCATAATATTGAAGGATTTCAACAAATTTCCAATTCTAGAACTTGTCTACAACCAAACATGGAAAAATGTTCTTATGAATGATTGCCATATAAGCAACATCGAAAAAGTGGAAAGAGAACAACTTTATACCTAATCATATTGGGAAAAATAAAAACTTACAATTTTTCAAAAAATGAACATATATTTTACATAATGAAAATAACATTGTTAAAGATTTAATAAACATATTTTTTAATGCAAATTGAATTACATCACATTTACAAAGATTGTGGGTCATAATCAATTTCTATATTTATTTATTTATTTATTTTTATTTATTTATTATTTATTCATAACATGTTATTTTAAGTTTTTCAGAAACCCTTTGTATACTACCTTTGTACATGATAATATAATTTATAAATAATCATGTACAAAGGTAGTATACAAACATGTACATACACTACAAAAAAATGGGTCCAAAACATGTCCCCACTTCATTATGAAGACCAAAAAAAAGAATTTGGACTTAGTACATGACTAGAAGTTCACTCTAGGTTCGCAATTTCATCATCCCATTTTGCTTCAATATGAATTAGGCCACCATACCTTTGAACCCTTTCATTTTATGTAAAACTTGATTCATTCAAGTCCACCTTTAGTAGATGCAATTAATGAATATGAGAACTCACTAAAGTAATTCACTAGTTACATCATTTTTTTGTATTATTCAAATCATTATTCAATTTTAAAATAAAACCTTACAATATGTGATTAATTTATATATTACACTATGATTACGTATATTATGATTAAATTTATGTATATTAAATATGATTTACATGTCATATCTTTGTGTCTAATATATGACATAAATAATAATCAAACAATACCATTTTAAAAATAACAATAAAATCCATATTAATATTTTAAATTACACAATAATCAATGTAAATTTCAAGCATATATTATTAAGGTTAAATGGTTTTGATATTATAGTTCCTTTATAATTTAAATTTTAAAATTACGAAATAATTAATATTTTATTATTAGTTAATCACAATTAATAACCATTAACTAATTTTATAATTTAGTATTTATTAGCTAGTTGAAAATTGATAATTAATAGTCACATATAAAATTAATTATAAAATTGATAATTAATTAGTCACATTAATTTTATTTAAGAAATAATGTTGAATTATTATTATTAACTAGTTAATTATTTGATGATAATTTCTATATAATAATAATTGCTATTACTAGAGCTATTATAGATAATGGAGTAATGTAATAGGTAAGTTGAATGAGTAGGTGACTTGTTAACTTTTTGTTAGGTGACTAATAAATTAGTTAGTTAATCTTATTTATTTACTTACATACTTATTGACTTTATTTGCTTACTTAAAGTAGAACCACTCACCATCAATCACTACCCTATAATTGAACACTTATTCATATTTTCCTAATATTTTTTCCATTTTCAGTAATTTGAAAAGTTATGATCATTAATTTAATGTTTATGAATCATCCTTGAGCTACCAAGGCAAAGGAATAATGAAGAAATAATAGGAAAAAAAATATTTTCAAGTTACAAACACATTTTTTCCTTTTAGACCCCTCCTACTTCCATAGCTCATAACATTCTCATTTCTTATTCAATTCGAATGATTTAAAGTGATATGAGAACATCACCTTAAGCTTTGCAAATCACCTTTGAACTACAAAGGCAACAAAACAACTTCCAAGGAATTTTCAGTTTTTCAGTTGTAATCTTTTAGCCATTTGGTTGTTTTCCATTTCTATTTTTCGACTCCCCCCTCCACTTTGGGAAGTCATAATTTTCTCATATTTGATTCATTTTTAACAATTTTTAGTGCGTTAAATACACTCAAAGGAGGGCTTCAACTTTTTTGGACACCACAAATAAAGGAACAAACTTAGTGACAACCAAAAGGTGAAAGCACACTATAGTGACCCCCCTTTGGAGCACTTTTAGGTGAAGTATTATAGTACATATAGTATAATTGTTCCAAAAGCATGGTACATTTAATTTTGGGTGTCAATTTTGGTTTTTGGGCCCTACAATAGTTATTTTGCAAAATTAATGCTATGTAATATTATTTAATAATAATAAATTTCATTATCTATATTGAAAGGTCCATGAGTATATTTATAATATATAGATAAAAAGGCCATAGTCTCATTTGACTGCACTAACTTTAAGGCTTCATTAGTCATTAAACTAATCAATTTCAATGAATTAAAAAAATGGCCTGTCTAACTATGTTTTTCATCTTCTATGTGGATGTGATTATTCATCAAATTTTCAATTTACCACACATTTATCACATCCTTGTTGAAAAAATTCATTTTTTGAGATGAAACTTTTCAAATTAATCACATTGTATCCAAACATGATTCATATTATGTGAAATGACGTGGTTTAATATACCTTCAACTGTCATAAAAACTAAAAATCATTTAAATTTTTTAAATATATATTTGTATTTTTTAATACACATGTACATTACATTTGTTTCCACAAGTATACTCCAATCTCCCACTTTATAAAATGAAATGAAGTAGTTTTTTTTTAAAAAAATTGCCTAGGTTATATTTTAACATAATATGCAAGAGTATTGTAAAATTTTCTCAAAAATTTGAGGTGGGATACACTCAAACATGCAAATATGTGGAAAATAGTACAATGTGACATCCCAAAAGGGTCACCATAATGTGCTTTCACCCCAATTGGGCTACATGATCTCTTCCAATCCTTGATTGATCACACACCTACTTACTTTTCTATTTTACTTACTCACTTGCAACTTCAAATTTTATCCCATATTCTTATCTTATTTCCATTTTGAATATTATATAGTGAAGGTGCTTTGTCTTGAAATTTCATATTGAAATAGTATGGTACTTGGGATGAGCCAATAAAAAAGGTTTAACCCCCAAAATGTTTTTTGAAACAAATTAAAAACATTTGTGCCTCTCAAATTTAATAACGTACCTAGTTATCTATTTAGGTAAGATATTTTTCTTACCTACCTACTTAATTATACAGGTGTCTAGTTTAAGTAGGTAGATAGATTTGATTGTACATGTTCATTGTATATGGAATGAACATTGATTACTTTCATCATATACGATTTGTATTTTAACAAAATAAATATATATTTTTTAAATATTGGTAAAAATATTGACAAATTCACTATGGGTGAATTTAGTGAATGAATTCACTTTTCCATACCCATTAATCCCTGATCACTCTAAGAGGGGGCTAAACAACTCATTGAAATCGAACTAATTTTGTTGCCAAGTTAGTGAAATGTTGGGTGATTTACACCCACATTCCTAGTAGTAATATGGTGGTGGCAAATGGCACCAAAATATTTTGCTTCAAAACGTTTTTTTTTTTTAAAATATTTTTCGCAACATTTTTTTTTTTACAACATGTTATGAAAAAATAAAATATTTAATTGCATGACCCAAAAAAAATAAAATGATGTTGTGGCATTTTAGTCCACATTATATTAATTTGGGACCTCATAATACTCATGTCAAAAAAAAATTCATTAGAAATAATTTAATGCAACATGTGACTATTCAAAACAACTAAAATATATATCATTAAAATGTCTTAATCAATTAGTCATTTTTTACTAAAATTATACAAGTTGTTTATTAGTCAATTTTTATTCCATTTCATTGAAAACCTAGTGATTATGGGTAGTTGTAAAACACATAATTCCTTCTTGTGTTTGCACATTGAGGAATGAGGTATCATTTTTGCCTAGAAGTTAATATGAGAATGGTCACATGTTCCTTGACCCCAATTGTAGATCAAGTTGACATAAACATTATTCTTGCATGTTTATCAACTAATACTTGAGCCATTTTTTGAACCTTAATTAGGGGATTTACTATTCATTTCACCCATTTTCTTTTTTTTCCTTTTGTTCAAAAGTTTTTTTATTCCTTCTCCTATCGGTTTGTCCATGACATTTTTTTGTAAAATACCAAGATATTCATTAGAAAGTCATAACATGTGATTGAAAGCGATTCGCTAATGGCTATTTACCTTGGTGTGTCTTGTAGGCAAATGAGGCAAATATGACAAGTTATGGGACATCATTTCTTAGGTCAAATTTAGAGAGGCTTCAAATTCTTACCACAATTGTGAACCCAAATCTTTTAGGTTGACTACATGTTCATTGAATATTACAAGCCCATTTATCACATAGAGCTTTGAGGCATATCCACATAATACCAATGTTCAAGCTTTAATATTTCATTATGTTCATTCCTATGATTGTGTAATGCACTATTCTTACTATCACAAATATATTTATAGTAGTAAAAGTTTCTTCACATATTGTTGACTATGATAAAATCCATCATCTAAGTTGTATTCTTCATTGTTATTTGTTCCTAGATGTAAATCCTTAAAGGTTGAATCTTATCATTCATGGCTTTAAGGTTAAAAGGTCATATGGTGCAAGCCATAAAACTGAACTTAAAGCTTTTTTTAAGGTTAGTGATTAATCTAAGGCCTTGCACACCCATCTGCCAAAAGGTAACATTATATAGTTCTAAGTATTTTCTTTTAACCATTGCTACATATCTCTCTTTCCTTATTTATTGTTTTGAAAGGTTTCAAACATGTTGATACATGTAAGGGTTAGAAAGCCGCATGTAATGTGTGAGAAGGCAATATGATCATATTTAACCCAATTATTCAACTTGTTTTATTTCTTTTGAATAACATGTGAACCATGCCCGTCCAAAATTAATAGATGACAACTAGTTTAAAATATTCCACTTGAAACAAACTGTAACCAAAAAAGAGAGTGCTAGATTCTACAACCAACCTCAAGCACCTGAACGAACTATGCAGAGTTGAGTTCTTAGCAAAACCTGATTCTAACCACACTCCTGATCTTCTTTCTTTCTCTCCCTCACAATGTTCTCACACACTCCCT
>Ga0116227_10001905_pt1 | contig 47476 bp, 34 predicted proteins | sample S1TSphgellanicum_FD_89693 | JGI IMG/M metagenome (GOLD analysis project Ga0116227, IMG submission 89693) | Host-associated microbial communities from peat moss isolated from Minnesota, USA - S1T2_Fb - Sphagnum magellanicum MG | ecosystem: Host-associated > Plants > Peat moss > Unclassified... | reverse complement strand
TTTGTGGGGGTGTGGGGTGGGTGGTGGGGGAGGGGGGGTGTGGTGGTTGTGGTGGGGGGGGGAAAAAAAAAAAAGTTTTTTTTTTTTTTTTTTTTTTTTTTTTTTTTTTTTGGCGAATTTGAGCAAGCTGGCGACAAAAAAAAGGGCTGGCGAATCCAACAAAGGGATTTTTGAGATTTTTTAAAAAAAAATCGCCATATCTTGACCAAAAAAAACTTAGAAGTCGCCCGATTTAGACAGTGTGGTCCTATAGGTCGCCAGAACTAAGCAGGATTCCCAAAAAAAATTACTAGTCCATCAGGACAGTCGCCATTTACTGCTAATTAATGTTGAGGATCCTAGCCAGTGCACCTACATGAGGAATTTGAAAAAAAAAACACTGAGAAGAACCATTCCTCAGCCATACATGTATTGACACATTGTTTTGATGGCACCTTATGAAGGCAACAGCTCAAGTTAGTGTGATTCATCACCAACATTCAAGAGGTTGTAGGTTCAATTCACCACTATTCAATTTCAATGGTTCAGAGCCACCCTATAACATAACTCATCGCATCAACCATTCATTCAAATATTCAACAATATTCCTTTCCTTCAAAAGTTCCTTAAAATGTTAGAACTCAAATTGTCACATGCACCACCCTATGCAGGATTTAGCCTCATTGATACTCATCTGAATTTATTTTCAGGTTTCAATATTTAATTAATTTTGGACTTTTTTAATTTGATGGACACCCTTGGGTGTTGGGACTTGTCACGGGCACTTGGACACACAAGACTCACCACGGCCCGGACTCGGGGGAAGTCACCACCTTCTCCCATATAGTATTCTCTGCGGCTGGTCGCGGAGGCTACATCCGAATGGCACAAATTCCCGGGACTCTCGAAATGGAGTCCCAAAATTGTCCCGGCAGGACTCCCGGAACTTTGAACCACCATAACTCCCTACTGCAGAGTTGGATTGCAACGAGGTCTAAACCAAAGTTGTAGCCCTCATCGAGATCTTTCCAACGCCATGTCGCACACTCAAATCGGACGTCGGGAAGAGGTCGATTCCTGACTTTTAGTGGTCGGGAGTCAAACTGGCAGTTTGACTCCCGGCCCTTCTTTTGCCCATAACTTGGGCTGCAGATGTCCGAATTGCCAATGCGAGGACATTTACGATATCTACGTTTCAAGACCTTTCCAATGACACCAAGAACACCTCAATGCGAGGTGTTTTGCCCCTTGATGTTGAGCTCTGAACATTCGGGAGTCCCGGAAGACTCCCAACCTCCAACTTTTCCAAGTGTTGGGCTTCACCCCCACACTTGGCCAAAGTGGGGTTGCGACAATCCCCAAATCAAAGTTTCTTTTTAAATTTTCAAATCCAAATGGTCATTTGTTAATTTTGAACTTTTTAAAAGTTCAAAATTAACTAAATATATGATTTGGTTTGTAACTTGAATTGAACTTGGGCTTAACTTGAACTATGTTTTAATGTGAAATTTAATATGATGTTTTAACCAAGTTTAACTTGAGCTCAATGTTTTAATCAGTTTTAACCTAAATTAACCTTGAATTATGGATTTTATTTTCTTATTAAATGTTTTCAACAAAGTGCAAATGAGATAGTAGGAAGTGACACTACCACTATGACTTAAGTAGGATAGATTATTTTCAAATACATAAAAAATAATGGGAATGAGAATTACAATTGATTATAAAATGTGATGTATTATAAATCCATGATTTTTATAGTGGTCAAAAATATTTTTTTTTTCCATGACATACAATATTTTATAAATGATTTGAATAATTATTTTACATGATCATGTCATTTCGAAAGCATTTCAAATCCTTAAAAAAATTACAAAAGCATTGGTCAAAGTGATTTATACATGTTTTTGAATATTTTATACTCATTAAATTTAATTCAAATTACTTCACATGTTTTCAAATTATATTACAAATGGCATCATGTAAAAATATATATTTTTAATTTTAAACTTAAACATTAAAACATGAAAAGCCAAGCACCTATTACACATGCCCTGACTTCTATTAATGCCTTTATCAATGTGATTGCATCCAATAGTGTTATTCTCAAAAATACATGATTATAGTGTTTAAAACTGCATTTTTTTTACATTTCTCAAACATATTTATCTCAGAAAGAAAATTTGATACTACCTTGAAAATCAATTATTTTAAGAGTATGTCAAAAACATTGCCTTTTGATCATTGATTTTGGAAGGTTAATAGAAAAAACATTTTGATGTATAATCATGACAACAAAAAAGTGTCCATGTACACCAAGTGATTTCATTGAATTTTGAGTGAATTCATTGGTTGCAGGGAACAGGACCCAATGAAGAAGCAATGAATTCACTAGTCTAGTGAATGGGGACTAATGAACTGCACCCACATTTTGTAATAATGAATTGTGAAGGCATTGCTAAGAGGAGGTCCACTATTTGGGGCGCACAATTTCAGGTAGGTTTGCTGTGTACAGTGCACAATTTGAAATGCCCGCAAGAGCAACCACTAAAGATTATGAAAACTTAGGAACAATTAAAAAATTGAAAAACCAACAATTTTTGCTGCATAAATCTTTCCAATGCCCACCACCACAAATGCCAGAAAATTGTATTGGAAGATCTACTGTCTCCCTCATCAAGTGATGGATTGTAACTTCTAACATGCATGCAAACAAACACCATAGTGCAATTTAAATTTTATTTTTTTTGCATTCAGCTGTATTTGGGTGTGAGGAATAGTTTATATGACCCCACTCCAAGAAGTAGTCAATCCAATGTTTGATGTTTGCTTCCAACAAACGCCATGACTGGAAACCAATAACCAAGTATGCCTGCATATCCATCCGACTGAAGCCTTTCTTACTTAAAATCCCCATATGTCCAAATTCAGTGGAGCCACAAAGCAGCTAACAAACAACTTTAATGAACAGCATAGCCTAGAAATGGATTTGCATTGGTCCGTGATGAGAGGTGATTAGAGGCTTTGTCACTCCTCTACAGTGTAGAATCTTGCAGACATCGGACAAGAAGGAGGGGGGAGGGGCGGGGGCAGTTCTTGTTTTGTCCTGAGGCTTTTTAAGCTGTTTGACAATTTCAGGGGAAGCTTGCTTTGTGTCATTGTCGCTAATATCCCAGGTTTCATTTTGGCCTCATGAGCTCAATGCATTGGGATCAGAAGGCAATCCATGTTAATTCACCACCATTTGATGAGCATCAAGTGCTCATGATGCGTTGACATGTACACCAGTTCTTTGAAAGAGAGAATAGAAATTGCTAGCTTCTTAGTTTCAGGACCCCTTTTCTGTTTCTTTTCACGGGGACAAACAAGAAAAATAAATCCAGTTATTTTTTAAGAAAACACAAGCCAAAAAGAGGAAAGGGTTTGGAGACTTGAGTACATATATTTTGGGAAAAGGAAAGCAGGAAGGACCTTGCTTTGACATGTCTGGTCCAAACTTCCAAGTTTTGATCAGTTTATGGTGTGCATTTTGGTAGCAATCCAGATCAACCAGTGAAGAAGACCCCTATATATTCTTTCCGGGTACACACATCATGAGACAATAAAGAAAGTGGCTTTGATTGGAGTGAATTTTCATAATATATTGGGTTGGAAGACATGTCTAAAACTTTAAACTTGGCCAAATTGTTCAATTTGTTTGTAGGCATGGTTGGCAAGTTCGATCAACCCCAAGCTGACAACAATCTCGAACATCCCAATGTAGAACAGTACAAAGAAAATAAAGACCAAACCCTACAAAATTTGGGAGTGAGGAGCATTGGAGGCACTGTAGCAACAAGCAACAAGGTATTTTGAAATAATAATCATATATAGCCAAAAGGCAGCGAAACTAAACAATAAAAGGGCTAAACTCAAAATATTTACATTAGCCAAAATTGGCCCCAAATTTAAGAAAAATCATCAGATATCTATTTATAAATGATTCAAGATGTAGCCAAAAAATATACAAGGATTTTCTTGAATATATATATACTTTTGTATTTTGCTTGTAGACAAATTTGACTAAATCTTCAGATGATGGAGGATCGCCTGTTTGGCTACATCACAAAATTGACAAAATAAACAATGGTGTGGAGCAATGCAGAGTTGTAGACTGGAGTATAAAGACCTTTTTTTAAAAAATAAAAAATCAAGGGAAAAATTACTCAATAGAAACTGGGGTTGGTAATGGTACCACTCTTTAGGTACTTTTAGTGAAGAAAAAAGAAATCCAAACAACAGTGCATTCGGCAACAGGCATTGATGTCCAAGACTCCGGGTACAAGACCGTGGTCGCCCCGACCCGCGCGCGCGGGTGCCCGCTCCGACCGTCGCGTTGGATCTGGGGCCGGCCGGGGGCGGCGATCCTCGGAAACCCAAGTCGTCGCGTTAATCCGCCAGGCCGGTTGCAGGAGCTTCCTGAATCCTTGCAGCAGAACAAGGTGAAATGGGGAGGGGGTGTTGTGTGTGGCCCCCGGGTACCAGGTACTCCATCTATCGACAGGTAGTACTGTGGCCGCGCGCAAATACCGACCGACACCCGTAGCCGTCGTCGCGCGTCGGACCGCTTCACCAGCTCCTGATCGGACCCGCTCTTCCACCGTCCAGCACCGCCGTCGCCCAATTCTTGAGTCTAAAGGCGGCCTCCCCGCTAAAGCTGACTATCGAGATCCGCCTCAGACCTACATACATACAGACATACTCCCTCATCTTTTTGGTCCTTGGGATCGGGGAAAGTGGAACGAATTAATACTAGCACACACACACACACACACATATTATACAGCCAAATTTACCCAGGTAAGCTCCCGTGTTTTCTTTGGCAATTTTGTGTTATAGCCAAACTGGTGACGATCCACATGAAGATTTGGCTTCAAGCTAAATTTGGAAGTACTGTATTAAAAAAATCTTACTGTATTTTTGGCTATCTACTTGAACCATGTATAGAAATCTGGCAAATTTTTGTAATCGATTTCTGACTACTCAAAATCTCAAAAAGCTCATGATTATAGCGTTTTTTTTAATTGTTAGGCGTAACATTTTGGCTATATATAGCCAGCGCAAAAAAAAAGAAAAAAAAAAGGCTGCATGCAGCTGTGTTTTCTGCAGTGAGCTCTAGTGCTTCCAGCTTGGGATACACACGCAGGAATATGACTAGAGGAGGGAAGGAGGGGACTGTGAGCTCACTAGTCACCGGTAAATTTCTTCTTCTGCGCCAGCCTTTGCTGTGGCGGATCAGATCAGCTTTGCTTGTGTCATGGAGATCCATCTATTGCTGAATGATTGCAGTTTGATTGTGATGTGTGAGACGAATTATATAAGTTGGGGGGTGGGGACCAGCAATTAGAATTGGTCCCTGCAGGGTTGACAAGTGTGCCATACATAGGCAGTTCAAAATTTTGTCAACGACCTGACTCCAGACTTGGGGAACAGACGACAGACTACTCATCAGACTAGGGTTGTACCGTAGTGTTCTTTTATTCTGCAAGGAAGCTTTCTTTTTTGCCTTCTTTACTTCTTTTTTGATGTTTTTAAGCTGTGAAGTATTGGATGTCACCACCGTTCATTGACACGATAATGAAATAGTAAGCGTGCTGGTCCAGGATACGGCATGACAAAATAGTAGTAGCTTGCTTGTTGGGCTTTTTGGAAGATTTGAATATTGTATGCAAACCCACAAGCTGCTTTTGTTTTCAATCCTTTTGGATTCAGCAACGTAAGAGAACAACAATCGTGTTGCTTGTGGGTGGTCTCTTTCGACAGTAAATATCTGAGTTTTTGTGCCCCCTGTTATGGGCATAGTATATGGCACAATGACCTCACTCTCACACAAGCCCCATGCTAGGTGGATCATTCATTGTTCCACATTTTTTGAACTTAGTGTTTTTCTTGCTCTTGCTAGCCAATGGAGCTTTGGATTATGGCCGCCTTTTTTTCGGTCCTGGGGTGTTTCATGCAACTAAACAACATACCCTAGTTTGAGCTCAAGCTTGTGTCAGCATGAGGCGGCAAACAAACGTACAACCATCCAACTTCAACATAGAAGGACCATGGACATGGCTCGTCCTTTCTTTTCCTTGGGTATGGGCCCCAAGACATCAAAAGCCTTTTTCAACTTTGCAATGAAATCTTTAGGGCTTATTCATTGGTTATATGCTCTCTTGCTCATGCAAAGACAAAAGGGACATTAAACATGTGCTCAATTTTAATTAGGATGAACCCCTGGATTTTGGGAGAGTTGCTCACACTACCATGAAGATTTTGCATACTAATCAATGTAACTTTTTAACCTGGTTGATGTTGGGTAGCAAAAAACTTTGCTTATATATACATGTGTGTACATATTTGGTAAATACATCTCCTACTTACTTAGATTTACCATTTTTTATCTTGCCCAACTCCTATACATTTGAGGACAAACCTTACCTAGAGAAGGGTAATTGTTTTGAAGCTAGTAAATACTGCAACGTACATGTCAAACTCATTATGTAGCATATATGCATTTTCATATATGCACATATCATTATGATGGATTTGTTCAAATTATGGCGATTAATTATTGAATATATTTTCATTTATCATTTTATGTCAATTCACTACATTAATTATCTTGAACTTCCTTACAAACCCAATATTCTCAAACAAATCAAGTATGTTCATACCTAAGGATGATGATTAGGTACTTAATGTCGCACCACATGGTAGTAATTCATGAGTCTAACAATAATTTATTTGATGATTTGTTAACTACTAACATGATTATACATTGGTAGCTCATGTGTGCACATTTACCTTGCTAACAAGGTGGGTACAATTTGAATGGACATTCATAAAATCACCTAATTAAAGCACTAACCCTATATTAGGGCAAGAAAGACAGCACGAGTTGTTACTTACTTGCAAATCTAGTAATAATAACCATAATAGGCAATAGTCATTTTGTTTACTATTTCAATTTCCAAAACACATCAAAATGAATGAGGATAATATATTGAACAAGTTTCAACACATTGTAAGAAAGAAACAAGAAAAGAAGATAAAAGCTTGAAGATTTGTGCATGTTTTTTCTTTGCATATGCATTTTCCAATGTGCGGACCTCCAACACCATCAACATTGTCATTGTAAGTTGCACAATAGTTGTTGAAGATGTTTTTGTGACACACGTGTGTTAGCGACCAAATGAGGATGGCAAGGACAACAAATGAATGTACAGAAGAACCGTTGATAAAATTTTGAAACAAGAGGTGGCATTTGTAATTTACCTAAGATGTGGCAAGCACTTAGAAAGTTGGCCATAGCATAACATGCATGGGGGAGAATGTGGAGAAGGAAAGGAGGGTAGGCTAGAGGAAGGGAGTTCTTTTTGGCTTAAAAGATTAAGAAGAAGCAAAATAGCACAAAATGCCTCCACATTCGTGGTTGTTGGTGAAAACCATGTTTTGTTGTTCATATTTTGTAAAAAAGGTAAAGGTTCGAATGTGTGTGATTTCTATGGTGTTGTTTGTTTAGTAGGTTGCAAAATAAATGTCATTCCGAATTCACTAAAGTTCGGGTTGCTACAATAGAGTTGCAATAATAGGGAGTTATAAACATGGCATATGAAGCTTAAACACCTTGGGTTGTGACTATGTTGTAAGTGGTTGAAGTTGTGTGGGAAACACAGGAAGCCAATAGAGATGTTGGGTTGGTCATCGGGAATAGAAAAATAAAAAGCCACATAAATGAATTGTATTTTTTTCTAAAAAACCTCTCTATTTGGCCAACCAAACCACAAAAGTGGCTTGTTTAGGAAATCCTTGGTGAGTGTATTTTTTATCTTCATGTGACATACTTGGACAGTGAAATCAAGAGGGACGTTATAATGTGCAAATTTGGCAACAATACTTGTGAGAGAAAGCAATTGTTAAACAAACAACAAACACAAGCAAAAGCACTAGGGATGGAAACATCGTAACCCATTCTACTATCAAATTCTAAAAGAGACAAATAGGAATAAGTTGTAAAACAAAGTGATTGATTGAGATTGAAAGAAAATGTTTCAAACACACATGCTACACATATACCAAGTTTTTAAATCATACTAATTTATGTTTTTTTTCTTTTTATTGAGTCAAACAATGGCACAAAGCAATGGTGTAGAAGAGGCCAAAAATATTTGTGCTAAAATATGAATAATATTTTGTTTTCATGTTAGCACCGTAGACTTGTGCTCTTGAGTTATAATCATGCATAGAACCATGGATTAATATGGGGATGAAAGAGAGAAAATGGGTGAATTGTGCAAGTATAACAAGGTTGTTTGAAATTGATTGCAAATTGTCACACCATGAGTTATTAGTGGATTTCCTCAATATGTGGATAATTAACAAGGATGGGCATATTTTTGCAGACATGTATAACAAAAAAATTTGTGTTGATAAGTACATCCTAGCCTCAAAGAATTTCAAGATTTCAAATGAAGTTGAATAGGAGGTGCAACAACATACAAAGCCCATCAGGTTACAAATGCATTGAGAAACATTACCAAACCAAGTATTCATATCAAAAATGAGTAGTGGAATGCGTCCAAGATTAATTTTCCAATTAACATGAAGTTTGTTTATATTATCCATACTACATAACAATGGAAAAGGTGGTGTTATTTTAAAAATAGGAATGTTATCATATTCATTAAGCCCAACAAGGGAAAACTAGTGATACTATAAAAAAAACTTATGTTTTGCAACCAATAAATTTGTGATTGCATGTGACTATTTGTTGCATGCAACTATCCATTGTGCTTTTTATGTTGAGTAAATTTGATTTTCTAACATATTTCCAACTAGATTGCAATGAAAATGCAATTAAATGTTTATTCATTTTTCTAACATGATGAATTGTACTATTGTTCTCATCCATGAACAAAACTTTACATCACATTATTCACACCTTATTCTTAGTCAAAAACATTTTTTTGCTAACAATTTATGATGTGAACCTAAAGCCTTTAAAAATATAGTAGGGTTTAATAAAGGTAACTATGGGTTTATATACCTAATTGTACATTAAATGATTTTTCTTTTCTTATAAGTACATTTGCTTAGGTACATACTTACCTAACTTAAAGTTACCTACCTACATAATTGGTAGGTAGATAAATATGTAGGTTGATAGTTAGTTAGGTGGAGTAAATGTTATGTAGGTAAGTGACTAACTTGATAAATGTACATGCTAGTTTAAATAGTAGATGGTAGGTAGGTAAGTAAGTAACTACCTAACCTAGGCCTTTTTACCTACTTAGTTTACAATTTAGACTAAGTAATAGGTGGCAAGTAATGATGGCTTAGATTAGGCTAAGTAGGTAGGTTAGATAATAAGTAATAAATTGGGCATTAAATAGTAGGTACTAGGTTATTTAGTAAAATATGGAAAAAAAAATTATTATGTAAAACCATATTTTTAAAAATTATCCCATATATTTTGTCTTCCCTTTGGATTTTATATGTTTTATAATTAAGTGCACTATAAACATTCAAAAAACATAAAAAATATGAAAAAAATGTCATTTGGGATGAACCAATAAATAAGTTCAACCTTAAATGTTAAACCCAAAATAAAATAAACTTCTCCTAAAAATATTTTAACATATATACCTATCTACCTAGCATAGGCCTTCTTACTTAATTACCTACTTGTGTAAATTGGGCCTACCTAACTTGGATTTACATAACCTCTATACCAACCTACCCATCTACCTACCTTAAGCCTATTTACATACTTAGTTAACTAAGACTACCTACCTACCTACTTATGTATTGTTTATTGATTAACATGTGAAATTTCAGAAGTCACCAAAATGATTACAATCTAATCTTAAAATCCAACCACATAAGCAACATGTATACAATTTAATGAAAGGATGAAATCATATACATTGACCGCAAAATTTATCTTAAATGTGTTTATGTTAATCATGATGTCGTGTTATTTACAATTGTTTATCCCAAGTAATTTATTGTACACAATTAATTGTAAAGCCATCTGTAAACATTTAAAGAATTTTTGCCAATTAAACCTTTAAACATCTTCCACCTTCGCAACAATGTGCAAAAAAACCTAAAGTCCCCATGCCCCAAAAGTTCAATGAAATGGGGTTAAAATTTTGAAATTTTGTTCAATAAGTTCACCTCTTCATCTACTTGCAACCTAAGTAATACCCCCAATAGTGCCTCCTAAGTTGGATTGGTTGGGATATTGCTTTTAGGAATGGCCTTATCATGGTTTGTGCCTAGACTATATGATTTTAATGCATTCCTTGTAGAATTTAGTACAATATTTGGTGAAGGTTATTGTGAAAGGGTTGACAACGCAAAAATTCAAACCCTAAAACAAGGATCTTGTCTTCCATCAACCTTTGGTACGGAATTTCAACAACTAGCACATGATCTCAATTGGAATGAAAAAGTTACATCATCCAATTTCATTTAGGTTTATGAGATGACATGAAGGATCATGTTCATAATGCCAAAGGTGAACACCCTTTGAGTGAAATTTGAATTCATCACTTTAGCTATTGTGAGCAATAATCAATTATATGAAAGACGATAAAAAAAACTTGGATCTTACACATGGTTAGTTGTGTATGTTTATAAATACATTGACTATGGCCCATAGCTAAGAAATGGATGATGAACATATGCAAGTTGATCTTGCACAATTCAAGCTTCTCACATTAGAAGAAATACATCATTAATGATTAAGATCCAGCTTGTACTGTGAAAAATATGAACATTTTGCACACAAATATCCAAACAAGAAAAAAATAAGGTTTGAAACATAATCTTTAATGAAGAAATATAAGTAGAAAAAAAAGTTGTTTGATCTTGATAGGGGCATTGTGATTAAATGACAACATTTCAAGAAAAAAAAACACGAAAGGTCTATTTCTACCTCCAAACCATGTACCTTGATTCATGGTCCCTATAAACATACATATTGTAGGATGCATTAATAGATACTGATGCAACGACATGATTCATAGACAAAGATTTTGCTTAACAAATATATTTTCAATATGCATCATGCCTTATTCAAACAATAAAATATTTTTCATTATTAAGTCCTTTATTTGTTAAGTCCATATGGTCTTTTCCTTTTATTTTTGTCTTGTCATTGACTGTCATTGACAAATGAAAAGTGTCAAAAAAATGCACCTAACATAATAGTTCAATCAAAATAGGAAAGACATAGAATGATAAAGAGGAAGAGGATGAAATGTGAACTTACATGCAATGAATTCACTCAAGTAACTACATTGTTTGATGGAACATTTTGTAGGAAATGAGGATTTGCATATAAGAAGGGAACAAATATGTTCCAACAAATGGTTCTTGATATAATTAGCAAATGCACTATGTGTTCCTAGATTGAATGGACTTGAGTTGGTTGAGGTGTAGGAGGAGGAATCAGTGGGGCAAAATCAACTTCAACAATTTGTTATTGAAGTTTAAATGTTGTAAATGTGATTTTTGTAAAAGACAAGAGGTGACTCAAGTGCATTTGGAGTTGTTAAAATCACACTAAACTTAGAAGAATTTTCAAAAGCACATGGAAACTTACAAAAAAACTAAGGCTAAAAAAGAAAAATTTACAAAAGGAGTTTCATGGGAAAAATGACAAGTACTAGCAACTTAAAAAATTGGCCAATGGGATGGCAACTAATCATGTAAGCTTGCAAAGAAACTACATAATGATGGAGGAATTGTTTGTGACTCAACACTATTAAATCAAAAAGTTGCATAAATAATTAAGTAAGGTCTTTCAACACAATAAGGTGCAAACAAGGTTTTAAGTAGGTATAAAAAGTAAAGTCTCAAAATCTAGTTTTAAAATGAAAAAAAATTGACATGAACAAAAGAAAATAGATTCAAAATCTCCTTAAGTATATTATGGAAAAACATGTTGGTTTATGTAGTTTATGGTAAATTGAATATAAATTTTGAAAAAATTTAGTTTAAAAAAAATAAGTTTTAAAGTAAAATTTCAAACTTTATTTCCCCATGTAATATTAGCATCACCACCAAAATATGAACCAAATGAACTAGCAAACATTTGTGGATGAGATGAGAAAACAAGTATTGAATTTGTTACAACATAGGAACTAGTGCAAATGGAAGAAGGCTTGAAGGTTTAGGATATAAAAATGAACAAATACCTATTCAACAACAATAGGACCTCAAATTTTTTGTGTAGCAACAAAAACTTTACATGATAATCTCATTGAATAACCAATCTTTAATCAACCACATGAACATGTGCTTGTAGTGTTTATCAAATAGTAAGAGGTATAATTGATTTATGGACATTAAAACCAACAAGCTTCACCGCAACAAGTGCCATACATACAATAACAAGATCTTATTCTAAAAATACGTAGACTTTATAATTGTATTTTAGCATGCATCCATTTTTTGCTCGATAAAGATTTTAAAGATGCAATCTAGTGTATAGGGTTGGTAATATTAAAGGAGGTTAAAAAGAACTACTACTAGATCATAAGAGCTTATTAGTTATTATTAAATATTAATTCTAAATTGTAGTTTCGGAGGGAAGATTTTGGTGACCTACTTATTAAACAATTTCTTGTTTTTGTACATTGTATTTGTACTTTGAACATTATGGAGGTTTGATGTTTTTGGAGAAAGAATTGAGCATGGCATTTTGATTGTTGACTTACATTTTTTATGAAAAATTGTTCATGGTATAATAGGTGTTAATAGGAATTGTACTTGTTACCATGTTTTATGTTTATGGATTTGATTTGTACATAGATTTGTCAACTTTAGAATATGTTATTGAACACAAAACTAAATAATTGAAAGAAGAACAAAGTTACAACTTACCAACCAAGTTGTCCATGCTAGGTTGAAAGGAACCATCTATTAGGTTTTTGGTATCTAGAGGGGACTAGTTATTTGGAATTTCAAAGTATGCAAGTTGTGCATATTCTATTTATTTATGTATGAAACAATGTGTTTTTGTGTCTTGCATGGGGGTTTGTTGTGCTTTTATGTGTTTTTCTTATGGTGTTATGTGTCTATTATGTGGCTTTTATGTGTTGGGCACTTGTGTACTTTTGTTAGTCATTTGATCATGTCATTATTTCTTTTATGTGTATGTGTGTTTTTTGTGTGTCATGGGTATTATGTCTTGCATGTGTGTTATGTTTTCAATATTCAATCAATCACCTAGTTCTCATTCGAGTGTTTTATTTGAGTTTATTGTGGAACTTTTGTGTCCTTTTTAGGTCTTGTGTGTTTGATGTGTGGTTTATGTTTTGTGTTTCCAATCATCCATTTTGAAGATATTGTACAATGTGAATCAATGGTCAAATGGAAGCTAGAACAAAGGAGGAGTTGCTTAGAAACATCAAAATTGACCAAAAAAACCTTTCTTTCTAATTCACCATTTGGGTTAACTTTTGAGTTTAGAATACAACTTGTTTAATTGTAAAACTTTCACAAAAAGTTTGTGGAAATGTTTTTATCTTCAAGTTCCACTATGACCATCACTTATTTGTATCTATTTCTTAATTTGTGTTTTATATTCAATTTTCAAAACTTGTGAATGTGTTATGCCTTTAAAATTCAAAGAACCAAGCTTGTATTTTGTAAAAAAACTCAAGACCTAATTTTGACATGGTGTTTTAAAAAAATTTCAACAATATATTCATTTGGGTATTTGTTAACGGACTGAATAGTGTATCCAATGTATCATGTACTTAAACCCCCACCCTTGCCTTGTAGTTACCTAACATTGGGTTTTTAAAAATTGGACCCAAACAATTTTTTTAAAAAAATTAGAAGTTAAACTTGATTATTAATTTAAAAATAAAATCCCACTTGACATTGGTATCTACTTTCTAGATTGAAATGACAATTGAAGGAGAGTTATGTCAATAAAGGACTATAATGCACAATTTAAAAAATATATATAATTTTATCACATTGCAACCTAATTTTTCATTATTAATCAATCACCTAGTAAGGTTGAAATTTTAAAACATTCATGACCTCTTATGACAAGAACATTGCAACTACTAATGCCTTTCACCTCCAAAAAGAAATTAAACCTACATTGTAAGTAAGAGATTCTTTATTATGTCAATTGTAATCAAAATCAAAATCAAAATCAAATATCATTATCTTGTTAGTTTACAACATTTTTTTTTTACAATGAAAACTCTCTCAAAGGGGTAACAACTATTATTTGTTTAACATGGTAAACGGCAATAAGGTTAAGGTTTTGGGGTTTCCTGTTTTATCAAAAAATTGTATTTCCTTAAAATTATATCCTTGTGGAATGTATATATTAACACAAGCATTTCTTTTATTTTGTGACCATGCCTTAACCTTTCTAAATCATGGGGGCCCTTCTACACTTTTGGTGTTGTTGGAAAACTCCCAACAAAGCATTTTGCATGTTTGTTGTTTTGCAATTTTTAGACCCACAAACCCAAAGTTATTGAATTTAAAATGACTCTCTCTCTAGAAGTTAATTAATTTTTCTTAATAGCTTTGTTCACATGAACTATAAATTCAAGCTCATTTTGAGTGGTATAGTATTGGGATGGGCCACACATTCCAGGAGGTCTAATGTCCTTTGGCCAATGGCACAAGGACCTCACTAGTAAAATGCTTTGTTGAAGGAATGTTGGAGGAAACAAATGTATGGAAGACATGCAAAGAATTTGTAACATGTCAAATTACAAATTTGCAATTTATGATTTATGACAATGCATAAATGATCAATTATTTATTACGTCCTTGTAAGTCCTTGGTTGCAAAGGATCCTTGGTGTTGGAGCAATAAATTGAAGATTCTCACTAGTATCACTAATTCCATGTGAAGAGGTAGTCAATTAGTGTAGGGTAAAGCATGTTTAGGGTGGGGGCATTCTCAAAATAAGGGGCCTAAGACAAGGCTGCATTTTGGGGATGTCCCCCACCAAGGGCTTTACCTATTGTAAAGCACGAGGCAAAATTTATGATGAATCAAACCTATGTCGATCATGAGGCGTATGAAAAACAGAAAGAAACAAGAGACATGCTTGAAAGGTTCAGTAAGAGAGCAGCCAGCTTCACTCATGAAAAGGTTAAGTCCAAATTCAAAATACGAAAATGAGTACAACTTGAAGCACATAGTCATAGCAAGATTGATACCAGGGGAGAAGGCAACACTGGTATGCACTCTGGTATTCAAACCCTAAAACCAGGCTGACCGAGTCTCTGGCCATTTTTGGTGAAATACATATCAGGGTATGCTGGTATTGAACTGGTACCAGGTGGATCGATACCAGACTGATCGGGTTTGCAATAACAGTGTTGATACCAGTGCATATACTAGGGCGCAACCTATATACCAGACCAACACTGCTACATGCACTCTTAGAAAGGGTTATTAATCCAGGCCAAAAATTGTGACAAACAGTTTTAGGTGAAGAATTTTCATGCAGCCAATTGTTATTCAACATGCACTCAGAATGGCCCAACTTTTCTCCTTTGGAAGGGGCGTGGGGTTCAATTTCTTTTGGATTCTGGTAGTCCCACAAGTTCCCAGTGGTTCCCTCATATGTTCCCCAAGTTTTCAATGTGTTCCCAAGACATGTTCCCAATAGCCCCACACTTTATTCAATAATTTGTGCCCAAAGTTGAACTTTCATAACCTATAAAGGTGGGCCAAAGGGAATCACCTCTAGACTTAATGCCCAATGTTTCAAAAAGAAATATGGTGAGCCAATCAAAGTGACTCCTTGCCCCCCACCCCCCCAAAAAAATACTACTACTACTACTACTACTACTTTAGGTGCAGTCCCCCACCTACTCACCCACCCCCAAACTAATTACTACAACAAACAACAGGTACGACTTACAGACATGTAGTGCCCATGGTTGTATGTCACCCCCAATGAGCAAGCTGGACAAAGAAGCAGGCATAAGAGTCACCTCCAAGTGGTTGGAGGGGGAGGGGGAAAGCCAACAATTTTCAAATTGTGTAGCTAGTGACTACCTACTCCGTAGTAGCACAAAAGAAAAGAAAAAAAGTCAATCACCAAATTTTGCCTCTTGTTCTTCCTTAATTTTGCAGCAGCTCTTACGATTCTGAGAGAGATTGTTCACATGCAGCTTGGTGTCAGGAAATATGTCTACTGGCAAACAATGTTAAAACGCCTTTACTCACCCAAGATTTGTTCAGAGGACTAAGGAGATCTGCCAAATTTTCTTTGTTTGGTGCGCCGCTTTGGCATCTCCCTGTCCCCTTACGAACCATCCCTCAACGGACCCACTCCTCCTCTCTCTCTCTCTTGTCCTCACTGGGGCCCTCTCAACCCGAAAACAAAGTTTCAAATACTTCCAAAGTTCCACTAAATGGCCCTGGTTTCCTTTCTATTAAAAGGAGTGCTGGAAGCCACACAATTTATTTTAAAGCATTTCATATAAGATTCCATCTCACAGGAAGTCTGGAGCTTGATAGCTAAATCCCTAGTTGCAACCTCGGGTGATGAAGAGCGCAGTACGTACAGGTAGTTTCATTACGTACATATATCCTAGTACCTTGACCATTCCGGCAATAATTAAATTAGCTGTTCACAGTGCAGGAAGTTGAAACTCTATTGCTGTCTATTGTATGTCATGGATATTTTGTTTATTCCAGGTCTAGGTGGACAGGACTTCGAAAGAAAGTGCTGGACTTTTAGGAAAGCCTATTGTTGAGGGCACAGTGAAAAAATGATAAATAAATCAATATTAGGCAAGAAGATGAAGGAACAGTAAAGGTCCCACATTATTAGACTAGAAGATCTTTTACTTTTGATGCAGATGACAGTTTACTTGAACCCCTTGGAACTGTTGGGGTTTGTGTATTTTAGCTTTTCAATGGAATGGCCCAGGGGAACAAATCAAAAAGGCATGCTAATGCGTTGCAACATGCTCAGATGAAAATAGGTGTATCTTATTTGAAAAGTGGTCATATTGCATGTCCATTTGACTATGTCCTTTGTTGAAAGGTGCTCTCTTTTGTTGGTGGGCATGTAGGGTCTTGTCATTCCTTAATTATGTGGCAAATTAGAAACCTCCACGATTAAGTTTCAGTTCTATTCTATCATCAAGAGGCCAAAGTTTCAATTGTGTTTGCATGCAATATTATCACTTCATGCAGATATAAAAGTCCTTGTGATTTAAGACTCAACCTTTATTTTTTCTTTTCATTTGGACACAGCCTAGAAATAAAACTAGCTTTGAGTGTGACAGTGACAACTCATTCTGGGGAGGGAGGGGCATGCATGATTGACATTTAACAAGTTCATAGAGTGGAATTGGTAACTGCAACCAAGACCAGAGATCCCCGGTTTCTGGAAGGGGCACATCTGGTCCACTGGATGTCATGTTTGTATGTACGCTTGGACAAAAAAGTGTTTCAAGTCTGTTCTGATGTTTCTTCAGCTACCGCACACTAAAAACCAAAGCTACTGGAGACCCTTATCATCTGTGTAATAAAGGTGTATGTGGTTCTATGAACTTTACAAGACTCAAAGAGGAGTTCACAGCCATTGTCTGGGGTCTGGAATGGGGAGTTGCACTCACAATTCGCCATTAGAAAAGCAACCCATTTCCTGATCTCTTCAAAGTTCCTTGTACTGTTGCACAATTTTTATGCACATATATGAAAACAACTTCCATAGTTAGAGCATCACTGAAGTTGTTTTGATCCTATGTTGTCACAATCACATCGACTCATGGTTGGTCTACTGCAAAAATTGTGTACTACTTAATAGTACACAGATTACTGATCAAAGTTTCCTCCAGGACCTGCTTGTTTTAAACTGCTACTCAATATAATTTTTATAATCTTGCAAATATGTTCCAGTCCTCGCTAAAAACCAAAATTGATTCAGGAAAGGGGAACTACCAGAAGGTTCAGAGTCTCTTCAAGCAGCTATTTTTTTGGGTGGCCAATTTTTTTTCCAATTTTTTTTTTGGAAAAAATAATATACACAGTAAAAAAATAAAAATCATTTGGGACTCTTATATATATATATATATATATATATCCGTTGTATTTAATTTTAAGTCAAAAGAAGTTATATTCAGATTTTATTAACAGGAAATTTTAATCGGAATATAGATTAATGCAAGCCTAATGAAAGCTTCACAGGTGGACTGCACAGTTTGCGTGTTTTCAGTACAGGTACTGGACAAACTGGAGTCTGGAGTCTGGACCCACTGGACCCTGAGGCGCCGACCTAATTCCCCATCTCATGTGTTGGTGTTGCCTAGGTAACTCTGCAACACTTTAACTGGGAAAAGAGAAAGAAAAGGCCGTAAGGCAGGAGGAGGGGGGAGGAGGCACCGGAGTAGGGGGGAGGGGGTGGGAAGAGAGGGAACGGAGGAGTCCAGGTGTGGAGATTACACGACCCCGTTCTTTCGGACAGTTTTTGAGCTAGCTGCTGGTGTCTAGGGATTACCAACGGGTTGTGTTGCGTTAGAGTAGTGTGTCTGCATGTGAAGGGCAACTTTTTTTCTTCTTTTTTTCCTGCCTGTATATAGCCAGAAAGCTATATTAAATTTTTTTAATGTGCTAAAATCAAGTGCTTTGAAAGGCTTTCAATAGCCATAATATTACCATTTTAGGACTTAAAATAGCCATATGTCTATCTATACATGTTTCAAGTAGGTAGCCAAGAAAAAACGAAGCATGCTTTTTAAAAAAATTACATGTTGATGTTCCCCTTGTGGTTGGCCCTATTATGTGGTTCTTTTGTCTTCTTGGAGGTGGGTCCTTCCATTTTGTTCCTTGTATTCTCCCCTTGTTTGGGTGCTTTGGTTTTATTTGATTGGCAGGGTTTCATCATTTACATGCATAATATTTAGCTTTCAGCCAAATTTGGCTGAATCTTCTTGTGGATTGTAGCCACTTTGGCTACTACATCACAAAAACTGACCGCCAAAAAAGAAGAAAAAACACTGTGGCAGTGGAGGGGCAGCGGTGTAAGTATTGATAGATCAGGAGGCTAGTAGCCTTGTGTTGATAGAGTCTTCCCAAAGTAGTAGCGAGATTCTGACATTCTGTCTAGAGGAAGGTTTGGTATTAATCACACTCTTCTCGGTTGCTGCGTTGACCCTACCACATCTAGCTACCGCTTGCCATTAACGCCGAGTTTCTACTGTGACGTCAATCTGTCCTGTTTGTGTATAAAGCCACCAGAACCCATTCCTTTGGCTGCTGCCTCATAAAAGCTCCGTTTTGCATTAGAGCATTAATGTTATAATTTTTCTGCTACCAGTTATGGAAGGAAGCTGGAGCTCCCCCCCAGCCCACCACACCCCCCATCTTCCTTTTCAATCACCTACAACTAGGACAGACATAAATCACGGGCTCAATTTGGCTCATCATCATTGTAAAAATTGCATTGATCACCAGTAGTTTCCCTGTTTTGAATCCCAGAAATTTTGACCAGCCTGATTCTTCTCCAGGAATTTATTTCATGGATTTTCCCCCCTTGACTCCTCCTACTGGACAAGTTACAACTAGGCTCTAGCCAATTTTGATCACCGTGTTCTAAAAGTCTCATCATTCCCTAGCCCTAAATATATTATTCTCCATGGTTCTGCTTGAATGGAATTCCGAGAATTTTGCATGCAGTTGGTGCTGGTTGTTGGATGGTTAGAGTGCACCCCAGTTTTTAATGAAGAAACTCATAGTGGGATGAGAATGTTGGACTGTTGTAGTTCTCTCTAGTATTGAATTCTAACTAGCTATTTGAGAATTCATGGCTAGACACAAATGCTAGTTCTAATTTATAATATAGAAATGCACAGGCATCCAGTGGCACACATAACTCATTTATATTAAACTCACATCTGATGCAACAATATATATAGGTGCAAACTCTTTGCAACTTGCCCAAGATCTGGTAGGTGGTGTGATTGACATCCGTAAACCTTGGCTGGCCGTGCAATTTTATAGATAGTTTACAATCTGTGTTCTGAGTTGGAACTTGGTAAGCTACTGTTCCAACTTCTAGTCTAGGGCCTCGATCTCTTTCAAATTTCTCCTCTTACAGGTACCAGGCAACTTGTTGAAGGACCCATGCTTGAGATCACTGCATGTCATATGTGGAGTGAAGTACACTGTCAAAATGCGCCCCAAATTGAGGGTAGCTAATCTGAAATGTAAGATTTTTATACTCGCCTCCTCATAATGGAGTGGTAAATTTACAAGAGGCCTACTAATCAGATATATTATTATGGAAGATCTAGTAGTCTACGACGTCTAGTAATAATTTTTCCTTTAGTTTGACACCGGATGTTTGTAACTTGTCTACTGCCAGAGCACATTGTCTCATGTGTTTGAAATAGGCTATGATGAGGCAATCAATTGCTTCCTCCATGTTGGTCCCCAACACAGCAAGAAAAACGATATGAACTTTTGTCCTGTGCAAAGGGAATCCAATTCAGAAGGACACAGATAGAGAGATAGATAGATAGATGGGCATCATGATGATGGGGCCTGTTCTCGGTAACCGACGCTGTGCTTCATTTATCCAATTGAATGCAATCCCGCATCGCACTTGATCTCTTTTACTTTTATTTGCATGAATTCAAGAGCCCGGACTGAAGCACGTGTGCATATTCTAAGCGGCGGTTTTTTTTTTTTTTTTTCGGACAAATTTTCGCACTTTGGCGACAAAAAAATTCCCAGGGCGAATTGAACAAAGGGGTTCTTGTTTTTGGGGAAAAATACACAAAAGTCACCATATTTTGAGGAAATTAAGTTAGAGGTCGCCATATCTAGACAGTGAGTTCCTGTAGCTCGCCAGAACTATGCAGAAAAAAATTCCACTGTCTTGTCCAGTGTTCCTTTTAGGATTTTCTTAGTTTGTAGCCAAATTGCCAATTGTCCATAGGAAGATGCAGAAAAAGTGGCGATCATCACTACGAGGATTTAGCCAAATCTGGCGATTTTTTGGTCTTTTTTTGCCCCCCTCACCCTTCTGACAATTATAAAAAGCTCCCAAAATCACTTCTCTTTCCAAGTTTTAATTTTTTATTTCACTTTTTGGCGAATCTTCACCAGTGTATTTTTTACACTGGGACTCCTGTCTGACCTCTAGCCAAATTGGACTCATTCCTCTTTGGGGATGATTGCTACTTGACAAAGTTGGAAAAATAAAAACCTGATTCTAAGCTCTTGAAACGTATGAGGCATTGTGTGGAGTTTCTTCGCTAATTGCCTTTATACTATTCACTACCGTTACTGTATGTCTATGTAGTAAGAGGCCTACTTTCATTGCTAAAATTTGTTACTCTTTCTTTCATAGGCAGCAGCAGCAGCCGAAGCGTGTAGTAGACAAAATAATTCGTTGAATGTCTACTTTGCTACCTACCCACACCAACAAAGTGTGGGAACCTGTGGTATCTACATGCTCTATGCAATTTTTTCTTTCACATTTTCAACCTGAGTAAATGCTCAAGGATAAGGACGCTTCTCACACGACCAATGAAGGAGTGTGTGTGTTAACTTACCCTTGTTGAACGAAGAATTATTATAAAGATTCCTCGACTGACATGATATGTTTAGATCAACAGGCTTTCTGTCACATCCTCTTGTGTGGAGTTTGACTTTGTATGAAAATCTTTGCAGGTTTTTAGATTCTTTTTATAAAGCTTTGAATTTCGTTCAAACACCAAATACGCATTCCATTCCATTCACTCAAGCAGCCATTCAAGGAGAACTGAACATCCCTACTTCATGTCAAAGGTATTACACAATATACACACTATACAGCATGTATACCCATCACTCGCTATGGCATCATTTTGGGGGCGTAATGGGCAAACATGTGAACAATCAGTGTAACCCATGATGAGTTGAAGGTGAAGAACAAAGAGAGGAAGATCAGAGTGAAATAGAATAGACAAGGAAATATGTATGAAGAGATGACTTGGTGTATTTCATTTCAAGAAAAGCTAATACATACATTAAATATACACTTAATCATGGAACTAAACAAATGCCACTATTCAGTTATTTAATCCAGCACTATTCAGCTGTTTAATCCAGACATTATTACTAATCTACTCAACATGTTTAGTCATCCATTGGGTACCTGTGGTTCACTAGTAGGGGATGGTGCTTAGTCCACTAACAATTTCATTAACCTTTTGGTGCAATTGGTATAATTTCACTAGAGTAAAAATGCACTAAATTCACTATACCTCATAACAAATGGGGATGAGTTGCTATGGACATGGTGAATTCGCTAATACTTGATCAAATGAGAAATTTTAATCTTACATTGATATTTTGTCATATTTTAATAATATATTATTTATTTGGAATTATATTATTAATGTTATTCTAAAATGCATCTTGTACATGACCTTTATATGATCGATAAACTACATGTATACATCATGCATGCAATTATTGATATCCAGGGAGACTATCCACTATTTTTGCCATTTAACTATCATTTGAGATTGTGATTAAAGATGTTAAACATTATCTGTATCACAATTACATTAAATTATTGCACAAATCAAACTTTGAAAAATATTTTCTTTCTCATACTTTATTCAAATGAAGCATACGAGAATTCATTCTTGAATTTTTTTCAAAGGTTTACACATGTATAATAAATAAACATACAAATTTCAACTAATTTGAAAGAAGAAGCATTTGGATTTCTTTGTTTAATTGTAACTCACAAACTATTTTTTTCACAAGAAAATATGATTTGACCAATTTTAACATTTTTTATGCAAAATCATTTATGGCTTCATAAATAAAAATATTAATTTATTTTCATTAATAGTAAAATCAACATTAATCTTCCATATTACAATATAAAATCAATAATATATTATGGCAACAATCAACATTGTATTGTGTTTTAGGTATATTAATTTGTATTATATTGATGTCATATATATATGTATGTATGTATGTATGTATTGTAGTTGCAAATTGATTGGTTGCAAAAAAAAACAACTTTTTAAAAAGTGTATGTTATATGTTAATATTGGGTTAGTTGTTTGAACTTGGAATTGCATGGTGGTGTGGTAATTATGCATAGAATATATCCTATAGTGGTGTTATCAATTAGTCCCCACAATTCCTTATAGGGCAAAAAAGATGAAGTGGAAAAAAAAGTAGTTGCAAAAAGGATCCAATATAGTCACAAATGACAATCAATTGAATGTGTTGCAATGTGATTAGTTGCAAAAACAACTTTTCTTCTATTGTATGTTACATGTTAATATCAAGTTGGTTGTTTCAAAGATGGGGTTGCATGGTGGTGTGGTCACTACACAAAAAGGATTTCCCATAATGGTGTTGCCAATTAGTCCCCACAATTCCTTAACATGTAAAAATGTTTTCCCAACAGATAGTCCTTACCATCAAACTTTTCCATGGGTGGACTTATAACCTATATGAACATCAATGTTCATAATGAGGTAAAGATGAAAAATGAATGCTAGAATATCAAAGCATAAAAAATGAAATGTGTATGAAGAATAAATTTGAAGTATTTCATTTCAAGAAAAGCTAATATTTACACAAAGCATATATATTTGCATATTTAAACTAATGTAACTTATTGAATAACAACGCTAGTTATTCAACTATTTAATTAGGATAATATTATTGGTTAGTTCAACATGTTCAATCACATATTGGATATTTCCAACTAACTCATAAGGTACCCACATAATTACATGTTGGTTGGTAGATGTTGTTGACTTCTATTGCTATCAATCTTCTATTTATTATGACATGCATTTTGTCTTTTATCAATGACAATTGAATCTTTAACAACTTTGGTGTTTTTGGGTTTGCCATCAAATATGATAATACTTCAACAAAACAAGATGTATACAAAGAAAAACACATCTAACAAGTTTGCACATGAATGTTGATATTTCATACATGTGTTCAAAGAATATATGTTCACAACATATTTTGCATTTATGTTCTCAAGTACTCATAGAATACTTTGATATATTAGGACTCCTTGGGTAAAAGAAAGAAGATTGTCATGATGGTTAATGCATTTCATTCAAAGACTCACATGATATAACCAAGTTCATAGTGTATATGACTTATGAAAGGAAATTATATCAAATACTAGAGGTGAACATAGAAAGCAAGTGCTACCAACATGACATTGTCACAAATCTCCCACTTGTTGATAACCTAAAACAAAATGATGTCATGATTTAATCACCTTTTAAAAAATGACCAATAATATTTTGTAAGGATTCAAAATTCAAAATTTTCTTTACATGGACAATGACAAAGTCAACATTGATTTTTGAACTTATAATTGTTCAAGGTGTGCATGTGAAGATTGAAGAGTACATGAACACAAGGCTTGAAGAAGAAAATTCAAATTTGCAAAATTGTTTAACCAAGCGTCATAAAATGTTCTTCAATTCATTGTTATAAGGGTTTGTGTTTATTTTCAAAGGTGAACTTTTTTGGAAAATTAAACAATAACATGAAAAAGAATAACATGTTTTCCAATTATATTGTCTTAGCAAGTAGATGAATGTAGCCTTGGAATTCAAGGGTTTTTTTGGTAAAACTTGCAACCCTTAATTCACATGTTGTTCAACCATAGTCTTTTGTATCATCTACTTCCAAGGAGTCCACCTTTCATTGTGTTGTTTATTCTTGATTGATATTCTTATTGCATTTCATAAATGGTATTCTTTTACATGTGATGCTACTTGTCAAATATTTTAATGGACCAAACTATGCATTTCTTCCTTCCTTGTTTCAATTGAATTATGCAATTTTTGCATCATTTTGATTTAAATCATTAATTTTATTTGCATTGTTGTTTTTATAGGTTAACAATATATTTGTTGATTTGTTGATTAAGGGTTCAAGATGCTACATCTTACTATATCATCACTTCATGCAAATGTTGCCAATTTCATGTAAATAATCTTATTATGTATCAAAATTTCAGCAAAATGGTCATGATGTTTCTATTGTAAATAAACAATTGGAAAACATTAATATTTTGATTCCATCTACTCTGTATTTAGCTTGGAATTTGATTATTGTACTTGCCATTGCAATTTGACAATAATTAATATCCAATAAGGAGTGCCCAATTTTTATAAATTAAAAATTGTTATAAACAATATGGAGATTTGAATTCCCAATTTCCCCATTAATTGATGATTTTCTCCACCACTAGATTGTTAAAAAACCCCCATGAGGGTCAAATGGAAAAATACATAATGGTAACAAGCCATAAAATAAGGGAAGCCAAGAAATTTTAGCAAGGTTTAATTTAAAGCATGTCCAAAGATACCTCTGAGATTGGGGAGGGGAGGGGGGAGAAGAGAGTCCTAGTAAATGAGGACCTATGTTTTTGTTTGGTGAATAGTGGGCCTTTCAAGGGAAGGCCATAAGAGGTTTGAATAATGTCCATGGAATTAAGCAAGGCTTGTGGTTGAAAAACAAATATCCTTTTCGTAGTGAAAGGGTATGTCAACGTCACCTTCTTTAATGATGAGTTGTCTAACTTGAAGAGGAACAAGTTTTCTAAAGCATTCCTCAAAAGGTTTTTCCCTTTAGATCATTTCCTCACAAAATGGGTTTCTCATGTCAAGAACTTGTCATGACCTGTTGATCCTTCCTTCATATGTTTTCCAAAGTATTGTCAATATCTTCCATTACACTATGACCATTAATGTTTTCTCCAATCATTCCCCACATGTTTTTTCACAAATTCACGTAATACCTTTAAGTTTTTTGTTTATTAACCAATGTTTTTCAAGTGTGGGAGAAATTGCCATGGGTTCATCCAAAGGGTGAATGTCTTTTAAAAACAACTATTCCATTTCTTCAACAATGGGAGGTCCTAATCTTGGTACCCTTGCCATTTTATTTTTGTTGTTGGGTTGGTTAGGTCTACAATGTTATGTGACATTGTTCCTAATGTTGCAATGTTGTTGTGTTAGGGTAATGTTGTTTGTGGGTTTGGGAAATAAGAAGGTTACAAGGATGGTTGGCTGTCGTGGAGGTTGTGGGCATTTGTGTAGGAATCTCTTGTGCATAGTGATCAATATGTCTCCAAGGTGAACACATTGCAAGGAAGAACTATAGAATAAAAGTTTTTCTATGTGGGAACATTACATGCAAAATCTATTAAAAAAAGGATTTATATCCCTAAAGGGGGGGGGGGGTTGTGGATTGCAAGGTAATTATAATATTAATTGACCATTAGCCACATAAGACTTGATTCAAATCTATACAAAAAATAGAAAAAAACAAGTATGATGATTAGGCTATTGGCAATCCTTGTACCATGCATATAGTTTCAAAATGTGATTGAATTTCATAATCTCCATATTCATTGTGTGTGATTACCAAATATAGGTTTGGTCATTGAATAAATTTGGAAAAAATTTATTGTGACACTGGTGCCCCATAAATGAACAAAAGTCAAGCTAAAATTAGTAGTTATTGTTTCTTTTTGGTCTTTTAGTATGTGTTGGATTAATGTGACACCTCTCAAAAAAATTCCAATGAATTTCAATGCCAAAATTAAATTAAATTATTATCATATGACCCAAATGGGGTTTTTGTTTTCAATTTTGTGATATAACCATAGTGGCAACCATCCACAAGATGAAAGAGTCAAATTTGGCTACAAGTTAGAGAGGACAATAGACATTTTCTAAAAGGAACCTCAAAGAAGCCGATGTTTAATATATATGATAATTTCCATGTTTTTCTTCCTAGATGTGGAAGGCTAAAATGCATCTTAAAAGAAACTTTTGATAAAATATAAAAAAATTGTGTAGATGCAAATTTTTGTACAAAAACTTTTGGCTAAACCAAATGTTTATTGAATGTCCATTATTATTTGAATTTTCCCATTTTAAATAAAATTGTAAAAGGCATTTCCAAGTTTTATTGTTGGCCAATATGAGCTTTGATTAATTGACCAAACCTATGTTGTGGATTTGGTATTTAGTTGAACATTACATTTCATGTAATGTTTGATCTATAGTCTATACGTTTGGTGTTACATATAGAATACAAAAATATGATCATCAGTCAACCTTAATTTTTCCATAGTATTGCAATAGAATAATAAATTAAATAAAATTATCAATCCATGTTGACAAGAAATAGTCAAAAGTAGCATTTGAAATGAAGGTTTGTTGCACACAAAATCATGCATAAGGGGTGAAAGGAGGTTGCCTTCCCAAAGAGAAGTCTCTTTCAAATATAGATGCTTTTCACAAAAACATTAGGAGGATAGGGTTACAAATCCATTTTTATTGGTGGAGGGAAAGTGATCACCATTTGTAAGGAGCTTCTCAATCTTGGATTTTTTGGCGATATAAATATTCAACTCCTTATGATGTTACCTTGTGCTTTCAACAGATTCCATAGAGTGTTGTTCATTCTATTCCAATATTGTCATATGGTTCATGTTCACAAAATGATCCAAATGTTTTCAATGAAGGGTCCTTGCAAGTCTCCAATGGATGTTCCCAAAATCATCAATAGTTATGTCATATTGTTGGGCAACACATGTTTATCAAGACTCACATACAAATATTAAATTTGAAGGCAAGGGTGCCCATTGTAGTAAAAGATTTGACTGACTTGTCCATTACCAAAAGATTGACAAAGAAATTTCACACAAATTGTCACAACAAATATTTAACATACATGATGTACACTATGCATAAACATATACTTTTCTTTGAAGCAACATTTTGCTAAAAATGCCCTTTGTTTTAAAGTTTCATTGGTTTGTTGCCTTTTAAGTTTAAAGGACAAATTTTCATTTGTCATTAATTAGAAGAATTATACCCCCCTTCAAAGGACAAATAAGATTTCAATCTTAAGCCCCAAAGTTTGCCTAGGAGCAAAATTGGGTATCAGCTATCTTACTAGCTAAAAATATAAAGATTATATAATGACAAGTGAAGGTTGAATATGAGTGCTAGGGTCAGCTATTTTTGACCCATACTATTTGAAAAATAAATAAATAAATAATTGTGAATAATGACATGAATGTGTATTAGTTTATAATGAAGGAATTAATGAAGTCTGGGTGTCATTAAGTTGAATATGGTCCATTATTTAGGTATTGAATATGGTGAATATAAAAGTGTTAGGTGGTTCTTTCCTTTCATGAAAAACCTTTGATTCCAGTTTTTAAATATAGATTAGAACTATCTTTTGTTCCAATTCCACACATACATGAAACTGGGAATTTGGTTTAGTTCTTCCAAAACAAAATTCCAGTTCTGTAAATTAGACCTACTTAATGTCAGGCTTTTACTAACCCAAACTGAAGCTGAGGGTTTACTTCCAGTTAACCCAAGTTCTAGTTTTTTTTTTCCTTAAAACATATATCTCAGTTTTGGTTTTAAAAATCAGACCTGATACTAGTTTCAATCTCAGAAAATCAAATCGGGATCGACAATTCTTAGTTCTTACCCATTAAAGCGAGTATCTACGCAACATTGGAATATACATTCATAGATCTCAATTTTGTGCACATCAAGTGTTGATTTCTAATCAATGAATGAATAAATAATTTACCACCACCTAATGACCTAGCTAATATTTTGGATCAATGCAATTTATGTGGACCAAAAGGTAGCCCAAAAAACAAATCCACTAAAGTCCATTTTGCATATTCTTAATATATTGTTGGAATTTTTTCTAAATTCACATAGTGCATAAGGATACCAAATTTACAAATTTAAAGATTTTTTTCCATTGAAAATTTAATGTATCTAAAGATCATTCAGTAAGATCATGTGCAAAATTTGAACATGGATCACCTGATTTTCAATATCTTATGAACTAAGTTGAAAAGTTAGTTGTTTTTACTCTAAACAAAAAGTTCATAATTAAATATTTTCATTTGATACATGATATTAAAAAATTTCAATATGATTTTCTTCATTACATTGTCTAGATAAAATTAGTTCCTAAAAAGTTTTAAGATCCAATCATTAAGCTGAATCAAATTCAATTATCAAAAAAAATCTACCAAGGTTACAACTCCTAATTTCAATTTAAAAAGTCCATAACTTTTGTAAATTTTATTTAATGTCAATTGCATTGTCTACATATTCAAGTATATACTTTGAATATGAGTCCCTATTGACAAATCCAGGCATATACAACAAAATGTAACAATTTCACACCCACTATCAAAACAAAAAAAATGACCACATTGACACCAAAAATGATCTACCCTACCATGCATTTGCCCCTCTCCATTACATTCAAATCTTGTGCAAAAGTAAATGTGCCATTAGCATCAAAATACATTCAATACTTCAATGTTTTATTACTATGTTTTGGCACACATGGCCTTGATCTGTGGACATTGCTTAATCATATAAGGAACCTTGTGAGGACTTAAGATTGTTGAACCTTGTTTTATGGATCTTTTGATAGAATTGTGTTACCTTATTACAAATTTGTAAACAACTCACAATTTGTAATTCTAAGATGTACCAAAAAAAAGAAAAGGTAATTTCAACAAATAAATAAATCATGCCTTTTCTACTCAAATTTCTTATTTTAACACTAATACATCTACCTTATTGGAATTGGATTGCAAACAACAGGGCTGAGTAGGTTCTCAAAATCATGAGAAGTTGCCAAATTATCTTAGAATGCAAAAATCACAAACCGGGTCAAAAGTGTGTCAGCACTAGCAAAAGGAAATGAAAGATAGAAAGAAAAAAAAGTGTATCACAATGAAATGGTGGCAGCTGCTAACTTCAACCAAAAGCTAAAATTTATGTGGCTTCCATAAGCATCATAGTCCAAGACTACATGGGAGCGTCTGCCTGGTATACATGGCGTCTGCTGCATGTATTTGGAGAACTGGGGTTTGCAGATTTGTAGCTGAATACCTCTACATACTTACACTATAATAGAGTTATCCGTAAGTAAGAAAAACACAGCACCAGAACCCTGAGTTTGGTCATACACAGGGTGAGATTCCAAAAAAACCTGCAAAAAAGTACATTAGCATTCAAGGGGGGAATGAAACTCAGAAAACCATCAACTTTGGTGGTAAACTGAGTTTCATCCTGTCTTTCATTTTTCATGAGCGCCTCCAATGCTGCTACATATATTTTCACTACTCCTACCTGTACAACTACTATAATTTGTCTTGAGTCTTGTGCATTAAATGCTGAGTATCAACATTTCATACTGAGTTGGAGCATTTCATATTGAGATTTATTAAAATGTCTTTACTTTGCGGATACCACTGAAACAGGGGATAGGGGGTGAAAGGAGGCCAAAAGACAGGGTGAAGACAGGGTTACTTTACAGATAACTCTAGTGTTCTATCAAGTCTCCCAATTTTTTGAGGAATAACAACAGGGACTGACTCACTGCCCATATTCCAAAATGCTTAACGTATTTTTATGCTTTTGTAAGAGCACCTCCAACAACTACCAAAATTCTTTGAAGGTTTTTACAATATGTGAAATCTTGTACTTTGGGAGATGAAGCAACCATTGTGATGATAATTGAGCAAATGTTATAGGCCCACACATCTGCTTGATGTAAGCTTTTTGCAGGCTTTATGAGGCAAAAGGAGTTGGAGCAAGTTCATGCAAGCATGAAGTCTAAAATGTTCCACCAAAGAAAACAAGCCTGAAGTGTTCATGCAGGATGTGGTATCTGTTCCACATGAGAAAACAAAGAAACAAAAAAACCCAAAGCAAAGTAAAGTTCATGTAGGCTGTGTGGTCTGTCTGTTCCACAGAAAACTAAAAGACATAGTTTGCAAAAGTTCACACAGTCTTGAGTCTTTTTCTTTTTTTTTTAATTCTGGAAAAAGAGCAAATTGTTGGCCAAGAGGACTTTATAGCCAGAAAAACCCATACAGAAATTAAAACAAAAAAATTGGAATGGGGCCCTAATACTTCCAAAAGGGTTTATAAGATATGACATAAAATAATATTATATTAGAGTTAAAAGCGATTCCAAATTGTGGGTCTTCTATTCTGACTCTGTAACTTTCAGGATGTCCTTGTAGCCTCTACCAGATAAGTCATGTAATTCACAAGTAATAATGTTATTAATGTATATTGTAATTTGGGAGTGTAGAGATGAACAAGTAGTTGAACATGTGCTTTTTTTTAGGGTGAATTTTCATGTCCTAGTGACAAAAAAGAAAAGAAAAGCTAATGCGACAACAAATACAAAAGCTTCTTTTTTTTAAAAAACTCAATCACAATCACCACATCGTGAGGAATTTTTTTTGAAATTGTCATATTTAGACAAAAGGTTCTAGCACGTCATGAAAATATAGCACGATTCCTAAACTTTTCCACTTTGCTCTCTGACCTGTAGCTGAATTTGGCTAACTACTCTTGTGGATGATCACCAATCCACCCACCTCACAAATTTGAACCAAGAGAACATTGAATGTATGCATGCTGTCAATTACTTAACAAATAAGTTGTACCAAATTTCAAAATTAGTTGCAGCTCTTCCTCCTTAAGAATTATTCTTAATGTGAAGGTTGTAGTCACACTAGGCTCAAATGCTCATACATGTAAACCTTCACAATACTTTTATATTTCAATGTCAAAAGTTGCAGGTGCATGTTTAATGCTTCATGGGTACCAAGTATTCTGGAAAGTATAATAACCATGGTTTCTTCTACCTTGTTTGTGGGCAAGGATGGGCAACCATGTTGGCCCCATTGTGATGATTAGAAACTGTTCCAAACACTTTGGTATCAGTGCCTACTTAATTTCAGACATTTATTAACCAATAATTTCATTAATTTAGGTCCATATTGGCTAAGTAGGGTGTTGAAGTAGGCTAAGGGCCAACATGATGTTCAGCCTTCTCTCAAGACTTGGTTTCATAACCTCATGTGGGGCAGGTAGCCTATTTAGAATTGATTCTCTTGTCTCCCAAGTTGTGTGTGTGTGCGCGCACGCGCACACGTAAGAAAGCATAGATTGAGTAAAGGTGCATTGTTTACTTAAGATTGGAGGTTGCAAGACATGGAATCTTTTTTAAGGATTACATCGTTCGTCCTAGGCGAAGAAAGCACTCTCACATAATATCACATGTTGAATCAAATATACAATTGCTTTAAAGCCTTTAAAACATTATTGAAATTTGAAATCAAGACATTTCCAAGTTCAAGGTGGTTTAAGAAATTGATTGAGATTGTTTGGAAGTATATGGCTGGATTGTCATTAAACATATAGTGTTATGTGTTTGACGTTTCATAAGAAAGCATGAGGTAGGGTGATTGTGGGTGCATGGTACACCTAGTATTAGTGATCTTGTTTCCTATTTGCTTTGTTACATTTATATCATGTGCTTGAAATGTGGGAAGTAGTCAACATGTGAAAGTGTTGAGTTAAGGGAAATAGAAAGATAAGAAGATAATAACTTTTAGTGAGTGATAGATATTTGACCATAAGGACTATTTTAAAATAAAGAAAGCTCTAGGAAAAACAATTGAACAAAGTTATTTGTGAATTTTTCAAAGGGTGTAACATTTTAAACATCTTGATACATAAAGAAAGTTATCATTGAAATCCAAAATAATAAGGAATGAAAATGGTGCAAACTTTTATTCAAGGCAATGAGGACCCATAAATTTAATATTAAGTGTAGATATGTCATGTTTTCATAGTTCAAAAGTGGCATCTAAATTGAACATGATTGGTGATGAATTTATAATAGTTCAATGAATTCATGTTTAAACATTATTAAAGGTGGTAGTCTTGAGGAATAGATTTGTAATGGATTGAATCAAATTGTATCAAGAAATACTTGTCATTAATGTTGAATAGGATTTTTCTATTGAAGCAAAGAGTAATGAGGATGAATAACCCTATTTGAGGGTTCAAACTATACTTCTTCTTTTTGTGACAATATTCACATTTGTGTTAAAGAACATATTTCTTTGTTGCAAGATTCTTTATTTGTTCTCAATTTTTGTCAAAATTTGATGGAAATTTTTCTCAAAGCATTGTATTTAGACATTAGTTCATAGTTCATCACCAAAAGATAATAGGTTTCCATTTTTTTGTTATTTACCTCTCTAACCTATAACCAATTAATTTGGCTCAAACCTATTGTAAATTGTTGCCAAAAAGATGTTAAGTGCAAATTAGCACACTAAACAACTTAAACTTTGATCATTTTTCCTTTTTAAAATAACATCCAAAAAATGTTATAAATAATAATTCCTCCAAATTTGACATCTCCTTTTAATAACCCCTCATTGAAAAATAACTTGGGTTTAGTTTACCTTGGTTTACAAGGGTGGTTATGATGAAATATTTAGGCTTGGTTACTTGGATTTGTCCATGGTTTGCTCCCCCTACCTCTCTCTCACCTTTTGCCTATAGCCCCCTTTATTACCATTATTTAAACAACAAGTAAAACAACACAATTATACCAACCTTAATTCCAACCTACCATTGGGTGAAAGCATGATCAATTAGACACTTCACGATATTTGTTTTCATAAATGGAAAGTAGCCATAAAATACACCTTCATATAATACACTTTAAAATATTATTTATTCCAATGATCAATATGGACATGTTCTTTGACTTTATGCCAATGATATAAAAAATTACATGTTTAATGTCCATTTAAGTAGATTTTTTTCTATTTTTCGGACACATGTTTCATAGAAAGTAGGTTTAAAGTAGGAAAAATATTGAATTTTTCTACTTTCTTGGATATTGCTACTTTCAAATATATTTACTTGCTTTCAACTTTTATTTTAAAAATAATAATATATCGAGCTTTCTAATGTAAAAGTATTTTTGAAACATACTAGCCTATTTTTATTATATGAAAGATTCCCAAACTTTGTGTACAAAAAACTATAAACCCATTATTGACCAATATGATGGTTTGATAATGATTGAAAACATTTTGACTTTATTTTCTTGCATTTATGTGCAAAAATATGACTCCATGAAAAATAACTATTTTTTGTGTCCAATTGATTGTGCTTTCACCCCATTATGGGCAATGGTGATTTACTAAGTTAGTTCCTTGTTATCACCCTAGTCAATCAACATTAACCTCACCACATCTCACTTTCTTTTCACCTCCTATCCTTTCTACCCCCTTCCATCCTTATTTGTATTAAATAGCAATCCTTATTTGAATTGGCAACCTTTATCCATTGGACTCACTTCTATTCTTCGTTTCTTAAAACCACAATGTCACATTCAAGATTGAGATGTTCAACCATTCACATTGACAAACTGCCATAATTTTTTATGTTGGAATCATATACATTAAATTATTTGTGGGGTTCTCTTAATATCTCCTTCTACCATCATATCATTAAAAAAAACCCTTCTTGAATGTATCATCAACTAGGCTCTAAGTATGTTAAAGAAAAACACACATCCCTTCAACAAACTCCCTTCTCTACCTCCTAACTCAATCCAATCCCTTTAGAACCCTAAAACAACCTTTGCACCCTTGCAAATAATCTACATCCCCTTTTGTACCTCCTCCTCACCTTCTTCCATTCCTAAACTCCATTTTGTTTCATGTGGTCCTTCTCATTGAAGGTTATTCTTGAGCATAAACCACCACCTCCCTTGCCTCCCATTCATACCTCCACCTCCTCTTCTCAAGTATCTTTCCTTGAATTCACTTCGAAGGTTTCATTTTTCATGAATGAACTATCACCTTCCTCTTGTTTGTTGATGATGTATTTAGTCCCCCCCAAATCTCCCCAAGTCCTTGCATCATATTCCTACCTCCACCTTAAATTCATGAATATTTCAACATCTTCACATCCAAATGAAAAGTGAGCAAAAAGGAACTGACCAAGAAACCCAATCTACTATGATGACCTAACCCCTTAATCTAGACCTAAAAAGAAATTATAGGAGATGATTTTCTCTAACTATCCCCCCCCTTATCCAATGGGTCAACCAATCCAAGGTAGGATAAGGTGTTCCCTATCCTTTATAAGGCTACTAACCCATTTTCTCCCATCCTATGTCGGCCACCATTCCTTAGAGTGTAAAGTTGTTAGGACTTTATTCTAACCCCTTTTAAAATCATGATCTCCTTCCCCTCCCCCAAAACTCTTATTCTCCTCAGCCTACTCCTTATCTCACCTAACCCCCCTCCCCATTAGCAACAATCCCACAAAATGGATAATCCTTTTAATAAACTGGGGTTAGGCTAATTCTACCCAACACCATTTAGCTCACAAAATTGAAATAGAACCTTGGTTCAAAGTATGGATTGGTATTTGGTGTGTGAGAAAGTTGAAATTTAGGAATGTAATACAAATGAACAAAAGAAGCAAAAGAATGGAATTAAGTTAAATGAAATGAAAAAAAAATGATAAGTTCAAAATTAATGAATATTAAGTCAAGATTGTAATTCAAAACATGATTTTTAAAAATCCCACTAGTAGAAAAAAACATGAAGTAATTTAATCAATTTAAGGTTTTGAAAATTAGATTTAGGAAATTGTTGTTTGCGTTCTTGTCTAAATATCTTAGTTTACTAAATTGGATAGAAATGGGATATAACACTTATTTAATTAATTTTAAACTTAACTCAGCTTGTTGGGTGGCACAAAACCCTTGTGATAGCCACCACATACTTGTAGATTTCAAAAGTTTTGAACAAAATTGCTAGTTTTTCCCTTCCTTTCGAAGTAACTTGTTACAAAGTAGATGTTGATCAACAAATATTAGCTAAATTTATCATTGTACATTGTACACAACTCTGACACATAATGGCAAACATAACACATTTAATGGAGTGAAATATATAAATTAATAGTTGACCCCCAAAAAAATTGTGGTTAACAAGTTTTCATTTTGAGAATTTTCAATAATCACATTATTTGATTTTTCAATAAATTTATTATAATTTTAAATATGAAAGTTCAAAGTGTTGAGTGTTGTTCACATTATTTTAAACATCAATTCAAATATATTGAAACATCATTTTTAAACATAGTATTTTTTAAAACTTGAAATTCATCTCATCGTGGAAATATATTATTACATTCAATGCAAACATTCATCATAAATTACATGTATTAAGGAATCCACCCTTAAAGTTTAATCATTAGATAGCATACAACTGAGGTATTAATCAAACAATACATCTCATTTTATTCATCATGATGATTAGCTTTTAAGGTATTATATGTGGTTAACTTCATTGGCCACATCAATGTTTGCTTTAGCCTAACTATCGTGCACATCACTAATTGTTATGGTGTTATTCATATTTGTATTTTTCCTAGTAGGAAATGAGAATGTGATCGAATCAATGTCCACCTATTGCATTGAGTTTGTTAAGTTGCATTTTCACCTTCCTTGCCAATCTTGGTACAACTCTACATTACATTGTGTCCTCCTTTCTTCAACAACACCCAGCATTGAACATGCATCATTCTATAATGTTCATTATTTTCATCCTTGACAACATCATTATATGTTTTTCCCATCCCTATTGGAAACACTTCATGATCAAATGATTATAACACATTTAATTAATTTGGGACTTTACAAAAGTCTAAAAATCCAAACAAAAAATTTACAATGTTAAATTTTTGAATATTTCAACTATAAGTGACTTGGTGGCCGCTAGGACCACAAGGAAAAGCTCTTAAAAAATACAATTTACATGCAATGTTTACAAATTGAACTTTGAAGACAACATGATAGGTTTTTTTAAAAAGAAAGCAAAAAAAAAATTGGGGGCCGATTTTATAAATTTCAATTTACATAAACCACACTAATCATGCCTATACCAAGAGGAAAAATAGTTGCAATAGTTAGAAAATCTAGATTACATAACATGTAAAATGGAAAAAAAGTTATAAAATTTAGAAAAAATAATCTAGATTACATGACAAGTAAAACAATAAAATAAAATAAAATTTAGATACAAATTAAATATGGTGGCCACCAAGTTGTCAAAACAATTATATTGAATTCTTGAAGAGTTTTGAAACAAAAAATCCATTGGTAATTTTTTTTTAAATCCTAAAAACCCTAAAAAATTTAAATTTCAAAGATAAATTGAAAGATAATATCAAATCCTTATAGTATTAGAAGATTTATGATTGTCCATGGTCAAATATGCAAGGACATTGACACCATCTCAAAATAAAAAACTAAGTGGCCAACATCATTTTCTCCCTTTCAAAGTTGTAAATGTCACATAGTCTATAAGCAATGATCCAAACTAACTACAAACAAAAGTCAATACTAGAAAACAAGGGCACATGAACACATATACCAATGTAGAAAATTTATACAAAATAATAACTTGCATAATGAAATGATTTAAATTGCATAACTAAAGGAGGTTGGTTATTACAAACAATGCCATTTTCATTATCCACATATTGGACAAAACAATAATAAGTTTTTGGAAAAAAATTCAAACAAAAACTTATAATATTTAACCACATAGTCATAATGAACTCAAACCATCTTAGCAAATGGTAATTCAACCAAAGGTGACCACAAATGAGATGCAAGGTCCAACCATTACACCTTATTATTTGATAACATTTGTTCCTCGAATGAATTAAGAAAAAAACCACTCCTCTTTGGACTCCAAAACACTTTGTTGGGTTCACCATCTATCAATAATGTTTGATGTTCCTTCCCATAAGGTAGTCCACAACAAGCATAATACACTAATTTCAAATCCTTTAAATAATAATGGGACTGGGTGAAATTTCACAAGATGTCTTGGAATATTGTTCATGTCCTTAAATGAAAATGAATTGATCCAAGAAATTTTCAAGAATGAGTATGGGAAGAACTTCCAACACATCTTCCAGTTTCATACAAAGACCAAATTCCAATGTAAAAGTAGTTGAATGTCATAAAAAAGAAATGTTATACTTCAACTTTCACTTTCATTTTCACTTTGCTCCTATCAATATTTCTTCCAAAGACTCATGAATATCATGTTGAATAACATAATACAATAAATAACAAAACACATTATTGATGCTAAAAATTAACAAATTTTTGGGTCCAGCAATTTGCAGACGTAAACATGGACTCATCGTTGAAATACATTTCGAAACTTTGAACTACAAGAATAACAAGATGTGTTAATGAAACAACAAACACAATTCGTATTAAGATTAGAACATTTATAAATTAAAGAATAAATAGAAAAGCCAAATGAAACTAACAAAGAAAATGCTTTGTGGCTACCAAGTATTCATTGAAAATAAAATGATTCAATTGAAAATTTGAAATGATTATAAAAAAAAAAGATTTGGTGAGGTAGTAAACGAAATGAAAATAGTGAACTACACTAATTTTTTTAATTCACTATAAAAAAAAATGCACAACAAGTTTTTGTTGGCTTCAATTGCAATTTAAACATATTATTTTAATCAATATGAATAAAAAATTAGTTAAAAACTATTATAATAAGAACAATAGTAAATATATTACATCATTTTTTTGTTTTAATTTTCTATAGTATGTTGGTCCACAACTATCACTACAATATTCAAATAAAATATTATAATAAGGATCACCACAACTTATGATTCTAATAGTCCCAAAAGGATTATGCCTAACTTTAAGTCTAAACATTAAATATGGATGAGTGAAAGGAGGCCGAGTAAGGAAGGACAATGGAGAGTAAATAATATCCATTGTTATGCGAACCTTCAAATGATTCCAAAAATATAGCACTACACAAAACATTAAGGTTCTTATGGAATACATGTTTTTTGGGATCAACAACGAGAAAATGATCATTTTTCTGGCATGATTTTTGTTTGAGAACCCTTGAAGGATCCAAATAATATGTGTTTGTTCTTTAATTTCATTTAGATATTTGTCAATGTTGTAATTTGTGATGCATACCAAATATAAACTTTGAACGAAACAAAACAATTTGTTAATAAATCTTTCAATCCAAGCTTAAGTGTAAGGGAGGAATTGGTAGGCATTTGTGTACGAAATTAAGCAAACCCATTTTGCTGTAGGACCCCATGAGGTCAAAAATCACATGCAATCGACTCACCTCAACATGAAATGATTTTGGCACTTCGAATTGGAGGTGAAGACCCAAAATTGAAGGGAGATCATCCAACACCATTTTGGGAGGCAAAAAAACATCCTTTGCATCCCCACACATAGCAATAGGGATTAAAATTGTTAACAATATGAAACAAAATGTATTATAATTTTAAAAACCTATGATTTTAATAAATAAATTCAAAACTAGAGTACAACTTAATGGTATTGATGGTTAAGAGAGAATTACTCACCTAATCATCCATTTTTTCAATGGATAATGGCAAATCAAACGAGCCATAATCTAGGCTCGTCTGTTTTTCAATGTCATCTTTGCTTCCATGAATAAGTTGTCACCCATCAAAAAATCAACATCCAAGTGAAGCTCGGAAAGCTCACAACCTTTAACAATCATTTTTGCTTCCATGAATAGAATTGTCATTCGTTGAAAATTCAACATCCAAGTCAAGCTCGAAAAGCTCATGAACACCCTTAGTAACAATAGACTCTTCAATAACAAACAAGTCAGTATGATCTTCCTTGCCCATTTTGCAGTCAATAATTTGAATGGGATTGATTTAATAATGTGGATTGCAAAAAGAAAAGTTAAAATAGACCATGAACTTTTCATAACAATTAATAAAAGATCTTTGTAATCGCAAAAAATTTGAAACCATGAAATTCCAATTTGAAAACCGAACGTAGGTTGGGAGAAAGCAAGAAAATAATCATTAATGCCTAGCGGTCGCTAGGCATACGAGAGGAACAAAAAACACAATGTTGTTGATGATTGTTAGAAAAAACATATACAAAGGGCAAAAACTCTAATAAGCAAAAGATAGACTATGGCAAGTAAATCCATTCTTGGAGGTCACGAGGCTACAACAAAGGATAATTAAGCAGAATGTAGGGCTAGAAAAGTCCTCATCTTCTAGTTTTGTGGTCTAGTTTATGACGCACAAGCAAAAAGAAAAAGGGATGCAGAAAATAAATTTAAAATTATTACATGTTTTGATAGAGAAGGCAATACAAAAGGCATCAACTTCATTGTGAAATTTTCCAATATCATTATGTACATTAAACAATCTAACAAAGTAACATAATTGATTAGCATTTACCCTATGTGTACAATTGCAATAATTATTATTGAGACTTCAATGGGTTTAAGGTATCCATTTCAATGGGTTCAATATTTTGTAATGCCTCACCAATCAATTCTTTCTCTTGCCCGTCATCTTTGACCCTCACATCGACTTTGGTGAATGATACTACTTAAATCTGAGTAGTTGAAGAGTTGCAAGATGTCAAGAAGTCTTCATCAACTTGCAAATTTAAATTGTTGGGTTGTGCTTTGGTGTCTTAAGGCTTTGACAAGAAAGTATTTTTCTTCCCTTTCTTTTTTGAAGCTTTATTATTAGCTGTGGATGGCCTTGTAGAACTCTTGTCTCTTTAGACATAACCAAGTTTCCCATTGTCAATTGGTGGTGGAAGAGCAAGAATTTCATTCACAATCAAAGCCTATGCATAATCTTCTCCTTTGCTCTTGTTAGAGCTTGGCTCCTTGCTTACATTAACATCACTCATTTGCACACCTTTTGTGATGCGGAAAAGACCCTAATTTGCACTAGTTACAACATTTCTCATAACCACATTAGAGAGAACATCCAAAGACAAACAAAAACAATGATCTCATTACAATTCCCCTTGAGATCATGAAGGATGATCTTAAAACTTTACATTTATTTTCTTACGTGTTCAAAGAATGTGACATTAGTGAACTAGAGATTAACACAAAGGAAAATGGGGAAGCCACATAAACACACAAATAGACATACCAAGTAGACATATCTCACGACTCCTCCCCCAAAAATGTTCAGGCAAACTATGCCGCTACTTAAGATGGGCTCCGAAATTTTTAATTGAACCTCATTTCATTTTTATAAAGTTGGCAATCTTCCAAAAAAGTTAGCATGATGTTCTCAATGAATAATGAGAGTTTCTTTCTTCCCAAAATATCAACCTGCACTAACTTCCTGACTCTCCCAATGAAAAGGTACACATAATAAAGCACAAGCTACCTCATGAAGCTTAGCAATGAGATTAGAGCTTTCATGTTCCTACCATGTACTATCCAAATTTGAAATGCATCTTTGTGATATAAGTTGATTTCATGGTGGTCATGAATAGGAACTTAAATGATTCGCAATCACAAAGGTAAACCACCACCCTTATAGTGACCTTTGCATTCAACAATGTGTTTAGAAAGAACTCCCAATTTGGGTTTTTCCACACAATAGGGACCTCTTTCATTGTGTGCATGATGGAAACCATAGCAAAAGTGTTCATTGTGTCATTTTGCAAAAAAGAAATTAATTCAATTTTGTCAATGACCTCAAGAGATTATGTCATATTATTGACCCTGTCTGTTAAGGGGTTAAGATGGTTACATGGTTTAAATGAATAAGGCATTTAGGATAAGGACTAATCATGGAACATTATTAGTTTGAATTTTGAATTCTTATTGTTTTTTAACCATCGTGATGTGACTTGGGATTGTTTTAAGGGGACAGTTTTAGGGAAAAAGAATAATTCTTAGACACATAGTTTTGGGAAGAGTAGGAGGAGCTATAGGTACTTTGTAATAGAAAACCACATATTTTGTTTTGTTGTTTTGGGTTTTATTTCAATAAAACATAGAATTCTATTGTAATTTTGATGGAGTCTTTAGTAAAATAGAAAAGTATAGACTTTTGTACTAATTTCTATGTTTAGATTGTTCTATGAATTTGATGTAATATCAAAACATGATGAAATAAACTAAAATCTTGTATTTGGAATTTTTTACAATGTATTTTGAAGTGCAAATTTTGGTTATATGAAATAACCATGAATCTGGTGTTTTAATGAATGGCAAAGTTAAATGTGAAAATCAAGGCATAAATAATGAATGTATACATGTGAAGTGAAAATATATTGTTACAATAGTGTGGAATAATTCTATATGGATTAAATTCATTTTTACCATTTGGTGACCATCTTGTTGAGAATTTTTTTTCTATTTTTATTATAATAACGAGCAGGTTTTTCTATAATTTTTATTGTTGTACTATAGATGAGAGGGTTCAAACAAGTGGTTTTTTAAAATTCAAAATTTAAAGGGGTATGTTAGAAAGTATCAAAGGTCTAAGCGGTTGATGTTATAAGGATTGCAGAGCGATCTACAAACTCTAAAGACGACGAATTGGATGGTAACCCAAAATTTACAACAATAATTGAACTTGGAGGCAAATCGCCAAGTTATTAAAAGACAAACAAAATATAATCTTGAAAATGGAGAAGAGTATGGAGGGTTTACAAAAACCCCATATCAAAATTTGATGTTAAACAGACGAATTTTGAAAACAAAATAAAAACTTGTAGGGAACATGTTGTTTCTACCATAAGAATTGGTATAACGTGAAGTATGGACTAGGGGTGTTTAGAGAAGGCACAGTTACAAATGACAATCTCCATGGAGAGAGATGTAGTCAATTATTCATCCAAATGAATGGGTGTAGTATACTTTTTAATCACAGTCTATGGTTTAGAATTGTAAACATCAAGATGAAATAGGGACTTCTATAGTACTTAATCAATTGCAATGAATCTCAAGTTTAGAATCAATGATCATTGGCTGAGAAAATGATGTTATAGGAGGTATACAACCCAAGTTTGTGTATCAATTGGCATCTCCATATTATTACAAACCAATGGAAGATTAGGAGGTGGAAGAAAACATTAATATCGATGTACTTGAAGAAATTGAGGACAATTATCTACGATCATCTAAATATGCAAAGGCGCAAGTGAATGTGTTGGATGAAGTACCACAATCAAACTCACATCAAGGAAATCTAGAGTTGGATCCAACCATGTAGACATTCGAAAAATGGGATCATGAATATGTGGATTCGGAGATAATTTGATTATTTTAAAGAGTCTACGCATTATGTGAGGAAGAAAGACATGTAATCATGGATTGTCCTTTTGTGCCTTTTCACATCAAAGCAGGTATTGCTAAACATGCGGAGTTATAGAATGTGGCAAAAACATTAATGGATTAATAGCAGCACAATAACCAAAAATTCTTGTAATCCAGAATAGATTGAAAGGCATGGAGTTGGGAAGTCAATTGGAACTATAAAGTTGATAGATTTGTCCATTTGTTCATATTAGGAACAAAAAACCAAAGGTGTATTCACATCTACTTTCTACACCATAGAGGATACTAATGGGTAACCACAAATTGTAACATCATTGAATTAGAATCAACACAATTTCACTAAGAGTGTTTGAAGCGGCAATTACTGAAACCTGGAGACAACCTGCTAGGATAGAGGTTACTCAATCACTTAATGCAGTAATAATAACCATAGGAGTGGACACAAATGTTGCATTCAACACAAATGTTGCAAGAAAGGGGGTAATTATTAAATTTATTATCAATTTGGGTCACAAATAGGGTGGATTTTCGGCAAGGAGTCTAAGTAGAAGTTCAGGACTACCAACAACGAATACTAGACTTGTTAGGACACCACAAATGGTATTTACTAATCCAATAACGATTACTCATGTACACAAAACCACAAACTGACCATTGATGAATTCAATAGTTGTTGGAAAATACAAAAGTACATATGCAAAAGATCCAAAAAGAGGGCATTGAAAATCATCTGTCATAACTTAAGGAATTTTTGACCACTGAAATGGCCATTGTGTGAGGCCAAATAGGGTAGCTTTTAAGTATCCTGATTTCAAAAAAGATGTTGACCTAGATGCTCATGTCAAAACGTTCAATTTTATAATGAATGCAAATGCAAAAACTTCTGAAAAGTATATCATCAATGTGTTTAGCTATATGTTAAGGGATATAACATTGGATTGGTGCCGTAATTACATGTCAAAATTTCATGACTGTATTTTTTTGGAGCTTACATAAGCATTTTGCAAACGTCATCGGAAGATTCAAATTGAAGAATATATACACATGGAACTGAAAAACATGACACAAGAAGAGATTGAAAAAATGGACGTTTATTATGAGTGAATTCAGAAACTGGCTCATGGAGTACAAGTACCAACCATAGATAGTTTCCTGATTATTGTGTTTAAAATTAGTTTGTAATCATACCTCATAATTACGATTGTAGGGATGAAGCGGTTAACACTTCAACAACATAAGGAGGTAATGATGTTATGTGAAAAAATGATGACTATTGTGGAAACAAGGAATGCACTGTTAGTAGAATAAAGTACAAAATAGGCAACACCACCAAAAACACATAATGATACAAAGAAAACTGACAAATTTTGCACAAATTGTGGAATGACTAATCACAATGTGGAGACATGTAAAAAGAAGAAATAACATACTATAGTGGCAACTATAGAAGCAGCCCAACCCAATCAAAAATTGTAGAAGACATCTTTGTATGCCTATCACATTTGTGGTTTGAATGGACATAAGATGATAGATTGTCCAAAGTTTGCTAAGATGCATAAAATGTTTCATGGGAAATTTGTGACAGTAACAAAGGTTCAACTTGTTGCTAAACACAGACAATCATTGCAGATTTTGAATGTTGTGGATGTTAATGTTAGAACAAGAAGTAATATAATTGAAGAACAAATGTTCAAGGATAGAAAGCCAAGGAAAGCAAAGAGTGCAATTGAATGGGAGAAAGAATAATGGTTGAAGAAGTCAATGGTGGAGATAATTTAATAGATTCAGAAAACACAGACCCGATCAAAAAGGCCATCCATATCCATGGAGGGATGGAACACAACTTGGCTAGGTATGCCAAATACTACTCTTGTGGAAACACATAAATCTTTGGAGGTAGTGAATTCACAAGAGAAACTAATTATAGTAAAAAAAAAATTTCTAGACATTGGTAAACATATGTTAGAAACAAGTTATACTTTGAACTTGGGACAATTGTTTAAAATAGCTCATGAGTTAAAAAAATATTTGTGGAAGAAGTTAAAACTAGAGAAAACTCAAATCGTAAATAGAACAACCACAAAGAAACAAGTCGGTTCTTTAGTAGTAGAGGTAGGAACAACTACTGTAGCAATAGATAATCATATGGCAGTTATCTAAATACAAATTGGGAACAATACAATAGAGGATGTGTTGTTGGATGGAGGTTTTAAAGTTTAAAATATTACAAAACAATTGAGATTGAGGTTGGGGTTTCCAAAGCCTAAACCTGCACCACATAATCTAAAGTTGGTAAATCAAACAACCACAAAACTAGTGGGTTTGATTAGAGATTTGAAGATATATGTTCATGACATTTTTTATATAACTACATTTACTATATTTCAAAATAATGTGGTAGATTATAGTTATTTCATGTTGTTGGGAAGACCATGGTTGAGGGATGTTAAAGTGGCACATGATTGGGGGAGTAACATTGTTACCATACAAGGGAATGGGACAGTCAGAACAATTATAGTCACCAAGCATTTGGGAGGTGAAGTAAGAAGACTATAAATGTTACTATGTTACGATTATTAGAATGGTATCACCGATGAGGAAGAAGATATCATCTTTGCTACATAGCCAAAATTGTTCTCAATATGAACAATCAGTTTACCTGAAACAATTCAATCTTTGAAAACCATAGATGTGGAAATCATGGATACAAATGTGAAAACTAATATTTCAAAACATGAATTTGGAATACATGACACAAAGAAGAAGATAGCTAACAACAAATATCAGCCCAAAAGTAGCTTTGGAGGATAAGGTGTATTTAGAAATATATTACAATCATTAACCAAGGAGTGTTATAATGGATGAAACTCCAACAAAAATCAAAGCACATGAATTACAGATAGTTGGATGGACATTAACTAAAGATCAACAATTGATGAAACTCAATATGGGAACTAATGCAGAACCATAGATGGTGAAGATTAATGCACAACTAAAAACAAACAAGGTGTTAGAAGTGGAGCAATTATTAAAGGAATTCAAAGATGTCTTTGCATGGACATACAAAAGATCTGAAAGGGATTCCACCAAAGTTGGTACAACACAAAATTGAGTTGGACATTATTGTACCATTAGCACATCAAGCTAGGTACATATTAAATCCAAATTATGCTACAATAGTCAAATAAGATATAAATAAGTTGTTAACAACTATATTCATTTAATTTATAAAGGAGTTTACATGGTTGTCACCCATAGTAGTAGTTACCAAAAGAAATGGCAAGCTGAGAATCTATATAGATTTCAAAAAACTAAATGCAGCCACAAAGAAGGATCCATACCCATTACCTTTCATAGATGAAATGTTTAACAAAATAGTAGGGTGTGAGACATATTCTTTTTTTAATGGATATTCATGATGTCATCAAAATTCTATAACTCCAAAGGATAGGTACAAGACTACATTTGTTACAGACTGGGGGGCTTTTATATGGAAGGTGATCTTGTTTGGAGTTAAAAATGGACCTTCAACATATCAAAGAGCTGTTACCAAAGCATTCAGAAAATATTTGGACAATATTATGAAAATATTTCTAAATAATTTTATAGCGTATAGTGACATGGAGAGTCATCTGCAAAAGCTTAGATTATGTTTTCAAAAGTGCAAAAAAAATGACATTAGTTTGAATTCGGACAAATGTGCATTTATGGTATTTTTAAAGATGATTTTGGATTTTATTGTTTCCAAAAAAGGGAAACTACCAAATCCAAAGAAAATATAAGCATTAGTAAACATGCCACCGCCTAAGAATCCATAACAAATTCAAGTATTCAATGGGATGGCATAGTTTTACAAATGTTTCATCTAAAATTTTGCTAATATTATGGCATCTATCACCAAATTAACAAAAAGACATATACTTTTCTTTGGGTAAAGGAATGTCAAAAGGCTTGGGAATTGATAAAATAGAAACATATTGAAGCACCGATATTGATATCACTAAACTGGCAGGTGGAGTTTCATGTTCATACAAATGTATTTTTGTTAGTTGTGGGGGTTATGTTGTCTCAAAATGTACCAGGGAAGAATGATCAACCAATAATGTATGTTTATAGGCTTTTGAACAAAACATAACATAATTATAGCACAACACACACACAGGCTTTAGCAATGGTTTTTACTTTGCACAAGTTTAGACATTTCTTAATGGGTAATAAGTTTGTCTTTTATGTGGATCATATGGCACTAGTGGTAACCCATGCCTGCAAGGCACAGACGGTTTTCAAGTGTGGCACATTTCAAGTGGTCGTAAGGTTACTTCAAACTTGGAACACCCACTAAGTCGGAGCTAAAATAAAAGCCCGGCT
>Ga0116227_10001903_pt1 | contig 47529 bp, 46 predicted proteins | sample S1TSphgellanicum_FD_89693 | JGI IMG/M metagenome (GOLD analysis project Ga0116227, IMG submission 89693) | Host-associated microbial communities from peat moss isolated from Minnesota, USA - S1T2_Fb - Sphagnum magellanicum MG | ecosystem: Host-associated > Plants > Peat moss > Unclassified... | reverse complement strand
GTGTTTTGTTTTGTTTCTCCCCTTGACTGGTTCTTTCTGTGGCTTCCTGAAGAAGTGTTAACCTTGCTGTCTTCTTCTTCATCGTGAGAATGGAGATTTCTCTATTCTTATGAAAGATATATTGTGTTAAGATTACAAGGGAGTAGGAATTGAAAAGGTCATTGGGCTTCATTTTGCTCAGGGTACCCTCATGCTGCAGCTGAATAATACTTGGTCTCACTTTATGATTGTTGTTTAGAAGTAGGCAAGGTCTTTGAGCTTAAGTTCCAATTAGCAGTCTAACCCACACACATCTACCTGCCAACACTACTACATTAAAAAGGGTGCATTAAGTAGTTTGATGGTGCCATCTGTAGGTAAGCAAGGGAGGACAGAGCCACAACATCACCATGAGCCAGGTGAGGTAGATTGTGCAGGGCAGGGGTTCCATCCATCCCTAAGGCAAGAGAATTTTCAGGATAACTGTGTTTAATTGTGTAATCCATGGACTGACCGGCCCCTCCTGCATGTGCTTCAAAGACCATGTTATGTCCAAAGTCTAGAGGAGTTATACTTGGAAAAGTTTTGTTTGAAGGAATCCCATGAATTGCCATGTCTGCAGGATTATTATTGACCCTAGGGTAAGGTAATTAGCATTTCTTTCAAAGTCACACTATGTCTCCTAGATACAGATGATCAGGCTTCCATGTGAAGGTTTTTTTATTGATAAGTGATGGAATGAGTGGCATTCTTATGTTGGTTTGCAGCCCCCAGTTCCCCCTGGCTTTAACACATTGGGCACAAGTTCCATGAGGTTCTTCAAGTAAAGACAAAATGGCACATGCAAGATTTGCCCACTTCCACAGATGTGGGAACTGCATATGTATGTACAGACTAGACATTCAGTTATTTATGCTCTGAAATCATGAAAGGAAATTCTCTCTGTTCAGTGAGCTTACATGGTCTTCTATTAGTCTAAGAGGACGGGTTTTTGTTGTTGTGAATTTTTGAGCATGCTAGTAATCATTGGCTCTCAACATCTTGAACCTTAGGTTTGACATTCAGTTTGTGCTGGAATATCTTTTGTCACACCTGTTTTTTTTCACTCAATCGTCACCACTTCTCTCCAACTAATGTTGTTTGCTTCATTGCAGAATGGTCCTTCCCACTCTCTCTTAAACCTTATTAGTGCCATTCTAGGTGACAAGCCTATGGATGAAGTTCCAATGGTGAGTACAAAGCCCCTACATACATGCTTGCACTCATCAAGATCAGATGGGTATTATGGACATATTTCTTAGTTGTGCTTACTAGAAGCCTGAATGCATCTCAAACAGCTCAGCATGATGATCGTTGTTACATTGGAATGTGTGTAGTTAGTGGAGTTTATGCTACACAAAGTGATGGAGGAGTTTGAACACCATCTTCTCACTCAGAGGAAGCAAGTCATTAAAATAAGTATTGTGGACTTGAGAGCAAATTGGACTTTTGACACTCTTTTGTCAATGCATGATGAAACTTCATCTTATTTGAACAATAGATATCAGGCAATTTGGGGCGCACAGGTAAGTGGGTAGGGTTTAGGGTTTAGGGTACTGCATGTGGTACTTTGCTTTCAAGCCATAAGTATTTAGGTTTTTGAATTAATTCAGGTTTGGTTATGGTTTGATTGTCTGTGAAGCAGATTACTGCCCTAATCTGGCATCACTGTTCTGATTCGTCATACCTAGTACCATGTTCCTACCTCAAGTTGGTTACTTCTTGAATTCCCGAATTACTGAATGTTTTGCGTCCACCTTGCAGATGAAAAGTACCTTGAGAGAGTTGCTTTTGTGACAAGAGAAATTAATGTCCCAGAACATGGTGCTAGAAGCACTGGTTGTTAGATCGCAAGAGGAAGTCAAGGTATGTTATTGAGAGCTTGCTTTCCTGTTTGGGTGTTGGCATAATGGATTCCAATTGCTAGTAGACCAAGTCTACCACAAATGTTTACGACCATTTCTGGAATGCCAGTTTCTTTCTCAAGTGAAAATCAATCTACCCTGGTATATTTTGTACAAGTAATATGCACATATTGAGGCTGGCATTTTTTTTGCTTGATGGGTTGTGTGGGAGCTCACAGTTGATTACTAAAAAACTGCAACTAGGCAAGGTGGGCACATTGTTCAACTATGTCTTTTCTTGGCTGGGTTCTCAGATAAAGGGCAGGATGACCCCTTGTTCCACAGATGAACTTAGCTTCAGAGGAAGTGAGGAGAATTTTCCACCCTCATACCTATTGGAAAGCTTACTAAGATTTACTCACGTGGTACTTCAGGCCAAAGTTGCAATCAGGCATTTGGATCAAGTGGGACTACCAATGATCACATACCTGCAAGTTCACCTCCAACAAAAAGTTAATCAATGGTCAATGACTCTGATGGTGAACGCAAGCACACAAAAAAAAAGGTTTCCAGGTCAGAACATGGTGAAAGTTCTCCCATGTACTTTGAAAGTGGGGAATTGCATGGAGGAAATGAACAAAAACAAAGTTCAGTTGATGGATGGTGTTGTGATGAAAGCAAATCAAGGTTTAATAGGAAGTGGGTCTAATGACAATGAAAATACACATGATGTAGAAGATGACTAGGAAGTAGCCTTTGATGCATTGCACATACAGGGTGCCAGTTCAAATCAAATTCAGCATAGTGAATTGAAAGATTCACATGAGAGGGAGCCAAATGGGATTCATCATGTGGATCTGCAGAGTGCTATGCTCAAACCAGAGTACATGTATAAGAATAATGGATTTGGGGGTAGAAGAGGAAACAGTGGCAGGGCTTGGAGACCAGATGACATCTCACGGCCACCTGTGTTACCAAGGTTGGCAAGATAGCACACTCACCCTAGCCAGCAAAACAGAGAGACTAATCATTGTGTTTATATGTGGATCATCTAGTTATTCAAGTTAAGTATTATTGATTACATTAAGGTAGGAACCCATGTTCAATACAGAACATTTTTCCATCTTTGCAAAACTTAAGGTGAGTGTGCTCACTGAGTTTTTATTAACTCAATGGTAAGCATTTTTCATGTCCGTTTTGTCTACGATTAGTGAGCCATGGTAACCCTAACCCTAGAACATTGTTAATTAAACCTTAAAATGCTAACCTCAATTCATAATGTTAAACTGGGGTTCATAATTTCATTTAAATAAAAATATATTTTACAAATTATTTAACATTGCCATGTGGCATGTTTCTATTCCTCAATCTTTAAAAGATGTGGCAAATTTGAAATTTCCATTCAAATAATAATGCGACACGTGTCAAGATTCTTATTCTTGACATCTAATGATTGGGATATATCTAGGGTCTTTTAATAAATATTTGAATGCCATGATGTTCATAATGAGCCATGTGGCACATGTTGATTAGCCAAACACAAAAGATTGGCCATTTTTTGGCCATAAGATTTAGAAAATTCTAGATCATCTAATATCACGATTGTACATAGTCTTACCACATGTGACAATCCCAACATGTTGAATTCAATGACCTAGATAAATATGGAACGATTTAAGGAAACAAAATTTAAGTATTTCAATAGTTAACATGTGTCTCCACATGGTTGGAGATTAGATCCACCAAAATAGTTGCAATTTACAGTCACAAAATGATGCCCCATATATTAGCCCCATAGGATGAGACAGTATATACTAAATTTAGTCTTCATTTACCATCTAATGACATCATCCTGATGTAATGTCTCATGCGACTATATGTCGTCTGTGACTTATCTTAGGCGACTACTAGATAATTTAGTTGTAAAATGTCTCTTTCGACTAAAAAACAATCATAGACATTAGTTGCAAAACAAGTTTTTCCTTCTTGTGTTCACTATTATATTTTTAATGAAAAAAAACATGACACTTTGTTCATCCAACATGCTTTTAGATTGCATTGGGAGTTTTTGAAGTCGAAAGGTTGTCAACTTAAACAACATGTTGTATGGAATGATGGCTGTTCTAGTCAATTTAAGAGTTCACATGCTTAGTATTTCTTGGGAAGGTATCACCAATTCACTATTAGTGAATAACTTCCATCAGGATGTCAAATGCTTTGGAATTATTTTGCCACAAGGCATGGCAAAGGGGAAGTTGATGGAATAGATGCATTGCTAAAAAGGGAGCTTCACAAGGAACAAATAAAACCTCAAGGTTTGAAGATCCAAAATGCTAGGGAAGCAGTTAACTTCTTGTAATCAAAAGCTAACAAGTTCCATGCAGCTAAGAAGATGCATGAAAAAAAGTGAACAAGACATTCTGGGAGGTGAAAGTGGGGGATATTGATAGAAGCAAAGGCTTCCATTGTCAAACTATAGCTAAGAGCCGAAAATCCCATCAAATATGACGTGTCACATGTCAAAAACCAACATTGCTAGAATATAGAAACATTTCTTGCTTCTATGTTGGATGTTAAGATTCTATAGCGGATATTGCATGTGAACAAGTGTAGTTTTCTACAAACTACCTTTGAATTTCCCTTCATTTGTAGAATGTCACTTCCTTATTAATAGATGCAATTAGGTTTAATGTCAATGTTGATGTATTGTCCTACTTTGAATGTAAGCAAGCCATGTCCTCCTTTGGCGATTGGTAAGATTGAATCCCACTAGTCGAACTAAAGTGCAAAAAACAATTCAAGGCTATCATGATGATGAGATAGAATTTGGTAGTGGGGGAGAACAAATGGCAAGATATGTCCATGTAGGTGGTAATGTGGTAGTCAAGTGCCAATCTTCAATGGGCGAAAACTACTAGATTATGCTATGTGACAAGGGTTTACATATGGTTATTGACAACTTCACAAATGGTTAGGGCCAAGAATGGGTCCTAGGAGATTGGGTTATCTATGGTGTGTGGTATGAAAAAACATGACCAAGCAGTAGGTCATACATTTTGTTAGAAGATTTTCCACCTACATTTGTTTTCTCTCATTTAATAGTTGCATCCAAGTTTAGGATGCCACTTACTGCCCACACTATGAGAGGCTCTAATGTAACTTTTGAATTAACACCTGATGTGATTGGGATCATTCAGCATAGGCTTGAAAGTCACAGGTTGGTTGGCATAGATGAAGAATAATAATTATAAAAATCAAGTGTGTATTAGTAGTTGTCTGTGCTCTATAGATTCATAGGTAACTAACATCCATGTTGGGTTTTCCTGCTTTGTTCAAGCATGTGATGTGTACTTGCCAAAAGAATTATGCTACCTAAAAGAACCATTTGTAGGTTTTGTTATTGTAAATGTGTACTAGATACACAATACGATGTGTTTGTTTTCATGCCTTTGTCCTAGAGCTTGGTAAATATAAAATATGATATGAACCATCATATTAGTAAATGAGATTTTGTTAATCTTTGTCAAGCTTTCATTATGTTCAAATTTTATGCAAGCTTTGATTTTGAAATGAATAAATATCATCAAGATGACAACCCCCACTTGAAGGTAAGCACTCCAAAAACTTGCCTTTGAAATTGATGGACTTAGAAAATTGTAGTGGTACTTGTGAAGGTTTTTACTATTGGGGATTTGTTCATCAAAGTCTGAAGTGTATTATGTAGCATTTTTTTTATTCAAAGTTGACGGAAAGTTGTATTATGATGTATTCTATTGAGATGATTTTGTGCCACTATTTAGTTGCCACCAGATGATCATGACAACATTTGAAAGGGAGAAAGGTCTTTGGAAATTGGAGAAAGATGGTCATCCAAATATGGCATATGAAGCTAAGAATGTTTAGTAGGGGAGAATGATCTATGAAAGTTGCAAAGGATGGTTATCTAGATATGGAAGAGGAAGATGAGAACGTGCAATAGGGGAGAAAGGTCTTTGGAAATTGGAGAAGGATGGGTTATTTGGATATGGTAGATGAAGTTGAAAATGTGCAATATAGAGTGACACCAAGGAGAGTTTGGAAAACAAGATTGCACACACAAACATGAATGCAGCATGCTTGGCCATACCCAAACAAAGATTTGGATGTTTGCCATCCATGGTGCAAATGACAAGTTTGTACTTGTAGATGATGCCCATAAGCTCTTAGAAGATCTTGATACATTCCTTACATTGTTTTACTACCACTCCCATGAAGCTAATCTTGTTCAATGCAGTATGGAATTTGTGAAGGACAACTATTTGAGGTTTCTTTTTTATTTATTAACTTACACTACACATCTATGGAAGGTTTTTGGTTTTTACAATTGTGGAATTGAATGTGTTTGTTGATTTTCAATTTAGGGGTCAAGATCAAAAAGTTGTAGCATTGGAGGAAAGAAAGACAAACCTTTGGATTTAAACAATTGCAACAAATGTTGAAGCAATTAATAATGATGGTAATAATTTTTGAACCCTCCAACTTGTGTATATTAAGGAATTAAAAATCCTACAACATTAATTTTTAAAACATAAATCAAGTGTGCACTTGAACAATCCTCTTGTTAATTATGTTTTGAACAAAACTTTTGTTGAATCCCATAGTCTATGCTTACATAAAAAACATTTTAAATGGACTTTGCATAACTCCAAGCAATAAATAATGCACTTTGCTAACCTAAAGGAACTCTTAAGGAGTTGCATAGCTCCAAGCAACTATGGATGGACTTTGCGTGGTTGTAAAGAATTGTGAATAGACTCTTCTTGGCTACATGGATTTTGTTTAACTACAAGGTACTATTGATGGACTAAACATGGTTACATGTAAGTTTAAATGAATTCTACCAAGGTTCCAAGCAATCATGTACACATGTACTATGGATTTCAAAAGAAAGCAAAAATTTGTAAACAAACTTAAAGGTGAGTATCAAGACTTGTAACGAAGTCTATGCATCTAGGATTTATAACTACCACGCCAAAACCTAACCCTAAACACAACATGAATTATTACAAACTTATCCTAAACACAACATGGACTACTACAAATTTTACATATGATTATGATTTTGTTCAAGAATGAATATTACGTTTGAAAAACATTGAAAGAATTAAAACCCTAACATTGTGTTCAAAGGGTTTAAGTTAACATAAGTACCTTCCATGGTTCCACCCAAAAATCTTGCATATGTTTCCTTTGCCTTCCTTTCTTCAGAAATGGGTTTCTTGACTCTAGAAAATGTCCTTTCCTTCTCATAGTGCAAACACTTTGAAGAAGTTGAAAAATGATTAAATGCACACCAAGAATGGTAAGCACGCTTATAAGAAACAAGTTTACAATCCATGAAGGTTAAAAACCTTTAAGGCAAAATGTGCATGGCAGCACTAGCACATTAGAATACAAAACTAGTGAAACATCAATTTCCAAAAAAAAGATTAGCAAAGGTGATGGATTAAATGCCAAACATTGCATGCCACTATTCATCATCTGAACTCGTTGGCAAAGTGTAGACTTTTTCCACTTCCAAACATCCATCTTATCGATTACCTTCTTCCAAGCTTCTTAAGCTTGTGAATTCTTTTCCAAAACCATAGCATGTTCAACCTTTGCTACCACCAACAATTTTTTGAAAGCATTAGATTATTCAAGCTTGGGAATTGAGTTCATGTTGTAGAGCATCTTGTTTGGTGAGTGCAACTCCTACAACTACCACAACTTCTGTGCTGTCACCTTGTTTCTACAAATTTGGAACTTTCAACATTAGGGTGTCCATTTTTATGTGCAACTATAAAAATACTTCAATTGCTTTTGAATAAATCCTTCACAATCCTTAATATGATCAATAGCCTTCACAAACTTTATAACAACATCCTCTTTGGCTTTTGAAAGAAAATACATTTTAACTTTAGAAGCTAGCATTTCTTTTTCCAAAACAAAAATAAATTCCTCCGATTCTCTAACTACTTTAGCTTGTTCTTGAAATGATGGCCATGGCTACATGGAAGAGGCATGGTGTTGATGTTAATGCTGATCTCCAAATCATTTTCTTCTTTCAAATTTGCATAATCATCATCATCACTCAAAATGTTCAATTTCCTTACAATAACTTCGATCACTTTAGCCATTTCCAAGTATTGAATTCTACAAAGCTAGTCTCAATTTGTCCACTTGGCAAAAATGACCCAATTGATTTCTTTACCTTTCTTTTGAAAAATAAAACTTTAAACCTCTACCTTGTTGATTATTCGCATGTGGGGCATTTGTGTTCGTTGGTGCGCTACCATCCATAGGTGTTATATCTTAGCTATGATCTCTTTGTTATTAGACAAAGAATATTGATAGCCATTCCTGCTAAAATACGTCCAAGTATCTTTTCTACTTCTACCTCTTCAAAGTCCTTACTTAATTTCAAATGTTTAGGCAATGGACCCTTATAGCATAGGCAATATGTAGCAGCAAATTGTTTTCTAGAAACAAGGTTATTTCTATCAAAAATGATGTTTGGTGGTGGTCCATACAAAGGTTCAACCCACAATGCTAAAGTTCCTTCACTTTTGACCTTTTTCAATTTGCAATTAGTATTTTTCAAACTACTACCTAAACTTCTTGTTGCAACATGAAAAACCAAACTCCCATTTGCATTAATCAACATGTGGTAAAAAAATAAAAATGTAAAAAACTCAATAATCAAGCTCAAAATGTATTATACTTTCACAACTACTGTTGATCACAATACTCACACGAACATGTTTTATGTGATGATTAAAATGCATGAAGGAAACAACAACCACAAAAATGTGCATGCATTTCAACAATAACATCAATCAACAATGGAAATTAAAGAAGGAAAAGTAAATAGTTAGATGCCTAAATAATTATTATTTCAATAATTTAACTATTAATATGAATAGATAAATGTAATTCATATAATTAAATTTATGTTAATTAATAAATTAATTACTTATCAACTATTAATTAGATAAATATTTATGCAAATTTGAGCACTTCATAATGAATTAAATTGATTATTTAAGATAATTATCAATTCATCAATAATTACCAAATCATACATTATCTAAATTCATTAACTAATTAATTATTTGGATACATATAATTAATTTAGATGTGAAACTAAAAGTAATTTATAATATATTATATATCGATGTACATATGGATATGCAAATTTATACCTTCATATTTTCTACCCAAATTCATATTTAATATTTAATATTTAGTAATGAGTTTTTTTCACCAATTTATTACTTATTAATTATTAACTATTATGTAATCCACTCAATTATTATGAACTAATTAATTAATTAAAACAACTAATAATTCATTTCAAAACTTCAAATGATAAGTGACTAATTATATGAATTTAGATAATTAATCATCTAAAAATAATAATCAATTCACATAAATAATTCAAATTGTTATTTCAAAACTAAATATTAAATAATTAATTCACATATTTAACATCTAATCACTAATTTCATTGTATAACTTACATAATGAAAAATAAACACAAGCATGTGGGAAAATCTTTCTATAAGAATTTCAATTCAATTGCAATTCAATTTGTAACTAAAGACCCATATGTTCTGTTTTCAAATCCCATGTTACAAACTATATTTAAAAAGTTTGTTCTCTTATGTTCTCCCATTAAAACACATGTGCCATTTTGAAATGAATTCAAAAAAGCTTAACTTTAAAAGCAAAACATAAAATTTCATGGCTATTCTTTAATTCATTTAGTCTTGTGCTTTTTTACCTACTTACTTACCTAGGTAAGTAAATAGGTATTAATTTTCTACCTACCTATGTAGGTAGGTAGGTAGGTAGGTAGGTAAACCTACCTATGTTTTAGGTAAATACATAGGTATGTAGGTTTTAAGACCTACCAACCTACCTACCTATGATTATGTACGACCTACTTAACTACTAAAATAAATATTTATTTCTATTTATTTCTTCCAAAATACAACTAATATGTAATGTGATAATTTTTTATTGTGCCACGTGTAACAATCTTGGACCATCATTAACAATCATAATGGATGATGAAAATCAATATTTTGAAAAGAAAATCATTCTTATGTCCAAAAAACTTCATAATGTCACATGTCAAATTTTAATAAATGGATGACAATTAATGATGTCAACATAACATCATGGGTATAATTATAATGAAATTGCATAGTAGTTGAAAATGTGTTTTTTAATAAAGTTGCAATTGAGTTACAACAAGTTGCAAAGTATATACAATGAATTGCAAATGTTCAATGCAAATTAAAAATTGAATTGCAAGGCTAGTTGTAAAACACCCCTTAACATATTATTTATTAAATGGATGATAAATATATTATATAATATGTTTCCATTTAGTTTTGGAAAAAAATGTTAAGTATATGAAAACTACGTGAGTGTTTTGTGAAAAAAAAACATTTTGGCCTTGGTCACTATGGCTTATTTTAACATGCCTAGGCCATGCACCCCTAGGTTTTGAATTCTTTGATTATAAAATTATCATGAATTGGGTTTGAGGTGCATCATTAGCAATTGGTTTTAACAATCAAGCTAAATGGGAAACATTTTATGCAAAGTTTTATAAATTTATGTTACATATTAAAGTATATATAAAATTATAGATTCCAATATTTAAGCTTAAGCCTTATTAATAAAGGGGCATGAACACTTAACTATGAAAAGCCAAAATAAAAACTAACATTGTTGTCATGTGTATTTATGGACAACACATCTTTCAAATAAAATCTCAAAGTACAATTATTAAATCCATAGCTTAGAGGGCATTTCTCAACACAAGCAAACCAAAAATTCCAACTTTGTATTCACCATATGTGCAATCTTTTGTCAAGTCCTAAGAATGCCATCTTTGAAAAATGAAATGAATTGTGTTGCATGTAAAAAGGCCATGAAAATACAATATTATTAAAATTACCAAAATTTCATATACTACATGAAGATTGGGGAAAAATTTTTGATGGAAATTACATTCACATGATGAAAAGCAACAATATCATTGTTAAATTTGCAACAATAGGAATTTTGCTTTTGTCCTTATGAATTTAACATCCAACAATCCTAGTACTGAAATTTGTTGAATTTGACTGAGCACAAATGTTGTCCTAGTTGTTAGGGATATGACATCCATCAATCCTCTCAAAGATGGTTGAGTTTGCACCATGAATTGTTGAGCTTGCCAAAAATCAAAATGTTACCCTTCTTATTAACAAGTGACATTCAACGACCCTATCATAAATGGTTGAGTTTGGACCCATGAATTGTTGAACTTGCATAAGTAAAAAATGATGTCCTTGTAGTTATGAATGACATCCATCAACCTTATCGTAAACAATTGAGTTTGCAATTATAGTAGGAATGTTGTTGTAATTGTTACAAAATTATATTCATGTAGAAATGAGCCTTATCATACATCACAAAGTTCATAAAGGAGAAACCAAATTCTGGTGACAAAAGAAACACTAATTACAGGAATTAGGGCAGCAATTAGGAGGTGAAGTAAACCAGTTTGTGTTCTCTCTCTCCCCGTTCTTCTTCTCTCTCTCTCGGAGATCTTTTATGCGCCATAGCCAAGAGCAGCAAGCTTTTGTGGGTGGGATTTTTGAGTAGAGCGACGGAGAAAGATGGGAGGAGGCATGGGTAGCAGACGAAAGGAAGCAGCGGCAGCTGTCGCATGAGGAGGAGAAGGAGGAATTGAGTTTGTAGCTGAAGCTTGTAAGGTATTTATTGATTGTTGTGATTTGTTGCTGGAATTGGTTTGGGGTTCTGTCTTTTTTCTTCTGGTCTTGTTTTCGATAAATTTTCTGTATCAGGAGCTTGATCTGTTGAGCTGTGAGATCGACACCCCCTTTTTGCGCTTCTCTGAGGTGCTTTTCGTCGCCAAATTTCTTATGTGAAGATGAGCGAACAGGTGATGATGGCGGTTTGCTCTGGGAGGGGATCATGCTTGGGACACCCTTCATACTCCTATGGAAGTAGCAGCTTCTTTCGTAGTGCTGCAACAAGAAACTATTCGCAGGTAAATGCATTGCAATTCTGCAAGGTCTTAACCCTAATTCTGTAGCCTCGGATTTTGCATATCATTCTGTATTCAAATATGGTGGCATGAATGCATTTTCTCTGAGCTGAGAAAGTGCTGTGTGCTATTGCAGAGGAGTTTGTGCAGGCAACAGACATGTATATTTGTACTTGAGTGTCAGTTTAACCCATCAAAGACTCTTTGTCTGAGAGATGGAGTTACAAAAAAGGAGAAAAGTGCAACAAGGCTTAAGAGGAGTGACTTAACAAGAACTCAACAGCACACAAGTTCCAGTCCCACTAGATATCGGAGGAATGGGGACAGTGGTGTGTCTGAAGACAACAATGTTTGGGATTCAAATGCAGAGAATATCTGGCGGCGCCGCTCATACAGCAAAGGGTTCTTCTCACCACAAAGTGATAAGTCTCCAAACCCTCCTCCAGGGTGGAAGCAACCTCGGAAGGAATGGGACTATGATTCTAAGGACAAAACATCTGATAGCAGATGGCAGTGGTGGCAATTTGCAAAAGACGATGATGAATATGACTATGAATCTGGTGAAGAGGAAGAGGAAGAGGATAATGAATCAGACTTTGATTTCAAATCTGTAAGTGAAAGCTTGCTCTACCTATTTGCTTCGTCTCTTGGTCTCCCACTTTGCTATCATATCCATGTGATTCTGAACTCAAGTGTTGGAGTGCCTGCAGTCATTCAGCTTCATAAAGATTTGTTGCAACAGTTTGGTGAGAAAAATTGTGCTTAGCCATTAAGCCCTGCATAAGAAATCAAAACATAATCTCTTACTGTTCTTCAGTGAGTGGAGGTTGAAATAACATGAAGATATCCAGAAGCCCTAATCAACCCCTTTAAAATTTCAGATTTTGCAGGAACAAGTTTTCTCGTCACTGCGATGGGGGTTTCCATTAATTATACTGGTCCTGCCATGGTTACTTGGTAATCCTGTGATCCTTATGATAGGTCTTACTGCCATCCCAGCAGTTCAAAAAGCAGTAGGACCTGTGGTCTCTCAGGTATGGAGGGCTTTTCTAGATTTTGCAGGCTATCCTGTACCACCAAAGCGCAGGCAGAAGCCTCCATCCAGTAGGCAAATGGGTGGGTTTGAAGAAAGGGGTGGTGAAACATTTTCTGGATGGAGTTCAGGGGTTGATTACACACAGCCATATCGCTACACTAGACAGAGACCTGGTATGGATGGTAATTCCAGGGCACAAGAGGATGGTTATAGGGAAGATGTTCGCTACAGGGAGGAGGACGTTGCTTACCGAGATCTAGATGTGGATTCAGACAGATTCTCCCAAGACCCACTAGCATCAAGGCCAGTGGCAACCGTAGGTGATCTTGGATCAAGAGTGAGTGAAGTAGGAAGGGCAGGGGAGATGAGAGGTTGGGATGAGTTGACAGTAGATAGGAGGAGGAGAAAGACCACACAACGACGGGCAGGAAAACCAGGTAGGTTAGTTAGAAAGAGAGCAAGGAAAGAGAAGCCCTTGCTAGTTAGATTAATCCTGGCTTTGTTTCCATTTCTCCAGGACTGGGGTGGATGGCTCTCTGTGCTTTTATTTCTTCCTCTCTTAGATTCCTTCTGGGCAGTTGTGGCCGCATGAGGTGCATGAATGTACAAAGTAAGTATTGATCCCCGAGAGTTCTCTTGATTTTTGTCCAGGTGCCTGAATCAAGAGCACAAGCGTGGACTTGGAAAGAAGTAGCTCATAAGCCACAGAGCACTTATGTGAAATATCACTTCTCTTTTGTTAATACGAGAATTGGTTTTCTAATCCTAACTTGGAAACAAGAGGGTTAGTTGCAGACCTTACTCTGTGTACCTAGGTGAAGAACAAAGTATATCTGGCTTGATTTTTCACCTGTTGGAGCATAATAATGTGTGAAAGACAGTCTTCAACAAATCACCAACACAGAATGTAATGTCAGTATGTTTCATTTCATTGTCAGTGAATGAGGAAACTAAATTTGCAGTTCCCAGACTTGGAAGAAAGATTGCCAACAATCCATCATTGTGGGTGAGCTGTGGTTATGAACTATTCATTTGTAAGTCTGTTGTGAACGCTGAATGTATCTTATGCTTTTTATCATGCTTGGCAGGTGTTGAAAGGTGTAGATTGATGCAATTCAGGTTGTTGAGTGAAGTGTAGTGCACAGATTCTTCTTCTGTGGGTCTTGATTGTCACCAAACAGCATGGGACATGGAGTCATGAAGAAGCACAAGATTCTTTTGCAAAGATTTTTATGATTTCAAATTCTCTTCAATAACAGCTCAAATAAAGCACAAACTCTCCACAAAATACATGCTTCACTCTGGTTCTCAGCCCTCCACAAAAGACAAGACACATCATTCTCACCTGCACACTGCAAGTTTGGTCCCTTTTCCCCTCTTCATAAAACAATTAACACAAACCAAACAGATACCCTGAGCTTAGATGCAAATTTCATCATGCCTTATTTTCATTTGGCTAAATCCCATCATGGGTTCCAGGAGTCATTGTCATTTTCAGTCCCAGATTTGGCCAAGTTTATGCAGAACTTTGATTTGTTATTGCTTTATTCTTGTGCCATTAATTTTTTTCAATCATCTTATTGATTCTTAGAACACATCAATCTGAAAGAATTTACTTCACTCAAGGTCCTTAGGGGATCAAACACTGTGCCCTGCAGGAGAAACTGGCTTCTAGATTGCCTACCTTGAAACTGTCAACCCTCCAGCAGAGATTGGCTTCTATTGCTCAACTAGAAACTCAAATGGCTTTCTCTCTTTCTTTGTTACTGGAGATCCAGTGACCATTCCTTCTAGACTCACATAACAGAATATAACAGTTGAGTGCAAAGGCACACAAAAAATGCCCATCCAGAACAAGCACAAAATGGAAATAGAGTCACTCTTGGCAAAACATAACAGGCACATTCCATCCTGCTTGGTACAAATTATGGTCCTCAAACTATAGCATTCGCTGCACTAGCAATCCTGGGCCAAAGATCTGCACACTCCTTCCCAATTGGCCCTGTAATGGCAGAACCTGCAATCCCACAAAAAAAAAGTTACTTTTTTCAGCTTTGTTTCCTGAAAACATATGCTGAAGTATGTTGCAAACAACATGAAACTAGGTCCTGATAATTTGATAAGTCCAGGATATGATTTTTCATTGCCCTTGCCAACAACTTTTCGGACTATAAACCTCCTCAGCCAATGACATACAAACAATTCCTGGAATGGGAACATATTTGCATGTTATTGCAGTGCAGTTTACTTTTTAAAAATGCTGTTGATAAGCAATGCAAGCATGGACTTCTTACCCTTCATCTCTCCTTTTGGGTTAACAATCACTCCTGCATTGTCTGTGGAAAGAAAACTATGCAGTTAGATCAAGTTCCATGGAAGCTAGAAAAAAATGGTAACTAAACAGCAACCCACAGAATGGAAACGGAAAGGAAGGAAAAAAAGAAACCAAAGGTAAATTCGCATGACACAATGCGCCACAAACATCAGGCACCAATAGAGTTTGTGTCAATATGCAACTGCTTGACCCCTCAATACTGCCAAAAGCTGCAGAAATCACAGTTCCATAATGACTTCAACAGCCACTCCTACATGAGCTGGGAAACACCAGATCTGGTTGCAGTAGGTGTCAAACTGGACACAACTGAGATCAGATACAGCTTATGAGAATGCAGAGAAAGCTCCACAACAACAATTTCAAGGTAACAAGACAATGAGCACAGTCATAACCTTATGAGAGTCACTCACAAAGTGTCAATCCATCACCACCTTCTTCATTGTGAAGAGCAGCAACAAGCTGACATTTCTACTACACCACTGATTTCACCAGTTCCTAATGGTGGCTGCAATTTCGGGCAAGCCATTCCCACAACATCTGCCTAAATCCTGTCAACATTCCTGAGTTTGTGTCTCATTTCAGGAAGCGACAGGAAGACAACCGTGGCAACAATCACAGATGACAGCAACATGGCAAGAAGACACCCTCCAGGACATAATCCTCAAAGACGTGGAGAAAGAGAGGGAAAACATGCAGACATATACAAAGCAAAAACACCTTCAAACATCCCCACAAGATGAAACCTCACTCTGCTAGCTTCTCCTGTGTAAATACACTGCATTCTGCATACCTTCGAAGTACATGAAGACACCATCTTTGCGTCTCCAGGGCTTGCGCTGGCGGACAATGACAGCAGGCATAACTTTCTTTCGCAAGTCAGGTTTGCCTTTCTTCACAGTGGCCATGACCATGTCTCCCACAGCGGCGGCTGGAAGTCTGTTCAATCGACCTTTCACCCCCTTCACGGAAATGACATACAAGTTTTTAGCTCCAGTGTTGTCGGCACAGTTGACAACCGCTCCCACTGGAAGAGCGAGCGACATCCGGAACTTGTTTCCAGCTGAACCTCCACGCCCTGCCAATCCACAACCCGCTGATCAACTCTCACGACAGCAAGCCCGCCATCCTTCTGTATTAAAAAAAAAATTCCGCCTAAAACATGCCACACCACATTGCCGGAAGAGGTATTGCAAATCCATCTCTCGGCGAGCGAGCGAAGGAACCCAAGGAAGGCGAATATAACAGAAACAGACTGATCTGGCTCTCAGTACTCCCAAAAGGTGCACAAGAACCTCTACAACACCCTGAAACTGATCCAAAAGAACGTTCTTTCAAAGGAAAAACAAAACCAAAGTGGTCAGGAAATGAAATGGTGCAACAGGCAAGAACGGGTACCGCGCTTCGACATCGCGGCTCCCTCTCGCTGCTCGCTCCGCACGCAGCGTCAGTTGTGTGATCGCCGAAAAAAGAATTCCCTATGCGCACACCACGGTCTTTATTCTGACCCTAACCCTAACCCTAATTGCACGCAACGTGACGATCACAGCTCACAAGGAACGGGCGACAACGGCAATTCATTTTTGGCCAGCAATTTTTGTTCTCTAATGATCAGGGAAACCCCACACAAGGGAGACTTCACAGGGAGAAATCAGACGAGACATTTCTGCTTGTAGGTTGTTGCCTGTCTTTCTGCTTTCTGATGTACAAAAGTGGTGCTCTGCCCATCTGGTAGCAGCACCGACCCGTTCATCAAGTTGCTGCAGTTTGCATTTTCAAGCTTGTGCACCTTCATGCTCATTCGAATTGCTTCCCTGCTCATCATCATCATCATCATCACCTTTTTTTTCTTCCTGCTGCATCTCATCTCTGTCTTTCTGAGACTGTTTCTCTGTGTGTTATGGTTTTGCAGGTGTTGAAAGGTTGTAGATTGATGCAATTCGGGGTGCTGAGTAAAGTGTAGTGCGGAGAAGGTTCTTTTTTTTAGGTCTTGATTCAAATCCTGAACTCCATCATATCCCATCTTTTCTCGATTGTCCCTGAACGGCATGGGATATGATGGAGTTATGATCTCTGCAAGAGGCAGAAAAGATTGAGAAGAGGGGGGAGAATTAGGGTTTTGGCTGTTTTTTTTGTTTTGTTTTGGGGGTCAAAAGATTTGGTGGCAATGGCGCTTGCACAAAAGCTTGCACAATTCAATAAACAGCAAGAGAAACTGCAGGCAAGTCTTGCGAAGACTGCACCACGGCCGCAACCTGCTGCCAAAGCAGGTCCATCGTCTCGGAAACCACCGACTCCTCCTCCTCCTGCCACACAGCTTGTTCCGTTTGCGCAGCGGTATTCTTTTACAAATGACACGGAGAAGCTCCAACAGATCGCTACCATCAGGAAGTCACCAGTTGGTGCTCAGATCAAACGAGTTTTGGATCTGTTGCTTGAGGTAGAATTCTTCTCACCGAAGCATTTCCTAGTTCCTCAATTGATCATGGATTGTGTTGCAAGAATTTTTGGTGTTAGATCTCTGACCTTGTTTCGGGTTTTTCTTTTGGTTAGAGAATCGGCTTGCTAAGTCCTTTCTCAGATTTGCTCCTATGACAAACACAAGGGCACTATCCTTGATTTCAAAGATGTGCATTTTTTGTGCATGGAATGAAGCCACAGCCTGCACAATTTTTTGAGATTCTGTAGTGATCATCTTTTCAAGTTTTGGAGGATCTGTGTGCAGACAAGGCAGGCTATGCTGCCTGATGAGATCAACGACGCCTGCTTTGTAGATGTTAAAAACCACAAAGAGGTTTTCGAGAGTCTGAAGAGCAATGTTAAGGTCTCTTTTGATGGGCAGCGGTTTGCTTTCAAGGTAACCAATTTTTTGTTTTACAATCCCTCTTTTAAGTTTGTGTTTTGGGTTGATTGAATCAACCCTAAAGCCCTAAACTCTTGCCCTTAGAACTGGTAATTATAGTACTGGATTATAGATCTGGAGTAGAATTCCTAACTTCCCAATTCATTTGCATAAGTTGCTTGTTTAGTACTCATTCTCTTCTTGAGCTTTTTTTTTCTTTCACTTGATTGCTGATGCTACAAATGGCTTTGCTGCATCTACAGTTGGAGCTGCTCAGCTCTGTGATGACTTCTGTGATTTGTCACATAAGCCAGTGGAGTTTGTGTCTTGTAGGACTCACTGTTCTTTACTAGGTGGAAGAAAGTAGTGTGAAAGTCAATGCTCATGGAGTTGCCCTGGACTGTCTTCTCCAGTTTTGTTGATGAAGAAATGCTTGTCATACTCAATAATTGTGCAGGCAAAGCATGATCTGAAGGGCAAGGCAGAGCTCTTGGTGCTCATACGGAAAGTTCCTGAAGGCCTTCCCATGAGTGATTTGAAGGACTCATATACCGGTGTCACAACTGACATCCAGGTTGAGTACTTGTTTATCACCTGTCATATGGCAAACTCTTGGTGGGTTTCGATGATTTTCAATTTTACATTCACCCAGTTTACTATAGTGGCAATTTGGCTTGAACTTTTGTTGTTGATGTTATTCTTAAGGTCAAACATTATCCATTCTTGAGAGCTCTGGCAGTCTATATCCCCAGATTTATCCAATTTTTTTGGCTGCAATTTGCCTATAGTTGCTCTGGGGTTGACTTGAATTCATTTTTTTAACCTTTCTGTCCTATTCTGGTGCAGGAGTTGAAGGCAAGTGGCCAAGTGTGGGTGCTGATGAACAGTGACACACAGGATGATATCATCTACCCAAATGATCCAAGAATAAGTGTGAAGGTGTTTACTTGAATATCTCTGGTCATCACCCATTGAGATGATACCTAATGAGGTCATGCTTGGAGAAAGTCTCAGTACAGATGAAGATAATAACTAGATCAGCAGTATTTCTGCAATCATGGCTGCAATACTGTCAATCCTGATTTTGCAACGTTCTGATGGTGCAGGTTGATGATGATCTGAAGCAGCTAGTTCGCGGAATCGAGATGCCAAGGGAGTTCATGGATGTGGAACGAGAACTTCAAAAAGCAGGGATGAAACCTGCAACTAACACAGCTAGGAGAGAGGCCATGGCTGGTGTACCCCGCTCTCAGCTCCCAAAGCCAAAGCAGAAGAAGAGAAGGGAATCTAAGCGGACCAAATACACTAATGCCCACTTGCCTGAGCTTTTCCAGAACATCCCAATGCCATGAAAATTGTTATTTTAGAAAGCAATTTTAGACTTTTGGTATCTGTGTTGTCTTGGATAAATACTATAAAGATGTATTTGTTCATAAAGCAATGCCCCAAAGTCCCTGTTGCTATAGTGAGTTGAGTTACCTGTACTTTCAGAGTTCTTTGATCTGATGTGAGAAACATTTTTCTAACTCTTCTTTCATCATCTCCTCCCGATAGAGTGCTAGTTCTTCTTCATAGACTGCTAGTTTCTTTCTTGTAATCCTGATGTTTTGTAGAAAGTACTTCCTAATGATCTCTCCATGTAAACTTTTCCAATAATATTGATTGATGCAATAGGTCCAGCATTCAAGCCTTCAGATGTGTTGATGGGACAGTGATGACCATATTCTGGATGATCCATTGGGAAAAAGAAAAGAGTACTATTTCCATATTTGTGATGATAGTTCTGATGGTGGATAGATTATGGTGCTCAAATTTTGTCCCAAGACCCTTCTTGTGATTTCTATGATCTTGTAATGTTTTTGGGATTAGTGATGTTGCACTATCCTGGACTTGGGAGGCTGACTGAAGAATCAACAAAGTTAGATACTCTAGGTTGCAAATCTGGACTTGCTTAATGTTGTGAGGTGCCAATCTGGAAGCCCTGAGTAGTTAGCTTTCTCTAGTGAGGTGTTCATGGTGTATCTGTCATGAAAAATCTGTGATCAAGGGTGCTAGTCTCATCTTGGAGCAAGGATACCACCAAGAGACAAACTTGTCAAAGTGCCAGATCCAGGGTTTTGCAGCTGAAGAGGTATTCAAGGCCTGTAAACCTGCTTTGCTGTAAAAAATTTCTATGTAATCCAAATATTTGAAAATGTCCTGTGCAAGCTTTTCTTTTGATCCTTGCATGGTGTTTGCAATTTTCCAGAGTGTGCACACCTTGAAGGAACAATCCTTTTCTGGCTGCAAAACCCCAGTCTTTTCTCTTTGTAGAACATCACCAGTGCTTGAGATATCAGAACTCTCTTTATCTCTTGTTTCAAATAGTGCACATAAGGAGCAAAATAAATCAGTGTGATTTTGGTTTAGCATTTAATCCATCACATATTCTTGTTTACAACCTACTTTTATTTATAACCTCACTACCTACCAAATCGTGCCCAAAGATTAGTCACAAGGTATTATGGCAATTTTTTGAATATAGTGTGTTTTTGAAGATTTTTAAGAATTGGGTGCACTCCTTAGTTGCATGCATTGGGACGAAACAGCCTTCATTGTCCTTTCCCTTAAGCCTCTTACCATTGTCATGTTTTGAACATTTGCTCAAATAACATTTAGCACTTGCAACATTCATGATGATTTTGTTGTGTTCTTTGAAGTGTCTTTGTTTCCTCAAAGTTGAGGAGCAAGGGTTTGATGAGATAATTTTTTCAATACTCAATAAGGTATCGATATATGGTTTGTTGTCTTCACATTTATTGCTTGTGTAATTTCCTTGTCTTTTTTTTTTCATTTCTTAATGTTAAGATGGGCCTACTATTCCACACCTTGACTTTGGAGAATTGTGAGTTGCAAATATGCATAATTTCTGTAACCATGATAATTAAATGAAAGGTGAAGACCTTATCACTAAAGACGGAAAAACTAACAAGAATATTATTTCCATGTTTTCTATAGTGAAAAATGAGTGGTTATGTTAGCTTGGGAATGCCACGCAAATAAAAAAGACAAAAGAATTTTTCTATGTTCATTAGAATGAGATGTGTTCATTGAAGTAGAATATATTCTTCATATGCATGTCTTTTACAACTTTCCACCTTCAAGGACAAAAAAGAAGAGTATTGATTTGCATAATTTTGGTAAACTTCATAAATTTATTCATCTTATGTATTATGGATAAATGATACTTATTGTTCATTATTCTTCCCATGTCTCCTTCTTTACTATGATCTCTATGATATTCAAGGTATTCTAGAAGTAATATTGTACATGTATTTTAATTGATTCAATGTTGACAATTGTACATTACATTACACAAGTTTTTTAGAAATAAATAAGATGACAATTTGTATTATAACCAATAAAGTGTTATACATCAACCTATTACAATGAATAGTATTTGATTTCAAATCTTTTGAATCTTGCTGTAAGTTGAACAACTTTTGACCATGTCAAATTACACAAATAATAAAAAAGTGACTAATAAAATCTGTAATCAAAATGATTCAAGAATAATCACATGTTATCTTCAATTCACAAGATTCAACATAGTTTAGTTGGAAAAGAGTCAACATTTTCCTTTTTGTGATATAATTTATGAGTTCAACATTATGGTTTTGCTTCCAAATCAAAGAGCTTTCAACAAAAAAGTTATAACATTTGTAAAAAAAATTTGAATGATATATCGCACTTTTCCTAGAGGTAATTTAACCTTTTTTCATGACAATTAATTGATTGGGCACCACTTGATTTCAAAATTTTCAAATTCCTATAACTTGTGTTTTTAATTTAGGAATGTATTTTAATTTAAATATGATAATTTTCAAGAAAAAGTTAACCACATTTTATTTTTATTTTTTTAAGTTGCAAAAATGATGGTGCTTATTTTATAAAAATATTATGTGGATGTTGTATTAAATTATTATTGTTCATTCAATGTACCATTAATTGCCTTTCTTTTATTAATCAAGTTTTATTTGAACTTTCAATTACAATTCAATGTTTTTATATTATACAACTTACTTATATCTATGCACTTCATTAAAACATTTTTTCCCTCTTGTTCCTAAACACATACATTAGTTTTGTATTGTGTGTAGTGATGTTGATCATTTTTATTTTTAATTGCATTTCCAAAAATAACTCAAGAAGCTTTAACATTTTTTTTTTGTATTATGTGAATACATTTTGAAATAATTTTCAAACATTATGACTTGCCAAATTTTGGATATCCTTGGCTATGGATGCAATAATGGATTTTTTTAATTAATAATTATTTTAATTACGTTCAAAAGTTTCCAAAAAATGCAATGATGGAATATACTTCCATGACTTCATTTTTGAAAAAACATGAAGAGTAGTAAAAGTGGAAAGCATTAAATAGTGGGCCAAGCTTTGTTTAATTGCAAATTTGACATGTATTAATCCAAAATATCATTGGAAAAACAACATTTAAACTAATGGGAAATGAAATTTTACATTAAATTAATTGATATAAAAGGTTATTTGGATATTGAAAAACAAATGTTGTTTACAATAATTTTTAATGAACGAATTATTGAAATAATTGTAATTGATTCCCACTATTTAAATGTCAAGTGCTAAGCAAAGATGTCCACATCCTCACAAAGATTAAATGGAAACATGTTTATATGATCCATTTAGTTTTAGATACATGACACAATAATAGTTGATGAAAACTCAAAAATTTTAAAACAAGGGAGATGGAGAAAACAAGCTTCAATTGGACAAATCCCAAGCAAAGAAAGAAGAACACAAGGATGTTAAATAAAAAGTTGCAATTGATGGACAATATGCACCAAAAAATTTGTTTAGTCAAATTTGCAACACTAGTTCAATTCAAATCGAACAATAAGCAAGTTATAATTTTTGGTTAAACAATAAGTCTTTTTTTGTTTTTGGCCATTTTTTGGAACTTCAAACTTGGAGAATCAAACTATGCCAAAAACTTTTTTTTTCCATCTTAGCCTCCAAAATTTAGTGCACTTGCTGTTGAGAATTCAAGCTTGGAGCTTGGAGTTTTCAAACATGGTGGGAAAAACTTTGCTTTCAGCCACATCTCAAATCTCCAAGCTTTCCCAAAAAAAATTCTTTTGGCCTATTTCTAAGCTCCAAAGCTTCAAGAGTTTTTTCTCTTGTTTGATGTAGGAATGGATTCATGTTAGTTTAAAAATCAACCAAGTTTACACATTTTTTGACTTTCAACATTTGCTTTCACCATTGACCTTGTTTTAATTGCATCCTAGATCTTGTGATAAAGTAATCCATAAACTTGAAAGTCCATCACAAGTTCAAGATTATTAAAGTGTTGGGAAGGCACAAAATTCATCCAAGGAGAATGTTTGAATGAACATTCTCTCAATGTAAAATAATTTCAAGGGGGAATGAGCATTCAACATTAAATATTGATGTCATAAAGATGGAACATGTGTTCCACATGGGGTATTGTGAAGGCCATAAATTCATTTATGTATTGACAACAAATTGACAAGGGAAGGAAAAGTTCTTGGACAATTATGAAGATGACTAGGATGTACATTGACAAAAAAGAAAATGAAAAGTTTGAAATTTTTTCAATGTTGATCCAAATCTTTCTTAGTTCTCCAAAAGATTTTTTTTTGTTTGGAATGAAAATCATTGTTTTTAAACATGGATGCCATTTGTCTATCTTGTGCATTCGAATGATTCTTCTTGACACATCTCTATGGAGTTATCATGTTGGATACCACTAGGGGTTTAATTGAATTGTTTATTGCCATGATTAATATGAACAATTTTTTTAAATTTATCTTCATTTTGTTTTCTTATTATTTGAATTTCACTTTTTCATTATCCTTTTCATTTCTTGGTCCTATTATGTAAATTAGTGGAATAGGATCACATCAAACCAACCTTACCAATATGATTTTTTTTGAATTTAGAATATAAAGAAGATACCTCTGAAATAGCTCCAAGATGTCATCACACTAGATTTGTATTAAAAATGTGATAACAAATCTTGCAAAAGATGGTACTCCTTCATGATGGAAACATTTTTTTGTACATTTGTACAAGGTAAATTCCATTCTCCATTTCTCCACATATAAACTTGAAGTTTTCCCTCTACTAGCAAATGACAATTGTTTACAATTTTTTTTACATGTAGCATGAGTTACCTACAATTGCAAATGTTGTAGTAAAATGGAAAGTACAATGAAAAGTGCATGATTCAAACCAAATATTCACCTCTAAGATGTAACTATTCATTAAAAAGGCCATGGATCAAATTTGAAAAAACCACTTTATTGCTTTCACCAAACACCTCCCAATTTTAAATTTAACTTTTGAACCTAATTATTGCAAAAAATTCACTCCATTATGACATGAATTTAGACCCTAAAATGTTTACCAAAAAATTGCAAATGTTGGCAACTACTACAATGTCCAATGAGTCGAAAGTATTTGGGTTATAATAGTTGAATTAATTCGGGGTTTGGAAACGACAAATAAGTTCACAAAATAAGGATTCTCTAATGCAACATTTGATAAGTGGCTTCACAAGGCCACATTTTTTTGCTAAGTATGTTGTTCACTTCACTTACATTAATTCCAATTCCAATTGCTTTCATGCTTTAATGTTCTCACTTGAATTTGTTTCCTTCTATGCAACTTGAAGTTGAGGTTAAGAAATTATATGCCTCCACTATTTGATATCAACTTCAATCTAATTTTGGGAAACACAAGTGGAGTGGTTGACTTTTCAAATTACATCAAAGAATGGAAATTGATTGTGTGGAAAACATGATTATTCCAAGAATTGAAATCCAAGGATGGGATTTGTAAAAGTAAAGTTTGGGAACAATAGCTCAGTGGGAATGAAACACTCAAAAAGAATGTTCTATAGGTAAATTTTATCTTTTTGTTATGTAGCCATGTAATCATTAGTTTTTTTAACTCCATGGTTTATCCTAATTGTGTTACCTTCCAAAGGAAAGTATTTCAATTTTGTGTTGTTCCCAACATGGGCTATTAAGTATAGTCCTAATCTCCTCAAGCTCTAAAGATCCAAAAGCAAACAATATAATGTACAAGGATTTGCTATAAGATTGGACATCGGCATATCTTTAGGATTGTGCATGGTATTTCAATTGTTCAAAAATGGGAACATTGCTAACATCACAAATGATTGTTTCAAAAAAACTATGAACATGTGTTCCTAGAGTGTTTGGCATCTTGAGAAATGGAGGTCATGACTATTTCCAAGGAAAAGGATGGTGGAGGGAAGAGAGGGAAGGGAAAAACATATAATTCCATGTCAATTTTGGTGTGAAATTTTGGTCAATCTTGTAGGTTTAAAAAAAAGTTTATTCTTGAAATGGCTTTGATTTATTTTTTCATGCATGTGTCTCCCTTGAACAAAGTGGACCCTATTATTATTGATGTTCCACCAAATTTGCAAATTATATATGTTTTTAATTCACCTTCCTTGATTCCTTAAAATAAGCTACACACACACCCTAGGTTTTGAATTTTTTTCCTTTTTTTAAGATGTTGAATAAAGGTCTATGAATCCAGCTTGAAAACATCCTTTGCAATTATATTGACTTCAGTCTTATGATTATTTCCAAGTTTGGACATCCTTTTAAAGTGATGATGGAAATGCACCTTTTAATCCTTCATGCTTTCATTGAGGTGTGTTTGGTTCCTAGTTTTGTCATCATTGACCTTAATTATGTAACAAGTCATAAGAACTCATCATTCTTTCTTATTTCTTCTATTTTCAACCCATTTTTTAATTATTTTTCTATCCACTTTCATGTTTGCTACTCACTTCTGAAATTTTGCAAAAATAACATTTGTGCCTATCAAGGTCGTGGGAAGCACATACTATCACTAAAGCTAAACATGGAAGTTTTTCAAGAGGTTTTGAAACCTTATTTGTCATCTTTGTTGGGCATGCCTAAAATGTCCCTAAATCTTGATCCAAACTTTCCATTGCCAAAAAGACAATGAATATTTCTAGATTATGAGTAAGTTGCATGGTTCCCACTTTCTTAATTGCATTTGAATGCCCTTTCTAGGCTTGTACTTCTTACAAACTTAATTTTGAGTTAATTCTTTCCCTTAGTGTCATCACATCATTTTAAGCATAAATTTTTCAAATATATTGATGATGAGGCTACCCATTCTAGTCCATGATTTTATGTTTCACTCTTTCCTTTTGAAAAGGATGAATTTGTATTGCATTATGCCCAACCCATGACATTTCTAGTTTTTTTTCTAAACATTCATATATGTGTTCCACTCAACATTTTTTTTTAATTATATGTCCACTTCTTTTCTTTTCCCTATTGTTTCTTGTTCATTGATGAGTTTTCCAAGTCTTTTGGATTTGATGGCCTTTGAAAATTTTGTAAACCATTTGTAGAATTTTATGACAAATCTTACATTGAATCCCATTTCTTTAACATTATTAAATAAAGTTGTGACATATACATGCTTTAATATTTCATCAATTTCATTAATTATTTTTGCATTTGGAATTGGAAATCAAGCTTTTAATTTTCATACAACACATTTTAAACACTAATTTAGTCCAATTTGTTTTTTTAACAAATGGATTTAATTTTTCTTGCACTTGCACTAAGAATGCAATTTTCCCCATCCACTTGTTTCATTAATCCACTCCCATCCACCTAGAACTTGTCATCTACCATGTGTCACTTGTCATCTACCATGTCTCATTTTTCATCCTTCATATGTAATTTTTCATCTACTAAAAAACATCATTCATCCATAACTTTGCATCATCCATATGCCAATTGTTCATCCATAAAGTTATTTCATCCATGCATGGGGCTCACCCGTTCATTTAAATCAAGCTCACATGATCGCAAAATAACATCCTCAAAATAATGACTATCACAACAAATCCAAGTGGTAACATACCCTTATTGGAATGAAACAAATCTAATTGAAGTGAATTCAAGTTGAAAAGGATTATTTTAAAAGAAACAAGGTTACAATAAACTTTACTTGACTATTGCAAATTTGAATGAATGAATAATCCAACAAATCCAAGTTGTAACATACCCCAACATAGTGGTAATAGACATTCCTTGAATGAAATTGACTCTAATTGAGTTGAAATGGGCATTATAAGAAATCATTGTTTTAACAAATCCAAGTGGTGACAAAGGTGAATTGAACTAAGGTGGATAATTATTACAAGTCCAAGAGGAATATAGTTTTAATTGAGTGGGCATGAGCTTAAGTCACATTTTGTTTCAAAAAATCCAATATGAATATATATTTTAGATATGTCTTCAAATAAGGCATGAATGAAAATGCTTTTGAAAAAAATAACAACCTTTTATATTTCATTGATGTTCCTATATGTACAAGTTCATTGAGCCAAAAATTATCATATTACCTAGGGGTTTTTAGGGTTAATGTAGAATTCTCATAGGATTGAATATCCAAATCATATTCAAAGAAAATGTAAACAATTTTCAAAGAAACCCCTCATTTCAATCTTTCAAGTTCAAACCCAACCACTTTTGAAGAAATTGCTTAGGTATGTGATAGGATATATATTGCTTAGATATATAAGATATGATCTATGATCATTGTGTAACATTTTCAATGCATGGAATTGTGTGCTTTGTTTATAACCTTAAACCACACCTTACTCAACGAAGGCATTAGACATGGAAGGGACCATAAACAATTGTGGCAAATTGTGTATTATTACTAATGCATTAAGGAAATAGGCAACTATTTGCCATACATGTGAAATGCCAATTGTTGGTTTTATGTACTTTTAAGCTTGGGTTAGAATGCAATGTTTGGAGGTTCTAGCCATACCTCCATGTTTGGAGGATAAAGGTTTGGAATGATTATGTTAGCCATATGAAAAACATAGATTGCACAAAATTGCAAATCTTGCAATAAAAGGTGGAAATCAACCACATTAACAAATAAAACTCCCCCTAAATGCCTAATTGGTCATTAAGGCAATTGTAAAAGATTTTTTCATCTTCCAACACAAACACCAAATTGGAAATTCAACTAGAATTGAAAGTGAAATTTGAAAGCATGATCTTCACCTTCAAAGTTCATTTCCAAATCTCTCCAAAATTTAAGAAGTTTATGGATTTGGTTTTTGGGCGGAGATGTTTTTAAAGACTTGTTCATAAATTGTTCATTTCAACAAGAAGAAATTCAAGTACCAATTGTTCATGCCATCATTGCAATTGTTCATGTCTTCACCACAATTTTTCATGCTCTCATTACAATTCAATGTGTTCATTACAATTCCATGCATTCACTATAACTCCACACGTTGCTCACAACCTCAACTACAACTTGTTTTTAGTTCTTGCAAAAAACCTAAAACTTACAACTTTATTTTTCCCACAACAAATTTATTTCATGAAAGGTCTTTAGTTGTTTTCTTTCACACACAAGGTCTCACATGAACAATAATGTTTATGTCTTTCAAGGTTGCATGCAAGTTAACTTCTATGTTTTGACACAAAATAATTTGATTGCCAATCAAATTGTGATTGGATTGTAGTGCATCATGCAATCAAAATGGTCCTAGCTTATTTTCAAACCCCACGCCTCATTTCTTGTTGCCAATTGTAATCAAATGTAATAGGTCCACGAAAATGAAAACTGAAGCATTGTTTGATTTTAATGCGTCTACATGTTTCATTAACAAAGAGTTGGTGCAATAACATAAGCTACCCTTAGTGAAAAAAATTATGCCAATGGAGTGGAGGTTATTGATGATTGGAACCTCTTTTCAAAACTTATGACACATGAAACCAAGGCATTGGAAATTACCATTGGGTCACATATAAGCAAAATTGTTTTCAATGTCATTTCATCTTCAACAGACCTTATCATTGTTGGGTTATCTTGGCTCATTTAACACAATTTATGAGTGGGTTAACGTACAAGGAATTGAAGCACCAAGGGAAAAAAACATCAAAATGCAAGGCTTTGCCCATAGGCTTGTTTGGCAAAAGTTAAGATTTTCATTTAAATGCATTAAAAGATGATCCAAAATCTAATCAATGTTTGTAAAACTTGGAGCATGACAAGAACCTTAGGAATGCACAAAAATAATGAAAGATTTTGTTCATGGGAACAAGAGCTTTCACGCAAGCTATAAAGAAAGGAAATGCATTTTTAATATACGTTATTTCAACACAAGACCCTGAGGTGAAGCATCATGAGATCCCTTTGCAATACTAAACATACAACAAAGTTTTTGGAAAGAATATTGCTAACATGTTGCTTGAACATTGATAATATGATTGTGCCATTTAGTTTGAAGAAAGAACACAACCTCCATTTGAACCCATTTATAATTTGTCTTCAGATGAATTAGTAATGTTTTGAAAATACATTGATGAAAATTTTGAGAAAGGAATTATTTGACATTCTAATCTTCAATTGGCATTTCGATTGTGTTTGTCAAGAATAAAGATGATTTTTTACAAATATGTGTTGATTATTGTGGACTAAATTGATTCACCATAAAAAACCAATACCTTTTACCTTTAATATCAGGGTTGTTGGATGTATTAAATCATGTTAAAGTTTGAACCAAAATTGATTTATGTGGTGCATATACCCTGGTGTGAATGAAAAAATATTTTTTGAATCTATTTTAACCATTTTGAATATGTGGTGATGCCTTTTGGCCTTACTGATGTCCTTATTATCTTTCAACATTTGATGAATAATGTTTTCCATGAATACTTGGATAACTTTGTGGTTTGTTACATCAATGACATCCTCATTTTTTCCAAGAACAAGGAGGAATATGAATGAAATGTTTGGCTTGTTTTGGACAAGTTTAAAGGAGTTGCACTGTATGTTAAATTGGAGAAATGCAAATTCCATCAAATTGAATTGGAATTTTTTGAATATTTTATTTTTTGACATTTTCATAGATATTTATAAGGTCCCAACCATTGTGGATTAGGTTACCCTAGCTTTTTTGTGTGATGTTCAATATTTTTTTGGATTCACCAACTTCTATTAACATTTCATTGCACATTGTTCCATGATAATAACCCCTCTCATTCACCTAATTCAAATGGATCAAACTTTCATTTAGGGACTTGAGGTGGAGTGTGTTTTTCAATCTTTGAATGTTTCTTTCACAATTGCCCCATTCTTGATTCATGTAGACCCTTTAAACCATTTATCTTCGAAACGAATGTTTTTAACTTTGCATTAGGCACCATATTTTCACAATTTGGAGAAGGCCACCTCTTGCATGAACTATTAGTTTTCATTTTCGTAAATGTTTCCTTGTTGAAATAAACCATGAGATTCATGATAAGGAACTTTTGGTTATCATGGATGCCTTGAAGAATGATGTGATTTACTCAAAGGAGTTCAACATGAAATTAGTGTATTCTTATCATAATTTTTTTAGTATTTCATGATTACTCATGTTTTGAATCGATGTCAAGCTTGATGGGCATTATTGCTTTCTTTATTTCATTTTGTTATCACACATCATCATGGGCACCAATAAGGGAAACCATATGCATTATTGCATTGTTCATACCTTGTGTTGAAAGAAGGAAATGAAACTTATGACCAACAATGTGATGTCATCCTCAAGCCCAAACATCTTCAATTTTAAGCATTATGGGTAACTTTTGATGATAAACCCTTTCTTTGTCAAATTCATAAATATTTGGAAAAAAATCTTTTCATTATTGGCATCAAAAATCAATTCAAAAATCAAAATCAAGTTCAAGATTCCTCTAATGATCACAACAAGTTTGAGTTTCAAAATGGTTGGTTATATCATGATGAATTTTTGTATGTACCCAATGGCCTTGTACGACTCCAAGTACTCTAAGCTAGGTATGATGCTCTAGTTGTAGGCCACTTTGGATTCAACAAGACCATGCAACTAATATCTTGAGTTTGTGGGGCCATGTGATGTCCATGTGCAAGCAAATAATCCTCATCATTGCCCACATGGATTCTTCCAATTGTTGTTAATTCCAACATTGCCATGGTCTTTAATCTCCATGGATTTAATCACAAATTTTCCACTTTATTGAATCATATGACTTTAGTTTGGTATTGGTGGACTATTTGATGAAGATGATTCATTTTATTCCTTACAAAAAAATAATAACTTGCAAAAATATAACAAAGTTATTTCTTAATTATGTTTTCCAGTATTGTGGACTTCCCAAAGATATTATTTTTGATCATGGACCTTAGTTTGCATCCAAGTTTTGGAAGAGGTTTTTTGAGCTATTGGGTGTGAAAATGAAGTTGTCATCAGCCTTTCACCCCTAGAAGGATGGACAAACAAAATGGGTCAATTAAGTCTTGGAACAATATTTGCATTACACAACCAATTATCATCAAGATAATTGGTTAAACCTTTTGTCCAGGGTGAAATTTGCTTACAACACAACAAACACCGTTATTTGCAAATCATGGTTTACACCCTAAGTTTGACATCCAAGGTGTGAACAACATTGTGTCAAATCTTGTGACTAAAAATTGAGCCGTGTGGTTGGTAGACATTCAAGCACAACTTGTATCTAACCTTGAAGAGGCACGAAGATGTTATATAACGAGAATGCCAATGAACATCATAAAGACCAACCAACTTTCAAGGTCGGAGATTAAGTTTGGTTTCAACAACAAAACATTAAGACAATTTGGTTTTTGAAGAAATTGGACTACCAAAGATTTGACCGTCCATTCACCATCATGAAACAAATCAATGATATGACCTTCCAACTCAAACTTGTAAATTCTATGAAAATTCTCATGTTTTTTTGATGGAATCTTACCATGCATTTACCATCCCAAGAAGAGTTCATGAACCACCCCCACATATGAAAGTTGATGGCAACTAAAAATATGAAATGAAAGATGTTTTTGATTTAAGAATATTAAATCAACAATTCTAGTACCTCGTTCATTGGTGTGGATACGATGTGAGTGAATGCATTTGGAAGCCAACTAAACAATTATTAAATGCCATGGAGAAAGTGAAATAATTTCATTAACAATATCCAAACAAGCCTAAGGCCAACATTCCTCATGGAACTTGTCATTAGAGGGGAAATGATGTTACAAAAACCATTTTCACATGATGGATGGAATTTAGTCATTTGAATGTTTATGCATAACCCTTAATTCATTTTTAGTTAATTTTGAATTTGCTTCTAATTAATTCATAGTTCATTTTTAATTAAGTTTTAGCTAATTCATAGTTGATTCATAGTTAACTTAATTCATTTATAGTTAGGAAACCTTTCAAGAAGTTTTTTAAATTAGTGGGCACATTGGAAACCTCCATGGAAGTTTCCTTGAACTTTGTTTCCAAAGGGGTCTAAATAGAGGTTTGACCCTTAGTACCTTCAATGTTTTCAACACCAATATGAGATACAACATTGTTTTATATCTTTATTTTATTTTTTTGTGTTTACATTTGCTTCTTCATTGCAATAAATATTTGTTTGTACTTTGGTTTTGCACATTTCGTGTTTTTGGTTTTAACTTTTGTTATTGTCTTGGTCCCTTTGTTTCGTGTTTTGGATTTAGATTTAGACCTATCCTTTTGTCATTTGTTTTGATAGTTTTTGTGCTCGAGACATCGAAGGTGCATCAAATGTCATTTTTGCATTATCATTCACATAGAAAAATGATTAACATAAGACAACCTCCATTGTTTTTCCTTTGGGAAGTTGCAATAATTCCAAAATTTGTTTAAATGTTTTTTTCACCATGACCATTTTTTAGTATTTTATTATTTTTAGTTTGCAAACTTGGGTTTTTTTTTAGTTTTTCCATTACTTCACCGTCACATTTAACTTCATTTACAAACATTCCACATTATTCATATTAATGTATTTTCATTTCCATTAAAATCTTCCATTTTTCACACAATGTTCAACAAGGTGAAAGGTGGAGAAATTCAAGTAAACAAAATTTCTTGCAAACAAAATGTTTTGGTATAAGGTTTGGGGTGAAATATCCACTATGTCAAAAATGACATTCTATGATTGGTACTTTTCTATTATATTAATCGTTTATGCCATTTGTAGTTAAATCGAATGTGTCATTTATGTCATTTTTAATCATTTATGCAATGGGTAGTTGTATAGGACAAGTTATAAAATGTCATTTTTAGTGTAGTGATGGCTGCCAAAAAAATTAATGCAAACATTTACAACAATCACAAGAAAAAATAAAGCTCACTCTACATTATAAGAATGATGTGCAAAAAAAATTTCTAATGCACAAAATGTATTGTAAAAAACCTTCCAAAAAAAACCAAAAAAAATTCAAACATGAAACTAAATAATATCATAATAATAAAGAAAAAAATGAAAAAAAGACCCAAAAAAATAAAATAAAAACTTTACCTCACAAAAAAATGCTTGGAAATTGTTAACAACAAAGGTCCCAAACTCCAAAGCCTAACTTGCAAATGCGAAAAGGGGCACAATACAAGCTTTAATAACATGAAGGAAAAACACAACAATAATAAGAATGTGAAAAAAATAAAATAGTAACAATGTGAAGGGAAACAATAACAACAACACAAACAAAAAGATGAAGGCAAAAGTGTCAAGGGAAATAAGAAACCAAGAAAAAAAAAGATGGCTTGGGTCCCTTTATAGAGTAGTAACACAATGCATAAGGCCACTTCAAATTGTTTTTTTCTTCCAAACCTAACTCCTAATTTTATTAATGTTTTTCTACTCAAACCTAATTCCCTGACCTAGTATTTGGATTTGAATAAGGAATTTATATTTTGCCCATATTTCATTATGCCAAAACATGACATTCATGATTGGTCATTTTTGACCAAGTTAATTGTTTATGCAATTTTTAGTCAAATTAGACCCATTGCTTATGCCATTTATAAATGTCATGTGTAGTTGTATCGGCTTAATCGTGGATGCCATGATTTGGCATAATGTTTTATGATTTGTGATGTTTGGGTTGAAATAAGATACCACCTTGGATATCATACTTTATAATATCCAACAAATATCAAATGTGGTATCCATGTTTGATATGAATTTTTGGGATATCTGCCCAACATTGGTCTCTTCCATTAGCGTAGGCCAAAAATGGCAAAGAACACATGAAAGCAAAATAATTTCTTGCAACCAATGAGATGAAGCAACATGCACCGAAGGTGCCTATATTATTTTTCTTTTGGGGGAAGGTGTTTGTGTTGAAATTTTGTTGTTCTTAATGTGTTCCAATGAAGTTCCTGTTGTGTTCTCCCAAGTTCCCAATGAATTGTCAATGTGTTTTGCAAGTTTTCAATTGGTTCCCCAACATGTTCCCAAGAGATTTTATTTTATCTCATATTCTTTGCCTAAATTTTTTCTCTTGTAACCTATATAAGCATCCCAAAGAAGGAGATTACAATGTATTTTGGGACTGTCCAAAAACTTGATTAATTTTTTGTGTGATGGGCTGATTTAAGATGCCATTCTTAAACTTTGGGGTTCCCCCTTACTAATTAATATGAGTGACATAAGTACCCCCAATTTTGAACGAGGATATTAGTCCAGGTTGAAAATGGTGAAAATCCATTTTTAAAAACCTCTAATACACATACTACCATCCAAGGATGCCATTGTGCTCTATTTAAATCATCATATTTGTATGATTTTTTTTATCACTTTTGACAAAAGTACCATGTTCCCAAAACCAAACATATAAGGTTAAAAATTTGTCATTCACATTTATTAAAATACTAAAGCTCAATTGTTCTCTCAAATAACACTAAATATTTACATGGGATTGAAATGTTTGGCCTTCATATTAGTGTGATTTACATTGAAAACTAATTCAAAAATAATTAATTCACTAATACATAAGTGGTTTAAATCAATTTGATAAGAACTAAATTAGAAACATTGGACTATAACCTAGAAAGAAAAAGAAAACCTAAGAATACAATAGACAATGTTACCAGTTAATTTTGAAATATTGCAACCACTTTAAACATAAGAAATGTTTTTTTTTTTCCCATTTTGAAGCAATATTTATTACTTATTAAGGGATTTTTTTTTTTTCATGTCACATATTTATTTCAGCAAAAAAATTAAAAATTTCCATAAAAAATTAAAAAAATGATTTTCCCACAAAAAATCTGATGAAAGTGGTAATGACACATATATTAATTAGTTGATATGAAATTAGATATCAAGTGCAAATAGACATATCAAAAAAATGATGGATTTCCATTTGAATTAGCTCCAAAATCTAAACAACCAAGCTTTGTTAAAAAAAGAAAAAGAAAAAGAATCTTCATAATGTAATGTAATTAAAAAAAATATTTTTGATCTCTATTTGTTAGAATTATAAATTCTGATCATTAATTAAATTATACCTATATAAAATAAGAATAATATTAGTATTTATTTTATAATTAAAAAAATCCAACACGGAATACTTGTACATACCCTACATTTATATTACTATATTGTACATACCATCATTTATATAAGATTAAAATAAATCCAAAAATAGCGAAGCCCTTACAAGTAGCTTGTCTGTAGCCCCTCGTACTACTAGCCTACGACATAAGGGTACCTACTATAGGTACTGAGCGCCAAGGGGGGGTGTTTGTGTGGCGCCCAGCACGGGCCGGGTGCCTTAATGCCGGGTAGAGAGTCACACAGTACGTACTACCAACCTGTCCTGTTTTCTGCTAGGTACCTACTAGATGACGTCACTTCGTCTCTCTCGATTTGGTTTCCCTGCTATTATTGTCGCTCGCGAGTCGCTGCGTTTGCGGCAAATTTCTTGTCTTCGCTCGCTGTTTTCGCGGCGAAATTTGTTGTCGTCGCTCGCTGTTTCGGCGGCGAAGTTTTGTCGTCGCTCGCCTGCACTATGTGCATATTTCTCTAAAATTTGGCCCTTTTTTTTTTGCCCTCCCCCCCCTCCCAACATCAGCTGCTGTGATTTTTTTCCCGCCATCGCTCGTGACGGATGTCCCGGCGTTTTCTCGAAATAGAAGAATGGCCGTAGACAATTCGCAGCCTTTTCCTGTGTCCTTCCTGTTTCCAGGTCCGTATTGCATCAGAGAGAGTCGAGATTCGAGACTGAAGCTGCGTTGCTGTTGCTGTTAGTTTTTGCTTTCCAATCTGGACTAGGAGGAGGAGGAAGTGGGGGGAGTGGACACAGTCAGGGACTACTGTATCTTCTCCCAGCAAGCGATATGAAGAAAGACATTGTCGGAACAATTACACACACGCGGCCATGAAGGAAGTTCTAGGCGCCGCGCGCCGGCAAAGGAAATCAGAGTGGACAAGAAGAGTGTCTTAGTTGATAAACAGCAGCAGAGAACATGCAGGAGTTTAGCATTATGGAGGAGGAACAGGATAACTGATCGTCTACGTGCAAGGCAATTGCTTTCTCGTCGTGAACACGATCTAGAGCTACTGCGAGGACGTCCTGTATGTATTCCAGGTTCATTTCGACCTCTTTCTTTGATCGCAAGTCCAAAGCATTGCTCAATGACAAGGGAAACGTCATAGAAGCTCAAAACCTGGAGTAGCTGCGGCCATAGGCAATGCCCGGGGGTAATGCTGCCGGAAACAAGCTGTAGAGATTGGCCAGATTGTGCGCAGGGATCAAGAACCTCGAAGAAAAGGAGTCTAGTGCAAGCAGAGGCGCTGGAACTCACGAGAATCCGCAGCAGCACATTGTGTTAGGATGTAAACAGAGCGGGAAAGAGTTCGGCGGTATGGACATTGCAATGGAGATGGACGTGCAAACTGCGGCGACGGTGTTGGAAAAGATCGCAGTGAACAACAGTCGGCCGCTAGTGGGATGGAGCAGCAGGACTCCTCCTTCTTCGAGAATAACACCGTCGTCGAAAGCTGCACCGAGGAGTCGCACACCGGAGCGGAAGAAGGCAGTCGATTCTGCAGAGAAAAGAGTTCCAGAGAAAAGAGTTCTTCTTTCGACTGCTGCTGCTGCTGCAGCTGGTCCTCGCGAGAGGCCCGTCAACACACCACCGGATGCGCCGCAAGAGAAGGTAACGCTATTAGGAGAGCTAGAAAACGGGAAACAACAGTCGTCCTCCGCACTAGACGTTTCGAGACATCTTCTTCCCACTGTCAAGGCGGTTGTTTCTCAGAGCATTTCCTCAAGTTCCGTCCCCGGACAGTTCGTGAAGTTCTCCTCCCTTATGAGCCAGCTTGCAAGGACGTCTCCATCTCTCTCCACCACCTCGTCGAGCTTGAGATCAAGCAGGTCGTCCCAGCTTCCTCCAAGCTCTCCTTCTGCTTCTTCTCCTTCTGACATGACCAAACCTCGGCCTACTCCTGTGAACAAGAGCATTAGTCGAGCCCCGTCTCCTTCCCGGGGCGGTTCTCAATCCTCTGTAGCTTCTGCTTCCACGGCTCGTCCTTCATCTCCCTCCCTGTCGCGACCTAAACCGCAAGCTTCTTCTTCTCGTCCTTCATCTCCCTCCCTCTCTCGACCTAACCCTCAAGCAGCTTCTTCTCGCCCTTCATCTCCCTCCCTGTCTCGACCTAACCCGCAAGCAGGTTCTTCTCGCCCTTCAACTCCTACAAGGGTCATGAGTGGGCCGTCTTCCAGTGTGACTCCGAAAGTTCGGAACCCAACTCCTACTAGAACCAGCAATGCTGTCACCGCTGCTGCTCCTGCCTCGACCCTGATCTCCACCATCCTCAATTCCTCCCGGACTGGAGCTGCACCTCGGTCCTTGAATCTGGGACCAACTGGTGCCAAATACTCCAGCTCCATCCTGCCTGTGAACCCTGTAGCAAGCTTGAAGCGCAGCCCATCTTCCTCTCTCTCTTCTGACAGTACCCTCACCCGGCCTTCATCTTCCTCTTCGCCTCTCATTCCTGGCAATGCAGCAAGCCGACGTCCCGCATCTCCTTCACGTCCGGTTGGGAAATCCTCAGACTCTTCTTCGTCTTCTCACACTCGGCCTGTCAGCATAGCAGCCCGACCTGCATCTCCCTCTCCTCGCGTTGCTAAACACTCTTCAGAAGCCTCTCACTCTTCTTCTTCTGCTGCTGCTCCTGCTGCAGTTACTGTAGCAACCCGTCCTCCATCTCCATCACGACCTGTGCCCAAATCCTCAGGGACTTCTTCCTCTGTCTCTTCTCTCACAGCTGCAAATGTTGCAGCCAGGCCTGCATCACCCTCCTCCCGTGGTGCAAAAGTCTCAGTCTCTTCTTCCCCTTCTTCATCCCTCCCTCCTCCTATCAGTGTTGCAAACCGTGCTGCATCTCCATCAAGACCTGTGGCAAAATCCTTGAGCTCCCTTTCTTCTTCTAATCTTACTGCCAGATCTTCTGCAGCAGCAGCCAAGGCTGCTTCTCCTGCCTCTGCTACAATTGTGAGCCATCCTTCCATTCCCACAGAACACCAAACCAAAGCCAGAAAATCTCCCGTGCCTAATAGTACTCCTGTGAAACCCCCAACCCCAACTCGCCACAACAGATCCTCCAGTCTTTCATCACTGAATTTCGCAAATCTGAAGCCTGCACCTTCTTCAGCTTCCACCCTCAACAATGCAAGAGCTTCACCATCTGAAAGTCCCAAGAGTAATATTGCAAGCAGTGGGGAGTGCAACTTGGATACAGTCCCTTCGAATTCAGGGTCGAAGGTTGCAGCTGCAATGAAGTCAATGCTGGAATTTCAAGCCCAGCAGCAGCAGCAGCAACAGCAGCTCCAAATGACTGGCTTCAAACACAGCCCAGGTTCACCTAAAACCAGTGCCCGTGTTGTACCTGAAGGCCTGCCAGTGTCACCTCTCACTTTGAATGCCAAGAAACGTTGTGGCTGGATTACTTCACAGAGTGGTGAGTATGTTTCTTTCTATTTCTCTCCACCACATCTATCCTCTTTGTCTGTTTTTTAGATTCTTAGCATGAGGATTGGCATCAGGAGTGTGCATGTGTTTGGTTTTCTACTGTCATTGGAAAGAGGAACATATATGAGTCCTTTTCATGTGAGTAGTCATGGCAGCTTGTCATTGTGGTTTGTGGTGAAGGTGATGATGATCTGACACTTTGTGAGTGACTTTCATAAGGTTATGATTGCATTTGTTGTCATGTTATTTTCATAATGTTGTTGTGGAGTTTTCTCTGCCATTTTGTAGTTGTGTGTCCTTTTCATGTGTTGCAATAGGAGCTTGCTCTCTGAAACCATGTTAATCTTACTTGGTAAGCACTCCAAGAGACTGTCCTGTTTGCCAAACCTTAATACCACAAGTTGATCTTGTCTAATCAGCTTCTCTGTCTGTTTGGGACATGACCACAGATTGGGCAATGGTTGCATATCATGATGAAGAGTGGGGCATGCCTACTTATGATGACAAGTATGTTCACCACCTTATTGTCTCCTTACCCTTCTCCCCTGTTTTTTGAGCTGTAGGTTGCACTATCTTGTCATGAACTTGTCCCCATAGGTCAGTTTTGGAGGATGTTCATAAGACAGGTTTTTTTGTAGGTAGATTATGAACTGATATGGTGTTGGAAATAACAATGCAGGCTTCTGTTCGAGTTGATGCTGCTGGAGGGTGCACAGGCTGATCTGAATTGGTCATCTATTCTTGCTCTGCGTGATGATTTTAGGTTTGTATGAATTTCTCTTGCCTCATGGTAAAGGATAAATGAGTTTGTCAGCAGTTGGAGAGTAATTTTCTCCTAACAGATTTTGGTTTTGACACCCCAAGTACACACAGTCTTTTTAATGACAATTGAACCCTAACTATGGCTTTATTGGTAGTAGATGGTAATGTATAGCACAGCCACTCACAAAACATGTGTGTCACTTGTTGTATTTAAAAATGTAAGCTTCAAGCTGATATACCAAGTGGTTTGGACTCATGACTGCTGCTATGCAACTAGTTGCAGGTTCAGTCCACCTCTAGGTCATGTGAGATGTCGTCACCTTCTGCATCCTAGATCACTGGATCAACTGGTCACAAGCCACTCAATCATGTTTCATTGTGCAAATGACTGAGCAATTTGAGTGTCTTTCGTTTGTTTAGTATGTGTAAAGGGGCCCCACAAGAACCTGAAAGGTTTCACATGCATTATATTGGGGTGATGTTGGCATTTGGGCAAAAGTGTATGTGGATGTGGCCAGACACTCAGATTCTTTGTTATTGACAACTTTGTAGTGGGCTCAAATTTCAGATTTAGATTGAGCAGTAAGGACCGAGTTTGATGAAATGAAGACTCTTCACTTTTGAGATACAATCTTTGTTTCCTATAAGAAACTTAATTGTGGTTTGTTATTGACTTCTGTGCAGGGTCGCATTTGCAGGTTTTGATCCAGCAGTAGTGGCCATGTTTGATGAAAAGAAAATAGCTAACTTGATTGCGAATCCTAGAATCTTGATTCCAGAGGCCAAAGTAAGGGGAGCCATTGACAATGCCAAACGAATTGTTGAGGTTTGCCTGAAAATCATCCCAAACATGTGTTCATAGACATGATGTGAATTCACTCAAGGCAGAGAAATTGGATAACTGATGGTGCTCAGTTGTTTAGAAGCAATGCAGAAGTATGTATGCTAACTAGGTCCTTTAAGCTGTTCATGTGGATACACACTGATGCAGTGTTTGTGTGTTCCAGATAGCACAGGAGTGTGGCTCTTTAAGTGAATTCCTGTGGGGTTTTGTTAACCATAAGCCAGTGGTGAACCACTACAAGCTCTCCAAACAAGTACCAGTGAAAACCCCTAAGTCTGAGGCCCTCAGCAATGAGCTTGTGCAAAGAGGGTTCAGATTTGTTGGACCAACAACTATGTATGCACTGATGCAAGCTGCAGGTCTGGTGAATGACCATTTGGTGACTTGCTTCAGACATGAAGAGTGTGCAGCCATGAATAACATATCACCTCCCACAGATCCTCACAAAGAGATCCAACTGAAAAAGGAGAGATGGAATCGTACAGATGATAATCTTTGGACTTTTCCTTCAACCTTCAACAGCAAGACTCTGCCTGCCTCTGAGCCTGGACCTTGGTTGAACTTTCCAGTGATGGACAACAACAGTAGGCTGTCTTCAAGTCCCTATGAGCCTGTGTGGGCAGAGCTTCCAATGATTGAAGAGGCTTTTGAGGATGAAATATAGAGACAAACATGAGAACTGGTTGAGTCAGGAAGGTGGCATGGTGATGGTGGTGATTGAGCAAAATTCCTTCTCCAGCAAACTCTATTATTCTGAGAAGACATGACTAAGTTAAGCAGATTTGTGCACCACTCCTGGCAGGCTTTATTGACTTGGTGGAGAATGCTGTGATTGTGAGAAGTCAAGCAGAGAGAATTTGGCCACCCCTGGATGTATACCACTGTATCAGCAACAGGGAGAAGGCGATTTTGTTTTAGAATTGAAAGGAAACTGTGGTAGAAAGAGGTGTCCAAGCAATTGTTGCTTTTGCAATGGAGTTCTGGTACTCATCTGCCCAGCTATCCTCTGGTACAGAATAAGCCCCCCCTCTAGTCTGTTTTAGGTTAGCCAAGCATTAGTGCAAAATTGAAGATCAGGGGGAGAGTCATCTAGATCCATATTGGTCCATTTTGTTCTCCAAGGGAAGCTTATATTGGAAGGCACCATGTTCTGTACTTTAACTTTCCTTGGAAGTTCAAACTTGCACAAAATTTACAGTGATGAATCACATTGTAAGATCTACATAGGTTGGTTTACAAGAGTATAAAACTGTCAATTCTTTTCATCAACCTAGCTTGCATTGTATTATGATGATCTGTTTTTAGGCAAGTGCTAGAAACAATGCAGGGACTTTGGAGATAAGAGTTGGACTGTAAGGGTGGACAGTATGGCACAGAAGTATATGGCTCTGCAGGAGACAGACTTATGGATATGAAATGAGGTTATGAATAGACAGGACAGGGTCTAGATTGTTAGATTAGATATAATGTACATTTTCCTGCATGTGAGATGTTTGTTTAATGATTGATGTTAAGGTGGTCAGTATAGCTTCTTGTTTCTGGAAACCAAGTACTAAATAATTACAACAGTGCCCATTAGTGTTTTTGGATGCAGGAAATTTGATGTGAGAGAGAGATGGCAGTACTCGAATTGAAGCGGTGTGAATGCGAAGCTAGGTGAACAGACCTTGGTACTGAACCACAGAAAACTGTGGAAAAGGATTTGTGGGTTGTTGCTTCATTTACCAACATACAGTTTCACAGTCGTGAATCCTGAATCAGTTCACCTAATTGAGAAGGAGAATGCAGAGAATCCAGAGAAGAAGAAGAAGAAGAAGAAGATGATGATGGAGTGTGGGCCAACAAGCTGAAGGTTCACAGAGGGATTGTGGCTGGGTGCAGAAGTGGAAAAAACCTAGAGAACTCTATTTGGGTTTTTGCATTGATCCATGATCCAGAGAATTAGGGTTTTTGATACTCAATCATTTCCAGATGTGAATTATGACTGCAATCAAAAGAGATCTAAATTTTCCAAGATAAAGGGGCAGAATTAGCCAACAAATAGTGAACAAATCTCAATCAATTTTAGCTTTGATGGCTGCTTTAGAAGGGATATAAAAATTGACCCTTCTGTATCAAGCTAGCTTGTGTCCAGAAATGATGATATGTAGCATGTACTGTTGAAATAAATTCTCTATCAAGCTAAGCTTGTGTTGAGAAATGATGATATGTAGTATATACTGTTGAAAGACAAGTCATTGTGTGAGATCCCATATTAGCAAACTGAATTTGTGATGTTCATGGATGCCAAGCCAGCTTCATATGTGCTTGTCTAAAAGCCACAATTGTATGTGATCTTCAGACTTCCTTGGCAAAAGCTTGTGATTCTTAATGACTTTGTAAATGCAATTGAAGGTGGGACATCATCTTTTGTAATGGGCTCCATTCCAACAGAATGTGTATACGTCCATTCTGTTTGTGTTGAGACAGAATGGCATAAAATTTGAGGATGCCATAGAAGAGATGGAGTGCATAATCATATGAAACTGATATCTGCACATATAAGAGATGGAGTGCACAATGCTACTGCGATGAGAATCTGCACATTTCTTTGTTTTTTTTCCAAACAAGAAAACTTGTGGTGGTAGAGCGATCTAAAGAGGCAGAACAGAATCAACACTTCGAGAAACGAAGGAACCTAACCCTAAAATTTGGATCTTTCAGCCGCTACTCTTCAGTCTGCTTGCTCTTCATTCTTTTTGAGTAGAAACGTTTGTGAGGGAGCGAAGAAGGAGATTTGACCTTTTGAAACCGGACACACAAAATCTACTGAAATCTTTGCCTCCAAGTTTTTATTGTGTCTGATTTTTTTTTGGGGGGAGTTTTTCACGGAATTCAACGAGCACTCAGTTGAGCTGCGTCAATGGTTATTGGAGCGAGAAAAACTTAGAATGCAGCAGTCTCTGAGGATTTGAATTCACGGCGATGGATACGGCTGCTGTGCAAGGTAAGGATTTCAAATCCACAAATTAACCTCTCTTCTGTTTGTGCTCCCCCTTCCTTTTGTCAATTGTGAAACCCTTGTGCGTGATTTTGTGTTGTTGACTCTTTTGGTCGGAATAATACTCTGTAGTAGGATTGAACATGAAAATCATCTTTTGTCATTTTCTGATTTCTGGAGGAAAAAAATAAAATGGCAACCAAAATCGCAATAAAAATGGCAACAAAATGTGCTTTGGTTCTGTTGGAAATGAGTTTTATGGCAAATCTAGGGTTTCTTTCGAAGTATGTTTTTTCAGCTTGGTATCTGAGACCTTCATCCATGAACAATGAGCTAGGCTGTTGGAATCTAAGTTGCAAAAATTGCACAATTTTGTTTTCCCATGGCAGAGAATAGAGGTGTTCAAGAGGAGGAGATGGAAGCTCTACTCTCCATATATGGGGAAGAGGAATGCAGTATCGTTCCATCAGATTACTATTGTGAGGTGCGGTGGATAGGAAGGCAGTGTGTTCTCTTCTGTTTTTGAATCATAAAGGATCTCACTTTCCTTTTTTTTGTTAAATCGATGTTTATGTCCTTTATTATCTTCATGATTTGTTGCATACACATTCTTGATCTTTCCATTCATTGTTTTAGTGCAACTTCTTCTGCAAAGCTTTATGCATCTCTGAATTCCATAGACCTGTAATGTTTGTGGCAATCCAGTATTGTGGAGACCCACCCATTCAGAGAAAGTTGGTTTCTGATCTCGCTGTTCCAGACTTGTTACTGATCTATGAAAAGTTTCCACACAGGTTCAAGTAAAACCACCGGCAGGGTTGATGCAGGGTGGACCAAATGCTTTTTGTTTATTACGATTGTGTGTATATTTCCCAGAGTCATACCCATCACTCTCCCATCCTGTAGCTGAGTTGAGTGCACCCTGGCTTTATGAGGACATGCGAAAGAGGCTGGTTGAGTCGCTTGTGAAAATTTACCATGAATCTGTTGGGGAGGTGGTTGTCTTCAGATGGGTTGAATGGCTGAAGGTACTGCTGATATCTTTGCGAAGTTCCAGGCTACAAGGGTTAAACAAAGAGACGCATTGTGATCTTTTCATTTGTTTCATGCTTTTTGTGTCTTTTTTGTCTAGACTATGTTCCAGTGTACAATGTGCTGCAGTGTTGATTATGGGATTCCTCATGTCTGACAAGAACTCTGCCCTATTCTGTTCTTTAGGACCAGGGATGGATGTGGAAAGAAGCAGATGTCTGGATGCAGAAACATATTCCACCAGGTCCTTTGCTTACTCTTCATTCTTTTGCTTATGAGTCCTGAGTGCTGGCTTACATCATTGACCAAGTCTTACTGCACACATTCTTTGTCATATCTGTTTTGGTTAGGCCAGAACTGACACAACTGTTACCTCCAAAGTGTTTTTGTGAAGTTTTGTCTGCTGATATTCTTTTTCTTATGCAACTCAACTGAGAGTTTGTTTTGTGGATATCAGGGTGCAGTCAAGGGTTTTGGTCTCCAAGGACATTGCAACTGACCAGTTAGGTTTAGGGTTTAGATTGCAAAAGTTTCCAATATGGCTTTTCATTTTTTACAATGAAGTGTACAGAGTCCTTTTGGGTTTATGAGTCACTTTGGCAATAAGCACCTAAGGTCCAGTGGGTGTTGTGATGTTTAAAATGCACTTATGGCTAATCGTTATGGGTGACTAAATTTCAGCAGCAAACAACCACACGACTGTGGTGATCGCATCATCATACCCAATGTAATTCTTTTCCTTATGTATCTTGTTACAGTCATTTGCAAGAAAAACTCAGAACTTATGGTTTAGGGTTTAGGTTCTCTGCTATAGCAAGACATCCAGAGAGACACATTTACGTTTTGTGCACTAATGTCTGGAAGTGGGTCTAGATAAGAAAGTTCATAACATACCAAATTGAATTTGGGTCATGGGAACTGGTCAAGCAGGCCTCAGGAATCACAACTGGATGGGAAGGTGGAGGGCATGGGGCTGATGCATGATGAAAAGAGCTTAGAAGAACTTGATCAAGTTCTTGGCATTGTTCACGGAGTCCCCTTCACTGAGAAGAAAAGTGTGGTTCTACGCATGCACTGGTTTTTTGAGAGTTTTGCCAGTCTTTTCTATGAAAGAAATTGATTGGTTGCAGAGGTTCTGATTTGCCTTACCTATGTTAAACCCTGCCTGTATTATTTTCTTCTGGATAGGTACCTTCCAAGGACATTTGGCACCTGTTACAAGTGTAGAACAGGTGGAGACAGTCATGGATGCTCTTCTCCGCAATCGTAAATTTGCAGGTGCAACCCATAATATCATGGCATATCGCATTGCTGTGCCTGAGAAAAATACAGTATGCTACGTTTCCTCATCCTCATTTTTGCAAGGAAAAAAGACTTCTGGTGAAACCTGCTGGTGTTGCACCGCCCATCAAAATTCTGAGATGTTCTCTTCTGCAAAAGTTTGAAATCATAATTTAGGTGTGTGTTGGGATACAGATATGATGATGTTCTTTATGTTATCTGCAAATGTAGACTGTTTGGTTGTACATTCTCATGTGGAGATGCCTGAGGGGTCCATGCAGGTACTGCAAGACAGTGATGATGATGGTGAGAATGCAGCTGGTGGACGGCTGCTCCATCTTCTCCAGATTGTAAATGCACTGAATGTTGTATGCCACTTTCCATGGACACTAGTGTTCTCCAGTTCTTGTTCATCATCTCATTCAAGAAGGCCGAAGAAGGAACAGATTCAGTCAGCTTCCACCAAGAGGGTTATGTCATCAACTTTAGGAGTTATTGTTATGGGGATGCTTATGCCTTAGCCTAAAAAAAACCTAGTATTTAAACTCTTGTCTGATCTGCGATGTCTTGTTATTGCTGGCAGGTGGTGGTTGTCTCAAGGTGGTTTGGAGGTGTTCTACTTGGTCCTGATAGATTCAAGCATATAAATAATGCAGCACGGTCCACTCTTGCTGCTTATGGTTACATTGAAGGGTCAAGACCAAGTGTTAGCTCCACCCAAAAGACGTCAGCGAAAAGTAATTCTCAAAAAGGTGGCTGCAATACCCAAACTTCCATTTACATAGTTTTATTTTTCCATTATGCACTGTTTTATTGCTTTGTGATTGCATGGATTTTGACACTCACTCTTGCTTTTTTAACAGGGAAGAAAAGATGAGGAGACAGTTAGTGTTGACTAGAAACAATTTTTCCAACTCTTTAGTAAATGGCAAGTATTCCTCACCAAACCTAGTGCATCATGTGTTAGGCAAACTTCATTTCCTTTATGTCTCTTGAGTACTGGCTAAGTTTGTGACTGAATCTTCCCATCACTTCAAGGAATGCAACAAAAACTCAGGACAGATTCTTGTATAACTCTTTTACCCAAAATTTTGAGCAAGGTATTTGACACTTTTCTACACCCACTGTTAGGAGCTGACAGTGAGAAGGGGGAGTAATAGGTTCTAGTTAATGCCATTCATGATGAAGTGAGAGTCCAATACTTTCTGAGTGACACTCACAAAAGCTATGACTGCACACATTCTTGTCATGTTTGTTTTGGTTTGGTGGGAACTGATATGATGGGTTACCTTTTAGTTTCATTTGTGGATTTTTTTCTGCAATGTCATAGATATCTATGTCTTTTCTCTCATGTTTCCAGGCATATTTAGGGAGGATTTGTCCTGTGAGTATGTAAGCAAGAATGGGTGAAAGTAGATATGAAAGCAGTGGTGACAACAAAGAGGAAGAAAAGAGAATCTTACACCATATGGTGATTATATACCTATTAATGTTTAGGACTGATGTGATATATATGTGAGTTGGCATTATGTTTGG
>Ga0116227_10001902_pt1 | contig 47529 bp, 40 predicted proteins | sample S1TSphgellanicum_FD_89693 | JGI IMG/M metagenome (GOLD analysis project Ga0116227, IMG submission 89693) | Host-associated microbial communities from peat moss isolated from Minnesota, USA - S1T2_Fb - Sphagnum magellanicum MG | ecosystem: Host-associated > Plants > Peat moss > Unclassified... | reverse complement strand
GCACGAAGAAGTTCTTCTGCCGCTCGACGATGGCGTTGGAGACGCGCAGGATGGTGTCGAAGCGCTGCTGGATGTTCTTGATGAACCAGCGCGCCTCCTGCAGGCGCTGCTGCAGCGCGGCGCTGCCCTCGCCCTTGTGCTGGCGCAGCGCGCTGGCGTAGATGTCGTGCACGCGCAGGCGCGGCATGACCTCGGCATTGAGCTGCACCTGGAAGCGCACCTGGGTGCCGCGGCCGATGCGGCGCACGATGACGTCGGGCACGACGATGTTGCGCTCCACATCGACGAAGCGCCGGCCGGGCTTGGGCTCGAGCCGCGCGATCAGCGCCATCGCGGCGCGCGTGGTCTCGTCGTCGGCACCGCAGGCCGCCACCAGGCGCTTGACGTCGCGCCGCGCCAGCAGCTCCATGGGCTGGGCGCAGATCGCCAGCGCGGCCTCCAGCACCTCGGGGTCGGCGGCATCGTCATCCTCCGACGCCTGCAGCGCGCGCAGCTGCAGCGTCAGGCATTCGCGCAGGTCGCGTGCGCCGACGCCGGTCGGCTCCAGGTGCTGCAGCAGGCCCAGGGCCACGGTGAAGCGGTGCACCAGCTCCTCGACCTCTTCGGCCTGCTCCTCGCCGTGGCCGGCCAGGCCAAGCGCCAGCGAGGGCAGCGAATCCTCCAGGTAGCCGTCGTCGTTGAGCGATTCGATCAGGAAGCGCAGTGCAGCGCTGTCCTCGGGCGAGAGCCGCAGCGCCAGCGCCTGCCGGTGCAGGTGCGACTGCAGCGACTCCTGGCTGCGCGCCAGTTCGGTGGCGTCGACCTCGCTGTCGTCGCCCAGGTTGTTCTTGCGCGCCGGCGCGTCGCCGCCCCACTCGCTGTCATCGGGCGCGACTTCCACGCCGCCGTCGCCTTCCCAGCCGGGCTCGTCCAGGCGCTCGCCTTCTGACTCACCCTCGGTTTGCACCTCATTTGTGGCCGAAGCCGTTGTGCTGCCTTGGCTGTCAGCTACAGAAAATGCAGCATCATCACCTGCAGGCCCCTCGTCACGCGCCAGCGTGTCGGCCTGCGCCACGCCAAACTCCTCGCGCGCGGCTTCTTCCTGCGTCACTTCGAGGAAGGGGTTGTCGTCGAGCATCTGCTCGACTTCCTGGCTCAGCTCCAGCGTGGAGAGCTGCAACAGCCGGATCGACTGCTGCAGCTGCGGCGTCAGCGCCAGATGCTGCGAAACCCGCAGCGACAAACCCTGTTTCATACCGAAGCGCCACTCCCCAGGCGGCTGTGCAAAGCACAGCTCGCCGCCATCCAAGGGGCCGCCGCGCACGGCCGCCCGAAGCGGCCGGCCCGCCCCCGGAAGGGGGTTGGCGCAGACACGCAGTGCGAAGCCTGGGGGTGAACCATTACATCCTGAAGTGTTCGCCCAGGTAGACGCGGCGCACGTCGGCGTTCTCCACGATCTCCTCGGGTGTGCCCTGGGCCAGCACCCGGCCGTCGCTGATGATGAAGGCGTGGTCGCAGATGCCCAGCGTCTCGCGCACGTTGTGGTCGGTGATCAGCACGCCGATGCCACGGTCCTTGAGGAAGCCGATGATGCGCTGGATCTCGATCACGGCGATCGGGTCGATGCCGGCAAAGGGCTCGTCCAGCAGGATGAAGCGCGGCTGGGTCGCCAGCGCGCGGGCGATCTCGACGCGGCGGCGCTCGCCGCCGGAGAGCGCGAGCGCGGGGGAATCGCGCAGGTGGTCCACCCGCAGCTCGGCCAGCAGCGCGGTCAGGCGCGCCTCGATCTCGGGTTTCTTGAGCGGGTTGCCGTCCTCGTCGTGCTGCAGTTCCAGCACGGCGCGCACGTTCTCCTGCACCGTGAGCTTGCGGAAGATCGAGGCCTCCTGCGGCAGGTAGGACAGGCCCAGGCGCGAGCGGCGGTGGATCGGCAGACCGTCGATCGGCTGGCCGTCGATGTGGATGTCGCCGCCATCGGAGCGCACCAGCCCGACGATCATGTAGAAGGACGTGGTCTTGCCTGCGCCGTTGGGGCCCAGCAGGCCGACCACTTCGCCCTTCTGCACGGACAGGGATACGTCCTTGACCACTGTGCGGCTGCCATAGGCCTTGCGCAGGTGGCGCGCCTCCAGCCGGCTGCCGCTCTCGGCATGGACATTGCCGCCAGGCGTCGCGAGCCCGGCCACCGGGGTCGATCCGGTCATTGCGGCGCCCCGTTCAGGGTGGTGCTGGAACGCAGCGCGGGGCCGCCGGCCGGCGGTGTCGCTGCAGCCGGCGTCCCGGGCGCTGCCGGAGCGCTGTTGGGCACAAGCACGGCGCGTACCCGTCCGCCGGGGTTCTGCGCGCTGTTGGCGCCCGGGTTGCCGTCGACGGTGGAAACGTCGGTGACGTTGTTGTAGACGATGACGTCGCCGTGCACCTCGTCGTTCACGGTGCCGCCGGCCAGGCGGCGCACGACGGCGCGCTTGATGAACTTGACCCGGTCGGCCTTGCCGTCGTAGTCGATGGTCTCGCCCTCGCCTTCGATGAACTCGTCGGGCGTGCCCGGGTCGGTGTCGCGCTTCTGCTTGAAGTAGGCGAGCTTGCCCGGCTCGGCGAAGACGAGGCCGTACTGGTAGCCGTCGGCATCCTGCCGCACCTCGAGCCGCGCGCCGCGGATCACGATGGTGCCCTTGGTCATCACGACGTTGCCGGTGAAGACGCTGATCTGCTGCAGGCCATCGTGCCGGAGTGCATCGGACTCGATGTTGGCAGGCTTGGTGCGGTCGGCCTTTTCGGCCTGTGCGGCCCCGGCAGACAGCAGGGCGGCCATGGCGAGAAGGAAGGGGGCGAGGGTGAGTCTCATAAGGGCACGAATCTTGCAGGCATTCTAACGACGATGCGGCGCGCGCCCACCCTTGTGGAACAAATGCCGCGCGATCCGATGTCTCTTCCCCCGGATGCCGCCCGATGTAGTAGGCGAAAGCTCCGCAATGACAAAGGCCCGCATGCGCGGGCCTTGGCCGTGGGGCAAGGGAAGGATCAGCCCTTCTTGCGGGACTCGCCGATCAGCAGGTCGGCCACCTGCAGCGCGCGGTCCATGCTGCCGGCCATGGAGCCGTCGGTGGTGTAGCGGCCCGCGATGCCCAGTGCCGGCACGCCCTCGACCTGGTACTGGTCCTGCAGCTGCGCGGCACGCTTGACCTTGGCCGCGACCGAGAAGGAGTTGTAGGCCTCGAGGAACTTGGCCTTGTCCACGCCCTGCTTGGCTACCCAGTCGGCGATCTGGCCATCACGGCTGAGCTGCTGGCGCTCGTTATGGATGGCGTTGAAGACCTTGACGTGCAGTTCGGGGATCTTGCCCAGGGCTTCGAGCGCGTAGTAGAGCTTCTGCTGCGGCAGGAAGTCGTCGCGGAAGAACACCGGTACGCGCTTGATGACCACGTCGGCCGGCTGGGCCTTGGCCCAGCGCTCGAAGGACGGCTCGAAGGCGTTGCAGTGCGGGCAGTTGTACCAGAAGAACTCGATCACCTCGACCTTGCCGGCCGGGGCGTCGACCGCGACGGGCTTGTTGAGCACCACATAGTCCTTGCCGGCCTTGGGGGCTGCGCCCTGGGCGTGGGCCGGGGATGTCCAGGCCAGCGGCAGCGTGGCGGCGGCCACGGCAGCGGTGGTGGTGGACAGGTTGAAATTGCGTCGGTTGAGCATGGACAGTGATTCTCCTTGAACGGGTCTGAGGCGCAACATTTGCAAAAGTTCAGCGCTGCACGCGCACCAGGGTGGAATCCATGCCGGCGACGTCGAGCTTCTCTTTCAGGCGGTCAGCCTCGTCGCGCCGCACGAAGGGGCCCACGCGCACCCGGTAGACGGTGCGGCCTGCCTGCTCGCGCTCGGTGACGCGGGCTTCCCAGCCCATGATGGCGAGCCGCGCGCGCTGCGCCTCGGCGTCCTCGCTGGTGCGGAAGGCGCCGGCCTGGATGAAGTACTCGAAGGGTTCGGCGTTGCCCGGCGGCGGCACGACCGGACCGGTGGCCCGGGCGGAGCGGCTGGCGGCCAGGTCGCCGAGCGGGTCGGCCGAGGGCGCCGGCGCGGCGGCCGCGCGGGCCGCGGGCGCGGCGGGCACAGCAGGCGTGGTCACCGGCGCGACCGCCGTGCTGGCCGGCTGCGGCGGCGTGACGCCGTCGGCGGCACCGACCGAGCCGGCAGCGCCGGCGCCCGGCGGCGGCCGCACGCCGCCGCGCTTGCCGGCGAGGGCCGAGTTGGGGTCCCAGTCACGGTTCTTCTGCGCCTCGGCGGCATCCTGGTCTGCGTTGCGGCCGGCATTGCGATTCAGGAAGGGCACCGGCACCTTGGTGACGTAGACCGCCACGGCGAGCGCTGCGCCCAGGCCCAGCACCACACCGATCACGATGCCCAGAAATGTCCCGCCCCGGTGGGCCTGCCGCTGCTTGCGCATGAACCGTGTCCCTCTTGTCACATCTTCGCCGGTGCCGAAACGCCCAGCACCGCCAGCCCATTGTGCAGCACCTGCGCCACGGCGGCGACCAGGGCCAGGCGCGCGGCCTTGGTGGCCGCGTCGTCCACCAGGATGCGCTCGGCGTCGTAGTAGCTGTGGTAGGCCGCGGCCAGGTCGCGCAGGTAGAAGGTGACGTCGTGCGGCGCGAAGTCCTTGGCGGCGGCGGTCAGCATCTCGGGGTACTTGGCGAGCTGCAGCATCAGCGACTGGGCGGCCGGCGTGTCGAGCGGCGCCAGGTCGGCATCCGCGAGCGTGGCGCGGTCGCCGCCCCAGGCGGTGAGCACCGAGCAGATGCGCGCGTGGGCGTACTGCACGTAGTAGACCGGGTTGTCGTTGTTCTGCGCCAGCGCCAGGTCGATGTCGAAGGTGTACTCGGTATCGGGCTTGCGGCTGAGCAGGAAGAAGCGCACGGCATCGGTGCTGGTCCATTCGATCAGGTCGCGCAGGGTGACGTAGCTGCCGGCGCGCTTGCTGATCTTGACCTCTTCGCCGCCCTTGACCACGCGCACCATGGTGTGCAGCACGTAGTCGGGGTAGCCCTGCGGGATGCCGACGCCAGCGGCCTGCAGGCCGGCGCGCACGCGGGCGATGGTGCCGTGGTGGTCGGTGCCCTGGATGTTGACCACCTTGTGGAAGCCGCGCTCCCACTTGGCGATGTGGTAGGCCACGTCGGGCACGAAGTAGGTGTAGGAGCCGTCGGTCTTTTTCATGACCCGGTCCTTGTCGTCACCGTAGTCGGTGGACCGGAGCCACAGCGCGCCGTCCTGCTCGTAGGTCTTGCCGGCGTCTTTCAACTTCTGCACCGTGGCCTCGACCCGGCCGCTGGTGTAGAGGCTGGACTCCAGGTAGTAGTTGTCGAAGCGGACCTGGAAGGCCTTCAGGTCCAGGTCCTGTTCGCGGCGCAGGTAGGCGACGGCGAACTGGCGGATCGATTCGGTGTCATTCACGTCGCCGCTGGCCGTGTATTCGCGGTCGTCGGACTTGACGGTCTTTTTGGCGAGGAAGTCGGCGGCGATGTCGGCGATGTAGTCGCCGTTGTAGGCCTGCTCGGGCCACTCGGCGTCACCGGGCTTGAAGCCCCTGGCGCGCAGCTGGGTGCTGGTGGCCAGGGTCTGGATCTGCACGCCGGCGTCGTTGTAATAGAACTCGCGCCAGACGTTCTGGCCCTGCGTGGCCAGCAGGTTGCAGATGGCGTCGCCCAGCGCGGCCTGGCGGCCGTGGCCGACGTGCAGCGGGCCGGTCGGGTTGGCCGAGACGAATTCGACCAGCACCTTGTCGCCCCTGGCCGGCTGCACACCGTAGTTGCCGCCGGCGGCGAGGATTTCGCGCACGGTCTGCTGCTTGGCCTCGGGCGTGAGGCGGATGTTGAGGAAGCCGGGGCCGGCGATCTCGACCGCCGAGGTCCAGCGCTGGAACGCCGGCGCGGCCTGCAGCGCGTCGCGCAGCGACTCGGCCAGCTGGCGCGGGTTCTTGCCCAGTGGCTTGGCCAGTTGCATGGCGGCGGTGGTGGCGAAATCGCCATGCGCCGCCACCTTGGGGGATTCAAAGGCGGCGCGGGGACCGGCGCCGGGCAGCAGTTGTTCCAGCGCGTCGGCCAGGGCCGCGAGCAGATCGTGTTTCACGGAGAGCATCGGCGGATTTTACGGGCCGCCCCGCCACAGCCTTTGTCGGGCACACTGCGGCCAGCGTCATCCGAACTTCCGGTCATGACGTTATGGGGCGGGGTCCCATCCGGGATGCGCCCGAACTTCATCTGTCGCAGGAGAAATTCACCATGAAGAAAATGCTCTCCCTTGCCGCGGCCGCTGGCCTGGCCCTGTCCCTTGCCACGGCGGTGCAGGCCGCCGATGCGCCTGCCGCCAAGCCCAAGACCGCCCAGCAGGAGAAGATGGCCTCCTGCAACAAGGACGCCACCGGCAAGACGGGCGATGACCGCAAGGCCTTCATGAAGCAATGCCTGAGCGCCGGCGGCGCCCCGGCCGCAGCCGCCGCACCGGCCACGCAGCAGGAAAAGATGAAGACCTGCAACGCCGACGCCAAGACCAAGGCGCTCGCGGGCGATGCCCGCAAGAGCTTCATGAGCGATTGCCTGAAGAACAAGCCTGCCGCTTGAAGAATGCTACATATCTTGTAGCTATACGCCCTAGCCAATCAATGGTTCAAAGCATAAATCCTGGGTAAAGCAAGGATTGGCAACGGCTAGTTGCTATTGTTTTTGAGCCCCCCGACCCCGCCCGGTACGCCGCGCGGGGTTTTGTTTTGTTTGGGTGCCGCCTACTTGGCCCCGAACCCGCGCGCCAGGAACACCGCCGCCAGCGGGATCAGCGGCAGCAGGTGCGCCTGCAGCATCACCAGGCGCCGGGTGGCCTTGATTTCGCGCTCGGACGGCAGCGCGCCGCCGGCCTGCTGCGCCCGGGCCCAGCGGCGGAAGGTGAGCGTGGGCTTGATCGAGATCAGCCCGATCACCACGAACAGCCCCACCTTGGCGTGCAGCAGCCAGTTGCCGCCGTAGTAGACCGGCCCCTTCACGCCCCAGACGATGCGCGCCAGACCCGTGGCCAGCACCAGCAGCGCCGCGATGCCGTAGACCAGGTCGATCCGGGCCAGCCGCGCCACCACTTTTGCATTGAGCCAGTCGGCCCGGCACAGCGCGGCCTCGCTGGCGATGAAGACCACCATCGTCAGGATGGCGAGGAGGTGCAGGTAGGCAAGAATGGATTCCAGGACCATGGTCGGCTCTCAGAATGCGCTCGGAACGGCGCGGACGCCCGCATTGTGCAAGAGCCGCGTCAGGCCACGGCCTCCCGCAGGTGGTCCCGTGTCACGTCGGCGGGCCGGTGCACGCCCAGCAAAGCCATGTTGCGCCGGATCTCCGCCGCCAGGATGCCGATGGCGTGCAGCACGCCGGCCTCGCCCGCGACGGCGCCGGCGTAGTTGAACGGGCGGCCGACGAAGACGAACTTCGCGCCCAGCGCCAGCGCCGTCAGCACGTCGCTGCCGCGACGGAAGCCGCCGTCGACCATGACCGGGTAGTCCGGCCCCAGCGCGGCCACCACGTCCGGCAGCATCTGCAGCGCGGGCACCGCGCCGTCGAGCTGCCGCCCGCCGTGGTTGGACAGGATGACACCGTCCGCGCCATGGTCGCGCGCCTTGCGCGCGTCGTCGGGGTGCAGGACGCCCTTGACGACCAGGGCGCCCTTCCAGCGGCGGCGCATCAGGTCGAAGTGCGACCAGTCCAGGTGGTCGCGCGCGCCGAAGTCGCGCATCGCCTGCGACGACAGCATGGGCGCGCCGCGCCCGGCCTGCGAGTTCTCGAAGTGGGGCATGCCGTGGCGCAGCAGCGTGCGCAGCGCCGTGCCCCAGAGCCAGCCCGGGTGCGTGATGCCGTCCCAGGCCAGGCGCAGGCTCGGCCGCAGCGGCGAGGAGAAGCCGGCGCGGAGGTTGTTCTCGCGGTTGCCCGAGACCGGCACGTCGACCGTCACCACCAGCGTGCCGAAGCCCGCGCGGCCGACGCGCTCCAGCAGCGCCTCGATGCGGTCGGGCTCGCCCGGCACATAGGCCTGGAACCAGGCGTCGGGGTTGGCGGCGGCCACCTCTTCCATGCGGATCAGCGAGGAGCCGCTCATGACCATGGGGATGCCGGCCGCAGCCGCCGCGCGCGCCTGCGCCAGGTCGCCGCGGTAGGCCGACAGCGCACTGATGCCCATCGGGGCGATGCCGAAGGGCGCCGCGTACTGGCGTCCCAGCAGCGGCGTGGCAAGGCTGCGGCGCGAGGTATCGGCCAGCACGCGCGGCACCCAGCCGTACTGCGCGAATACACGGCGATTGGCATGCAGCGCGCGGTTGGTTTCGCAGCCGCCGGACACGTAGGCGAAGACCGTCCGCGGCAGGAAGCGGCGCGCCGCGTCTTCGAAGTCGTCGAGCGACAGCATGCCGCGCAGGCGGCGCGGCATCGGCGGCGCGCCGCGCACGGGCGGCGCGGTCGTGCTGGGGGCGGCCAGGGTATCGAGCTGGATCGGTGTCTGCATGGTGGGAGAGCGTGGAGAGGGACAGCCGTCGATGCTAGTGCCCGCCATGCCGCGCATGCGCGATGATTCGTCGTCCCACACACGAGGATTTTTCATGAAACTGCAGTCCCTCGCCACCCTGGCCGCGGTGGTGGAACACGGCAGCTTCGCCGCAGCAGCCGAGCAGGTGCACGTCACGCCCAGCGCCGTCAGCCTGCAGATGAAGCAGCTCGAGGGCTACTTCGGCCGCTCGCTGTTCGACCGCTCGGGCCGTCAGGTGCGGCCCACGGCCTTCGCCCACGAACTCGCACGCTCGGTGGGCCGGGCGCTGTCGGAGATCGAGGCGCTGCGCGAGACGGCCGAGCAGGCGCCCGCCGGCACGGTGCGCCTGGGCGTGACCGAATCGGCGCTGACCACGCTGCTGCCGCCGGCCTTCGCCGACCTGCTGCAACGCGCGCCACAGGTGCAGCTGCAGATCCAGCGCGGCATGACCCCTTCGCTGCTGCACGACGTGCGTGCCGGCCGGCTCGATGCGGCGGTGCTGATCCGCCCGCCCTCGGGCGGCTCCAGCCGCATGCGCTGGACGCCGCTGCTGGACGAGTCGTTCGTGCTGGTGGTACCGGCCGGCCTGCCGGGCCAGCGCGTCGACGCGCTGCTGCGCACGCAGCCCTGGATCCGGCTGGACCGGGCGCTGGTGGCAGGCCGCCTGGCGGCGCGCTATGTGGATGCGCGGGTGCCCCAGCGTGCCGCGCTGGTGGACGTGCCGAGCGTGGATGCCATCGTGGCGATGGTGGCGGCGGGACTGGGCGTCTCGGTGCTGCCGCAACTGCGGCCGGAGCTGCTCGCCACCTATGCCGTACGCGAGATCGGCCTGGGCCGCGACGCACCGGTGCGGCAGATGGTGATGGTGCGGCGTGCCGCCGATGCCGGCAGCCGGCGCATCGATGCGGTGGAGCATGCGTTGGTGGGCGCGGCCCGGCAGGTGGCCAGGACAACCAAGGATTTGTCCGCGAATCAGATCAGCCACCGGGCTGAGCAGAGCCGACCGTGACCCGGCACGGTAGAGCCAGACGGCCGAGGGCCCATGCCCATTCATGGGAGCCAACAAGGCCCAGGAAATAACTTGCAGTGTGCACCGCAAGTAAATATGATTCACCGATGACAACCGCCAAAGTACGTCTTCTCGCGCCTGACGAGGAGTCTCCGCCCACTGCCGCACCCGCCAAGCGCGCACGCCGCACGCAGGCCGAGCGCGTCGCCGAGTCCGACCAGCGCATGCTGGAGGCTGCGACGCGACTGATCGCCACCCGTGGCTACACCCACACCACGCTCGAAGCTACCGGCATCGAGGCCGGCTACAGCCGGGGCCTGGTACAGCACCGTTTCGGCAGCAAGGACAAGCTGCTGGAAGAGCTGATCAAGCACATTGCCAACGCGCACCGCGAGCGCTTGCTGGTGCGCCTGGCCGGGCTGTCAGGGCTCGATGCCATCTTTTGCGAGATCGACTGCTACCTCGAGGGCATGGACGACCCGCCGGTGGCTTCGCGCGCGTTCTTCGTGCTGATGCTGGAGTCCATCGGCCCGGCTCCGCACATCCGCCCGACCTTCGCGGCCATCAGCGCGCGCTGGCACCGTGCGATTGCGCGGCAGATCCAGGTCGGTCAGCAACAGGGACAGATCCGGGCTGACATCGACCCCGTGAGCGAGGCGCAACTGCTGATCGCCACGGTGCGCGGACTGCGAACGCAGTCGATGCTGCATCCGGTGACCAGCAATATTGCCGTGGCCATCGCGGCGCTCAAGCAGGGCTTGCGTGCGCGCCTGCTCGTGAGTCCTCCCGCCGGCTAGCCGACACCCACTCTCCATTTCCTGCCTGCATGCCGTGCGCTTCTGGGCGCACGGTCGGGCCGCCGCATGGCCCATTGTTTTGTGACTTCCAAGGAGACAACACCCATGAGAACACTTCTGAGACACCGATGGTTCAAGTCCTGCGCGGCCATCGCCGTTGCCGGCCTGACCACGCTTGCGCAGGTTCAGGCGCAGGCCGTCGACTATCCGAACAAGCCGATCCACCTGGTGGTGGGCTTCGCGCCGGGCGGTGCATCCGACATCGTGGCCCGCCTGCTGCAGCCCGAACTGCAAAGGCGCCTGGGCCAGCCGATCGTCATCGACAACCGGCCCGGCGCCAACGGCAACATCGCCAATGAAGTGGTGGCGCGCGCCGAGCCCGACGGCTACACACTGCTGCTGGGCAACCCCGGCCCGCTGGTGCTGAACCCCTTCCTCTACAAGCAGGTGAGCGTGGACCCGGCCAAGGCCTTCATGCCGGTCAGCCAGCTCACCGAGAGCCCGATGGTGGTGGTGGTCAATGCCGCGTCCCCGGTGAAGACCATGCGCGAGCTGATCGACCGTGCGCGGCAGCACCCCGGCAAGCTGGCCTACGGCAGCGCCGGCAACGGCAGCTCGATGCACGTGGCCGGTGCCACGCTGCAGATGCGCATCGGCGTGCCGATGATCCACGTGCCCTACAAGGGCAGCGGCCCGGCCATCACCGACCTGCTGGGCGGGCAACTGGACTTCATGCCCGACAGCCGCTCGACCACGCTGCCGCTGATACGCGACGGCCGCCTGCGCGCGCTGGCCGTGACCGGCGCCACCCGTGCCGCCGACCTGCCCAACGTACCGACGGTGGCAGAGGCCGGCGTGCCGGGCTTCAACGTCACGACCTGGCTGGGCGTGGTCGCGCCGACCGGTACGCCTGTGGCCGTGGTGCAGCGGCTTCACGGCGCCTTCGTCGACGCGATGAAGGTGCCGGCGGTGGCCGCGCGTTTCGAGGAGCTGGGCACCAGCGTCAAGGGCAGCACGCCCGAGGCGTTCGGCAAGGCATTGGAGGCCGAGCGCAACGAAGCTCGCGTGCTCGTGAAGCAGACCGGGATGACGATCGAATGAGCGAAGCCGTCATGAATGCATCCGCGCCGGTGCTGCGCGCCGCCCGCTGCAGCCGCTGCCGCGGCCACAGCTTCCCGGCCCACGTGCCCGGCTGCCGCCACTGCGGCGCCCCGCCCGATGCGCTTGAAACCATCGACTGCATGGGTGCGGTTGCGCTGCGCAACGTCGTCACCGTGCACGCGCCGCTGGCCCCGGGACTGGCCGTGCCCTGTGTCATCGGCGAGGTCGAGCTCTGTCCCGGCGTGATCGAAGAAGTGCTGATCGACGTGTCCGACGAGGCGCAACTGGCGCTCGGCATGTGGCTGCGTCCCGTGTGGCGCGCTGCGGAAGAAGGCGAGAGCGGCAACTGGGTGTTCCGCCCCGAAGACAAGGACATGAAGGAGTTGAGCGCATGAGCACCCTGCTGCAACAGCGCCCGGTGCACGTGATCGGCATCGGCATGCATCCCTACCAGTTCTCGAGCGACACGCCCTACATCCAGCTGGGCCTGAGGGCCGTGCGCGAGGCGCTGCAGGACGCCGGCCTTGCGTGGCCGCAGGTGCAGAGCGCCTTCGTCGGCACCGCGGCGCTGGGCATGGCGGCCGGCCGCGTGATGCTGCGCCACCTCGGCTCCACCGGGCTGGAGGTCGCGCAGGTCGAGAACGCCTCCGCATCCGGCTCCACGGCCTTTCGCCTGGCCTGCCTGCAGGTGGCGTCCGGCGAGCGCGACGTGGTGCTGGCCGTGGGCGTCGACAAGTTCGGTGACGGCCGCCGCGCGGTGCTGAAGGACGGCCTGGCGCCGCTGAGCCCGACAGCCAATATCCCGCTGGTGAAGTTCGCGCTGCTGGCGCGGCGCTGCATGCGCGAGCAGGGCCTGCGGCCCGAAGACCTGGCGCAGGTAGCGGTGAAGAACCACGGCAACGCCGCGCGCAACCCCTACGCGCAGTTCCGCAAGCCGCGCACGCTGGCGCAGGTGCTGGCCTCGCCGCGCGTCGCCGGCGACCTGACGGCGATGCAGTGCTGCCCACGCGGCGAAGGCGCGGCGGCGGTGATCGTCGTCTCCGACGACGCGTTGCGGCGCCTGGGCCTCGACCGGCGGCGCGCGGTGCGTGTGCTGTCTTCGGTGGCCAGCAGCGAAGAGCTGGCGGGCGATTCGCCGGCGCTGGTCGAACTGGTGCGCACGTCGTCGGCCGCTGCGCTCGGACAGGCGGACGTCGGTGCCAGCGAGCTCGACCTGGTCGAGCTGCACGACGCCTTCTCGATCGAGGAACTGCTCTACAGCGAAGCGGTCGGCATCTGCGCGCCGGGCGAAGGCGCGGCCTACCTGGCGCGTGGCGCTTCGCGCATCGGCGGCGAGTGCGCAGTGAATGCCTCGGGCGGTCTCATCGGCATGGGCCACCCGCTGGGGCCGACCGGCATCGGGCAGGTGGCCGAGATCGCGCGGCAGCTGCGCGGCGAGGCACACGGCCGCCAGCACCCCGGTGCCCGGCTCGGCCTGGCCCACATGATCGGTCTCGGGTCCGTGGCCATCGCCCATGTGCTGGCGCGCCCCTGACGCATCGGCACCCTTCAAGCAAAGCGAGTCATCGATGGACTATTCCACCCTTCTGTACGAAGTGCGCGGCAGCGTCGCGCTGATCCACCTGAACCGCCCCGAGCGCCTCAATGCGATCGGCGGGGACATGAAGGCCGAGCTCGGCCACGCGCTGTTCGAGCGTGCGCGCCACGACGACGCGGTGCGCTGCGTGGTGCTCACCGGTACCGGCGAGCGTGCCTTCTGCGCCGGCGCCGACATAAAGGAGCGTGCCGACAAGGTGCTGCCGCAGGCGCAGTACCACCTGCAGCAAAAAGCCACGCACCGGCTGTTCCGCGACATCGAGCAGTTCGAGAAACCGGTGATCGCCGCCATCAACGGCGTCGCGCTCGGCGGCGGCCTGGAGATCGCGCTGTGCTGCGACGTGCGCATTGCCGCGCGCGGCGCCAGGCTCGGGCTGCCCGAGGCGCGCATCGGCGCCTTGCCGGCAGCAGGCGGCACGCAGCGGCTGCCGCGCCTGGTGGGGCCCGGCATTGCCAAGGAGCTGATGCTCACCGGCGACCACATCGACGCCGAGCGCGCGCTGGCCATCGGCCTGGTCAACCAGGTCGTCGAGCCGGCCGTGCTGCTCGACACCGCGCTGGCGATGGCCGCGCGCATGGCGGCCAATGCGCCGCTGTCGCTGCGCCACATCAAGCATGCGATCGATCTGGGCCTGCAGGTGGGCATCGAGGCCGGCCTGGAATACGAACGCTACGCGGCCGCGCTGGTGGTCTCCAGCGCCGACCGCCGCGAGGGCATGCGCGCCTTTGTCGAGAAGCGCGCACCGATGTTCCGCGGCGAATGACGCCACCCCCATTTTTCAAGACACCCGGACAAGGAATCTCATGGATCTGCAACTCAAGGACAAAGTGGCGTTCGTCACTGGCGGTGGCCAGGGCGTGGGGCGGCGCATCTGCCTGGACCTCGCGGCCGAAGGCGTGAAGGTCGCGGTCAACGACCTCTTCGCCGAGCGTGCGAACGCGGTGGTGGCCGAGATCGAGGCGGCCGGCGGGCGCGCCTTCGCGGCGGTGGCAGACATCACGCAACAGGACGCGGTGGAGGCCGCCGTGGCGCAGGTGCAGGAGGTGCTCGGCCCGGTGGACATCCTGGTCAACAACGCCGGCGTGCTGGTCGAGCGGCGCGAGAAAGGCGGCGCCGCGCCGCTGTTCCTCGACACCAGCCCCGAAGGCTGGCAACGCATCATCGACCTCAACGTCTACGCGATGATGTATTGCTGCAAGGCGGTGCTGCCCGGCATGAAGGCGCGCCGCCACGGCAAGATCGTCAACATCATGTCCGAGGCCGGCCGCGCGGGCGAGGCCCGGCTGGCGGTGTACTCCGGCGCCAAGGCAGCGATGCTCGGCTTTGCCAAGGCGCTCGCGCAGGAGCATGGGCGCGACTGCATCAACGTCAACGTGATCGCGCTCGGCGCCGTGTCGCACGAGGGCATCCGCGAAGGCGCACTCAGCCTGTCGGCCACGCCCGAGAACAACGAGCGGCTGGGCAAGATGGTCAACGCCTACCCGATCGGGCGCGGCCTGCAGCGGCTGGCGCGGCCGGAAGATGTCTCCGGCATGGTCTGCCTGCTGGCCTCCGACCGCTCCGCCTACATCACCGGCCAGAGCATCGGCGTCAGCGGCGGCTTCGTGATGCAGTGATGGACGCGCACGCCGTTCCTGTTCCAGAGGCGCTCGATGCATCGCCGTTTCGCACGCGCATCACCGCGCTGTTCGGCCTGCGCCACCCGGTGTTGGGCGGCGGCCTGATGTGGCTGTCGGACGCGCGCTATATCGCCGCCTTCGCCAATGCCGGCGCGCTGGCTTTCCTGACGCCGCGCTCCTTCGACGGGCTGGATGCCTACCGGGCGGCGCTGCGCGAATGCGCAAGGCTGGCGTCGGGTCGACCGATCGGCGTCAACCTCACGCAATCGCGGCGGCCAGCGGAGAACGCGTCCGTGCCGGCATGGATCGACATCGCGTTGGAAGAGGGTGTGCGCTGCTTCGAAACCGTCGGTGCCGCGCCCGGCCCGCTGTTTGCGCGCATCCACGCGGGCGGCGGCAAGGTGATCCACAAGTCGGCCTTCGTCGAGCATGCGCTGAAGGCCGAGGCGGCCGGCGCCGACGCGGTCGCGCTGGTGGGCGCCGAGGCCGGCGGCCACCCCGGCACCAACGAACTGCCGGCCTTCGTGCTCGGTGCCATGGCACTGCAGCGTCTGCGCATTCCGCTGGCATTGGGTGGGGGCATCGGCAGCGGTGGGCAGGTTGCTGCAGCGCTTGCGCTGGGTGCCGACGCAGTGCTGATGGGCACGCGCTTTCTCGTCTGTGAGGAAGTCTGGGCCCATGAGAACTACAAGCGCCACCTGGCGGCGCAGCCGGCCGAAGCCTCGACCCTGGCGTTGACCGGCACCGGCAACCCCTGGCGCGTGCTGCGCAACGGCACCGTCGCCGCAACCCGCCGGCTCGAGGCCGAAGGCGCGCGCCACTACCCCGACTTCGGTGCGCTGGCCACCGGCCGGCTCGGTCGCGAGCACGGCTATGTTCGCGGCGACTGGAACACCGGGCTGCTGTCCATGGGCCCCGCGGTGGGCTTCGCCGACGCCATCGAGCCCGTCGCACGCGTCATCGGCCGCCTGATGGACGAGGCCGTCGATCGCGCCGAACGCCTGGCCACGCTGTACCGCCACCGCGCGGCCCCCACTTCTTCCCTTTCCCCATGAACGAATCCCAGACCATTCTTTGCGGCGATCGCCGCCTCGACGGCGCGCAATTGCGCGAAAACGCCGCGCGCGCTGCCACCGGCTTCACCGCGCTCGGCCTGCAACCCGGCGACGCGGTGGCCGTGATGCTGCGCAACGACCTGCCGTACCTCGAACTGATGCTGGCCCTGAACCGGCTCGGCGTGCACCTGGTGGCCGTCAACTGGCACTTCCAGGCCGAGGAGGCCGGCTTCATCCTGCAAGACAGCGGTGCACGTGCCTTCGTCGTGCATGCCGACCTGTGGCCCGGCATCGCCGGTGCGGTGCCTGAAGGCCTGCAGGTGCTGGTGGTGCCGACACCGTCGGACGTCCGCGCCGCGTATGGACTGCCGCAGGGCGAATCGCCATTGCCGGCCGGTGCGTTGGCATGGACCGACTGGCGCGACAGCTTCGCGCCTTCGACCACGGCACCGGTGCCTTCGGTGGGCAGCATGCTCTATACCTCCGGCACCACCGGCCGGCCCAAGGCGGTGATGCGGCTGCCCGGCACGCCGCGCCAGCACGAGGGGGCGTTGCGCATCCGCGCGATGGCCAGCCAGGCGCGCCCCGGCATGCGCACCGCCATCGTCGGCCCGCTCTACCATGCCGGCCCGAACGCGGCGGCGCGGGTGGCGCTGGAGATGGCCGAGCAGATCGTGGTGCTGCCGCGCTTCGACGCCGAGCAGTTGTTGCGCACCATGGCGCAACACCGCATCACGCACCTGTCGCTGGTGCCGGTGATGCTGGTGCGCCTGCTCAAGCTGCCCGAGGCGGTGCGCGCCGCATACGACGTTTCGTCGCTCGAGAACGTGACGCACGGCGGCTCGCCCTGCGCGCCCGACGTGCGGCGCAGCATCATCGATTGGTGGGGCCCCGTCGTCAGCGAGACCTACGGCTCTACCGAAGCCGGCCTTATCACCTATGTGACTTCCAACGAATGGCTAATGCGTCCCGGCACCGTGGGCCGGCCGTTTCCGGGCACGACGCTGCGCATCCTCGACGACGCGGGGCATGAACTGCCCGTGGGCCAGACCGGCGAGATCTACGTGCACACCGGCGACAACGCATTGCCCTTCACCTACCGCCACAACGCGGCGCAGCGCGCGGCCATCGAGCGCGACGGCTTCATCACCAATGGCGACATGGGCCATGTCGATGCCGAGGGCTATCTCTTCGTGACCGACCGCAAGCGCGACATGGTGATTTCCGGGGGCGTGAACATCTACCCGGCGGAGATCGAGCACGCGCTGGTCGGCCATCCGCAGGTGGCGGACTGCGCGGTGTTCGGCGTGCCCGACACCGAGTTCGGCGAAGCCGTCGCGGCCGCCGTGGTGCGCTCGCCCGGCAGCACTCTGACAGAGGCCGAGGTACGCGACTGGCTGCGCGAGCGCGTGGCCGGCTACAAGGTGCCGAGGCTGGTCGAGTTCCATGAGGCGTTGCCGCGCGAAGGCATGGGCAAGGTGTTCAAGAACCGGCTGCGCGCTCCGCACTGGGAGCGTGCAGGTCGGCGCATCTGACAAGGCGCCAACGATGAACGCACCCCTTTCCTATTTCGGCACGGAGCCCGGCCGCTTCGCGGTGGCATGGCCCGGCGAAGCCGTCTTCGGTGCCGGCTGCGCCGCGCAGGCCGCCGACTGGGCCGTGGAGCGCGGGCTGCAGCGCCCGCTGGTGGTCAGCGACGCGGGGCTGGTCGCGGCCGGCCTGCCGGCACCGCTGCTTGACGCCCTGCGCGCAACCGGGCTCGCGCCGGTGATGTTCGACGGCGTCGATGCGAACCCGAGCACCGCCAATGTCGAAGCCGCCGCCGCTGCATGGCGCAACGGCCGCTGCGACGGACTGATCGCCCTCGGCGGCGGCAGCGTGATCGACGTCTGCAAGGTGCTGCTGGCCAGCCTGTGCAGCGACGCGCCGCTGGCCGAAGTACTGCGCGGCGGCGATGCGGTGCTGCTGCGCCCTGTACCGCCCTTTGCCGCCGTTCCCACCACCGCGGGCACCGGCAGCGAGAGCACCACCGCCGCGCTGGTGAAGGACGCCGAAGGCCGCAAGCACGTGCTGCGCAGCCGCCGCTGCCAGCCACAGTGGATCGCGCTGGACCCGTTGCTCACGCTGAGCACGCCGCCCGGCGTGACGGCCGCGGCGGGCTTCGACGTGCTGATGCACGCGCTGGGCGCCGCCACCAACCGCGCCACCAACCCCGTTGGCGAGGCGCTGGCGCTGGGCGCGCTGGAGCGCGCATTCCGGGCGCTGCCGGCCGTGCTGGCGCGGCCCGGCGACATCGAGGCGCGCGCCGACATGCTGATGGCCAGCTATCTGGCGGGCGTGGCGATGAGCCTGCGCGGCGTCGATGGCATCCACGGCCTGTGCACGCCGCTGGAATCGTTCGCGCATGCGCCGCACGCCCATGTGCTGGCGGTGGTGTGCGAGCCGCTGTTGCGCTTCAACCTGCAAACCATGGAGCCATGCTATGCGCGCGTGGCCACGGCCTGCGGCATCGGCGCACCCGGCGCCGACGTGCCGGCACGCGCGGCCGCCTTGATCGATGCGGTGTGCGCACTGCGCGACCAGGCGCGGCTGCCGCGCACCCTGGGCGCAATCGGCATTGCGCCCGAAGACATGCCTGCGGTGTACGAGGCCGCCGCCGTCAACGCGTCGCTGCGGCTCAACGGTCGCGCGTTCACGGCCGAGGACATCGTGACCGTGTACGCGGCGATGCGCTGAAGGCCCGATTCGTTCATGAACCCAGGAGACAGCATGCAACCAGAATCCATCTTGCGCACCGGCGCCTATCCGCTGCTCATCGGCGGCCAGGAGCGCCAGTCCGAGAGCGGCCGGACCTTCGAAGTCGGCAACCCCTCGCTGGGCACCGTGCTGGCGAGCGTCGCCGAAGCCGGCCCAGCCGATGTGGACGCGGCCGTGCGCGCCGCGCAGCACGCCTTCGACACGCACTGGCGCAAGACCTCGGCCCGTGAACGCAGCCGGCTGCTGCGCAAGCTGCAGGACGCGCTGGAGCGCCGCAGCGAACAGCTGGCGTGGCTGGAGACCTGGAACGTCGGCCGGCCGATCACACTGACGCGCGCGTCGCTGAAGACCATGCTCGACGGCATCGACTACGTGGCCGGCGTGTCGCAGGGCATCGGCGGCCAGACGCTGAACGTGGCCGACACCTCGGTGGTGAACTTCACGCTGCGCGAGCCCTTCGGCGTGGTGGCGCTCATCCTGCCGTGGAACTACCCGCTCACGCTCACCATCAGCAAGCTGATGCCGGTGCTGGCGGCCGGCAACACGGCGGTCATCAAGGCATCGGAGATCACGCCGCTCTCCAGCGTGGAACTGGGCGCGGCGATCCTGGAGGCCGGTTTTCCGCCCGGCGTGGTGAACATCGTGCATGGCCCGGGCGCCACGGTCGGGCAGGCGCTGGTCGAGCACCCCATGGTGGAGCGCATCTCCTTCACCGGCGGCACGGCCACCGGCAAGGCGATCTTCCGCAGCGCGGCCGACCGGGTCAAGCGCGTCACGCTGGAGCTGGGCGGCAAGTCGCCGCTCATCGTGTTCGACGACGCCGACCTCGAGGCCGCCGCCGCCGTGGCACTGCAGGACGTGACGAAGAACTCCGGCCAGATCTGCGTGGCCTGCACGCGGCTGCTGGTGCACGCGCCGGTGGCCGAGGCCTTCGTCGAGCGGCTGCGCGCGGCCTACGCCAAGGTGCGTGTCGGCCTGCCCGAAGACCCGGCCACCGAGATGGGTCCGCTGGTCAGCCGCGCGCAGCACGAGCGCGTGCGCCGCTACATCGACGAGATCGCGCGCGAAGAGGGCGCTGGCCCCGAGGTGCTGCAGGACCTGTCGGCGCGCGCGGAGCTGGCCGACGGCTTCTTCGTCGCGCCCACGCTCTTCACGCAGGCGCGCAACGATATGCGCGTGGCGCAGGACGAGATCTTCGGCCCGGCACAGGCGGTGATCCGCTTTGCCGATGAAGAAGAGGCGGTGCGCATCGCCAACGACAGCCGCTACGGGCTGGCCGGCGTGGTCTACACCCGCGACACCGGCCGCGCGATGCGGATGTGCCGCGCCCTGCAGATCGGCAACATCGCCATCAACAACCCCATCAAGGCGACGGTGGATGCGCCCTTCGGCGGCTTCAAGGAGTCTGGCCTGGGCAAGGAGCGCGGCATCGACGCGATCCTGGAGAACACCCAGCTGAAGAACGTGCGCTTCTCGGCGCACTGAACGGCCGCGCCGCCGGCGCGCGTTCCCGACATCACAAGAACAGGAGACAAGACACATGAAGATCAAGATCACCGCATGGCTGCTGGCCTTGGGGCTGGCCGTGCCCTGGGGCGCACAGGCCGAGGCCGACTTTCCGAACCGTCCGTTGAAACTGCTGGTGGGTTTTGCCGCCGGCGGCATCACCGACACCACCGCGCGGCAGGTGGCCGAGGAAATGGGCCAGGTGCTGGGCCAGCCCGTAGTGGTGGACAACCGCACCGGTGCCGGCGGCAACATCGCCACCGCGGAACTGGCGCGCGCACAGCCCGATGGCTACACCCTCATGCTGGCTTCGCCAGGGCAGCTGGTGGTGAACCCGCTGACGCAGAAGTCGCCGGGCTTCGATCCGAACACGAAGTTCACGCTGCTCAGCCTTGTGAACGAAAGCCCCTTCGTCTTCGTCGTGCCGGCGAAGTCGCGCTTCAAGAGCGTGGCCGAGCTGGTGGCCTGGGGCAAGGCCAACGACGGCGGGCTGAGCTTTGCCTCGCCGGGGATGGGCACCACCATGCACATTGCCGGCGAAATGCTCAGCGCGTTCGCCGGTGTCCGCGCGGTGCATGTGCCCTACCGCGGCGGCGCGCAGTCCACCAACGACCTGGTGGCCGGCCGCGTCGATTTCATGATCGACAGCCTGGGTGCCGTTGCGAGCCAGGTGCAGGCCGGGCAGCTGAAGGTGCTGGCGGTGGCCGGCCCGGAGCGCCTGGCGCAGTTCCCGGGCGTGCCGGCGCTGGCCGAGACCTATCCGGACTTCATAGCGTCCTCGTGGCTGGGCGTGGTCGGCCCACCGGGCATGCCGCCGGCGGTGGCCGAGGTGCTGGTGCGCGCCGTCGCGCAAGCCGCGCGCAGCCCGCGCTACGTGGAGACGCTGGAAAAGCGCGGCAGCCGCATAGCCGTCACGGGGCCGCAGCCCTTTGCGGCGCACCTTGAGAAGGAGCGCAGCCGCGTGCAGCGCACCGTCGTCAAAGCCGGCCTGAAGCTGGACTGAGGGAGGCACCGACCTGGCGAATCGATACCGCCTTTTCTGCCACCCGCCCGGTAACGGCTGTGGTGCGCTGGCGCGATTGTTCGCCGTTCGCAGCTGCCGCGCAGCAATCTGATGGTCCTGCGCCGAGTCATGGGCGGCTCAGCGCAGTGGCTGATCCAGGCCCTGGAGCCCTACTGTGCGAAGGACAGGTCCACCTCGGGCCTGTCCAAGGACGGGCCATGGCACATCGGGAACCTGCATCCAACCCGGTGGAAGGTCATGGGAAACCATGATAACGAACGGTTATCGCGCCTCGCAATGCGTCATCTTATGCGGGGCGTATCGGCTGCTTAAAGTGCCTTGCACCTCATTGCGCCAGGCCATGCGGCCCGGAACCCGAGCGCAAGAGCGGCCTGAGCCGGTCTTGCCGGGCTCTGGCGACCCCACGTTCAATCCCCTCATCCCAAAGAGACAAGCATGCAAAAACAATTCAAACATCGCGCACTTGCGGCCGCCATTGCCGCCATCTCGGCCACCAGCCTCATGACGGCCTGCGGTGGTGGCAGCGGCACGGCCGACGCGGCCGGCCCGGGCGCCTACGACAGCAAGCTGGCGTTCGACAAAAGCAAGTACACGACGATCACGGTCAAGCTCGACGGCGTGAGCACGCCGGTGCGCTGGTACAGGGAAGTCTGCTACGTCGGCAAGCCGATGCAGCTGGCGCCCACGCAGTCCGCCGGAGCGGTGGACAACCAGGCTTGCGGCTACCAGAACATGAACATCTTCGTGCGCGAGGTGGACGCAGCCCGGCAGGACAACGCCATCCTGCTCAACGTCAACAACTCGGGCTGGCTGGCCAGCTACCAAGGGGGCAAGGGCGGCTGGAATGGTACGGACCCGATCACCAGCAGCAACTACACCGGCGCCGATATCCTCAACGGCGGCACATACGTCAGCAACAGCGATAGCGACAAGAAGGGGGCTGCGCTGGCCCGCGGCTTCGTGTACGTCAACATGGCCTCGCGCAGCCGTGGCGCCACCGCCCCCGCCGGCGTCTACGACGACGGCATCTACCAGGGCAAGGCGCCGGCCGCCATCGTCGACGCCAAGGCCGCCGTGCGCTACCTGCGGCTGAACGACAGCCTCATGCCGGGCAGCGCCAGCCGCATCGTGGTGAACGGCACCAGCGGCGGCGGCGCGCAGAGTACGCAACTCGGGGCCACGGGCAACAGCGCCGACTATCTGCCCTACCTGAAGGCCGCCGGTGCGGCCGGCATCGACACGGACGGCAAGAGCTCCATCAGCGACAGCGTCTACGCGATAGTGGCCTACTGCCCCATACAGGACATGGGCAGTGCCGACCTGGCCTACGAGTGGATGTTCAACGTGCTGGAAACGCGCGCGCTGGTCTCGGCGGACCAGAAGGCCGGGCTGATCATCGACGCGAACGGCAACGAGCTGGTCCGCGCCTCGAACCCCGATCCGGCGGGAAGCACCGCACTTAAAACCAAGTTCGTGGCTTACCAGGCCAGCCTGGGCCTTCAGGCCGACGATGGCACGGCGCTGACCACCGACAACATGCTGGCGGCCCTGCAGACCGAGATCAAGAAGGCGGCCAGCGCGTACGTCAAGTCCGGCAAGACCTTCGTCGCCTACAACGCCTACGGCAGCGCCGCCGCCAATGGCGTGGCCGGCGGAAGCGGAACGCTGTACTACAAGAACGACTTCATCGACGTGGATGCGAGCGGCACGGTCACGAACTTCAACATGTCGAACTACCTGAAGTTCGTGGCCAAGCAGGCCCGGCTCAAGGCCGTGCCGGCTTTTGACCAGGTCGGCCAGACCGCTGCCCTTGCAGCGACGGCCACGGCCGACACCACCAAGGCTGGCGCCACCGTCTACGGCAACTACAGCGGCGGCGAATCCAACCTGTTCGGCACCGCGGCCCAGGTCTATTCCAACTTCACCGAGTACGCCTGGAACAACAACAACGGCGGCGACGCGATCAATGCCGCGCAGGGCGATGTCGGCCTGGCGAAGACCGGCTACACCTGGGCCGCCAACCCGCGGCAGGCATTCCTGCTGAACCAGTACAAGATGATCAACGCGCTGCCTTACGTCGGCAAGACCGATGGCATCACGACGCACTGGCGCATCCGCGTGGGTGCGCGGGACCGCGACACGTCCTTCACCGTGGCCTACAACCTCAGCCGCGCCCTGAAGGCCGACGCCAAGGTCAAGGATGTCGACTACGCCCTCTACTGGGATCAGGGGCATGCCGGCAACTACGACGTGCTGGACGCCTTCACCTGGATCGACCAGAGGCTGGCCGCGGGCAACTGAGCGATACCGCCTCAGTCGAGCTTGATGTTGGCCTCGCGCACCAGTTGGCCCCACTGGCCCAGTTCCTTGCGGATGAGTTCGGCGAACTGCTGCGGCGTGCCGGTGGCGGGCACGCTGCCCTCGACGGCCAGCCGGTCCTGCACGTCCTTCGTGCCCAGCAGCTGCACCACTTCACCGTTGATGCGCGTGACGATGTCAGCGGGCATGCCGGCCGGGCCTACCAGCCCCACCCAGGTGACCGCGTCGAAGCCGGCATAGCCCTGTTCCGCCACGGTGGGCACGTCGGGCAGCGTGGGCAGGCGCCTGGCCGAGGTGACGGCCAGCGCACGCACCTTGCCGCCCTTGAGCTGCGGCATGATGGACACGCTGCTGCCGAAGTAGATGCCCACCTGCCCGCCCAGCAGGTCGGTCATGGCCGGCGCAGCGCCCTTGTAGGGCACCTGCAGCACCTGGATGCCGGCGCGGCGCGCCAGCATCTCGGCCGCCAGGTGGCCCACGGTGCCGCTGCCGGCCTGGGCCACGCCGATGGCGCCGGGCTGCTTCTTGGCCGCGGCGATGAAGTCGGCCAGGGTGCGCACGGGCGAATCCGCACGCACCGCCAGGATGATGGGCTGCGCCGCCACCTCGACGATGGGCGTGAAGTCCTTCACCGGATCGAAGGGCATCTTCGAGTACAGGGCCGGGTTGATGGTGAGGTTGCTCGACTGCCCCATGCCCAGCGTGTAGCCGTCGGGGGCGGCCTTGGCTACCGCATCGAGTCCGATGTTGCCGGCCGCGCCCGGCTTGTTGTCGACCACGAGGGTCCAGCCGCGGCGGGTGGTGAGCCTCTCCGCGATGAGGCGCGAGGTGGTGTCGGTGCCGCCGCCGGGCGGGAACGGCACGACCAGGCGCAGCGGCCGCTGCGGCCAGCCGTCCTGCGCGAAGGCGCTGCCGCAGGCGGCGCTGGCCAGCGCGGCCCCGGCGGTATGGAGGAAGTGGCGTCGTTGCATGGAGGTCTCCTTTTCTTGGTGGAATGGGCGGCGCGTCAGACCGGCAGGCCCTTGGCGCGCAAGGCAGCGTCGAAGCGCTCCGGGTCCGATGTGCCCGCTGCATTGGCGGCCCGGATGGTGGCTTCCTTCGCCAGGTGGGCGCGGGTCTTCTGCAGCACGTCCGCCGCCTCGACCGCGGGAATGGCGATCACGCCGTCGGCGTCGCCCACGACCAGGTCGCCGGGCTGCACCACCAGGCCGGCGCAGGACACGGGGATGTTCACTTCGCCCGGGCCGTCCTTGCTGGGGCCGCGATGGGTGTGGCCCTTGGCGAAGATGGGCATGCCGGGCTCGGCCCATTCGGCCACGTCGCGCACCGCGCCGTCGATCACCAGGCCGGCGAGCTTCCTGGCCACGCAGGTCGTGCGCATCAGGCCGCCCACCAGCGCCTGGCTGACGTCGCCGCCGCCGTCGATCACCAGCACGTCGCCGGGCTGCACCATCATCAGCGCCTTGTGGATCATCAGGTTATCGCCCGGCCGCACCCGTACCGTGACGGCAGGGCCGCACAGCGATTCCGCCACGCTGGCGTGGTACTGGCGCAGGCCCACGGTACCGATGTTGCGGCTCATCGCATCGCCGATGGCTGCGGCGGGCAGGCCCTGGAAGGCGGCCACGATATCGGCGGCGGGTCCCGATGCGCGGGGGTTGATGCGGTAGCCCGGCGGCCACTGCTTGCTGTCTGCGGTCATGGTGTCTCCGTGAAGAAAAAAGGGAATGTCAGGCGGTGGCGGCGGCCAGCACCTGCGGGTTGACGCAGGCCGCGGCATCGACCGGCGTGCCCTGCAGCCAGCCCAGCACGTTGCGCGCGGCACCGGCGGCCATGCCGGCTAGCGCGGCGGGCGTGGAGCCGCCGACATGCGGAGTGAGCACCACGTTGGGCAGCGCGGCCAGCGGGCTGTCGGCCGGCAGCGGCTCGACGGCCATGGTGTCCAGCCCCGCGGCGTAGAGCTGGCCGCTCTGCAGCGCCGCGACCAGCGCGGCCTCGTCCACCACCTCGCCGCGCGCGGTGTTGATGAGGATGGCGCCGCGCGGCAGCCGGGCCAGTTGCGCCGCGCCCAGCAGGCCGCGCGTGTGGCGGTTCAGCGGCACATGCAGGCTCAGCACCTGTGACAGCGGCAGCAAGGCCTCGGCGCTCTCCACCAGGCGCACGCCTGCGACGGGCGACGCGCCGCCGGCCAGCGCCGGATCGAAGGCCACCACCTGCATGCCAATGGCCTGCGCCGCCAGCGCCACCCGCTGGCCCACCTGGCCAAAGCCCAGCAGTCCCAGGGTGCGGCCGTGCAGCTCGATGCCGTCCTGCGCGCGGCTCCAGCGGCCGGCGTGCAGCTCGCGGTCCATCCAGCCGATGCGGCGCGCGGCGGCGAACATCAGGCCCAGCGTCATCTCGGCCACCGACTGCGCGTTGGCGCCGGGCGTGACATACACCGGGATACCGCGCGCGCTGGCGGCCTCCACGTCGATGTTGCTCACGCCCACGCCGTGCTTGGAGATGACCTTGAGCGTGGGGCAGCCGGCGATGGCCTGCGCGGTGAGATCGACCGTGCGCGAGATGAGCCCATCGACCGGCTCGGCCGCTAGCATGCGCGCCACCTCGTCCGCGCCGCCCGGCTCGGGCAGGTAGAGCACGCGCGCGCCGGCGGCGGCGAGCAGGTCGGCGCCGGCGGCGGCCAGGCGGGGGGCGGTGACGAGGACGGTGAAGGGCATGCGGGCGGCGGCGGGTGCCAGGGAAAAAGGATGCCGATTCTGGAAGCCGCCTCCGATACCGTCCAATTTAAAATTTTCGCCAACTGAACACTTTTGGCGATCAATTGAGTCGCCCTGCACCTGTGGACCTGCGCGACCTCAAGTACTTCGTGGCCCTGGCCCAGGCCGGCAGCACCCGGCGTGCGGCCGAGCTGGTGCACCGCAGCCAGCCCGCGCTGGCCAAGGCCATCGACCGGCTGGAAGCCTCGCTGGAGGCGCGGCTGTTCGAGCGGGACGGCCGCGGCCAGCGCCTCACCGCAGCCGGCGCCGCCCTGCTGGCCCGCGCCACGCCGCTGCTGGCCGCCGCCGAGGCGGTGCGGGGCGACATCGGCGCGCTGGGCCGTGGCACCGCCGGCGTGGTGCGGCTGGGCAGCGGCCCGCTGGGCGCCGAATACCTGCTGCCGCGCATCTGCGGGCTGATGCTGGCCGAGGCGCCCGACGTGCGGCTGCAGCTCACCATCCGCATGAACTACGAGCTGCGCGAGGACTTGCGCGACGGCACGCTGGACATGGTGCTGGGCTTCGTGCCCGAGCAGGAGGACGAATTCGCGTGCGATACGCTGCTGGAAGACACGGTGGTGGCCGTGGCCGCGCAGGACCACCCGGTGTTCCGGCAGCGCCGCATCCGCATCGAGACGCTGGGCCGCTACCGCTGGGCGCTGCCCAATGCCGCCGTGGCCAGCCGCATCTGGCTGGACCAGGCCTTCGCGGTGCGCAACCTGCCCGCGCCGGTGGCACAGATCGAGACCAACTCGATCCCGCTGGTGCCGCAGGTGATCGCGCACACCGAGTTGCTGAGCTTCGTCTCGCGCCGCACGCTGCGTGCCAGCGGGGACGTGCTGCGCGAGATCCCGCTGGCCGCGACCACGCTGGTGCGCAAGTTCGGTCTCACCTACCCGCGCGACCGCGTGCCCTCGCCCGCGGCGGCGCGGCTGATCGCGCTGCTGCATGCGCACGGGCGCAGCCTGTTCGAAGGTGCGGAGGCAGGCCCGGCGCCTTGAATCGAGAGAGAAACCCACGCGCTGGCGCAGCCCCTCTGCCCGCCTGCGCAAACAAAAAGGCGGTGCGGGCCCGAAGGCTCGCACCGCCATGGCGGCAGACCGCAGGAAAGGTCAGGCCACCGGACGGGCCGTCATCCCCGCAGCCGGCACGTCGCTGGCCACGGGGGCCGGCAGCGGCTGGCCGTTCAGGGCCGCATCCAGGCGGCTGTGGTCCAGGGCGTTTTCCCAGCGGGACACCACCACGGTCGCGACGGCATTACCGATGAAATTGGTCAGCGAGCGGCATTCGCTCATGAAGCGGTCCACGCCCAGGATCAGGGCCATGCCGGCCACGGGCACCTCGGGCACCACGGCCAGGGTGGCCGCCAGGGTGATGAAGCCGGCGCCGGTCACGCCGGCCGCGCCCTTGGAGCTCAACATGGCGACCAGCAGCAGCGCGATCTGGTGGCCCAGCGTCAGCTCGGTGTTGGTGGCCTGGGCGATGAAGAGGGCCGCCAGCGTCATGTAGATGTTGGTGCCGTCCAGGTTGAACGAGTAGCCCGTGGGCACCACCAGCCCCACTACCGACTTGCTGCAGCCGGCCTTCTCCATCTTTTCCATCAGCGACGGCAGCGCCGACTCGGACGACGAGGTGCCCAGCACCAGCAGCAACTCGGCCTTGAGGTAGCGGCACAGCTTGAGCACGGAGAAGCCGCACATGCGCGCCACAAAGCCCAGCACCACCACCACGAACAGCAGCGAGGTGACGTAGAACGAACCCACCAGCCAGGCCAGGTTCACCAGCGAACCCAGGCCGAACTTGCCGATGGTGAAGGCGATGGCGCCGAAGGCACCGATGGGAGCGGCCTTCATGACGATGTTCACCAGCTTGAACACGGGCACCGTCAGGGCTTCCAGGAAATTCAGCACCGGCTTGCCGGCCTTGCCCGCCAGCGCCAGCGACACGCCGAAGAGCACGGCCACCAGCAGCACCTGCAGGATGTTGTCGCCCACGAAGGGACTGACCAGCGTCTTGGGAATGATGTCCATGACGAAGCCCGTCAGCGTCATCTCGTGCGACTTGGCCACGTAGGACTTGACGGCGGTCTGGTCCAGGTCGGCCGGGTTGATGTTCATGCCGGCGCCCGGCTGGACCACGTTGGCCACCACCAGGCCGACCACCAGGGCCAGCGTGGAGAAGCACAGGAAGTAGGCCATGGCCTTGCCGAAAACCCGGCCGACGCTGCTCAGCTGCGTCATGCCGGCGATGCCGGTGACGATGGTCAGGAAGATCACCGGGGCGATGATCATCTTCACGAGCTTGATGAAGCCGTCGCCCAGCGGCTTCAGCGCCTCGCCATAGGCGGGCTCGAAATGGCCCAGCAGGACGCCCAGGATGATGGCGACGACCACCTGGAAGTACAGCTGGCGGTAAAAGGGCAGGGGCAGACGCGCGTGAGGGCTGTCTGCCGTTGGAATGGCATGCATGGGACTGGCTCCGGTATCTGAGGACCACACCACCTGGGTGCGTCGAGGGGGCCGGTTGTACCGTCGCAGGCATTGGAAGCCGATAACCCATTGGTATTAGGCTGCCGGCCGCTCCTGGGGGGCAGAGCACCAACCTAGGGAAAGTACCTAGCCCCAACTTGGGGCAGGCTGGCTTGGAAGTGCCCATTGCGGCGCTCAGGGACAATCAATGCCGTGCCCCTCTTCACGCCCCGCCACCGCATCGCCTGGACGCTGCTCGTCCTCCTGGGGGGCATGGCCGGCAGCATGTTCCTGGCCGGCCGGCTGGCGTGGCACCGCTCGCTGAACGAGGAGAGCGACAACGTGCAGCGCCAGCTGACGCTGTACGGCCAGACCCTGAGGCAGCGCATCGACCGCTACCGCACGCTGCCCGAGGTGCTGGCCCTGGACGACCAGTTGCGCGACGCCTTGGGCCACCCCCTGCGACCCGAGGAGGTTGCCCGCCTCAACCGCAAGCTGGAGCAGGCCAACGGGGCGAGCCAGTCCTCCACCCTGACACTGATCGACCGCCATGGCCAGGCCCTGGCCGCGAGCAACTGGCGCGCCGCCACCAGCAACGTGGGGGTCGACTACAGCTTCCGCCCCTACGTCCAGCAGGCCCTGGCCCAGGGCAGCGGCAGCTTCTACGGCATCGGCGTGACCACGGGCGAGCCGGGCTACTTCCTGTCCCAGGCCATCCGCGACGACAGCGGCCGGACGCAGGGCGTGGTGGTCATCAAGATAGCGCTGCAGGAACTCGAGCGCGAATGGCTGCAAACGCCGGACATCGTCCTCACGTCGGACGAGCACGGCGTCGTCTTCCTGGCGAGCCAGGATGCCTGGCGCTACCGGCTGCTGCAGCCGCTGGACGACGAGGAACGCCGGGAGCTGAACGCCACGCGCCAGTATGCCGACCAGCCCTTGCGGCCGCTGGATTTCCGCGTGGAGGACCGCATGGACAACGGCGGCACGCTGGCGCGCATGCAGGCGCCGCCCTTGCCGGGCCGCGTGCTCTGGCAGACGCAGCCGCTACCCGGCACCCCGTGGAAGCTGCACCTGGTGCACGAGACGCACGGCAGCCTCGCCGACAGCCGCTGGGCCGCCGCGGCCGGCGCCGGCGGCTGGCTCGCGCTGGGCCTGCTCGTGCTGTTCGCACGGCAGCGCCAACGCCTGGCGGCGTTGCGCCAGCGCAGCCGCCGGGAACTGGAAACCGTGCTGCACCAGCACGCCCAGGAGCTGCGCACCGCGCAGGACGGCATCCTGCAGGCCGCCAAGCAGGCCGACACCGGCCTCTCCCGCAGCCTCGAGCACCTGCCCCAGGGGGTGGTCATCGTCGATGCCGAGCTGAAGCTGGTGGCCTGGAACTCGCGCTATCTGCAGCTGTTCCGCTACCCGGCCTACCTGATGCGCGTGGGCCAGCCGATCGAGGCACTGCTGCGCCACAACGCCCGCCGGGGCCTGCTGGGCCAGGGGCCCGCGGACGAGGCCATCGGCCGGCGCCTGGAGCATCTGCGCAAGGGCACGCCTCATCTGCACGAGAGCGCCAAGGACGACGGCACGGTGCTGGAGATTCGCGGCAACCCGCTGCCCGATGGCGGCTTCGTCACCAGCTACGCCGACATCACCAGCTACAAGAACACCGCGCGCGAGCTGCGCTCACTCGCTGACGCGCTGGAGCGGCGCGTGGCCGACCGCACGCGCGATCTGGCGCAGGCCAAGCGGGAGGCCGAGCAGGCCAACCGCTACAAGACCCGGTTCATCGCCGCCGCCGTGCACGACCTGCTGCAGCCGCTGAACGCGGCGCGCATGTTCACCTCGCTGCTGCGCAGCCACCTGCACGCCGATGCCGACCGGCATGCGGTGGACAGCATCGATGGCGCCCTGGCGGCGCAGGACGCCATCCTCAACAGCCTGCTGGACATCGCCCGCATGGAGTCGGGCCAGATGGAAGTGCATGTGCGCGCCGTGGCGCTGGGACCCATGCTGCAGGTGCTGCGGCACAACTTCGGCATCCTGGCGGAGAGCCGCGGCCTGCAGCTGTCATGCGTGGACACGCGCAGCGCGGTGCGCACGGACGAGACCCTGCTGCGGCGCATCCTGCAGAACTTCCTGTCCAACGCCATCCGCTACAGCCACCGGGGACGCATCGTCATCGGCTGCCGGCGTGACGGCGACCACGTGCGCATCGAGGTGCACGACCAGGGCCCGGGCATCCCGGAAGCCCTGCAGCGCGAGATCTTCGAGGAGTTCCGCCGGCTCGACGAGGGGCGCGACGGCGACCGCGGCGCCGGCCTGGGGCTGGCCATCGTCGAGCGCCTGGGCCGGCTGCTGGGCCACGAGATCGGCGTGCGATCCCAGCTGGGCCGCGGCAGCGTGTTCTGGGTGCGTGTGCCGCTGGGCGATCCGGCCGCCGTGCCGCAGATCGGGCCGCCGCCCCATGCGAGCGAACAGGTTGACGACGCGCCGCTGCATGGCGGCAACGCCTGGGTGATCGAGGACGACGGCCAGACCTGCGCCGCCACCCAGGCCCTGCTGCAACGCTGGGGCTGCCAGGTGCCGTTCGCCGGAGGCGCCCCGGAGGCTCTGGCACAGGCGCAGCCCGGGCAGGCGCCCCAGCTCGTGCTGCTGGACGTGCGCCTGGGCAGCCACCACGGCCCCGACGTCTACGCCGAACTGTGCCGGCGCTGGGGCAAGGCCCCGGCGGTGATCCTGGTCACGGCGGAACGCGATGCCACGCTGCGCCGCCATGCGGCGGAACAGGGCTGGGCCTTCCTGGCCAAGCCGGTGCGCCCGCCCGCGCTGCGGGCGCTGATGAGCCAGACCCTGCTGCGCCTGCGCGAAAGCGCGCGGCACTGAGGGTCAGGGCCCGTTCTCGGGCTCCAGGCTCCTGACCAGCACCGCCGCCTGGGTCCGGCTGTAGCACTCCAGCTTCTTGAGGATGGCCGTGACATGCACCTTGACGGTGTTCTCGGCCAGGTTCAGCTCGTGGGCGATCTGCTTGTTCAACAGGCCATCGGCCAGGCACAGCAGCACGCGGAACTGCTGCGGCGTCAGTTGCGCCAGGCGGGCCGCCAGCTCGGCATCGGCCTCGGACCGCTCGGCCGCCATCGGGGGGAACCAGCTGCCGCCGTCCAGCACGGCGGCGATGGCTTCGCCCATGGCCTCGGCCGGTGCCGACTTCGGGATGAAGCCGGCCGCCCCGAACTGCTGGGCGCGGCGGATCACGCGCGGATGGTCGTTGGACGAGATCACCACCACCGGCAGCTGCGGGTATTCGCCCCGCACATGCAGCAGGGCGGAGAAGCCCCGCGTGCCCGGCATGCTCAGGTCCAGCAGCACCAGCTCCACCTCGGGGTGCTCCTGCAACGCCGCGCCCAAGGTGGCCGCGCTGGCCGCCTCCAGCGTGCGGAACTGCGGCAGGCGCTCGTGCAGCACATGCAGCACGGCCGCCCGGAACAGCGGGTGGTCATCGGCAATCAGCAGCGTGGGCACGGACATGCCCGCAGTCTGCCACGAGGGCCCTGGCGCACTGCGCCATGCGACGGCCCGAGCTATCAGCCCGCGCGGTCACGGCGCCAGAATTCGGGTTGCGCGTAGTGCTGGCGCAGCCAGTCGATCCACAGCCGCACGCGCAGGGGCAGGTGCTTGCGCTGTGGAAACACCACGTAGATGCCGTTGGGCGGTGCGGCGAAATCCTCCAGCACCGCCACCAGGCGGCCCGCGGCAATCTCGGCCTCCACCTCCCAGGTGCTGCGCCAGGCAATGCCGCGGCCCCCAAGGCACCAGTCGTGCAGCACCTGCCCGTCCGAGCAGTCGAGCGGGCCGCCGGGCCTGAAATGCACCACTTCGCCCGCGCCGCCGTCGGCCGGCAGGCGGAAGGCCCAGCCGCGCGTCTGCGAGGCGTCGCTCGACAGGGTGAGGCAGTCGTGCTGCGCCAGTTCCGACGGATGGCGCGGCGTGCCACGGCGCGCCAGATAGTCCGGCGTGGCCACGCACAGCCGCCGGTTGTCCGCGATGCGCGCGCTGACCAGCGCCGAGTCGGGCAGGTCGCCAACCCGCACGGCGCAGTCGAAACCCTCGCCCGCCAGGTCCACCACGCGGTCGCTCAGGTTCAGGGAGATCGTCACCTCGGGATGGATATCCCGGAAAAGCGGCACCAGCGGCGCGACATGGCGCCGGCCAAAGCCCGCCGGCGCGGTGATGCGCAGGTGGCCATGCGCCTTGAGGCCACCGGCGCTGACGGCCGCCTCGGCATTGGCCAGCTCGGCCAGCACGCGCTGGCAGTCCTCAAGGAAGGCGCTGCCCTCGTGCGTGAGCGTGATGCGGCGCGTGGTGCGCACCAGCAGCTTCACGCCCAGCTGCGCCTCCAGCGCGTCGATGCGGCGGCCGATGATGGCCGGCGCCACGCCCTCGGCCTGCGCGGCGGCAGTGAGCGTGCCGCGGCTGGCGACCGAGACGAAGGTTTCCAGCGCCTTGAGTTTGTCCATGCCGGGCGATTATGGCGAGCGCCCTGCCCACGGATTTCCGCGGGCCGTGTGCCATTGCGGGTTCCGGACACCAGAATCGGGTTCCTTCCTGAGGAATAATTTCCGGCAGTCGCCATGCCACGCAAAGCCCAGACCGAATCCCTCGCCGATGCAGACGCCGCGCCCGGCGGCGCCGCTGCGGTGGACCGCGCCCTCTCGCTGCTCGCGGCCTTCCGTCCCGGCGACCGTACGCTGAGCCTGGCCGTGCTCGCCGAACGCACGCTCCTGTACAAGAGCACGGTGCTGCGCATGCTGGCTTCGCTGGAGCATGCGCGGCTGGTCCAGAAGCTGGAGGACGGCCGCTATTCGCTGGGTCCGGAGGTGGCTCGCCTGTACAGCCTGTATTCGGCCTCCTTCTCGCTGGAGCACGTGGTGATGCCGGCGCTGCGGGAACTGGTCGCTGCCACCGGGGAGAGCGCCGCCTACCACGTGCCGCAAGGCACGGCACGCCTGTGCCTGTACCGGGTCGACTCCCCGCATCCGGTGCGCGACCACATCAGCGCTGGCGATCTGCTGCCGGCCGGCCGCGGCAGCGGCGGACGCGTGCTGGCCGCCTTCGGCGGCCCGGCGGCCGAGGCCAGCGCGGGCGCCGACGCTGCGGCGCGCGAGCTCTACGAGCGCATACGCACCCAGGGCTACTACGCCTCCGTGGGCGACCGCTTGCCGGAAGTTTCCGGCATTTCCGCGCCGGTGTTCCGTGCCAATGGAGCCCTGGCCGGCGCCGTGACCCTCACCATGCCCACCGGCCGCTATACCGAAGCCCACATTCCCGACGTGCTGCGCGCCGCGCAGAGCTTGAGCGGCTGCGTCGGCTAGGCGCCCCCACCGCCCCGGCGACCGCTCGGCCTGACCGGGCGCGATGGCGCTTGCCCGTGACCGGCAGCCCCCGCAAAAACCCTTGGTTCTGTTGATCTATGCATCCTTGCAACCCTAAAATCAACAGAACATCGTTCTATTAGTTAGAACACCACGAGAGACAACCTCAAGGAGCTTCATGAACCGCAGCACTGCACCGCATTCCCCTCTGCCGCTGGCGCGCCGACGGCTGCTGGCCCTGGGCCTGGCCGCGCCCTTCGCCGCGCACAAGGCGTTCGCGCAGGCGGACTGGCCCGTGCGCCCGGTGCGCATCGTGGTGCCGTTCTCCGCAGGCGGCGCCGCCGACACCTCGGCGCGCGCGGTCGGCCAGCGCGTTGGCGACATCCTGGGCCAGCCGCTGACGATCGAAAACCGTACCGGCGGCAATGCAGTGGTCGCAGCCGGCGCTGTGCTGGGCGCGCCCAAGGACGGCTACACCTTCATATGGGACGCGGCCAACCAGCTCACCAATCCGGTGCTGCTCAAGGACCTGCCTTTCGACTACGGGACGGCCTTCACGCCGATCACCATGGCGGTCCGCGCGCCGCAGGCCATCGTGGTGCGCCATGATTTCCCGGCCCGCAACTTCGAGGAGTTCCTGGCCGCCGCCCGAAGCAAGCCGGGCACCGTGTCCTGCGGCACGCCACCCTCGGGCGCCATGGGCCACCTGGCCATGGCACTGCTGCAGCAGCGCGCCGGCATCCAGCTGCTGCACACGCCCTACCGCGGCGGCGCGGATGCCGCCCGCGATGTCATGGGCGGCCAGATCGACGCGGCGTTGATCACCACCTCCACCGCCCGCGGCACCCTGGCCACCGGCAAGACCCGCATGCTCGCCGTCACCAGCGCCGCGCGCGTGCAGGCATACCCCGACGTTCCCACCATCGCCGAGAGCGGCCTGCCCGGCTACGACATGGACGACTGGTTCGGCCTGTTCGCCGCCGCAGGCACGCCCGCAGGCCCGGTCAAGCGCATGCAGGCCGCCGTGGCGCAGGCCGCGCGCGACCCGGGCCTTGCCGCGGCCCTGGCCCCCCAGGGCACCGTCCTGGTCGCCAACAGCTCGGCCGAGTTCGCCGCCTGGCTGGGCCGCCAGCGCGAACTGCTGCAGAAGCTGGTGCGCGACAACCACATCACCATCGGCTGACCCGAACCTTGACCGCCCCCATGCCTACTGCCACCGACCAACTTCCTGCCGTCCATCGCCAGATCGTCTACGCGCAACGCCCCCACGGCACACCAACCGCCGACTGCTTCCAGCTCGCCACCGTACCGCTGCAGCCCCCGGCGCCGGGCCAGGTGCTGGTACGCAACGACGTGCTCTCGGTGGACCCGTACATCCGCATGCGCATGGAGGAGAAGGATTCCTACGCCCCCGTGATGGCGATCGGCGACGTGCTGGTCGGCCGCACCGTGGCCCAGGTCGTGGACAGCCGGGCCGAAGGCTTCGCGCCAGGCGACTGGGTGGTCGGCCGCCTCGGGTGGCAGGACTACAGCCTGGCCGCGCCAGGCGAGCTGCAGAAGATCGACATCACCGCAGCGCCCGCAACCGCCTACCTGGGCGCGCTCGGCTCCACGGGCATCACCGCCTGGGTCGGGCTGATGGCATTCGGCCAACCCAAGGCGGGAGAGACGGTACTGGTGTCGGCCGCATCCGGCGCGGTGGGCAGCGTGGTGGGCCAGCTGGCGCGCCTGCAGGGCTGCCGCGCGGTCGGCATCGCCGGCGGCGCCGCCAAGTGCGAGCTGGTGCGCGAGGCCTACGGCTTCGACGACTGTGTGGACTACAAGGCGCCAGACTTCGCCGAGGCGCTGCGGCGCGCAGTGCCGCAGGGCGTGGACGTGTACTTCGACAACGTAGGGGGTCCGATCCTCGACACCGTGCTACCACTGCTCAACAACTTCTCGCGCGTGCCGGTCTGCGGCCTCGTGTCCCAGTACAACGCGACCGAGCCCTATGGCGTGAAGAACCTGCGCGAAATATTCAACCGGCGGGTCACCATGCGCGGTTTCGTGCTGTCCGACCACCGGGATCTGTGGCCCCGGGCCACGCAGGCCCTGGCGGAAGCCTACGCCGCCGGCAGACTGCACTACCGCGAGACCATTGCCGAAGGCCTGGAGAACGCACCGCAGGCCTTCATCGACATGCTCGCCGGCGCCAATGTCGGCAAGCAGCTGGTGCGCCTGCGGGCCGCCTGAACGCGCGACCCTCCCGCGCGCCAAGCACGCCACCGGCGCACGGGCCTGCGGGCCCGCGCGGCTCCTCTCTCCATCGATTTTTCGCCCCCTCCTTCAGATGCCTCCCGGACTCTCCATGCACCACGCACGCTCCTACATCGCCGGCCAGTGGTACGCCCGCCCCGGCCTCAGCACTGCCGCAGTACTCAACCCCGCCGACGGCACCGTGGTCGGGCAGGTCGAGCTCATCGACGCCGCCGGGCTCGACGCCGCGCTGACCTCGGCCGCCGAAGGCTTCGCGCTGTGGCGCCGCAAGACCGGCTACGAGCGCGCAGCGCTGATGCGCGAGGCGGTGGCCATCCTGCGCTCGCGCAAGGACGCGATCGCACAACTGATGACGCTGGAGCAGGGCAAGCCGCTGGCCGAGGCCGCCGGCGAGGTCGCCAGTTCCTGCGACAACATCGAGTGGATGGCGGAGGAAGCCACGCGCGCCTACGGCCGCCTGCTGGTGCCGCGCAACGCGGGCGTGTCGCAGGTCGTGCGGCGCGAGCCGATCGGCCCGGTGGCTGCGTTCTGTCCCTGGAATTTCCCGGCACTGACGCCAGCCCGCAAGATCGCGGGTGCGCTGGCCGCCGGCTGCTCGCTGATCCTCAAGCCGGCAGAGGAAACGCCGCTGACGGCGATCGAGGTCGTGCGGGCCTTCATCGACGCCGGGCTGCCTGCGCACGTGCTGAACCTGGTGTACGGCAAGCCGCGCGAGGTCTCGGAGCACCTGATCGGCTCGGATGTCGTGCGCAAGGTGTCCTTCACGGGCTCCACCGCAGTCGGCAAGCAGCTGCTGGAGCTGGCCGCGCGCGGCGTCAAGCGCGCCACCATGGAACTGGGCGGCCACGCGCCGGTGGTGGTTTTCGACGATGTCGATCCGGTGCAGGCAGCGCAACAGGCGGTGGTGGCCAAGTTCCGCAATGCCGGGCAGGTCTGCACCAGCCCCACGCGCTTCTATGTGCAGCAGGGCATCTATGCTCCATTCGTGGAGGCCTTTGCCGCAGCCACGCGCGCGCTACGCGTGGGCGACGGGCGGCAGGCCGGCATGCAGATGGGACCTCTGGCCAACATCCGCCGGGTCGAGGCCATGGAGGCGCTGGTGGCCGACACTGCCGCCAGTGGCGCCCGCCTGCTGTGCGGCGGCACGCGCAAGCCCGGGCCTGGCTTCTTCTTCCCGCCCACGGTGTTCGCGGACGTGCCGGACAGCGCGCGGGTGATGAATGAAGAACCCTTCGGCCCGCTGGTGCCGATCGCTCCCTTCGCCACCACCGACGAGGTGGTGCAGCGCGCCAACCGGCTGCCCTATGGCCTGGCCGCGTATGCAATGACCCGCTCGCTCTCGCGCGCCGCGGCCATGAGCGAAGCGCTGGAGGCCGGCATGGTCTGCATCAACCATTTCACGGTGTCGACGCCGGCTTCACCCTTCGGCGGTACCAAGGAAAGCGGCTACGGCTCCGAAGGCGGCGTGGAAGGGCTGGACGCCTACCTGGTCACCAAGTCGGTGACACAGCGCAGCGCAGGCGCCGACCTGGAACCATGAGCCCGCCGCAAGCCCCCGCCCAACCCTGTCCAAGCCGCCAATGAGCATTCTCCAATTCCTCACGACCGTGCATTTCGGTCATGGCATGCGCTCCGCGCTGCCCAGGCTGCTCGCGCAGTCCCGCGTCCAGCGGCCCCTCTTCGTTACCGACAAGGGCGTCGTCAAGGCCGGTGTGTTCCGCCAGGCGATCGAGGCGATGGCCGACGTGAACGCCGCGATCGTGTTCGACGAGACACCGGTGAACCCGACCGAGGCAGCGGCAGCAGCCGGTGCCGCGCTCTACCGCAGCACCGGCTGCGACGGCGTGGTCGGCGTGGGCGGTGGCGCCGCGCTGGACCTGGCCAAGGCGGTCGCCGTGCTGGCCACCCATGCGCCACCCCTGTGGAACTACTGCAACCGCCACGCCAGCCCGGCGCCGATCGACCAGGCGCCGCCGGTCATCCTGCTGCCGACCACGGCAGGCACCGGCAGCGAGGTCGGCCGTTCGGCGGTGATCGTGTTCGACAACGGCATCAAGGCCGGCGTGCGCTGCCCGGACCTGGTGAGTGCCGCCATCTGCGACCCGGAGCTGACCCTGGGCCTGCCGCCCCTCATCACCGCGGCGACCGGCATGGATGCGCTGTCCCACTGCATCGAGACCTATTGCTCGCCCGCGGTCAACCCGCCGGCCGATGCAATCTCGCTCGACGGCATGCAGCGCATCTTCTCCAGCATCGAGCGCGCCGTGGCCAACGGCCTCGACAAGCAGGCGCGCTGGGACATGATGATGGGATCACTGGAAGGCGCCATCAGCTTCCAGAAAGGCATGGGGGCGGTCCACGCGCTGGCGCACCCGCTGGGCGCGCACGGTTTCCATCACGGAACGCTCAATGCGATCCTGCTGCCGCATGTGCTGGCCCGCAACTGGTCCGCGCTTGGCGAGAAGGCGGTCCACATAGCCCGCTGCGCCGGCTGGCCGGCCGGCACCCATCCATGCAGCGCTCTGCTGCAGCTCAATGCGCGCCTCGGCATTCCGGCCCGCCTGCGCGACATCGGCGTGGCAGAGGATCTCCTGGCGCCCGTGGCGGCACAGGCCCTGGAAGACAACGCCCACAAGACCAATCCTCGCCCGATGGCCCAGGCGGACTACCTGGCCCTGCTGCAGGCAGCGTTTTGAGGCGATGCACGCCTCGATTACATAATCAAGAGTAAATAATAAAACAACGAAAACACCCACAATATCCAGTGAAGTCTTTAATACAGTCGAGATGAGTGCCGGCTCCCCGTGGAGTGGCACGCCCATTCGTCCCACTTGAGGTTTTCACCATGACTGCACGTACTTCCGTCCACCGCCTGCAGGTGGCCTCCGTTCTTCACCGCTTTATCGAAGAGCAGGTCCTGCCCGGCACCGGTGTCGCCAGCGAGGTCTTCTGGAAGGGCTTCGACGCCATCGTCCATGAGCTGGCGCCGAAGAACGCCGCGCTGCTGGCCGAGCGCGACCGCCTGCAGACCGCGCTGGACGGCTGGCACAAGGCCCACCCCGGCCCGATCCAGGACCTGCCGGCCTACCGCGCCTTCCTGGAACAGATCGGCTACCTGCAGCCCCAGCCCGCCGGCGTGAAGGCCACCACCACCAATGTCGATGCCGAGCTGGCGCTGCAGGCCGGCCCGCAGCTGGTGGTGCCGATCCTGAACGCACGCTACGCCCTCAACGCCGCCAACGCGCGCTGGGGTTCTCTGTACGACGCGCTCTATGGCACGGATGCGATCCCCGAGACCGATGGTGCCGACAAGGGCAAGGGCTACAACCCGGTGCGCGGCGCCAAGGTGATCGCCTTTGCGCGCCAGTTCCTGGACGAGGCCGTGCCGCTGGCCGGCGGCTCGCACGCCGATGCCACCGGCTACGCGGTGGAAGGCGGCCAACTGGTGGCCACGCTCAAGAGCGGCAAGACCGGCCTGAAGACGCCCGCGCAGTTCGTCGGCTACCAGGGCGATGCCGCCGCGCCCTCGGCCGTGCTGCTGGTGCACAACGGCCTGCATATCGACATCCAGATCGACCGCGGCACGGCTATCGGCAAGAGCGATGCGGCCGGCGTGTCGGATGTGGTGGTCGAGGCCGCGCTGTCCACCATCCTGGACCTGGAAGACTCGGTGGCCGTGGTCGATGCCGAAGACAAGGTCGTCGCCTATGCCAACTGGCTGGGCATCCTGCAGGGCACGCTGACTGAAGAGTTGAGCAAGGGCGGCAAGACCTTCACCCGCCGCCTGAACCCGGACCGGGTCTACACCGGCGCCAACGGCCAGCCGGTGCGCCTGCATGGCCGCTCGCTCATGTTCCTGCGCAATGTCGGCCACCTGATGACCAACCCGGCCATCCTGTGGGATGGCGGCAAGGAGATCCCCGAGGGCATCCTGGACGCGGTCGTCACCACCACCATCGCGCTGCATGACCTGAAGCGCCGCGGCAAGGAAGACATCGTCAACTCGCGCACCGGCAGCGTCTACATCGTCAAGCCCAAGATGCACGGCCCGGCCGAGGTCGCCTTTGCCAGCGAGCTGTTCGGCCGCGTCGAGCAGCTGCTGGGCCTGCCCGCCAACACCGTGAAGCTGGGCATCATGGACGAAGAGCGCCGCACCAGCGTCAACCTGCAGGCCTGCATCGCCGAGGCCGCCGCGCGCGTGGCCTTCATCAACACCGGCTTCCTGGACCGCACCGGCGACGAGATGCACAGCGCCATGCAGGGCGGCGCCATGCTGCGCAAGGGCGACATGAAGACCACGCCCTGGATCACAGCCTACGAGAAGAACAACGTGCTGGTCGGCCTGGCCTGCGGCCTGCGCGGCAAGGCGCAGATCGGCAAGGGCATGTGGGCCATGCCCGACCTGATGGCCGACATGCTCAAGGCCAAGATCGCGCACCCCAAGGCCGGCGCCAACACCGCCTGGGTGCCCTCGCCCACCGCCGCCACGCTGCATGCGCTGCACTACCACCAGGTCAACGTGGCCGAGGTGCAGCAAGCGCTGGAGAAGACCGACGCCGCCGCCGAGCGCGACGCGCTGCTGGCCGGCCTGCTGCAGGTGCCGATCGCGCCCACCGTGAACTGGAGCGCCGCCGAGCGCCAGCAAGAGCTGGACAACAACGCGCAAGGCATCCTCGGCTACGTGGTGCGCTGGATCGACCAGGGCGTGGGCTGCTCCAAGGTACCCGACATCCACAACGTCGGCCTGATGGAAGACCGCGCCACGCTGCGCATCAGCAGCCAGCACATCGCCAACTGGCTGCTGCACGGCGTGGTGACCGAGGCGCAGGTGAAGGAAACCTTCGAGCGCATGGCCGCCGTGGTCGACCAGCAAAACGCCGGCGACCCGCTGTACCGCCCCATGGCCGGCCACTTCGGCACCTCCGCCGCCTACCAGGCCGCGCTGGATCTGGTGTTCAAGGGCATCGAGCAGCCAAGCGGCTACACCGAGCCGCTGCTGCACGCCTGGCGCCTGAAGGTGAAGGCTGCTGCGGCCTGACGCGTACCGCGCTGACGCGAAGGACGGCGCCCGCGGGCGCCGTTTTGCATGGGGCCCACGCAGCCAGGCACATACCGGATGCAGCTTTCCTCTCGGGGTTTCATCCTACAAACCAGGCGCCCGGTGGCTGCGTAAGGACAACAGGCAAACAGACGTTCGCCTTTCGTCCAATCCAACCAGGAGCTTTCCATGAAGCAGCTTGTTCTTGCAGCCGGCGTCGCCGCCCTGCTCACCGCCTGTGCCGGCGGAATGTCCGGCGGCGGCATGTCCTCGGATGCGCGCTCGAATCCCATGACCACCAACGGCGGTACCGGCGTCATGACGATGAACGGGCCGTCCGTCAACGGCATGGCACCGCCTCCGCCCCCCATGCCCATGGCCGGCTCGATGCCGATGCAGTCCTCCATGGCCGGCCCGGTCATGGTCGGCGGCGCGCCGATGTACCCGAGCAAGGACATCATCGACAACGCGGTCAACTCCAAGGACCACACCACGCTGGTGGCCGCCGTCAAGGCCGCCGGCCTGGTCGGCACGCTCAAGGGCCCGGGCCCGTTCACCGTGTTCGCGCCGACCAACGATGCGTTCGCGATGCTGCCCGCCGGCACGGTGGATACCCTGCTGCAGCCCGCCAACAAGCCCACGCTGGTGAAGGTGCTGACCTACCACGTCGTGCCCGGCCGGCTGGACGCCGCAGCGCTCGGGCAGATGATCCGCGCCGGTGGCGGCCGCGCCGTGCTCAACACTGCCAGCGGCGGCACGCTGGTGGCCAGCATGCGCGGCCCCAACATCATCATCACGGACGCCAAGGGCGGCTGGGCCACGGTCACCACGGCCAATGTGTACCAGTCCAACGGCGTGATCCACGTGGTGGACCATGTCCTGCTGCCAGGCTGATCGCTATTCATTGAATAGCTGAAGGCCCAGGTGGAATAAGGGCTAAAGCCACTTTTCCACGCAAAATGCAGGGGCCCGACAGGGGGGCGGCCGTGCTGTGCCAGACTTGGCCGATGCCGACCGCCACGCCCCCCTTGCTGCTCGCGACGCTGATCGCGGGCGCATCGCTTCTTCCCTCTACCGCCCCTGCAGCCGACGCCGATCCCGCCGCGGCCGACCCCACGCTGCGCCCGGTGGTCATCACCGGCGCCGCGCCGGATCGCCAGCGCTGGGTATCGCCCGCCTCCATCGACGTGATCGACGGCGAAGAGATCCGCGCCGGCCAGCTACAGGTCAACCTGTCCGAGAGCCTGGGCCGCGTGCCCGGCCTGGTGGTGCTGAACCGGCAGAACTACGCGCAAGACCTGCAGATCTCCATCCGCGGCTTTGGCGCGCGCTCCACCTTCGGCGTGCGCGGCCTGCGCCTGTTTGTGGACGGCATTCCCGCCACCGCGCCTGACGGCCAGGGCCAGACCGCGAACTTTCCGCTGGGCCTGGCCGAACGCATCGAGGTGATCCGCGGGCCGTTCTCGGCGCTGTATGGCGCGTCGTCCGGCGGCGTGATCGCGCTGACCACGGCCGATGGCAGCACGCCCACCGTGGTGCGCACCGGCCTGGCCGCCGGTGCCGACGGGCTGTGGCGCGCGTCCACGCAGGCGCTGGGCACGGTCGGCGAATGGAGCTACGCGCTCGACGCCTCGGCCTTCTCCACCGATGGCGCGCGGCCGCAGTCGGCGGCGGACCGGCAGAGCGGCACGCTCAAGCTATCGCGCCGCTACGGCTCGGGCGACACCGCCGGCCGCATCGTGCTGCTGGCTAGCCGGCAATCCGGCAGCGCGCAAGACCCGCTGGGCCTGACCCGCGCCGAGTTCAACGCCGACCCGCGCCAGACCACCGCCAACGCCCTGCGCTACAACACGCGCAAGGAAACCGGGCAATCGCAACTGGGCCTGGCCTGGCAGCAAGGCCTGGGCGGCGGCCACCAGCTGGAGCTGATCGCCTACGGCGGCACGCGCAGCGCCCTGCAGTACCAGGCCATCCCGCCCGCCACGCAAGTGCCGGCCAGCTACCCCGGCGGCGTGATCGACCTGGACCGCGACTACGGCGGCTGGAACGCGCGCTGGCGCTTTGACCAGCGCGAAGGCAGCGGCCCAGACGCACGCCGCTTCACCGTCACCGCTGGCCTGGCCTCTGACGTGCAGCGCGAGGTCCGGCGCGGCTACCAGAACTTCACCGGCAGCGCCGCCGCCCCCACCGCACTGGGTGTGGAAGGCGCGCTGCGGCGCGACGAGGTCAACCGCGCCACCACGCTCGATCCCTATGTGCAGGCCGAATGGGAAACCGCCGACTGGACCTGGACCGCCGGCCTGCGCCACTCGCGCGTGCGCTTTCGCTCCACCGACCACTACATCGTGCCGGGCAACCCGGACGACAGCGGCGCCACCAATTACTCCGGTACCTCGCCCGTGGCCGGCGTGCGCTGGCGCCTGACGCCCGCCGTGCAGGCCTTTGCCAGCATTGGCCGCGGCTTCGAGACCCCCACGCTGAACGAAGCCGCCTACCGCCCCAGCGGCCTGGCCGGCCTCAACACCGACCTAGCCGCCAGCCGCAGCCGCAGCGCCGAAGCCGGCCTGCGCGGCCGCCATGGCGTCGGTGCCTGGACCGCCACCGTCTTCGACATCCGCACGCGCAACGAGATCGTCGTGCTGGCCAACACCGGCGGCCGCTCCACCTACCAGAACGCCGGCGCCACCACGCGCCGCGGGCTGGAGCTGTCGGGCGACGCGCAATGGGGCCGGGTCACGCTCAACGGCGCGCTCACCTGGATGCGCGCCGAGTACGCCGACAGCTTCACCTCCGGCGGCCAGACCGTGCCCGCCGGCAACCGCATGCCGGCCATCCCGCGCACCCAGGCCTACCTGCAGCTGGCCTGGGAGCCCTGGGATAAAAGCGTGTTCACCGCAGAAGTGCGCCACAGCACACGCATCGCGGTCGATGACCGCAACAGCGACTTCGCCGCCGGCGCCACCGTGCTCGCGCTTGGCGCGCGCTTCCAGCAGGATTTCGGCAACGACTGGACGCTGCGCCAGTTCGTGCGCCTGGACAACGCCACCAACCGCCGCTACGCCGGCTCGGTCATCGTCAACGAGACCAACGGCCGCTTCTTCGAGCCCGGCCTGCCACGCTCGCTGTACGCGGGCATCGAGCTGGAAAAGCGCTTCCGCTGATTTCAACGTCAGCTACATATTTAATAGCTAATAGCCCAGGTATCACCTGGGCTTCAGGCACTTTTCGCTTAAAATTCCTGGCAGCGCGGCTACACTGGCTCCTCATGTCCAGCCCCGTCGACGCCAATCACTGCCCGCTGTGCGGCGCGCTCAATAGCTGCGCCGTCGAAGCGGCGCGGGCCACGGGCACGGCCCCTACCGATTGCTGGTGCTTCAAGCTGCCGGCCATAGACGCCGCAGCGCTGGCGCGCATCCCGGCCGCAGCCCGTGGCCGGGCCTGCCTCTGCGCACGCTGCGCCGCCGGCGCTCCTATGATCGACATCCCTCATCACACTGCGTAGAAAGCTCTGCATGCCCACGTATCACATCGAAATGATGGAAGGCCGGACGGTCGAACAGAAGAAAAAGCTGGTCGCGGAAATCACCCGCGTCAGCGTCGAAGTCCTCGGCGGCTCGCCAGAATCGGTCGACATCCTCATCACCGACGTGCCGCGCCACAACTGGGCCACCGGCGGCAAGCTCTGGTCCGAACCGCGCGAGTAAGCCAGCGCGCGTCTCCCGCTCCCCATGTCGGCCACCGCCAGTCCATCGCCCCCTGCGCTTTCACTGCGCGAGCGCTACGGAGAGCGCTACCGCTGGCTGCTGCTGATGACGTTGATGATCGGCACCATGGCCTCGGTCATGTCCTCGACCATCGTCAACGTCGCGATTCCCGGCATGAGCCACCACTTCACGCTCGGGCAGGAGCGCGCGCAGTGGGTGTCCTCGGGCTTCATGGTCGCCATGACCGTCTCCATGCTGGCCACGCCATGGCTGCTCAACCGCTACGGCTACCGCAAGACCTACGCCGGCGCCATGTGGCTGCTGCTGGCCGGCGGCGTGGTCGGCGGCTTTGCCAATGCGTACAGCCTGGTGCTCGGCGCCCGCGTGGCCGAAGGCCTGGCCGCCGGCGTGGTGCAGCCGATCCCGGCCATCATCATCCTGCGCGCCTTTGCTCCACACGAACAGGGCCGCGCCAGCGGCATCTTCGGCATGGGCGTGGTGCTGGCGCCAGCCATCGGCCCCAGCATCGGCGGCGTGCTGGTGGACCTGTTCGGCTGGCGTTCCATCTTCTTCCTGGTCGTGCCCTTCTGCCTGGTGTCGCTGTGGCTGGGCGCCAAGTTTGTACCCACTACCGCCCCAGGTGGCATTGCAGCTGACAGGCAGGGCGCAGGCATCGACTGGCGCGGACTGGCGCTGGGCTGCGCCGGCACGCTGTGCCTGCTCAACGGGCTGGTCGCCCTGCGCGGCAATACCCCGCTGCAGGCAACCCTGCTGCTGGCCGCCGCGGTCGCAGCGCTGTTCGCCTTCGTCTGGTGGGAGCGCCGCCTGGGACGGCAGGGCCGGCAGCCGTTGATGAACCTGGCACTGTTCTCGCACCGACAGTTCGCCATGGGCAGCATCGTCTCCTTCATCTATGGCACGGCGCTGTTCGGCTCGACTTACCTGCTGCCGGTCTACATGCAGCTGGGGCTGCAGCTGTCGCCGTCCTATGTCGGCACCATCCTCATGCCCGCCGGCTTCGTGCTGGCCGTGGCCATCGCCGTGGTCGGCCGGCTGGCCGACCGCCAACCCACCTATCTGCTGGTATCGATCGGGCTGGCGCTGCTCGCTGCCTCGTTCGCGCTGATGGTGCTGGTGCGCCTGGACAGTGCGATCTGGCTGCTGGTGGCCTTTGCGATCCTCGGGCGCATCGGGCTCGGCTTCATCCTGCCCTCGCTCAACCTGGGTTCCCTTCAGCCGCTGGCCCCGGCCCTGCTCCCTCAAGGTGCCAGCGTCATCAACTTCGTACGCATGCTTGGTGGCGCGGCCGGCGTGAGCCTGTGCGGCATCGTGCTGGAGTGGCGGCTGGCCGCGCACGGTGACGTGCTCAGCCAGCCCGCCACCAGCCCGGCCCGCCTGACCGCCTTCGGCGAGGCCTTCCTCATGCTGGCGGCCCTGTGCCTGCTGGCCCTCATGGCCGCATGGCAGCTGCGACGCCCCCCGGGCGGCGAGACGCCGCCGGCACCATCGCAACAGAAAGACTGAGCCCATGTGCCAATTGCTGGGCATGAACTGCAACACGCCCACCGACATCACCTTCAGCTTCTCCGGCTTTGCACAGCGCGGCGGCGGTACCTCGGATCATGCGGACGGCTGGGGCATTGCGTTCTTCGAAGGCCTGGGCCTGCGCCATTTCGTAGACCACCAGCGCGCAGTGGATTCGCCCATTGCCGAGCTGATACGGCGTTATCCGATCAAAAGCCGGCACGTTATCGCCCATATCCGCAAGGCCACTCAAGGTGCCGTCAACCTGGAGAACTGCCACCCCTTCGTGCGCGAACTGTGGGGCCGCTATTGGGTGTTTGCGCATAACGGGGATCTGAAGGATTTCCAGCCCCGGCTGCATGGCAGTTTCCGGCCCGTCGGCTCCACCGACAGCGAGCGCGCCTTCTGCTGGCTGATGCAGGAGCTGGCCAAGTCGCACGCTGGCGTGCCCAGCATCGATGAGCTCACCCGCACCTTGCGCGAGCTGGTGCCGCAAATCGCGGCCCATGGCACCTTCAATTTCCTGCTGTCGAACGGACAGGCGCTCTGGGCCCATGCCTCGACGCATCTGTATTACATCGAGCGCCGCCACCCCTTCACGTCGGCCGAACTGGCGGACGAAGACGTCACCATCGACTTCGCTGCCCATACCACTCCGCAGGACCGTATCGCGGTCATCGTGACGGCTCCCTTGACCAGCAATGAGCAATGGCACGCCTTTGCGCCGCACGAACTCAAGGTGTTCGTCGACGGCGCGGTGCATGAAGTGGGTGCCCTGAGCCTGCCGCCAAGCTGAAAGGCCGATGAAAGGGGCGCCAGCCCAACGTCGTGGGGCGCCGCAGCGCAGCCGAAGTGAGCGCCCCGCACGAGTGGGCTCCATAGCGAGAGAGGCGAGAGAGGCGAGAGAGGCGAGAGAGGCGAGAGATTGAATACCGCTCTTTAACGGAGAGCGCTGATTTTCTTCAACCCACTGCAAGCCGTTGAAAGATCAAACCCCAAAGACAAAACCCCCGCCATCTTGCGACGGAGGGGGTTTTGAGGGCTGTAAGAGCCTGACGATGACCTACTTTCACACGGGAACCCGCACTATCATCGGCGCGGAGTCGTTTCACTGTC